>Ga0335078_10008481_pt1 | contig 15288 bp, 12 predicted proteins | sample Lox_Sample_32_FD_206711 | JGI IMG/M metagenome (GOLD analysis project Ga0335078, IMG submission 206711) | Soil microbial communities from Loxahatchee National Wildlife Refuge, Florida, United States - Lox_Sample_3.2 | ecosystem: Environmental > Terrestrial > Soil > Wetlands | place: USA... | reverse complement strand
CATTTAACTCGCTGGTTTCCGCTTGGTGCCAAACGGACCGGTCGGTTCTTGTGGAGAACACGGGTGATCGCCCGCATGCGCCACCTGGGTCTGAAGCCAGTTGGAGATCAACCCGCCGGCGAAGCCCGCTGCAGCCGCGACTACCACATGAGCCAGCGATTCCGGTGAGGGGCCGGTTATCCTAAAAGAGATTGTCCTCAGAAACCCATTCCAAGATGTCTCGGCGCAATGACCTTACTGCGCAGACGCTGAAGATATTTGGCCGGCACGCGCTGGCGTACTGGCCGATGCTCCTGCTGTGCGCCGCGAGTATCGCGGTCGTGATCGCGTGCGATATTGTTTCGCCCCTGGTGTACAAACGGTTTTTCGACCAGCTCGCGATTGACCCGATTCACACGATGGCTCGCGGCAGCCTCCCGCAGATCTACCACACGATCTTGCTCATTGGATTGGTGCTGACGATGTCCTGGATCGGGTGGCGGTGCTGCATGCTGGCGGTGATCCGGTTCGAAAGCCGGACGATGAAGGACCTGACCGATTCCTGCTTTGCGTATCTGCAGGAACATTCCCAGCGCTTTTTTGCCGATAATTTTGGGGGGGCGCTGGTGAAACGAGTGAACCGGTTCGCGGCCTCGTTTGAAACCATCGCGGATCAGTGCACGCTGGACATCGGACAGACGATCATCCGGATCATCTTCGTGGTCGGTGTGCTGTTCTGGCGCAACACGGTTCTGGGGTGCGTGTTCCTCGCGTGGACGGTCGCCTTTGTTGGGTTTAACTTCGTGTTCGCGAGATGGAAACTGCGGTACGATCTGGCCCGCGCGGAGCTGGATACGAAAGTCACGGCCCGTTTGGCGGATACGATCGCCAATGCGATCAACCTGAAACTGTTCGCGAGCATTGATCGGGAGGTCGGGGACTTCGAAAGCGTTACCGACGAGCATCAGCGTGCCCGTTCGAAAGCATGGATGCTGGGTTGGGGCTCCGATGGCGTGCAGGGACTCTCGATTCGCGGGCTTGAAATCGTGGTCCTGATTCTGGCGGTCCGGTATTGGTTGGCCGGACTGCTGACGCTGGGAGATTTCGTGCTGCTGCGTTCGTACTTATCCCAGTTGACGGATAACGTCCGGCAGATGGGACAAAACATCCGCCGGATTTACGAAGCTATGGCGGATGCCAATGAGATGACGGAAATTCTGCTCACGTGTCATGAAGTTGTGGATGCGCGCGATGCCGCGGATCTGGTGGTTTCCGGCGGCCGGGTGGAGTTTCGGAAGATTCAGTTCTCCTACGCGGCCGGTTCGAATCTTGTGCTTCGAGATTTCTCGCTCAAGATCCGGGCGGGCGAACGAGTGGGGGTGGTCGGGCCGTCGGGCGGAGGCAAATCGACGGTCCTGAAAATTCTGGCGCGCCTCTACGACGTACAGAGCGGCCAGATCCTGATCGACAACCAAGACATTGCTTTGGTCACGCAAGGCAGCCTGCATCGCTCGATTGCTTACGTTCCGCAGGACCCCATCCTTTTTCATCGGAGCCTGCTGGAAAATATCCGGTACTCCCGGCCGCTGGCGACCGATGACGAGGTGATCCGCGCGGCGAAGCTGGCGCATTGTCACGAGTTCATCTCCAGCTTTCCGCATGGCTACGAAACGCTGGTGGGAGAACGCGGAGTCAAACTCTCGGGAGGGGAGCGCCAGCGAGTCGCGATCGCACGGGCGATTCTCATGGATGCGCCGATCTTGATCCTGGACGAGGCGACCAGCAGCCTGGATTCGGAGTCGGAGATGTACATCCAAGATTCGCTGGCTAAGCTCATCTCGGGGCGAACGGTGATCGCGGTCGCTCACCGGCTTTCCACGATTCGCAAAATGGATCGCATTGTGGTGATGAAGGACGGCCACATCATCGAACAGGGAAGCCACGAATTGCTGGTGAAGAGCGAGAACGGACTTTACCAGAAATTGTGGAATCTGCAGTCTACGGATTTTTTCCCGGCGGGGGCGCGCCGGTACCTGCAATAAGAACGGTCAGTTATCAGAGGGTTTTTCGAGGTGATCGACCACGATCACTTCGGTTTGGGTCTTAGCGGGTTCCGGGCGCAAGCCCAAACTCTGGGCGAACAGTGCGCCCGCTTGCAGAGCGACGAGCGCGGCAACCCGCAGGATGGAGATGTTCATGACACCCTCCTTGGGAAGAATTCTAATGCATTTTGAGACCGAGCGTGTTGTGCGGCTTGGGCTTTTCGAGCGGCGGCGTTGACGCGATATACTCCTAGGCTGGTGCGACGCACGGGCATGGTGAGTCCGACGAAGAGGAGGAGTTTATGAGGATGGCGTTTCGCGTTTGGTGCATTGCGGGCCTAGTGGCGTTCGGGGGCACGGTCTGGGCGCAGACGGGGACTGCGGACGACGCCAAACCCCATATCCAGAGCCTTTCGCACGCTATCCATGCGGTGGAGGATCTGGATACAACGCTGGCATTTTACCGGGACGTCTTCGGGCTGAACGGGACGCCGAACGATTTTCCGAACCCGGCGGTGCCGCAACTTACCAATGCTCCGGGGGTGACGCTGCGGCTTTCGATGATGCCGCTGCCGGGAAAAATGCGCTTTGAGCTGACGCATTTCAAAGGGCTCGAACGCAAACCGGGCCGTGCCGCGTATACCGATCCGGGCGCGGGCAGCATTGTGCTTTACGTGCGGGATATCGATGCGGTGGTGGCGAACGCGAAGAAGGCGAACGCGGAGATCGTCACGACGGGCGGCGCGCCGGTCGAGATCACGACGGCGAAGGGCAAGGCGCGGTCGATTGTGCTGCGCGATCCGGATGGCTTTTTCGACCAGGTGGTGCAAGAGACGCCGGCGGCCGGGGCGCCGGAAGGGAATGTGCACCGGGTGTCGCTCGCCTATACGATGGAGAGCGCCGAGGCGACGGCGAAATTTTACAACGGGCTGATGGGGCTCGAGCTTCGCGGGCCCACGGCGTTTTCGAAAGATCCGGCGATGCTGAAGCTGGTCGGCGCACCCAAAGGAACAGAGTTTCGAAAGCTCACGGGCGAGCTGCCGGGGCCGCCGGCGTCGGTGGAGTTCACGGAGTTTCGCGGCGTGCCGCGGGCCAAGTTTCACCTGCGGGTGCGCGACCCTGGGGCGCCGGCGATGGCGATCCAGGTGGTGAACCTCGCCGGGATGGTAGAAGAGATGAAGGCCGCCGGCACGCCTCTGATTTCCGCCAACGGCCAGATTGTGGACTTCGGCGGAGGGACGCATAACATCTTCGTGGAAGACCCGAACGGCATGAACATTGAATTGTTCGAACGTCCGGCGGGCGCGGGGCGTGGCGCGAGGAAGTAAGGGCGTCGGCTAACTAGCTGCCCAAGACTTTCATACCGACCTGTTGCATTCCCAAAGGAGATGTGGCAAGCTTCCCTTTGGGGAACCCAATGAAAGAAACGGATGTCCGGCAGGGCACGCTGGCACTGATGGTGCTCAAAACGCTGGATGTGCTGGGACCGCTGCACGGCTATGGGATTGCGCGGCGGATCGAGCAGATCAGCGGGGATCTTCTCACGCTCAACCAGGGGACGCTGTATCCGGTGCTGCTGAAACTCGAGCAGGAGGGCTCGATTGCTTCGGAATGGGGCGTTTCCGAGAACCATCGCAAGGCCCGGTTTTACCGGTTGACGCGCAGCGGCCGGAAACAAATGCGGGCCGAGGCTGAAAGCTGGGAACAGACGGCGGCCATCATCGGGCGATTCTTTACCGTGAAAGCGGAGGATCTTTCATGAGAGCGCTGCGATGCTGGTGGAGGCGGCTGGCGTCGTGGACGACCACGCGCCAGGACGAGGAGCGGCTGCGGGAGGAAATCGAAGAGCATCTCGCGTTGCAGACGGCGGACAACGTCCGCGGCGGATTGTCGCCCGCGGAAGCGCGGCGGCAGGCGGCATGGCAGTTCGGCGCGGTGGAAGCAGTGAAGGAAAGTTACCGGGCCCAGCGAAGCTTGCCTTGGCTGGAACGGCTCGCGCAAGACACGCGCCACGCGCTGCGACGATTGCGCATGACACCGGCGTTCACGATCGCCGCGGTGGCGACGCTGGCGCTGGGCATCGGCGCGACCACGTCGATCTTCAGCTTGGTTCATGCGGTTTTGCTGCGATCGCTTCCAGTCGCGCGTCCCGGCGAGTTGTACCGTCTGGGGCGGGAATCACACTGCTGCTACTTTGACGGATTCAGTCAAGAAAAAGAATGGAGCATTGTCTCCTACGATCTCTACCAATACCTGCGGGACCACACCAAGGGCTTCAGCGAGCTGGCAGCCTTCCAGGATTTAACGCCGATCGTGGGCGTCCGACGTTCCGGGTCGCGGGACGCCGCTCAGAGCTATCCAAGCGAATTTGTCTCCGGCAATTACTTCCAGATGTTCGGCCTCCAGGCCTATACGGGGCGGCTGCTCACTCCCGAGGACGACCGGCCGAACGCCCGCCCGGTTGCGGTGATGAGCTACCGGCTCTGGCAGGAGCGCTTCGGATCCGATCCATCGGTGATTGGCGCGGTCTTCAACCTGGATGACAAGCCGTTTGCCATCGCGGGGATCGCGCCTCCGGGCTTCTTTGGCGACACGCTGCGCAATCCCGCGCCGGATTTCTTTTTGCCGCTGAACAAGGAGCCCTATGTGGACGTGGAGGCGGATTTGAAACAACCGTTCCAGCACTGGCTGGAACTGATCGGGCGCATCCGGCCAGGCGCGAATCCCGCGGTCATTGAAGCGGAAATGCGCGTCAACTTGAAGCAATGGCTGCAGGCGCATTGGGGCCAGATGAGCCCGAACGACCGTGCCCGGTATCCGGAACAGACGCTTTACCTCTCACCGGGCGGGGCCGGCATCACGAGTATGCGGGAACGATACGAACGCTGGCTGCAGATTCTGATGGCGGCTTCCGGATTCGTGCTGCTGGTGGTGTGCGCCAACATCGCCAACCTGATGCTGGTACGCGGTCTCGAGCGCCGGCGCCAGAACGCGCTGAGCCTGGCGCTGGGGGCGCCGGTCTTCCGGGTTATGCGGGAACCGCTCCTGGAGAGCATCCTGCTGTCGTTATTCGGCGGCGCGGCAGGCTTGGCCGTCGCGTTTGCCGTGACGTTTCTCATCTTGCGGCTGGCATTTCCGGCGTCGCCCGGTTTGGCCGGAGTGGCCATCGGCGCGTCGCCTTCCATGCCAGTCCTGCTGTTTGCCTTCATCACCTCGCTGGCGACCGGGATCGTCTTCGGCATGGCGCCGGCATGGATGGCCGCGCGCGTGGATCCGATCGAGGCGCTGCGTGGCTCCGGCCGGGCGGCCCGCCGCGCCGGATCGCTCTCGAGGCAATCGCTCGTCGTGGTCCAGACCGCGTTTTCGCTCGTGCTCCTGACGGCCGCGGGACTGCTCACCGCCGCTTTCGGGCGGCTCGAGCATCAGAATTTTGGATTCCCGCAAGAGCGGCGTCTGGTGGCGAACATCAATCCGCGGCTGGCCGGCTATCAGCCGCAGCAACTGCCGGCGCTTTACGGGCGCATCCACGATTCGATTGTCGGTATTCCCGGGGTGGACTCCGTTGCCCTATGCCTGTACTCGCCGCCCGGCGGAGGGTGGGGATCGGGCGTCTCAGTGGACGGGCACCCTGCTCCCGGGCCAAGAGAGGACAATTTCTCTTCATGGAACCGAGTGACGGCGGGATATTTTGAGGTGGTTTCTACCCCCATTCTGCGCGGCCGTGGCATCACAGCGCAGGATACGGCGGACTCGCGCAAGGTGGCGGTCGTGAATGAGGCGTTCGCGCGCCGGTTTTTCCGGAATGAAGATCCGATCGGCAGAACGTTTGGCCCGGTGCCGGCCCTGAGCCGTCAGTTCGAGATTGTCGGGATCGCCCCGGATGCGCGCTACTTCACGAACGGCCTGGACCGGCCGACTGGTCCGATGTACTTCCTGCCCGCAGCGCAAGCCGATTACACGCGGAGCGCGGGTGCGCTTTTCCTGCATGACATCGTGGTTGTAGCCAAGCCAGGGGCGAACGTCGCAGCGGCGTCCGTCCTCCGCGCGATGGCCACGGTGGATCGTAACCTGCCGGTCATTTCGATTCAGGCGCTGAGTGAGCAGGTGGCTGAGAAGTTCACGCAGCCGCGGTTGATCGCACGCCTCACATCGTTCTTTGGAATCCTGTCGCTGCTGTTAGCTGCTGTGGGGATTTATGGAGTGACAGCGTATACTGCCGGATGCCGGACCGGCGAAATCGGTGTGAGGATGGCGTTAGGGGCGCATCGCGGTAGCATTGTCCGGCTGGTTCTCAGAGGAGCGTTTGCTCTGATGTTCGCGGGAGTGTTGATCGGAGTGCCATTGACGCTGGCTGTGGCCCGTTTTTTGGCCAGTCAACTTTACGGCATGAATCCCTACGACCCAATGATGATGTTGACGGCCATCCTGGCGCTTGGATTCCCGGTGCTGGTTGCGTCGCTGATTCCCGCGTTTCGGGCGAGCGGGACTTCTCCGATGGATGCTTTGCGGGCGGAGTAATCAAGAGCGGACTTTGAAGAATCGCAGCGCGAGAATGCCAAGTGCTCGGCTTGCCGGGCCGTCGAGGAACATCCAGGTCAGGGCGTGGAGGAGCACGGGCGGGCGGTACTGGGGATTTCTTTCCCGGCGCGCCGGCTCGCCGCCGATGATGGTGATGATGGTGGTTCCGAGGACCGCGAGCCGGTCAATGCGCCGATGCATTTCCGCGAGCGGCGCAGGGGCGGAGACAGCCTCAAATTCATTGCAGCAGGTGCAGGCCAGATTGCAGCGGCGGATGGGAACGATGTGCGCCACGATGGGGTGATGCTTCGAAGCCATGGCGCGGGCGAACATGCGAGCCTCGCGCAGGCGCCGGTCGACGGACCGGGCCTCCCGCCGCAGGGAGCGGGGGGATTGTGCCCAGCGACGCATCCTTGATTCCAGTGTACGGCGGGGGAAGCGCGAGGCCCATCGACTTCAGTCGGCCAATGGATTGACCCAGCGCAGGGCGGGGAAGCGGCTGAAGTCCTGATCGGTGGAGGCTAAGCTGGCACCATTCTCCAGCGCCAAAGCCGCTAGAACCGCATCCGTGAGTAGCGGCCCGGCAGCTTGGTGTTCGAGGACGAGTCTCTGCAACAATTCTGCGTGGCGGGCCTCGGGACCTACGACTACGACCTGCGGCTGCGCCAGCAGATCGCGGACAGCGTCAAAGGCTTCCGAAGGCGATTTCGGATTTGGCCAGAGCCGCGGATTGGTGGAGATCCGAAGAAACGCCCACAGGGTGATCCAAGGCAATCCGACGACCTCGTTGCCGTTCAAGAGGTGTTCGAGCCAGGCTGCCGAGCGTTTATGCTGCGGCGCATCCGCGTGGTACGCGTAAATCAGAACGTTCGCATCGACGATGGTCATCGTCGATCTTCACCTTCGGCGAAGTCGAGCAAGCCGCCGATGCAGTCGTAGTTGATCTCCGGCCTCCAGCCCATGTGGGTTGGCTTCACCCGAAATCGCGGCCGTTTTGGATGGTGTTTCGGCTGGGCCAACGCGAGGCGGAGGAGGTCGTTCAAGGTGTCGCGGAAGGAGGCTCCCCGGGCGCGGCTCTCCTGTTTCACTCGCTCCAGAACGTCTTCGTCGAGGGTTATGGTTGTTCTGATGCTCATGATGCTTCCATTCTAGCATCACAAGCATCACCTACAGCTTCATGCGTTCCAGCTTGCGATAGAGGGTTTTGCGTTCGATGCCCAGGATTTGGGCGGCCTTGCTTTTGTTGCCGCCGGTGGCGGTGAGGACGCGGCGGATCTGGTCTTCTTCCGCTTCGGCGAGCGTGTCGACTGGTTTTTCGCGGGATTCCATGGCGGTCAAGGCTTCCCGCACGGTAGACCCATCGATCCGTTCAGCGAGGATCACGAGGCGCTCGATCACATGCTGGAGTTGGCGGACATTACCGGGCCAGGTGTGGTCCTGGAGCGCCTTCACGCCCGAATCCATGAGCTTGATTTCGCGATCGTAGCGGCCGTTGTACTTGTTGACGAAGAAGCGGGCGAGCAGGGGGATATCGACGCGGCGCTCGTGCAAGGGCGGCATGACGATGCGGACCACGTTGAGGCGGAACCAGAGATCTTCGCGGAATTTGCCTTCATCGACCATGCGCTGGAGGTCGCGATTGGTGGCGGCGAGCACGCGCACATCGACCTCTTTGGATTTGGAGGAGCCGACGGGTCGGATTTCGTGCTCCTGGAGAAAGCGGAGGAGCTTCAACTGGAAGTTCATCTCGATGTCGCCGATTTCATCGAGAAAGACGGTGCCGCGGTTGGCGGCTTCGAAGACGCCGGGGCGGTCGCGGTCGGCGCCTGTGAAAGCGCCGCGCATGGCGCCGAATAATTCGCTTTCGAGCAGGGAAGGGGCGATGGAAGCGCAATCGACGGGCACGAAGGGCTGGCCGGCGCGGCGGCTGAAGCGGTGAATCATGCGGGCCACGAGTTCCTTGCCGGTGCCGGTTTCGCCTTCGATGATCACGGTTGCGTCGGTCGGGGCGACGTGCGAGACGGTTTTGTAGATCTCGACCATGGCCGGCGAAACGCCGATCATCTCGGTTTCGGGCAGATCTTCCGATGTGGCTTCGCCTTCGTCATCGGTGCGGACGGCCATGGCACGCTCGACGGCGTCGATCATCACATCGAGGTCGAACGGCTTGGCGATGTAATCGAAGGCGCCGCCGCGGGTGGCGGCCATGACGGTTTCGACGGTGCCGCGGCCGGTCATAAGGATAACGGCGCATGCGGGATCTTTGCGTTTGGCGGCATCGAGGACATCGAGGCCGGTGCGCTCGTCGACATAGATATCGGAGATGACGATGGGGAAGGCTTCCTGAGTGAGGCGCTCGAGCGCTTCGCCGGTGGTGAAGACGGCGTCGACGGCGTAGCCTTTCTCTTCCAGCGCGGTCTGAATCGTGAACTGGAGAGCGGGATCGTCTTCGACGAGGAGGAGCTTGGGCATCAGTGTCGTTGCGCGGTGGTCGGCTGAGCGGCGCCGAGCGAACGCTCCGCGGCGGCCGGAAGCACGAGCGTGAAACAAGAGCCTGCGCCGGGCTTGCTGACCACTTCAATCACGCCGCCGTGCTGCTCGACGATCTGTTGGACGATCGATAAGCCGATGCCGGTTCCGGCCTCTCCGGATGCCTCCGCCTTCTTTGTGCGGTAAAACTTCTGAAAGATTTTTTTGAGTTCTTTCTGGTCCATGCCAATGCCCTGATCCTTGACCGCGACGCGGATCCGGCCGTTGTCGTGCCACGCCGATACCGTGACTTCGGTCTGCTGGGGCGAGTACTTCACGGCGTTCGTAAGAAGATTGTAGCAGGCATATTCCATGAGCTCGCGGTCGCCGGTCACGCGGAGAGCCTCGGTAATCGGCTGGAGCGCGAGGGTGATGCGCTTGCGGTCGGCCAGCGGGCGCGCGCGCTGGGCACAGGTTTCGACCATCTCGCGGATTTCAATGTCTTCGCGTTTGAGCTCCATCTGGCCGGCGGAGAGGCGCTCGACGTTGAGGAAGACTTCGATCATGCGGGCCAGACGCTTGGACTCGGAGTTGATGAGGTCGGCGATCTGTTTCCGTTTTTCGTCGGTGAGGGAATATCGGGAGATCAGCTCGCTCGATCCCTGAATGGCGGAAAGCGGTGTGCGCATTTCGTGGGTCACGAAGTGCATGGCCTGCTGGTAACGCATGCGATCGGCTTCGGCGCGGACCAGATTCCGCCGGACGACGAGGCTCTGCCACGCGGCAGCGGCGATCAGACAGGCGGTTACAGGCGCGGCGCTGGTGGCGAAGGAAAAGACGACGCGGTGCGTGAAGAAAGCGTAGGGGGCAAACCAGGAGATCCACAGAATCGCCAGTCCGGCTGCATACGCTTTCCAGCCGGGTAAATAGGCAAACGCAAGCCCGCCCGCGATGACAAGGACGACGGCCAAGAGCAGCACGGCGGCTTCCGGAGCATCCGTGAGAAACAGCCCCTGCGCCAGCGTTTCGAAGGCGTTGGCATGGATTTCGACGCCCGGCATGGTGTCGCCGAAGGCGTAAGGCGTGAACAAACGGTCGCGCAGTTCGGTGGCCGCGGTGACGCCGACGAAGACGACTTTCCCGGAGAATGCTGGTTCGGCCAGATCCGGATGGGCGAGGAGGGTGCTCATCGATACACGCGGAACCGGGTTGTCGGGCGGGCGATAGCGGACGCGCATGAGGCGGCCGTCCGAGGTGCGGTGCACAGGAATGATGGTCGGGCCGACCTGCAGATCGGTGGGCGATTCGATGATGGGAGCGCCACGGGTCAACCGGAAAGCTTGAAGCGCGAGGGCCCATCGCTGCGCGTTGCCGGCACGCTTCTCGAGCGGGATGGCTCGCATGACCGAGTCGTTATCGTCCGGCTGCGCGTAGACGTGGCCCAATGCCTTGGCCCAGCGGGCGAACTCGGGCTGAGGATCTTCCCAGCGAACCGGTTCGCCGATGAGCTCGCAAGAGAGCACGAGGTTGGGCGCGCCGCGCAGGGCCTCGGAGAGTTCGCGGCTCTCGGCGGGATCGCCGGCATCGGCGAGGATCAGATCAACCGCAACGGCTTTCGGCCGAGACGTGGCCACCCGCCGGAGCGCCTGCGCCAGCGGACGCCGGATGTGCACGATGCCTCCGGCAGCCAGCAAGGTGGGCTCATCGATGGCCAGGATGACGGATTGCGCTTGCCAGGCCGGGGGAGTATAGAAGCGGAACATCTCGTCGTAGGACGCATTGTCCACGGGCCCGCCGAACCGCCAGCTTGCGAGGACCGCGACGACGAAGACGCCCGCGAGCAGGCCGATATACCGCCCTCTCATGGCGCGAGAGCCTCTTCGATTTCGGAAGGCTCGCGAGGCAACGCCGCGGTGAGCACGCGCGCGCCATCCCTGGTGACGAGCACCATGTCTTCGATGCGGATTCCGATGTTCTCTTCGGGAATGTAGATTCCGGGTTCGACGCTGATCACCATTCCTTCTTCAAGGGTCGCGGCGGGATCGCTGGCGTCATGCACCTCTAGGCCGATCTGGTGGCTGATTCCGTGAATGAAATATTTGCCCAGGGGATCGCCATGCCGGTCTTTGCCATGAGAGTCGATGTAATCGAACGCGACCTGGAAAAGGCTGTTCGGGGCGCGCGTGTTGATGGGCACGCCGGGTTTGACGGCGCCGATGGCGGCATTCTGCGCGCCGAGGACGACGTTGTAGATTTCGCGCTGACGTTCGCTGAACCTGCCGCCGATGGGAATGGTGCGGGTGACGTCGGCCGCATAGCCGGCGCACTCGGCACCGGCGTCGATCAAGAGCAGATCGCCGGGATCGATGCGGCGTTGAATTCGCTGGTAGTGAACAAAGACCGAGTTCGGACCGGAGCCGATGATGGGCGGGTAGGCACGGCGCTCGCAGCCGCCGTCGAGGAATGTCGCAGTCAAGGTCGCGGCGATCTGATATTCGTACACGCCGGGAGCGGCCCGCTTCCAGGCGGCGCGGTGCCCGGCGATGGTGACGTCGGCGGCGTGCTGCAGAAGCGTGACCTCTTCAGGCGATTTCCTCATTCGGAGGCGCGTCAGCATGAGTTTCGCGTCGACCACCTCGCGCATCGGCGCCAGCGCATGAAGCCGCGAGATGGCAGCATCGCCGGTCGTGTAGATTTTCGAACGCTCGACGAGCGCTGCGTGCAACTCCGTTTCGAAATGTTCCGCCGGGAGAACCATGTCGAAGCCGGTCACGCGGGCGACGCCCGGATCGTCCGCGGCGGCGCGCGGGCCGGTCCATTTCTCGCGGGTGCGGTCGTGGCCGGGCAGGAACAGGATCTCGCGGCTGCCGGTCAGGAGCAGGATTGCTCCCGGTTCATTCCAGCTGGTCAAGTAATAAAAATCGGGGGTCTGGCGAAAGCCGTCGCGGAGGTCGTCGCTTTCCTGGTCAGGTTGTCCGAACAGCACGATGACGCCGTCGGAGACCGTTTTGGCAAGCTGCTGGCGCCGCGCGTGGAAGTCGGGCGCCGCAGCTGAGACACGGAAGGCCAGCACGAGGGCCAGCGCCGAAGTGTGCGCGAAACCGCGTGTTTTCGCACCTCCGGCTCCCTGAATGCGCACTAAACCAGTATAGCGAGGCGCTCTAGCGGGCGGTCCGCAGCCACTCTTCCACCTGGTGTTGGAGTAAGTCGAGAGGCAACACGCCGTCGCGCAGCACTACGTCGTGGAACTCCCGGAGGTCGAAGCGGGTGCCGAGTTTCTGCTCGGCTTCCCGGCGGAGCTGCCGGATTTTGAGCTGGCCCATTTTGTAAGACAGGGCCTGCCCCGGCCACGCGATATACCGGTCGACTTCGGCGAGGGATTCGTCGGGCGCGTGAGTCTTGAAGTAGTCGACGGCTTGCTCGCGGGTCCAGCCCAGGGAATGCAGGCCGGTGTCGACGACCAGGCGCACGGCGCGGAAACGCTCGCTGGCGAGTTGGCCGAAATGGTCAGCGGGATCGCGGTAGACGCCGAGTTGGTCGCCCAGGGACTCGGCATATAAGCCCCAGCCTTCGATGTAGGCGCTATTGGAATAAAATCGGCGGAAGTCGGGAATGCCGGTGAGGGCGCGAGCCAGGGTCAATTGAAAGATGTGGCCGGGCACCGCTTCATGCAGCACCAGCGCCTGCTTGTCGTACCGGACCTGTTTTTCCGGCTGGTATGTGTTCAGGTTCATCCATCCAGGCACGCTGAAATCGGGCGCGGGGGCCTGGGCGTTGGTCGCGGTGGCGGCCTCGCGCTCCACCGGGATGATGCGGATGCCATAGAGTAACTGCGGAATGTGGCGGAACTGGTTGGGGAGCTCGGGCTCGACGATCTTGGCGACGTTGCGACAATAAGCCAGCATCTCCTCCTTATTGTGAAAATGCTGGGATGGCGAGGATTCGAGCTGCCGTTCGTAATCGGCGATGCTGCCGGTGAAGCCGGCCTGGCGAATGACGGACTGCATCTCCGCCTCAATGCGCTTTACCTCGTCGAGGCCCAGTTGGTGGATCTGTTCCGGCGTGATGTTGGTCGTGGTGTAGAAGCGCGCGAGGACGGCATAGGCGTTGCGGCCGTTCGGTATGCTGCCGATGCCGGCGGTGGCGCGAGCGGCGCGGGCATATTTCGTGGCGAGGTAATCGCGGTATTTCCGCCAGGCCGGCAGAAACTGATGATCGTAGGCGTCGCCGGCTTGGGAGCGCAGCCGGGCTTGTTCGGCGGAAGGAATCGACGTAGGGAAACTGCGGAAAGCGGCCAGCAGCCGCGTCTGGTTCCGGTCCTGGGAAATCTGCCCGTCGAGTTGCTGCTCGACGAGATCGACAATGAGGCGCGGCTGCACCAGGCCGCGCGCGACAGCATCATCGAGCATCGTGAGGTTCTGGTCGACATAGGCAGGCACGGCGCGGAGGCGCGCGAGCAGGTTGTCGTAGTCATGCACGGTGCGGGTCGGCATGCGGTCAAACGTCGTGTATATGCGGTTATGCAAGCCGTTCTGCTGCATGACGGCGAAGAGTTCATCCTCGAGATCGAACGCCTCGAGCTGCAGAGTGGTGTTGTACTCCATGAGGCTGGCGCTGAGGCGGCCTTGCGGGGAGAGACCGGCCTGCGGAAAGGAGCGCAGCTTTTGTAGGCGCTGCTGGAGGTGGCCCCGCCGCTGGTCGCGGCCGGGTTGGGACCAATCGGTCCAGCGGTCGTCATATTCGTGACGGCCGACGCCGGTGGCGAACTCCGGGTTATCGCGCAGATCTTCTTCGAAGGCCTGGTTAAAGAAGGCTTGAATTTCCGTGGGAGCACTCTGGGCGAAGATTGGGGCCGCCAGCAGCAGCCCCAATAGCGTTCGTGACATGCCTCCAGTGTAGACCCGAGCGGCAGAAAGCCCGCGGGCCAGCCCAGTTACTGGTAAGTGGCCGTGGCAAAGCTGCCCGCTCCAGCGGTGAACAGCCCGAAATCCGTATTGCCGCCAGCGGTCAATGGCGCAGTAAACACGCCGTTGCCGCTGGTCGGGGCGCTTGTAGAGAAGACGCTGAGCACGGAAGCCCCGTCCGCCGGAGTGGCCGGGAGTTCCACAAGGATCGACGAAGGCACGGTAAACGTCTGCTTGCCCGCGGTCGTGGTGCAAATGAAGGTTGTGGAACTAAAGGTTCCGTTGCTCACGGTTCCACTCGCCAAAACCGAGGAGGTTCCAGCGATGATCACCACATCGGTGCTGTTGCCGCCGGTCCAATTCAAGGTGAGGTCCTGGCTCCGGTTCACAGTGGCCGGCAGGCCGCCCGTGATGCTCAGCGGCGAATTGACGGTGATACTGGCCGTAAAGTGCCCGACATCGGCGCCGCCTCCGCCTGAAAGAGTGTAAGTGCCCGAGCTAACCACCGGCATGGCTCCCGGGGTTGGGGGGACCGGGCTCAGGCTGAGGCTATACACGTTGTTGGCATTTGTGAGTGCCTTATTAGTCACGTTGGGGCCGTTTAGGGTCAGGGCCCCAGCGTCGAGATAGGTCAGATCGGTAGCGACACCGCTGCCGCCCGTTCCGGATGTGGAAGTGGTGGCGTTGTAAATCTGGCAGGCGCCATTGGATGCTGACGCCAGATTGGGAAGCCGTGTGAGCGTGTCGCCTGTATATTTCGCGAAGGCGCCGCTGACCCCTTCGATCCGGAGGCTCTGCCCGGCGATGCTGGTGCTGAAGCTGGTCAGATTAAAATACCCCGCTGTCACCGTGCCTCCGGCATCCAGCTTGCTCAGGACCGATGAGCTGAATTGCGGGTCGACGCACGCCGTTGCTCCGGCACTGGGCGCGATGGCGATGGTCGCGAGGTTACTCAGTTGGCCGGCGACACTTACCTGGACGGTGACGCTGCAGCCGGTGGACACGTTCGCGGGCAATTGGAACACGATGTTGTCCAACCCGGGAAACTCGTTCGAGCGTCCCGCGTAAATCGGTGTGATCGGCATCCCGCCCACGATGGCTTTGATGTCGAGGTGCTGCTGCGCGATGAAATCGTATCCGCCGGCCGGAGGTGTGGAATCATAACCGGCGGCGGCTCCCAGGCCGGTTCCCCAAGCGATCAGGTATTGCGAGGGCGCTGCCGGCGATCTTGAGAACGGCTGCCCCGAGACCGGACCCGCCGTGAAGCCGTTTAAATCGTATTGCGATTGCGAAACGGCGTTTTGCAGAAGTGCCCGTCCGCTGCCGTTGCTTGCCAGTGTCATTAGTTGGAAGTTCCGCGCCACCACGGTCGCGGG
>Ga0335078_10008480_pt1 | contig 15288 bp, 14 predicted proteins | sample Lox_Sample_32_FD_206711 | JGI IMG/M metagenome (GOLD analysis project Ga0335078, IMG submission 206711) | Soil microbial communities from Loxahatchee National Wildlife Refuge, Florida, United States - Lox_Sample_3.2 | ecosystem: Environmental > Terrestrial > Soil > Wetlands | place: USA... | reverse complement strand
CGACGATGGTCATACGGTTGGAATCCTCGGGGATGCCGAGCACCAGACGCATGCCGAGCACGCCGAGAATGAGCCCGATCAGCATGACGCACAGGCCCGAGATTTCCGCCGGGAAGAACGGGCGCATGCGCGGGATGACGCGCGACAGGCCCATCTCGATGCCGCCCGCGAATACGGTCATGCCGCAGACCAGCGGCATGCCGCCAAGCTGCGCCGCGAGGATGCTGGCCGAGAGGTAGGGCGCGTCGAAGACGAAGGCGGCGAGATAGCCCGAGCCGAAATAACGCCGCTTCTGGCATTGCAGCACCGAGCCGACGCCCAGCGCGATCAGGGAAAGACTGATCGCCTGGAGCGTCTCTCCCTTGCTCGCATGGGCCGCCTCGAGCACGAACAGGACGTAGATCAGCGCCGGCGAGAGGATCACCACATGCTGCAGCGCATTCAGCGCGCAAGTCAGCGGCGGCGGCCGTTCGGCAACGGCGTATTTCAGGTTGGCGGGGCGCATGAGGGAGTCGCGGACAGGACCGGAGCAAGTATGGCAGAGCGATTTTGGGCCGAATAGACTCTTGCTGTCACGCGATCGTCACATGACGATGTTATGACCGCAGCAAAACGGGGGGCGGATGAAGCCGGCGAATATCAGCTACGGCGTTGACGACCGGCCGCCCGCTTTCCTCGTCATTCTCACTGCGATCCAGCACACCGCTTTCGGCGCCGGCATGGGCATCGTCTTCCCGCTGCTCGTGCTCCAGGCCGCGGGCGCGACCCAGGAGGCGACCGGGCGCGCGGTGGCGTTGTCCATGGTGGCGCTCGGAGTCGCCACCATGCTCCAGGCGCTGCGCCGGCCGTACCTCGGCTCGGGATTTCTCGCGCCCGCGGTGTTTGCCGCCGCTTACCTGCCGGCGAGCCTCGATGCGGCCCGAATGGGCGGCATGGCCCTGGTGGCAGGCATGACCATCTTCGCCGGCGCGGTCGAAATTGCGCTCGGCTGCTTCATCACGCGCCTGCGTCCCTTCCTGCCGACCGAAATTGCCGGCTTCGCCGTGCTGATGATCGGAATCGTCAACGGCATGCTGGGTTTCAACCTCATGATCATCCATCCGCTCCAGGCGGCCGGCGGCCAGTGGCACGCGGCCTATCCGGCCCTCGCGCTCGGACTTGCCAGCGTCGCGCTGATGGTTGCGCTCAACGTCTGGGGCCACGGCAAGTTCAAGGCCTATTCGGTGCTGATCGGGATCGTATTCGGCTATGCGGCCGGCGCGGCGCTCGGGGTGCTGGCCCCGGAACGGTTCCTGGCGACCATCGCCCAGCCGCCGCAGATCCCGGTTCCGCCCGAGAGTCTGCCGGCGTTTCTGCCCGCGCTGGCGGTGCCGTTTGCCGTGGGCGCGCTCGCCAGTCTGCTGCGCGCGGTGGGCGATCTCACCATCTGCCAGAAGATCAACGACTCCAACTGGACCCGGCCGCATTTCCGCTCGATCCGCGGCGGCGTATTCGCCGACGGACTCGGCACCCTGATCGCCGGGGCGCTCGGCACGGTCGGGCTCAGCACCTTTTCCGGCAGCATCGCGCTGTCCGCGGTCACCGGAGTGACGGCACGCATCGTCGGTTTCGTGATCGGCGCCACCTTCATCGTCATGGCGATCATTCCGAGCATCCGCGATCTTCTCGCCGCGATGCCCGAGCCGCTCATGGGCGCGATCCTGCTGTTCTCGGGCACCTTCGTCTTCATCAATGGGATGCAGGTCGTGATGAGCCGGCTGCTCGACAGCCGCAAGGTATTCGTCATCGGCGTGTCGCTGGTCGTGGGCTTGAGCCACGACGTCTACACCTCGTTCTATGAATCACTGCCCGGTGCGGTCGCGCCGCTGGTGAGCTCGTCTCTGATCATGGCATTGATCTGCGCGCTGGTGCTCAACGCGATCTTCCGTTTGGGCATCAAACGCAAGGTATCGTTCGCCTACGATCCGAAGGCGCAATCGGTCGATGACGTGATCCGCTCTTTCGAGGAGCAGGGCGGCGCCTGGGGCGCCCGGCGCGATGTCGTCCAGCGGGTGGAGGCGGCTTTCGTCGAATTCTCGGAGCACGTCGGCGACATCGTCGCGCCCGGCACGACCATGACCGTGACCATGAGTTTCGACGAGACCAGCATCGTGATCGAAATCGCCTATGAGGGCCAGATCCTGCACCTGTCGCGCCATGCGCCGGACGCCGAGAAGGTGCTCGAGGATGAGGACGCGCTCGCCGACCTATCGGGCTTCCTGATCGCCCGCCTGGCCGACAACGCCCGCACCGCGACGCGTGGCAGGCTTCAGATCCTGCGCCTCGACTTCCATCACTGACGACAGCCGTTCCGCCCCCAGTGGGCCGCCCCGATGGGCAACCGCGCGCTTGACGGCGGCGCGCAGTTTCGCGACGAATCCTGCGGCTTCAACCGGCCACGAGAACCCCCAGGGAGAGTCCGCCATGTTCAAGGCATCCGCCAAGGTCACGCTGCCGACCTCGATCATCGGGTCGTTGCCGCGGCCCGCCTGGTACACCGCGGTGCTCGGCGGCCAGACCTTCCTCGAGGCGATGGCCAATTCCCGTCACCGCGAGCAGTACGAGGACACCGTGTCGGTGTTCCTGCGCGCGCAGGAGACCGCCGGCCTCGACATCTGCACCGACGGCGACGCGCATTACGACGAGCAGGTCGGCGGCATGAGCTGGCAGAGCTACGCCCCGGCGCACATGGCGGGCTTCGACAAGTCGCCCAAGCCGACGCAATACAGCGTGGGAGCGGTGCCCTTCCCGCGCGGCCACATCCTGCACGATTTCCTCGAGGCCCGCGTGCTGCCCAAGGTGATCGGGCCGATCGGCCGCGGCGACCTGCAATACGCCGCGATGTGGCGGGTGGCGCAGCGCATGACCAAGCGGCCGGTGAAGTTCGGCACCATCACGCCCGAGCTGCTGGCCATGGGCCTGGTGGACGAGCACTACAAGGACCCGGTCGAGCGCACCATGGCGATCAGCGCGGCGCTCAACGCCGAGCTCAACGAGCTCGCCGACTCGGGCTGCCCGGTGATCCAGATGGAGGAGCCGCAAATCCACATGGTGCCGGCGCGCGGCAAGACCTTCGGCAAGCTCGACACCGGCGACCTGGTCAAGATCTTCAACGCCACGGTCAAGGGGCTGCGGGCCAAGACCGAGGTGTGGTGCCACACCTGCTGGGGAAATCCTTCCCAGCAGCGCATCTTCCGCGACGTCCAGAGCTATCAGCCGACGCTCGAGGCGCTGAACCAGGTCGACGCCGACGCGCTGACCTTCGAGACCTGCTCGTCGGGCACTGGCGACCTCAAGGCGATCGGTCAGGTCATCAAGGACAAGAAAATCGTGATCGGCGTCATCGACCATCACACGCTGCAGGTCGAGCGGCCCGACCAGGTCGCGGCGATCATCCGCGAGGCGCTGAAGCACGTGCCGGCCGAGCGCCTGATCATCTCGTCGGATTGCGGCATGGGTCGCGAGGGCATGAGCCGCCGCCACGCCACCTACAAGATGGTGGCAATGGTCCAGGGCACCAACATCGTCCGCAAGGAACTGGGCTTGCCCGAGGCCGAATGCCTGGCGGCCGACGCGCGGTTTTCCCTGACCGTGACGGCGAAGAGCTGAGCGCCTAAGCCGCGCGGCGGCGCGGCGGGTCGAGATTCGGCAGGAACACGGTGAACAGGCCCAGGAGAGGCAGGAACGCCACGACCTGGTAGACGTATTCGATGCTGGTCAGGTCGGCCAGCACGCCCAGCGCCGCGGCGCCCAGCCCGCTCATGCCGAAGGCGAGGCCGAAGAACAGCCCGGCGACCGTGCCGACCTTGCCGGGCATCAGCTCTTGGCCATAGACCACGATGGCCGAGAACGCGCCCGAGATCACCAGCGCGATAACCACCGTCAGGATCCCGGTCCACAGCAGCCCGACATGCGGCAGCACGAGGGTGAACGGCAGCACGCCGAGGATCGAACCCCAGATCACGTATTTGCGGCCGAAGCGGTCGCCGAGCGGCCCGCCGAGGAAGGTGCCGATCGCCGCCGCGCCAAGGAAGATGAAGAGATGGATCTGCGCGTCGCGGATCGAAACGCCGAAATGGTGGATCAGGTAGAACGTGTAGTAGCTGCTCAGGCTCGACAGGTAGAAGAACTTCGAAAAGATCAGCGTGACCAGCACCGCCAGCGCGATCCCGACGCGGCGGCGCGAGAGTTCAACGTGACGGTGAGCGACGGCGCGCTTCTTGCCGGGCACGAGGTGGGTGCGCTTGTACCAGCCGCTGACGTTCGACAGGATGACCATGGCGAGCAGCGCGGCCAACGCGAACCAGGCGACGCTGCCCTGCCCGTTCGGCAGCACGACAAAGGCCGCGAGCAGCGGCCCGACCGCCGAGCCGAAATTGCCGCCGACCTGGAACAGCGATTGCGCCAGGCCGTGCCGTCCGCCCGAGGCGATGCGGGCGATGCGCGAGGCTTCGGGATGGAATACCGCCGAGCCGATCCCGGCCAGCGCCGCTGCGATCAGTACCAGGAGGAATTGTCCGGCCACCGCGAGCAGCAACAATCCGGCGAGCGTGAAGCTCATCCCGAACGGCAGGATGCGCGCACTCGGGCGGCGGTCGGTGAACAAGCCGATCGCCGGCTGAAGCAGCGAGGCCGTCGTCTGATAGACAAAGGTGATGAGTCCGATCTGGCTGAAGCTCAGCGCGAAGCTGTCCTTGAGCATCGGATACATCGCCGACAGCAGCGATTGCATCGTGTCGTTGAGCATGTGACAGAATGTCAGCGAGACCAGGATGGCGATGGTCGCGCCTTCCGCCGTCGGGGGCCGTGCCGGGGCGAGGGCCGTGGTTTCGTCCAAAAGGAGCTCCGTCGATCGCGGCGCTAAGCTACCCGTCCCGCCCCGCCCCTGGAAACCCCGAAAAACGCAGGTCAGGCGCGTGTTTGGCGCGAATCCCTGCCATTGGCGCGCGCTTGATCTTAGCCCCCGAGCCCGCCACGGTATGTCTAGGAAGCAGACGGCATGGCCCGCAAAACCGACACCCAACCCGCGCGCTCGACAGCAAGCATGCCCCGCGAAGCCGACACCCGGCTACGCAGCATCCTCGACGCCGTACCCGATGCGATGATCGTCATCGACGAACGCGGATTGATCGAAATGTTCAGCCACTCGGCCGAACGCATGTTCGGCTATGCCGCCGCCGAGGTCATCGGCAAGAACGTCAAGATGCTGATGCCGACGCCCTATCGCGAGCAGCACGACGGCTATCTCGACCGTTATCGTGCCACCCGCGAGCGTCACATCATCGGCATCGGCCGGGTCGTCACCGGCTTGCGCAAGGACGGCGGCATTTTCCCGATGGAGCTCTCGGTCGGAGAGTCGATCTTCGAGGGGCGCCGCGTGTTTACCGGCTTCGTGCGCGACCTGACCGAACGCGAGCAGGCCGAGCGCCGCATCGAGCAGCTCCAGGCCGAGCTGATGCACGTCGCGCGCTTGAGCGAGCTCGGCCAGATGGGCGCCGCGCTGGCGCACGAACTCAATCAGCCGCTGTCGGCGATCGTCAATTACCTCCAGGCCGGACGGCGGATGCTGCAGACCGCGGATACGCCTCCGCCGCCGCGGGTCGCCGAGACCATGGAAAAGGCCGCGGCGCAGGCCGAGCGCGCCGGCCAGGTGATTCGCCGGCTACGCGAATTCGTCGCCAAGGGCGAGACCGACCGCCGGCCGGAGAACGTCCACACCGTGGTCGAGGAAGCCGCGGCGCTGGCCTTGGTCGGCGCCAAAAGCGCCGGTATCACCACTCGCATCGCGCTGAACGCGGAATTGCCGCCGGTCATCATGGACAAGGTGCAGATCCAGCAGGTGCTGCTCAACCTCATCCGCAACGCGCTCGAGGCGATGGCCGAATCCCAAGAGCGCATACTGACGCTCGATGCGGTGGCGGCGGACGGATTTCTGGCCCTGAGCGTCGCCGACACCGGCCCAGGCCTGCCGGAAGAGGTCGTGCGCAACCTGTTCCAACCCTTCGTCACCACCAAGAGCCGCGGCATGGGCGTCGGCCTGTCGATCTGCCGCTCGATCATCGAGGCGCATGGCGGCCGGATCTCGGCCTCGGCACGGCCCGGCGGCGGCACGATCTTCGCCTTTACCCTGCCGCTCGACGCGTGAGACCCTAGGCCATGGCTGCAACCCCTGCAGTTTTCATCGTCGACGACGACGAGGCGGTGCGCGATTCCCTTGCCATGCTGGTCGAAAGCGCCGGCATGAAGGCCGAAACTTTCGCTTCGAGCCGCGAATTCCTGGCCAAATCGGCGTATCCCCAGCCGGCCTGTGTCCTGCTCGACGTCCACATGCCGGAAATGAGCGGGCTGCAACTCCAGGACGAACTGGCCCGCCGCGCCATTCGTCTGCCGGTGGTGGTCATGACCGGCCAGGCCGACGTGCCGCTCGCGGTGCGGGCGATGAAGGCGGGTGCGGTGGATTTCCTGGAAAAGCCATTCACCGACGAACTCTTGCTCGACACCATCAAGCGCGCGCTCGCGGCGCCGGCCAAGGCCGATCCGGCGATCGGCAAGCGCATCGCCGAACTCACCCCGCGCGAGCACGATGTGTTGTTGCAGATGGTCGCGGGTAACCCCAACAAGGTCACCGCCTACAACCTCGGTATCTCGCCGCGCACCGTCGAAATCCATCGTGCCCGTGTCATGGACAAGATGGGCGCGAAGAGCCTGTCGGAACTGGTGCGGATGGCCCTGGCCGCGGGGATCGAGCCGAAGATCAAATAATCGAGCGCCGGCCGGCCCGGCGGCGTTTCAGTGCGCGATCAGCAGCGGCAGCAGGCTGGTGCCGACGATCTGCCGCGTGGCGCCGCCAAACAGCATTTCGCGCCACGGCGCGTGGCCGTAGCCGCCCATGATGAGCAGATCGGCGCCCTCGTCGCGCGCGGCGGCCAGCAGCTGCTCGCCCGGACCGACGCCCGCAACCGGCAGGATTTTGGCGTGACGCGCGGCAATCCCGTGCCAGGACAGGTAGTCGACGATTTCCTTGCCGGATTCGCCTTCGTCGCGCTTGCCGACCGAAATCACGATCACGGTGCGCGCCCCGCGCAGGGCGGTCAGCGAACCCGCGACCGCATGCACCGCGGCCGGCGAGCCGTTCCAGCCGATGGCGATGACTTCGCCGACGGTGGCCGGCGGTTTGGCGGGCGCAATCAGCACCGGCCGGCCCGAGCGGATCAGGGTCTGCTCGATCGCGTCGGTGTGCGGCTGCTCGACCACCCGGTCGGAGCGACCGAGCACGGTGAGATCGAAATAGCGTGCGCGCGCCGCGACCACGGCAGGCGCGTAACCGGTTTCCTCGCGCCAGCTCGCCGACGGCGCGTTCCGGCCGCTGCCGTTCAGGGGTAGCCCGTGGCGCGACGCCGTCTTTTCGAAGTCGGCCTTGGTCTTGCCGGCGATCTCCTTGCCGTCTTTGACGATGCCGTCGATCAGCTCGGCGGTTACCGGCACGTCGATGCCGGCCATCATGATGAACTGCCGCGGATCGGGCAGGACGTGCAGACATTCGAGATGCGCGCCGAACTGCTTCGCCATGCGGCAGGCGAGCTCGACCGCGCCATTGCTGGCGGTGCCGCCGCTTGCGGCGACGAGGATGGTGGAGGTCATGGCCTTCGTTCCTTTACGGGTTGCGCCAGGATTCCCAAGCCAATGTTGCCATGAAAGCAAGCACGGCCGCGATGCACATTACAAGATAGGCAAACTCGAGATTGGTCATATCGGGTCTCCCATGCGACGAATTCGAGCCAATTATTCACCGGCCCATCGGACCGGCATTGACGCATGTCAATCGACGGCCGCTTTTGTGAGCGCGCGCGTAATCGCGGCCAGCAACGGCCCCTCGGTCACCGGCTTCTCGAAGAACGCCGCGACGCCGAGCGCGGTGGCGCGGTCGCGGATGCGCTGGTCGGAGCCGCCGGTGATCAGGATGACCGGCAGGCGCAAGGACGCGCCCTGGCGTGAGGCGAGAAAATCGAGTCCGCTCATGCCCGGCAGATGCTGGTCGAGGATGAGGCAGGCGCTGCCGTTGGGCCGGTAGGCGGCGGCGAACTCGGCGGCCGAGGCGAAGCTCGCCACGTCGAAGCCGTGCGATTCCAGCAGCAAGGTGAGCGAATCACGCACCGCGTCGTCGTCGTCCACCATGTAAATCTTCGCCATCGTCCGCAACTCGAATTGCAATCCCGATCAGTCGTCGTCGCCGACGACGCCTTCGGCGAGCTCGGCAAGCGCGTCGGCGTCCGCGACCTTGACCCGGCTGCCGGCGAGCACGATGCAGCCGCTGCCCTTGAGCACGGTGAAGACCCGGCTCACGGTTTCGGTCGTCAGGCCGAGATAGTCGGCGATGTCGGTACGAGTCATCGGCAGATCGAGCCATGCGGTGCGGCCGGCGCGGCGGCCGAGCGCGAGCAGGAACGACGCCACGCGCTCGTGCGCGGTCTTGCGGCCGAGCAGCACCATGTGGTCCTGGGCGTTCGCGAGTTCCTGCGACATCAGCTTGAAGGTCTGACGCTCCATGCCGGGAAAATCGAGGAACAGGCGGTCGAGCTGGCGCTTGGGGAACCGGCACAGGCTGACCGGCGTCATCGCTTCGGCGCTGCAGGCGTGACGGTCGCCGGCGTTGAACCCGATCAGGTCGCCCGGAAAGAGAAACCCGGTGACCGCGCGGCGGCCATCCGGCATCAGCTTGAACAGCTTCACGGCGCCCTCGGTCAGCGCGAAGAAATGCGTCGCGGGCTCGCCTTCGTTGATGAAGGTCTTGCCGATCGCGACCGATTGCGGCGCGCGCGAGCCGGCGAGGCGCGACAGGGCGTCCGATTTGACCGCAACGCATACCCCGGCGCTGCGGGCGGCGCAGCTTTGGCAAAGATTGGCGTGTAGCGCGGCCGGAAATGCGGCGCGAGCGGCGTTCCGGCTGATGGCGGCATCGAGGGGCATTGGTTTTCTCCCAAAAACCATGTCGCGGCGCGACACGAGTTGCGCCGATAATTGCCCCGGCACCGCGCGAAAAAAATTCGGAGATGTACCTAAGGAGTTCCGCGTATAGGTGATTCTACCTATGCGGAAAGTGCCCGCAAATTGCGGGCTTCAGCGCAGGGCGCCGCGCACGATCTCGGCCCGCGCCTTGGCCGTGAAACGCTGGAGCTGGGATTCGACCTCCTCGCGCCGGGCGGGAACCCCCCGCGCCAGCAGGTCGGCAACCACCCGGGCGACGGTTGGGCCAGAATCGGTATGGACCGCGCCCGCCGCCACCAGGCCCGCGACATAGTCCTCCGCCGCCTTGCCGCTCAGGCTCATGCGGCCGGCCGCCCAATGCGCGAGCAGCGAATTGCGCCGGGCCGCGACCTTGAAGGCAAGCTCCTGGTCGAGCGCCATCTTGCGCTCGAAAGCGCGTTCGCGATCGTCGTCGAAGGTCGTCATGGCGTGGATTATCCGCCGCCGCCCGGCGGCGACATTGATTCACGTCAACGCCGTCCAAATTCCCGGATTCACCCCCGGCGGGAATCGTCGTCGCGGACCTCGAGCCACATGGCGTTGAGGATGGCGAAGGCGCAGGCCAATCCAAGGCCCAGGATCCAGCTGAAATACCACATCGCTCCGCCTTTCCTAGTAACTGTGGCCGTCGGATTCGACGCGCTTGGCGGTCACCCGCCCGCGCAGCACGCGATAGACGAAGGCCGTGTAGACGAGAATGATTGGCATGAACAACAACGTCGCCGCCAGCATGAGCAGCAGCGTCGAGCGGCTCGACGACGCGTCCCAGACCGTGAGGCTCATCGCCGGCACGAGATCCGAGGGCAGGATGAACGGAAACATGCTGACGCCCGCTGTCGCGACGACGCATGCAACCGATACGCCGGTCAGGAACACCGCCAGGCTGTCGCGCGCAGCACGCAGCGCGGCGATGGCGAACGCCGCGGCACCGACGGCGAGCGCCGGCACGAGCGCCAGGACCGGCATGGCGGCATAATTCGCCAGCCACGCGCCGGTCTCGCGCACCACCTGCTTGTGCAAGGGGTTGGACGGCAGGTTATGGGCCAGGACGCCGACGATGCGATAGCCGGCGAGCCCGTTGGCGGTCCAGACGGCGCCGACAATGAGCAGCACGATCAACGTCATGGCTGCGAGCGCCGCGGCGCGGCGCGCGCGGGACGCCACCGGCTCCTCGGCCTTGGCGGCGAGATAGGCGCCGCCGTGCATCGCCAGCATGGCGACCGAAACCAGGCCGGTCAGCAGCGCGAGCGGCCGGAACAGCCCAAGCAGGCCGCCCTCATAGGTCATGCGTAGATCGCTGTCGAAGCGGAACGGCACGCCCAAGAGCGCGTTGCCGACCGCGACGCCGAACACCAGCGCCGGCACGAAGCCGCCGACGAACAGCAGCCAATCCCACGTCGTGCGCCAGCGCGGATCCTCGAGCTTGCTGCGGTACTTGAACCCGACCGGGCGCAGGATGAGCGAGCAGAGCACGAGGAACATCGCGAGATAGAAGCCCGAGAACGCCACGGCATAGACCGGGGGCCAGGCGGCGAAAATCGCGCCGCCGCCGAGGATCAGCCACACCTGGTTGCCTTCCCATACCGGACCGACGGTGTTGATGATGATCCGGCGCTCGCTGTCGGTCTTGCCCAGGAACGGCAGCCAGATTCCGGTGCCGAGGTCGAAGCCGTCCATCACCGCGAATCCCGCCAGCAGGACGCCGAGCAGCAGCCACCACACGACGCGCAGGAACTCGTAATCGACGAAGGCCGGCATCGCGCCCTCCTCACCCCGCCCCTTCGGGGCCGAGACGGATGTATTTGACCATCAGGTAGAGTTCGACCACCGCGAGCGCGCTGTAGAAAGCGACGAATCCGGCGAGGCTGGTCCAGACATTACCCGCCGGCACCGACGATGCCGACAGGAAGGTCGGCAGCACGCCGTCGATCGTCCACGGCTGGCGGCCGTATTCGGCGACGAACCAGCCGAGCTCGCAGGAAAGCCACGGCAGCGGCAGCGACCACAGCGCGACGCGCAGGAAGACGGGATACCAGTCGAGTTGCCGCCGCGCCGAGAGGTAGAACGCCACCGCGAACAACAGGATGAAATAGAATCCCAATCCGACCATGAACCGGAAGGTCCAGAACAGCGGCAGCACGTTGGGAACCGTGTCCCACGCCGCTTTCTCGATTTGGGCCGGGGTCGCGTCCACCACCTTGTCGGTGTAGCGCTTCAACAGCAGCGCGTAACCCAGATCGCCCGCATTGGCCGCCAGCGCGGCCTGCGCCGCCTTGTCGCTGGGCGCGGCGCGCAGCCGGTCGAGCGCGCGATAGGCCGCGATGCCGCTGACGATGCGCTTCTGGTTGTCGGCGACCAGGTTGACGATGCCCGGCACCTCGGTATCGATGGAGCGGGTGACGATCAAGCCGGTGACCCAGGGGACTTCGATCGCGAGGTCCGTCTGGCGTTTCGCCAAATCCGGAAAGCCGAAGACCGTGAAGCTGGCGGGCGGCTTTTCGGTCTGCCACATCGCCTCGATCGCCGCGATCTTCATCTTCTGGTTTTCCGAGGCGAAATAGCCGCTTTCGTCGCCCAGCACCACGACCGACAGCGCCGAGGCCAGGCCGAAGCTCGCCGCCACCGTCATCGAACGCCGCGCGAAGGCCGGATTGCGGCCCTTGAGCATGAACCAGGCGCTGATCGACAGCATGAACATCGCGCCGGTGACGTAGCCCGCGCTCACGGTGTGGACGAATTTGGCCTGCGCGACCGGGTTGAAGAAGATGTCGAAGAACGAAGTCATCTCCATCCGCATCGATTGCGGATTGAACGCCGCGCCCACCGGATGCTGCATCCAGCCGTTGGCGATCAGGATCCACAGCGCGGAGAAATTGGTGCCGATCGCCAAGAGCCAGGTCACCGCCAGGTGCCCGATGCGCGACAGCCGGTCCCAGCCGAAGAAGAACAGGCCGACGAAGGTCGCCTCGAGGAAGAACGCCATCAGGCCTTCGATGGCGAGCGGCGCGCCGAAAATATCGCCGACGTAATGCGCGTAATAGGCCCAGTTGGTGCCGAACTGGAACTCCATGGTGATGCCGGTGGCGACGCCCATCGCGAAATTGATGCCGAACAGCACGCCCCAATAGCGCGTCATGTCGCGCCACATCCGGCGCCCGGTCATCACGTAGACGCTTTCCATGATCGCCAGCAGCACCGAGAGTCCGAGCGTCAGCGGCACGAACAGGAAGTGATACATGGCGGTGAGGCCGAACTGGAGGCGCGACAACTCGACCACGGACTGATCGATCATCGGTCAACTCCGCTCGGGGAAACCGCGAGATGGGCGGCGACGTCGGCCGAAGCGGCCGGCGGCCGGTGCGACGGCGAGAAGAACAGCAGGTAGATCGCGGCCAGGGCCGCGAGCTTGACGGCGAGGACGGAAACGATCTCGCGGCGGAGTCGCATCTGCATACCCTCAAATTCGCGTTCCGTCAGGCGACAACCATACGCCTCCGGGGCGCCCGCCGGAAGCTAAGGGCTGCACGCGGCATATCATTGATCCATGTCAAGGCGTTGCCGCCGCGGATTGGGCCGCAATTGCGAAGGTGGCGCGAACGATGTCGGCGTCTTCGGCCAGCGGCCGGAGGATGAAGCCGAGGTCGCGGCATAGATCCAGCATCATCCGGTTCTCGCGCAAGATGTCGCCATGCACGATTCGGATGCCGCGGCTTCGCGCATAAGCGAGAATCCGATCCATCAGGAAATGGCCGATGCCGTGGCCCTTGAGGTCGGAGCGCACGATGATGGCGAATTCTGCCTGCTCGTTGTCGGGGTCGGCGGATAGGCGCACGACGCCGAGAATCTCCGGCGCACGATCTCCCGGCGGGATGTCGCACAGCAACAGGGCCATCTCGCGGTCGTAATCGAGCTGGGTCAAGCGCGCGAGCAATCCCGGGCTCAACGACTTCAACGGCGCGAAAAAGCGCAGCCGCACGTCCTCGGGCGCGAGCCGGTCGAACAACGCCCGGATGCCGGTCGCGTCTTCCGGCCGGATCGGGCGCAGGCGATAGACCTTGCCGTCGGCCAGGGTCACGGCCTGGTCGAGCGCGCTGGGATAGGGCCGGATCGCGAGCCGCGCCGCCGGATCCCCCCGCGCGCGCTTGACCCGGATGCGCGCATCGAGTGCGACCACGCGCTTCGCGTCGGCCAGCAGCGGATTGATGTCGAGTTCGGCGATTTCGGCGAAATCGACCGTGAGCTGCGATATCCGGGCGAGCGCGGTCGCGATCGCGTCGAGCGCCACCGGACGCTGGCCGCGATAGCCTTCGAGCTGCCGGTAGATGCGGGTGCGGCCGATCAGCGACCGCGCCAACGCCAGATTGAGCGGGGCGAGCGCGAGCGCGTGGTCGTCGATGATTTCGGCGGCGATGCCGCCCTGGCCGAACAGGATCACCGGGCCGAATTGCGCGTCCTCGGTCATGCCCAGGATGAGTTCGTAGGCGTTGCGGCGATCGGCCATCGGCTCGACCGTGAACCCTTCGAGGCGGGATTTCGGGCTGCGCTGCGCCACGCGCACCAGCATCGCCGCGGCGGCCTCGCGCGCGGCATCGGGGTCGGGCAGATCGAGCACCACGCCGCCGACGTCGCTTTTATGCGTGATGTCGGATGACAGGATCTTGACCGCCACCGGCACGGCCAGTTCGCGCGCCGCCGCCGCAACCTCGTCCGGGTTGCGCGCGATCTTGGTCGGCACCACCGGGATGCCGTAAGCGGCGAGAATCTCCTTGCTTTCGGCGGCGCTCAGCCACTCCCGCCCGGCTTTGAGCGCGGCGTCGATCGCCGCGCGCACCCAGAAACGATCGGGAGCGTAGTCCTCGGGCGCGGCCGCCGGCACCTGGGTCAGCAGCGCCTGGTTGCGGCGGTGGCGGACCAGATGCATGAAGCCCCGCACCGCCTCGTTCGGGGTCGAATAAGTGGGAATTCCGGCGTGCGAGAACACCTTCCGGGCTTCCTCCGCCGTCGCCTCGCCGACCCAACTTGTCAGGAGATTGCGCGGACCGCCTTCGGCCAGCGCGGCGACCGCGCGGGCGGATTCGACCGACGAGGCGAGCGCGGTCGGTGCGTTCAGCACCAGCATCGCGTCGGCGTTGCGGTCGCGGCGGAGGATCGCCAGCGCGTCGCGATAGCGCTGCGGATTCGCGTCGCCGATGATGTCCACCGGGTTGGCGCGCGACCAGGTTCGCGGCAGCACCTTGTCGAGCGCGGCGAGCGTTTCCGGCTGAAGGTCGGCCAGGATGCCGCCCTCCTCGACCAGGCTGTCGGTCGCCATCACGCCGAGCCCGCCGCCGTTGGTCAGGATCGCAAGCCGCTCCCCCGCCACCGGGTCGCACAACGCGAGCGTTGCGGCGGCGTCGAACAATTCGTCGAGCTCGTAAACGCGCAGCATGCCGGCGCGGCGGAACGCCGCGTCGTAGACCGCGTCGGCGCCAGCCATGGCGCCGGTATGGGTCGACGCCGCCTTGGCGCCTTCGGGACGCCGCCCGGCCTTGACCACCAGCACCGGCTTGGCGCGCGCGGCGACCCGCGCCGCCGACATGAATTTGCGCGGCGACGTCACCCCTTCCATGTAGAGCAGGATCGCGCGCGTCGCCGGATCGTTTGCCAAGTAATCAAGCATGTCGCCGAAATCCACGTCGGCCATGTCGCCGAGCGAAACGATGTGCGAAAAGCCGATGCCGCGCGCCGCCGCCCAATCGAGCATCGAAGTCACGATCGCGCCCGATTGCGTCACGAAGGCGAGATCGCCCGGCGGCGCGGCGATGTGGGCAAAAGTGGCGTTGAGCTTGGCGCCCGGCGCCATGACACCGAGGCAATTGGGCCCGACCACGCGCAACAGATGGGGACGCGCGGCGTCGAGCATCTGCTGGCGCAAACCGGCGCCGCCCGCGTCGCCGCCTTCGCCGAAGCCGGCGGTGATGACCACCGCGGCCTTGGTGCCGCGGCGGCCGAGATCGGTGATCAATCCAGGCACCGTCGCCGGCGGTGTGGCGATCACGGCGAGGTCGGGTGCGGCGGGCAGGCGCGCGACGTCGGGAAAAACCGGCAGGCCTTCGAGCGTCGTATGATGCGGATTGACCGGCCAAATTGCGCCGGCGAATCCCGCGCCGGCGACGTTGCGCGCGAGAATCTGGCCGAGCGAGCCCGGCCGGTCGCTGGCGCCGACCAGCGCGACTGAGCGCGGCT
>Ga0335078_10008478_pt1 | contig 15289 bp, 12 predicted proteins | sample Lox_Sample_32_FD_206711 | JGI IMG/M metagenome (GOLD analysis project Ga0335078, IMG submission 206711) | Soil microbial communities from Loxahatchee National Wildlife Refuge, Florida, United States - Lox_Sample_3.2 | ecosystem: Environmental > Terrestrial > Soil > Wetlands | place: USA... | reverse complement strand
GACGTGGCCGAGCGCACCGGCACCAGCCCGGCGCTGGTCATCTACTACTTCAAGACCCGCGACCAGCTGCTGACCGAGGCGATCAGGTACTCCGAGGACTCCTGGTACGCCGAGTACCTGCGGCGGCTGGAGCAGATACCGGCCGCGGCCGGGCGGCTGACCGAGCTCATCGGCATGAACTGCCTGCCCGGCACCGACCCCGAGCCGCACAGCTACTGGCTGCTGTGGCTGGACCTGTGGGCGCTGTCGCCGCGGAGCCCGGGGGTGGCCGCGGTGCGCCAGAAGTCCGACGAGCGGTGGCGGGAGGCCATCCGCTCCATCGTGCTGGCCGGCCAGGAGGCCGGCGAGTTCGCGCCCGTGGACGCGGACGACTTCACGATCATGCTGACGGCCCTGCTGGACGGGCTGGCGATACAGATCGCGCTCGAAGACCCCGCGGTGCCGCCGCAACGCACGTACGATCTTGCGATGCGGTTCGCATCGGGTCAGCTGGGGTTCGACTGGAAGCCCGCACCCAAGCGGGCCCGCAAACGCGGTTCATAGCTGGAGGAGGCGCCGTGGCCGGAGGAAGCATCGAGCTGTCCGGGCTGACCAAGAAGTTCAGCGAGATCGCGGTCGACAACATCGACCTGACCGTGTCCAGCGGCGAGTTCTTCTCCCTGCTCGGCCCGTCGGGCTGCGGTAAGACCACCACCCTGCGGCTGATCGCCGGCTTCGAGCAGCCGACCTCGGGCCGGATCCTGCTGGACGGCGCGGATGTCTCCGACGTGCCGCCGCACCGGCGCAACGTCAACACGGTGTTCCAGAGTTACGCGCTGTTCCCGTTCCTCGACGTCTTCGACAACGTGGCATTCGGGCTGCGGCACCGGGGGGTGAGCAAGGCGGATCTGCGGCGGCGGGTGAACGAGGCCCTCGACCTGGTCATGATGACCTCGTTCGCCAAGCGGCGGCCCGGTCAGCTGTCCGGCGGCCAGCAGCAGCGGGTCGCGCTGGCTCGCGCGCTCGTCCTCAACCCGGCCGTGCTGCTGCTCGACGAGCCGCTCGGCGCGCTCGACGCCAAGCTGCGCCGCTCGCTCAAGGTCGAGCTGAAGGCGCTGCAGGAACGCATCGGCATCACCTTCCTCTACGTCACCCACGACCAGGAGGAGGCGCTGACCATGTCCGACCGGCTGGCCGTGATGAACGCGGGCCGGATCGTGCAGATCGGCACCCCGCGCCAGGTCTACGAGGAGCCCGCGGACACCTACGTGGCCGACTTCCTCGGCGCCGCCAACCTGATGGAGATCGAGGTGGTGTCCGCGGACGGCACGCTGCGGCTCGGGGACTGGGCACTGACCTCGCAGCGCTGCGAGGCCACCGCGACGGGCCGGGCGCACGCGGTGATCAGGCCGGAGCGGGTGCGGATCGAGGAGCATGGTTCGGCCGGGGACAACCGGGTGCCAGCCATGGTGGAGCGGGTGGTGTTCCTCGGCGCGGCCACCCAGGTGCTGCTGCGGCTGGCGCCGGGCGTCCCGCTGCAGGCGCTGATGCAGAACGACGGCGAGCGGCCGGACCTGTCTCAGGGCACCCCGGTGCACGTGTACCTGCCGCCGGACGCGCTGCGGGTGCTGACCGGCGCGGCGGGTGAGGTGCCGCTGGCCGAGGACGAGCACCTGGTCGCAAGCTAGGGTCCCGGTCCGCGGCTAGGGTCCTGGACCGCGGCTAGGGCCCGGGCCGGGCTGGCGCGGTGGAGGCCTGTGCGGCAGGTGCGCCTGGGACTGGAGTCACGCTTGTGGTTCCGCAGCCCGCGGCGGAACAGGCGATTCCCATGATCGCGAAGGATTTAGTACTTCCTGCCGTACCAAATCCTTCGCGATCATGAAAATTGTACTCCTGTTCGGGTTCAGAGGCTTAGGCGGGACGTTTCAGTGTTTCGGTACAGCCTCCAGCTGAGGGATGGGGCTGAGGTCGTCGTCACGCCTTGGCAATTACGGCGGACACGGCAGAGTCCTCACGATGAACATGACGCCGGGGAGACAATGATGACCAGTCAGTGTCTTGAGGGGTGGCAGAGGCGCCGATGCCGGAGCGTCAATCGACGGTGATCAAGAACAATGCGGCCTTCATCTGGTCGGTGGCTGACTTGCTGCGTGGCGACGACAAGCAGTCCGGGTACGGCCCGGTGATCCTGCCGCTGACCGTGATCAGGCGCCTTGACTGCGTGCTGGAGCTAACCAAGCCCAACGTGCTGGCCGTCTATGACAAGTACGGTGACCGCGACCAGCTCCTGCGCGCGGCGGCGGTATGCGCGCACTGGTGATCACCGGGCCTGGGTCGGCGCGGGTCGACGATGTCGAGGTGCCGGTGGCCGGGCCGGGGGAGGTCGTCGTCGACGTGCGTCGGGCCGGGATCTGCGGGACGGACGTGGAGTTGCTGACGGGGCAGTTGGCGTACTTCGCCCAGGGCAAGATCGGTTTCCCGGTGCGGCCGGGACATGAGTGGTGCGGCGTGGTGTCCGCGCTAGGCACCGGGGTCGACCCGGGGTGGCTGGGTGCCCGGGTGACCGGGGACACCATGCTGGGCTGCGGGCGCTGCCCGCGGTGCGCGGCCGGGCGCGGGCACGTCTGCGCGAACCGCCGCGAGGTCGGCATCATGGGCTGGCCGGGCGCGCTGGCGGAGCAGGTGCTGGTCCGCGTGTCCAGCCTGTACCGGGTGCCCGACGTCATCGACGACCGGTCCGGCGCGCTGGTCGAGCCGGGCGGCAACGGCTGGCGGGCCGCCACCGCCGCCCAGGCCGGGCCAGGGAAGCGGATTCTGGTGTGCGGGCCGGGCACCATAGGGCTGCTGACCACGGCGTTCGCCCGGGCGATGGGCGCCGAGGTAGACATCTGGGCGCTGGGGCGGGACCGGGAGGAACTGGCCGCGAGCTTCGGTGCCTCGGCCTACTGGACGGCCGATGACCCGCCGCCGCTGACCTACGACGCGGTCATCGACTGCACCGACGACCGCCAGATGCCCGCGGCCGCCGTGGCCCGGGCCGAGCCCGCCGGGCGCCTGGTCTACATCGGCATCGCGGGCGTGCCGAGCCTGATCGACAGCCGCGACCTCGTCCTCGGGGATATGACCGCGGTGGGCATCCTCGGCGCGTCGGCCGGGCTCGGCCCCGCGATCGAGCACTATGCCGACGGGCGGGTGGATCCCTCACGCGTCGCCGAGGTAACCGTCGGGCTGACGGACGCCGCCGAGGCACTGGCCGGGAGGATCAGCACCGGATCCGGCACCAAGATCCACATCGACCCCAGCGCCTAGGGTGCCCGCCCCTGGGTTGTATCAGCAGCATGGTACAGCCCCTCTGACTTAATGTCTGAGCAAAGTTAGCGGCCCTCGGGATGGAGGTCCGATATGCCACTTCCCAGGCATTCCGTCGCGGTGCCGAGCGTGCAGCTCGCGGTGAAGGCCGAGCTCGGCGGGGTAACCGAACTCCGGGTGCACGGGGTGGGCGGGACGCCGCCGGACGCGACTCTCGGCGACCTGGCTCCCGAGCAGGTCAGCGGCGATGCGATCGCGGGTTTCTACCGCTCCTCGGACCACCGGGCGAGCGCCGAGGACCGGGCCGCGCACGCGGACGTGGACCGCCACGTGGAGGTCTACTCGTGGGGCGGGCTGACCTCGGGCAGCAAGGTCCGGCTGCTGTGGCTGGCGCTGCTGCCGTTCCTGTTCGGCAACCTGGCCGGCTGGATGTGCTCGGCCAGGACCCGCCAGTCGGCCTGGAGGTTCCGGCTGCACCGCCTGGCGGCCGGGCTCGGCACGCTGGCGATGACGGTGAACACGGCCCTGGTCGCGGTGATGATCAGCGCGGACGTCGTCGCCTATCAGACGGGACGGGCCGGGCTGACCCGGCATCAGTGGTGGCTAGCGCCGCTGGGCTGGCATTACATCTCCGGTTATCCGGCCCGCCAGGTCATGCTCGGGGTCCTGGTGCCGGTGCTGTTCGTGCTGGCGCTGGCCTGGCTGGCCAAGACGACATGGCGGTACGAGGCCGTGCGGCCGCCGTACCGGGTCGAGGACAAGCCGGACGACGAGGCCCGGATGGTCACGGCGGCCGCGCTGAAAGATGGCCTGGCCGACCGGCGGTTCTGGGACGGCGGGAACAGCGTCCGCCTGCTCACCCGGGTGCACGTCGCCGTGGTGGCGGGCTTCCTGGCGATCGCGCTCGGCGTCATCGTCAAGGCGCTGAGCGCGGCCGGATCGCCGCACGCCATCGCCCTGGGATGGCTCGCGATCGGCCTGGGCGCGGCCACGGTCGCCCTCGGGGCCGGCTACATCGGCCTGGACGCCTTCGAGGCGGTCTCCGATGAGCTCCGCGGCTGGGTGAAATACCTGCTCATCCCGGCTGCTGTCGCCCTGGTGGCATCGGGTTTGTTCGCCTGGCTGCAGCCCGCCGGCCCGGCCAGGCGGGCGGCGGAACTGCCCGGGATGGCCAGCGTGACCGGCTGGACGGCGCTGGCGATCGCGGTGGTCGTGGCGGTCGCGCTGGTCTCCGCGCTGCTCGGGCTGGCCGGCACCGCGGGAACCCTGAGGGGCGCCTCCTGGGTCACGCTGATGCTGGGGTTCGGCACGCTGAACCTCGTCCTGCTCGGCGCGGAGATCTGGGTGGCGCACCTGGTGGGCCCGGTGACCAGCAACGCGGCCCAGGCCCTGGCCTCCTCGCCCGGCCAGATCTACCTCCCGTACGTGATCACCTCGGGGGTCCCGCTGGTGGTGTGGGCGGCCGTACTGACCGTCGTCGTGTTCGGGCTGGCCGAGGCCGTCCGGTGGTGGCGGACCCGCCAGCTGCCGGAGAAAATGGCCCAGAAGTACAAGAACCGGGCCGCGGCCTTCAGGGACCCGCTGACCGGGCCGGATAAGGTCTGGTACTGGTCCGGGCTCGAGCCGTACGCCCCGCCCGCGGACGAGTGCGGGACGCCGGATCCCGGGGGCCAGGGCTGGCAGAAGAAGATCGCCCGGGTCCAGTTCCTCGCGCGCGCGCCGCACGATGCCACCTGGCTGCTGTGGGCCATCATCGCCGGGCAGCTGATCATGGCCGTGTGCGTCTGGCAGCTGCACGTGCAGCCGCCCGTCGTCATCCGCAACATCGGCATCGCCCTCATCGGCCTGGCGCTGCCGGCCATGATGGCCTGGCTGTACTCGGCGTGGAGCGACACTGCCAAGCGGCGCACGATCGGGACCTTGTGGGACGTCGGCACCTTCTGGCCGCGGTCCTACCATCCGCTCTCGCCCCCGTGTTACACCGAGCGGGCGATCCCTGAGCTGCAGCGCCGGATGTGGTGGCTGCACGACAACGGAGGGCGGGTCATGCTGACCGCGCACAGCCAGGGCACGGTGCTGGCCGCCGCGGCGCTCGTCCAGCCCGACTGCCGTCCCGAGGATGACCAGCCGGCCCTGATCACGTTCGGCTCCCCGTTGTGCAAGCTCTACACCTGGGGTTTCCCCGGCTGGTTCGACCGCGAGCTGCTCGAGCGCCTGGAGCCAGACACCAAGCGCCCGGAGCCAGACATGACGAGACCGCTGAAGACCTGGCGTAACTTCTACTACCCGACCGACCCGATCGGCGGCTCGGTCGCGCCCGACCTGGCGGCGGACAACGGTGACCCGGTGGACGAGGAGCTTCTCGACCCGGCGCACTGCTACTACCTCTACGGTCAGGCGCCGCCTGCGTCGCAGGGCCACTCCGGCTACTGGGCCGATCCTCGCGTCTGGAAGGTGATCAACCGCGTCGCCGCCGAGCTCGCTGCCGGACCGCCGCCGCTCCCGCCCTCGCCCCCAGGTAACGGATCGGCCGCGGGCACGGGCCCGGGCGAGCCGCCGCCAAAACTCACCCAGAGGCTCACCCCGGTGTCGGATGTGAGCCCGCACAGCTAGCGCCGGCGAGATTCGGCGGGACGCGGCCAACGGGAGTTCTAGGTCTCGCCGTGCTCGGCGAGGAAGGCGCGGAACTCCTCGATCGCCTGCTCCTGGTCCGAGCCCAGGTCATCGACCACGACCATGTCGGTGCCGGTCCAGTAGGCGCCGGCGTACTGATCACCGCCGGCCGACGGGACCAGGAGGGAATGGTGCGCGATCTTGATGTGGTCGCGCACCTGCTGCCACGAGACGCCGGGCGGCACCAGGCCGATGGCGGGCGAGCCGCTGTCGTCGAACTCCAGGTCCTCGAGCACGGCGCCTCCCTCCGGTGGGCTCTGCGGCCATCTTGAGGCAGGAAGCCCGCCCGTTCGGGATAAAAATGAGAAAGCCGGACGGTCAGCCTTCGCTGCCCGCGATCGTGGTGAGGGCGTCGAGCCCGCTCCCCCGCTCGCCGCGGGTCAGCAGGCGGTAACCGAAGTAGCCGATGATCGCGATGATGAATGACATGACCAGCATGATCGTGCCGAGCGCGTTCAGCGCGGGGCCGCCGTTGCCGCCGTGCTGAGTGGAGTAGATGATCACCGACATCGGGGTGTTCCCGGCGGTGGAGGAGAGCAGGTCGACGAGGACGAAGTCGTCGATCACGCCGGAGAACACCAGCACGGCGCTGGCGAAGATGGCCGGGGCGAGTAGCGGCAGCGTGACCCGCATCATGGTGCGGAACCGGTTGGCGCCCAGGTCGGCGGCGGCCTCTTCGTACTGGCGGCCGAGGGTGACCAGCCGGGCCTGGACGATGATCGCGGCCCAGCTCACGTTCCAGGTGACCAGCCCCAGGACCTCGGCCAACGTACCCAGGTGCACCGTGGTGAACAGCACGGTGAACACGAAGAACATGGCCACGCCGAAGATCAGCTCCGGGATGACGAAGGACAGGAGCATCAGGAAGTTGAACGTCGAGGGGAAGGGGCCGCGCCAGCGGTTGATGCCGATCGCGAACGCCACGCCGAGCGGGACCGCGATCAGCGTGGTCAGCACGGACAGCCGGATGGTCTGGATGACCGCCGCATGCAGCTGCGGGTTGTGCCACACCGAGTTGGTCTTGTCCCAGAAGTACCAGTGCCAGGTCACGCCCTGATAGGTGGCCTGCGACCGGCCCTTGTTGAACGAGAACAGCACCGCGATGCCGATGGGTATCAGCGACCACACCAGGTACAGCCAGGTGAAACCCTCCAGGAACCACGCGTGGCCCCAGGGGTTGCGGCGCAGGATTCTGCGGCGGGCCGGGACGGCCGTGGCGGCGGCGGGCTGGGCGGCGGGCGTCTCCGCGGGGACGCTGGGGGCGGTCATGACGCCGCCTGGGCGGAGCGGTTGGTGCTGATGACGTAGTAGATCATCGGGATGATCAGCACCAGCAAGAGCAACAGCGACAGCACCGCGCCCTGGCCTTCGAGCCCGGGCGTGCCCAGCTGCCCCTGGATCAGGTTGCCGATCATGGAGGTGGACGCGGCCCCGGACATCAGCTGGTTGGTGTAGTAGTCGCCGAGCATCGGCAGCACGGTGATCAGCAGCCCGGTCAGGATCACCTGGCGGGACAGCGGCAGCGTGATGCTCCTGAACGTGCGCAGCCGGCTCAGGCCCAGGTCGCGGCCGGCCTCGATGAGGGCCGGATCGATCCGGTCCAGGCCTGCGTACAGCACCAGGATCATGTACGGGATGTAGCCGTAGACCATGCCGAGGATGACCGTGACCGGCTTGCCGCCCAGCCAGTTCACCGGCGAGATGCCCACCCAACCCAGCGCCTTGTTCACGTACCCTCCGGTCTGCAGCAGGTCGACCCAGGCCAGCATGCGCATCATGTAGCTGATCCAGAACGGGGCGACGAGCAGGACCAGGAACAGGCCCTTCCGGCGGCCGGCGAAGCGGGCCACGAAGTACGCGGCCGGATAGCCGATGAGCAGGCAGAGGAAGGACGCGATGGCCACGTAGAGCAGCGTCCTGAGCACGATCGGGCCGGCGAACGCCGTACTGCCCACCAGGTCACGGGAGACGTTGATGACGTTCGACGAGCTCCACTCCAGCGGGTTCCAGACCGCGACCGGGGACTCGAACAGCTTGTCCAGCTTGCCCATCGCGATGGCGAGCACCGCGTAGAACGGCACGACGAACAGCAGCAGCAGCCAGATGATGCCCGGCACGGCCAGGGCGACGTAGAACCCGTTCCTTTTCTGGCTTCTCATGACGCGCCCCTTCAGATTCCGTTGCTCACCACGAGCCAGGCCTGCTGCCACAGCGCGTCGGCGTCGACCGGGAGCTGCAGCTCGGCGACGCCGCGGCGGAAGTACGAGGGCAGCACGACCGTGGACAGCAGCGCCGGCGGCAGGATCTGCTCCTTGACCAGGACCTGCGGGGTTACGCCGGTCAGCGGCTGCATGTACCCGTTGAAGCTGATGTTGTTCAGGACGTTCGGCAGGTCGAGGAAGTAGTTGAGGAACTCATGCGCCAGCACCGGGTTGGTGGCCGAGCGGAGGATCACGTTGGTGTCGTTGGCGACCGGCCCCTTGCCGTCGGCGGGGAACCAGTAGCCGACGTCCTTGACCGGCACGCCCTTGGGCATGTAGTACTCCGCCGCGGCCATGTCACCGGACCAGGCGTGGTGGATCCAGGTGTCGGCGTCCGGGACCTCGGTGTAGTCGTTGTTGTCGATCCTGACGTTGACCAGGCGGGTGAGCTCTTCCAGGCTCCGGCGGGACAGCGCTATCTGCCGGTAGTCGGTGGTGTTGAGGTCGTACAGGCCGTTCTTCATCAGGCCGAGGCTGATCCCCTCCCGGTAGTCGTCCAGGATGGCGATCCGGCCCTTGTACTTGGGCTGCCACAGCATGGCCCAGGGGTTCTTCATCGCGTACGGGTTCTCGTCGACCAGGTCCTTGCGCCAGGCGATCCCGGTCGTGTAGATGGTGTACGGCACCGTGTACTGCCAGCCCTGGTCGTAGAAGGGGTTGGTGAAGTCGGGCCAGGCCTGGGAGATGTTCGGTAGGTAAGAGTGGTTGAGCGGCTGGACCAGCTTGGCCTCGATGAGCTGGCCGAGCACGTCGACGGTGGCGCCGACCAGCACGTCGTAGGAGAACCCGCTGGGGACGCGCAGCTTGGACAGCGCCTCGTTCATGGTGTTGAACGTGGTGATCTGCACCTTGCACTTGAACTTCTTGGCGAAGGAGTTGACCACGTCCTGGTTGATGTAGGCGACCCAGGTGTAGACCTGCAGGGTGGCGCCCTCTTCCGGGGCGAGGTTCGAGGCGATGGCCTTGTTGTCCTGGGAGAGCGGCCATGTGACGGGGTTGTCCGGCCGGGGCAGCGGGACGGTGCCGGAGCCGGCCAGGGCGGAGGCACAGGAGCTGAGCAGCGGGGCGGCGCCGAGGGCCGCGAGCGCCCCGCCCGCGGTGCCGAGGAAGGACCTGCGGGTCAGCTTCCTGGGCAGGCCATGGCCCTGCCAGCCTTCTCTCGGGTGCGCCATGAGTCAGCCCTCGGTTCCTGCTCGTTCTACGGCCTTACGGCTCGTCCTACGGTCGTACGGCTCGCGCGAACGTGCCGAAGTTATCCACGAGGCGGTCGATGTCCGCCTCATCGTGCTGCACGGAGATCAGCCACTGCTCGATCTTGCCCCACGGCGGCAGGAAAACGCCGCCGTTGTGCTGATAGAGCCAGTGTGCGTGACTGTACCTGTCATCCACACCGAGAAAGCCGCGGTAGCTGGTGACGGGCTCGGCGGAGAACACCACGCAGCCCTTGGCGCCCGCGGTGACCACGTGCGCGGTCAGGCTGTTTTCCTCGATGGCGCTTTGTATGCCGTGCTCGGCCCGCTGGCGCAGCTGCTCGATCTTCTCGTAGGCGCCGGGCGTGACCACCTCGGTGAGCATGGCCCGGGTCGCGGCCATGGCCAGCGGGTTCCCGTTGAAGGTGCCCACCATCTCGTAGCCGCCGCTGGCCACGTGCTCCATGACCTCGGTGGTGCCGCCGATGGCGGCCACGGACACGCCACCGCCCAGCGACTTGGCCAGGGTGATCAGATCAGGCTGGACGTTCTCGCTCCTGGTCACGCCGCCCGGGCCGACGGTCAGGCCGGTCTTGACCTCGTCGAAGGTGAGCAGCGCCCGGTGGCCGTGGAGCAGGTCCTTGAGTTGCGCGAGGTAGCCGGGCTCGGGCTTGATGATCCCGGCGTTCATCATGACCGGCTCGATGATCATCCCGGCGACCTGGCCCCGGTGGTCCTCGAGGAGGCGGGCGACGCTGCCGATGTCGTTGAACGTGGCGATCAGCGTCAGGTCGGTGATGGCCCTGGGGATGCCGGTGGAGGAGGGGGCGCTGGCCGGCTTGCCGGGCGGGCCGGCCTGTTCTTCGTCCGGGGCCACGGAGACCTGGACCGAGTCGTGGTGACCGTGGTAGCAGCCCTCGATCTTGATGATCAGGTCCCGGCCGGTGATCGAGCGCATGAGGTGGACGGCGTCCATGGTGGCTTCGGTGCCGGAGTTGGCGAAACGCCATCGCGGCAGGCCGAAGCGGCGGGCGAGTTCGGCCGCGACCGTTACGGCGTCCGGGGTCGGCTGAGCGAAGTGGGTGCCGTTGCCGGCCTGGTTGCTGATGGCATGGGCGATGGCCGGGTGGGCGTGGCCGGCCAGCGCGGCACCGTAGCCGCCGTGCAGGTCGACGTACTCGTTGCCATCCACGTCCCAGACCTTCGAGCCGCGGCCGCGGCTCAGCCAGACCGGCTGCGGGGCGGTAATCTGCCAGCTCGAGGTGACGCCGCCGGTGAGGTGCTCGGCGGCCTGCCCGGCCAGGCGGGCGGAGTTGGGCTGGCGGCGGACGAAGATCTCCTCCTGCTCCGCGATGATCTGTTTCAGCTTGGTGTCGGTGGTCACGTTGGCGTCGGTGGTCACAGGGACTCCCAGTCTTGACTGAACGTTCAGTCTAGGCTTGAGGAGTGACCGCCGGCAAGGGCCTTGGGGAAGTCTGAGATCCGCCCTTTGTGGTAAGGCGGATCCCAGATGATGGCGCGCCCTAGCCAGGGCTCGGGGGGGTGCGCGGCACGCAGTAGGCCCGTTCGGGATCAATGATCTTGATCTAGCGGGCGGGCGAGGCGGCCACCTCAGCCGGCCGGGCCCCCGCGCCGGCCGGCTGATGGTGCCTGGGCGGCTGATGGCGCCTGAGCGGCTGATGGCGCCTGGGCGGCTGATGGCGCCTGCGGCCGCCCGCCCGTCAGGCGCGGACGGCTGCGGCGGCGGCCCAGTGCTGCTGCAGGTACGGCACGAGATCGGCGGGGCGCTCGTCCGGGAAGAACAGCCGGGCCCCGTCGACCTCGACCACGCGGGTGGTGCCGGGGATGGTGTCCCGGAGCCAGTAGGCCCAGGAGACGTCGAAGAACGTGTCACCGGTCCCCCACACCACCAGGGTGGGCACGGTGAGTTCGCTGAGCAGCGGCGTGACCGTGGTCAGGTCGCTGGCGTCGAGGGCGGCCAGCAGCCGCTCGAACTGGCGGGCCCGCTCCATGGTCCCGATGCACGGCTCCAGGTAGGAGCGGATGATCGCCGGATCGATCCGGTCGAGGTGCTCGTATCCGGAGCCGAAGGAGAGTTCGGCGGCGGCGTTGAGGTCAGCGAACAACTCGACGGCTGAGGGCGCGAGGCCGCCGGTCCTCGCGAGCTCGACCATCGGCTTGAAGGCCTCGGGCGGCAGGTTGTCGCTGGTGTCGCAGTTGGTGAGGGTGAGCGTCGCCAGCCGCCGCGGGTGGCGGGCGGCGAAAATCTGGGCGATGGCCCCGCCGGTATCGTTGGCGACGAGATCGACGCCGGTGAGCCCGAGCGCGTCGCAGAAGTCATCGAGGCCGGCCGCCAGCGCGGCGATGGACAGGTCCTGCCCGGCGGTCACCGGGCTCTGGCCGTGGAGCGGCAGGTCAACGGCGATGCAGCGGCGCTGGCCGGGGCGCTGGCCGGGGCGCTGGCCGGGGTGCTGGCTGGCCAGCGCGCCGATGACGTTGCGCCACAGGTAGGCGTTGGTGGCGATGCCGTGCACGAACAGGGCGACGGGCCCGGTTCCGACGTCGATGTAGCTGATCTCGCCGGAGCGGGTCACAGCGGTGTGCCGGTGGGCTTCGAGTTCTGATAGCCGCATCACGCTGGCCTTTCTGGTCGGGTGCGGTAGGTTTGATTAGACCGACTGTCGGTTTATACGAACAAACCGACTGTCGGTTTGTCAAGCTATTTGCGTGCGGGGCTTCTGCGTGCGGGGCTTCTGCGTGCGGGGCTTCTGCGTGCGGGGCTTCTGCGTGCGGGGCTTCTGCGTGCGGGGCTTCTGCGTGCGGGGCTTCTGCGTGCGGAGCTTTGAGTGCGGAGCGAGGAGCGGCGATGGACCAGCCGAACAGGAACGTCAGCCGGGGCGAGGCGACGCGGGCTCAGCTGATCGCGATCGCCACGCGCATGTTCGCCGACCGAGGCTACGAGGACACCTCCATCGAGGCGCTGCTCCGGGAGGCGGGCGTCAGCCGGGGTTCGCTCTATCACCATTTTCCCAGCAAGGAAGCCCTGTTCGAGGCCGTGGCCGAGGATGTCGAGACCAGAGTCGGCGCGCAGACCGTGGCCGCCGCGGACGGCATCGACGCGCCGGTGGACGCGCTGCGCGCTGGGTTCCTCGCGTGGATCCGGCTCGCGGGCGATCCGGTGGTCCGGCGGATCCTGCTCATTGACGGCCCGTCGGTACTGGGCTGGGAGCGGTGGCGGGCCATGGAGGAACACCACGCCCTCGGCCTGATCAGGCTGGTGCTGCAGGCCATCGCCGAGGAGGGGAAGCTGCGGCCGGAGTTGGTCGGGACGCTCGCGCACGTGCTGCTCGCGTCGGTCAACGAGGTCGCGTTGCTCGTCGCCCGTTCGGACGACAGGGAGGCGGCGATCAAGGCCGGCGCTGACGCCATCGACGAGCTGCTGGAGCGGCTGTTCAGCTGACCCTGCCGCCGTCGGCCTTTCCAGCTGACAGGGTGAGCTGACCTCCGCAGCCGCTGGATCCCGCCCTGGCCGGCCGGGCCCGTCACCATGGGCCTCACGTGCCACCTGGGCACCAAGCTGGCCACGCCCCCGCCGACGCGATGTTACATCGTACCGGTTATATACGGCTCAGTGCCACATCGTACCGGTCGATACAGGGCCGTGGGAGGATACCAGACGCTCACATGGCCATCGCCACTACTCGGCCGACGCGTCAGGCGCACTAGCTCGTTTAGATCCCAGGCGTTGCTTATTGCCTGCGGCCTCTTGACCGGGTGATGCGACGGGGTTAACTTATCTGATATTCGGAAATAAAATTTCACTATGCGGAAGAAAATCGAGGCCGCTGCGGATCGCGCAACCGGCTGATAGCCCACCTGGAGCTGTGATGTCACTGACCAACGCACCCGAAGCCGTGCCGCCCGACGCCGGAGAACGGCCGCCGGTCCATCCCGTGGACGAGGTGCTGCCCGCCCCCCGGCTGTTCGTCCTGGGCCTGCAGCACCTGTTCATCATGTACGCGGGGGCCGTGGCGGTGCCGCTCATCGTGGGCGGGGCGCTGGGACTGCCGATAACCACGATCGGCCTGCTGGTCAACGCCGACCTGTTCGTGTCCGGCATCGCGACGATCATCCAGAGCGTCGGCATCGGCAAGATCTTCGGAGTCCGGCTGCCGGTGGTGGCCGGCGCGACGTTCACCGTGCTCAGCCCGATGATCATCATCGCGCAGAAGTACGGGCTGCCCGCGGTGTACGGGGCGATGCTCTGCTCCGGGGTGTTCGGCCTGCTCCTCGCGAAGCCGTTCTCGATGATGATCCGGTTCTTCCCGCCGCTGGTGGCAGGCACCGTCATCTGCGTGATCGGCCTGTCACTTATCGGCGCCGACGTCAGCCTCATCGCCGGGGACAACCCGGCGGCCAAGGACTACGGGCAGGTCTCGCACATCGCGCTGGCCGGGCTGGTCATGCTGCTCATCGTGGTGATCACCCGGTGCTTCCGCGGGTTCATCAGCCAGATCGCGGTGCTGCTGTCCATCGCGATCGGCACGCTGGTGGCCTGGCCGATGGGCCTGCTGGACTTCTCCAGCGTGCACGCCGCCAAGTGGGTCGGCTTCAGCGGGTTCTTCCGGTTCGGCCACCCGAAGTTCGAGGCGGCGGCGATCATCTCGATGTGCATCGTCATGCTGGTGACCTACACCGAGTCAACCGCCGACATGCTGGCCGTCTCCGAGATGGTCGACAAGAAGCTGACCCAGAACGACCTGGCCCGCGGCCTGGCCACCGACGCCCTGTCGGCGGTGCTGGCCGGGTTCCTGAACTCCTTCCCCGACACCGCCTTCGCGGAGAACGTCGGCCTGGTCGGGCTGACCCGGGTGCGCAGCCGGTGGGTGGTCACCGCCTGCGGCATCATGCTGCTCCTGCTCGGGCTGCTGCCGAAGATCGGCCAGGTGGTCGCCAGCGTGCCGGGACCGGTCATCGGCGGCGCCGCGACGGTGATGTTCGCGATGGTCACGGCGGTCGGCATCCAGACCCTGCACAAGGTGAACTTCGAAGGCAACAGCAACCTGCTGATCGTGGCCGTGTCGCTGGCGGCGGGCCTGCTCCCGGCCGTGGCACCGACCTTCTACGAGCACTTCCCCAGCAACTTCCAGGTCATCTTCGGGTCCAGCATCACCTCCACGGTGATCGTGGTCTTCGTCCTGAACATCGTGTTCAACCACTGGTCGTGGCGGCGGCAGGGCACCGAGTCGGCGGTGGAGGTCGCGGTGCGGGAAGGCGCAGTCGCGGTGGACGTCCCCGACGACGGCGTCATCGACGGGAACAAGGTGAACGCCGCCTCTGACGGGACCAGCGGCCGGGACAAGCCGTTCTGACCGGCCGGAACGGCGACCGGAAGGCGCGGGCGATGAGCTTCGGCTCAGCCCGCGCCTTCGGCGGCGATGGTCTCGGAGATCTCGCGGGCGGTGCGCTTGAGGGCGGGCACGATGCGGGCCGCGGCGTCGTCGGTCATCCGGGTCTGCGGGCCGGACGTGGAGATGGCCAGGGAGCCCGGAGCGTCGGGCACGGCCACCGCGAAGCAGCGCACGCCGATCTCCTGCTCGCCCTCGTCCACGGCGTAACCCTGCTTGCGGATCACCTCGAGGTGCGCGAGCAGCAGGTCCGGGTCGGTGATGGTGGCCGGGGTGTAGGCGGGCATGCCGTCCCGCTCGAGCAGCGCGCGTGCCTCGCCGGGCGCAAGCTCGGCCAGCAGGGCCTTGCCGACCGCGGTACAGTGCGGGCGGACCCGGCGGCCTGGTTCGGTGAACATCCGCATCGAGTGCGGGCTGGGCACCTGGGCGATGTAGACGACCTCGTCGCCGTCGAGCATGGCCAGGTTGG
>Ga0335078_10008477_pt1 | contig 15289 bp, 15 predicted proteins | sample Lox_Sample_32_FD_206711 | JGI IMG/M metagenome (GOLD analysis project Ga0335078, IMG submission 206711) | Soil microbial communities from Loxahatchee National Wildlife Refuge, Florida, United States - Lox_Sample_3.2 | ecosystem: Environmental > Terrestrial > Soil > Wetlands | place: USA... | reverse complement strand
TGGTGTGGCCGATCTCGGCGCAGCGGCGAAAGGTGAGCGCCTCGCCACGCCCCGCCACATTCAAAATGGTGAGCTTCTGCCCCACTTCGTGCTGGCGCAGAATCCACGCCATCAGGCGCGACATATCATCCACGTGCACATACTGGAAGCGCGTATCGAAATACTTGCTGCCGAAGGGAATCAGCGCCGGAAGCTTGCGCTGGCGCCGCTCCAGCCAGCGTCCCAGGCGGCCGTACCCATAGGGCGTGCCGCGCAGAATGTTGATCAGGTAATTCTGCATGCTGGCGCCGGCGAAGATGTGCGGACGCAGGATGTACGTGCTGCACGCCCCCAGCGACTTGGCGCGCGCCTGCACCACCAGGTCGGCCTCGCGCTTGTGGATGGCATAGGGCAGGGTGTGTCCGGCGAGCGGATGGTCTTCGCTCACCGGGTGGGGAAGGTCCGAACCGTAGGCGGCCACGCTGCTGACGTAAATCAGCTTCTTGACCACGCCGCCGTGGCGGTTGACCACCGCGATGGCTTCCATCACCCGCGCCGTGCCGGCTACGTTGATGCGCCACATGCGGTCGAGGTCGAGCACGCCGGTGCGCAGCGGGTCGATGACGAACGCAAGGTGCACCAGCGACTGCGCCTCGGATTGCCGCAGCAGCTCGATGAGGTCGGGGCAGGAAGGCTCCTCGCCGAGATCGATGCTTTGGAAATGGAACGAGCCGGGGTTGGGAATGCCGGCTTCGTCGCGCACCGGATGCAGATCGGTCCCGAAGACCTCGTAATCGGAGATCTCACGCAGCAGGCGCATACCCAAATTGCCGGTTGCGCCGGTGACTACGACGGTCTTCTCGGGAGCTGGCATCCTTAAAGTATTGCTGCTGGCTGCAGCCTCGCTACTTGTCCGAGGGCGGCGCCGGAGGAGCAGTCTTGGGGGCATCGGGCGCGGTTGCCGGCGCTGACGGTTGCCTCGGGGCTGCCGCGGGCGCGGGCGGAGCAGGCCGGCCACCACCCAGTTCGCCGGTGGGCGCCGGAGTCGCCGGACCGAAATAAGCGTCGTTGAAGGTCGGCTGCACCGAGGTGCGCAGCTTCTCCACCGCTTCCCGCGAGCGCTCCCGGCTCAGCGCGCTCTTGATTTCGTCGCCCACTTTGTCCAGCGGGATTTCCTCTTTGCTCACCAGTTTGTAAATATAAAAGCCGGAGCCTTCCTCCAGCGCCGGGGAAACGTCTCCCGGCTTGAGCGCGAACACCGCTTCTTCCTGCTTGGGCGGAAGCGTGCCGCGCCGGCGTTCGCCCAGGTCGGTGGAAGGCGCGGTGCCCTTGCTGTTGGCGAAAGCCTCTTTCTGCAGCTTGTCGAAGTCTTCGCCCGCGGCCGCGCGCTGCTGAATTTTTTCCGCCAAGACCTTGGTGGCGGCCGTATCCGGCGGCTTGCCTTCCTCGCTTACCAGCGGAATGTAGATGCGCTGCAGCTTGGCCTCTTCGTATTTATCGGCGTGCTCCTTGTAGTACTTCTCGATATCGGCAGGCGGGACTTCGGATTCCTTCTGCTGAATTTCGCGCGAGTAGGCGTTGGCTACGATTTGCAGCTTGGAAAGCCGAATCTGTTCCTGGACCTTAGGTTCTTTCTCGGTGCCCGCGTTCATGGCCGCGGTGGACATGATCAGCAGCTCGGCATACTGCTGGGCCAGCGCCCGGCGCTGCGCCGGCTGCAGTTGCGGACGCACCGTCTCAATCAATAACTCGAGCTGTTTGCGAGTGATGACGGTTTCGCAGGCAGCGGCTTTGCTTGCGGTGGCTGCGGGCTTGGCGGCGGAAGCCGTCTTGCTCGCCGCCGGCTTGGCCGCTGACTTCGCGCACAGGCCTTTGATGGTGATGACGGCCGCATCCGGCGAAACTTCTTTGCTCTCTGCGGCGGGCTGCTTGGGGGCCGTTTTCGCAGCGGGGCTGGGGTTGCTGCCGGACTTCTGCGCACTGGCCGGGGCCTGCGGGGCCGGGGCCGCGGGAACTGAGGGAGCGCTGCTCTGGGCCGCGGCCAGCACCGCGCCGAGGCAGATTACAAGTATCGGTGTAGAAGATCGCATTTGGAAGCTTCACTCCTAAGGGGGCTTTGGCCATGCTAGCACAAGCTTCCGCCCTGGGCAGGCCGCCGGACGTGCCGGTAGTGGTGCGGCTTGGAGCGATGATTTCCGTCTTGCATGCTGCCAGCTAGGATCCCGCTGCTTTGCTCGGGATTTACCATGTGCATAGCTGATTGCCCATCGCGGAGAAACGAATGACGAAGATAGAGAGCCTTATTGCTCAGGCCTATTTTGCTTTCAACCAGCGGAATATTGATGGAGCATTGGCCCTTATGAGTGAGACGGTAAGCTGGCCCAAGGCATCTGAAGGCGGGCGTGCCGTCGGCAAGGAGGAAATTCGCGCCTACTGGAGCCGCCAGTGGAAAGAGTTTGATCCTCATGTGGACCCGCTCGAGGTCCTCGACCAAGGGGCAGGGAGGGTTCGTGTGCGGGTCCATCAACTCGTGAAAAGCCTCGCTGGCGACCTACTTTCAGACACTGAGGTTTGGCATGTCTACACCATCGCAAACGGTCTGATCGAACGCATGGAACTCGGGGAAAGCGAAGCGAATTCACAGCAATCACCATCCTCGGCGTTTTCCCGGCGCTAGGCACAGGCCGGCGGATGTGCCCATGGCGCTCTGCACCACAAGCGTAAAATGCCGCTGAATGGCTGCCAATCTCCAGGCCGGCGCGGGCGCAATGCGCAGCGAAAAGCGCGGAGTGGCCGTCAACTCCGTGCTGGCGGCTGCGGCGATTACCGCGCTGAAGGTGTTGGTCGGCCTGAGCACGGGCAGCCTGGGAATTCTCTCCGAGGCGGCGCACTCGGGGCTTGACCTGATTGCCGCGCTGATCACGCTGCTCTCGGTGCGCGTCTCCGACAAACCCGCCGACGCCGAGCACCAGTACGGCCACGGAAAAGTCGAAAACTTTTCCGCTTTCATCGAGACCGGGCTGCTGCTGCTCACCTGCGTGTGGATCGTGTACGAGGCGGTGCGGCGGCTGTTTTTCCGGCACGTGGAAATCGAGCCCACGCTGGCGGCATTTCTGGTGATGCTGGCCTCGATGGCGGTGGACTGGTGGCGCTCGCGCGCGCTGAAGCGGATTGCCGATAAATACGAGAGCCAGGCGCTGCAGGCTGACGCCCTGCACTTTTCAACCGACGTATGGTCGAGCGGCGTGGTGGTGCTCGGCCTGGCGCTGGTTGCGGTTGGCCGGCGGCTGGAAATCGGCTGGCTGCGCGCCGCCGACCCTATCGCGGCGCTGTTTGTGGCGGGGATGGTGGTCTACGTGAGCTCACGGCTGGCGCGCGAGACGGTCGACGCGTTGCTCGACGCCGCGCCCATGGGCCTGCGCAGCCGCATTATCGGCGAAGTTGCCAGTGTTGAGAGCGTGCTCGACGTGGACCGCGTCCGCATTCGCCGCGCCGGCAACCGCTATTTCGCCGATCTTTCGGTGGCTCTGCGCCGCAACGTCACTTTTCAGAAGTCGGGACAGGTCGCGGAAGATGTCGCCGAGGCAGTCCACCGCGTGCTGCCCGATGCCGACGTGGTGGTACACCCGGTGCCGCGCGCTTCCGGAGAAGAGAACCTTTTCGACCGCATTCGCGGCGCGGCCGCGCGCAACAACCTCAATGTGCACGAAGTCAGCGTGCAGGACTTCGGCGGCTGGCTGCACGTGGAGCAGCATCTCGAGCTCGACGAGCGTCTGCCGCTCAAGGACGCGCACGACATGGTGTCGCGTCTTGAAAGCGAGATTCGCGCCGAAGTGCCGGAAATTTCTTCCATTCTGACGCACATCGAGAGCGAGCCCGCGCACATCGAAGCGACGGATGAGATTCGCGATCCGGCGCTGGAACGCCGGCTGCGCGGCATCATGCGCGAGTTCCCGGAGATTCTCGACATGCACGACATCGTGCTGAAGCGGGCCGGCAGCCGCATCAACGTCTCCTGCCACTGCACGCTGCCGGACACGCTGCCGCTGGCGCGCGTGCACGACATTTCGACCGCGCTCGAAATCCGCTTCAAGCAGGCAGCCCCCGAGCTGTTCAAAGTGCTGATTCACACCGAGCCGCAGACCGACAACCGCAGATGATTCGGCCCGTTCGGCGGCCGTCCAATGCGATGGTCGCGGCTCCGGCGCACGCTCAGAAAAAAATGCAGCCCCGGCCCGAGCCCTGCCGTCAGATGAGGTAATGCCCGAACCCCCGAAGCGCATCCTCTTATTCCACCAGCCAGGCTGACCTCCGTGCTCGACGGCGCGGGCCTACCTCTCGGCGAGAGGCGTTGCATTCGAAGAGCGCGACGTGAGCAGCGATTTCGCCGTCGTCCGCGAGCTGGTGGAGACGTACCATAGCCGCGTGACTCCGACCGTGGTGATCGGCGACGAGGTGATCATCGGCTTTGACCCGGAACGCATCGACGAGCTGCTCGGCCCCTAAACATCCTCTGCGCGGATACCTCTCGATCGCCGCCGCGGCGCTGTGCTGGGGCGCTTCGGCTGCTCTGGGCAAGGCGGTGTTTACGGGCCGGCTGCTGGCTTCCGCGCAGGCGCTGCGGCCCATCGATACCCTCATCCTCACCCAGATGCGCGTCAGCTTTGCTTTGCTGATTCTGGCGCCGGCCGTGCTGCTGCGCGGCGGGCGCGCGGGGTTGCGCATGCCGATCCGCGACATTGGCCGCTGCTTCGCGCTGGCGGTGCTGGGCGTTGCCGCCTCGAACTTCTTTTATTTCTGGGCGATCGCGAAGACGAGTGTGGCCACGGCGATCATTCTGCAATACACCGCGCCGGTGTGGGTGCTGCTGTATCTGGTGGCGCGCCGGCGGCAGCGGGCAACGGCGCAGCGTGTGAGCGCCGTGGCCGCCGCGGTTGCCGGATTGGCGCTGGTGGTGGGCGGACACTTGCGGGTGAATCCCGCCGGCGTGGCCGCCGGACTCGCCGCAGCCTTCTCCTTCGCCTTCTACAATCTTTACGGCCACGGCCTGCTCGCCCGCTACGATCGCTGGCGGGTGCTGGTGTATACGCTGGTGGGCGCGACGGTGTTTTGGCTGTTCGTAAATCCGCCGTGGAGGATTCTGGCGGCGCATTACTCCGCGGGGCAGTGGATCTTCCTGCTGGTGTTTTCCGTGACCTCCGTGTTGCTGCCGTTCTCCTTCTACTTCGCGGGTCTGCAATATCTGGACGCCACGCGCGCCATCGTTACCAGTTGTCTGGAGCCGGTGTTTGCCATTGTGCTGGCTGCCGCGTTTGTGGGAGAAAGCCTGGCGGGGTTGCAGGTGGCTGGAATCGCCCTGGTGCTGGCCGCCACCGTGGTGGTGCAGCTCGCGGCCGGCGGCGAGCGCCCCACCGACGTGCGCCTTTCCATGGCGGAATGATTGGCAGCGGGCGCTGCCGCGGCCGATAATGCGGCGTGCACTCGAGCTCCGCACCATCCTGGGACACCTTTGCGCGCGTCAATGCGGCCAAGCGGTGGCGGCAGCAGTCTGCGGCCATGGGCCGGCAGATGACCGAGGCGATTGTTGCCGAAGCCAGGGTCGAGCCGGGAATGCGGGTGCTGGATGTGGCCTGCGGCACGGGAGAACCCGCCATCTCTCTGGCTTCGCGGCTGCAGGGAAGCGGGATGGTGATAGGAAGCGACGTTTCCTTGCAGCCCCTGCAGATGGCGGCGCAGCGCGCCCGCGAACGCGGCCTGCGCAATGCCGGCTTCCAGCAGGCGGACGCGCATTTTCTGCCGCTGGCGGATGGCTCCTTCGATCGCGTCACGTCCCGCCTGGGTGTGATGTTCTTCTCCGACGTCAGCCGGGCGCTGGCCGAAATGCGGCGTGTGCTGAAACCGGGCGGGCGCGTCACGCTGCTGGCCTGGGGTCCCAGGCGGCAACCGTATTTCGAATCGACCATCGGCGTGATTCTGAGCGCCGTGCCGGGTTCAGCTTTGCCTCGGTCCGGCGAGCAGATGTTTCGCTTCGGGCAGAACGGCGTGCTCGCGGGCGCGCTGGCGGAGGCCGGATTTTCGGATATCGAAGAGCAGTTTCGCGTGATTCCCTGGAGCTGGCCGGGTACGCCGGAAAATGTCTGGGAATATTTTCAGGAGGTGACGGTCCCGTTCCGGCCGCTGATCGAGGCGATTCCGGCAGAGCAGCGCGCGCAGGTAAGTTCCGAGGTGCTGACCGCACTCCGCCGCTATTACGATGGCTCGCAGGTGAACTTTACGGCCACCATCTGCCTGGTCTCTGGCTGCGCGGCGCGGTGAGATGCTTAGGTGTTCATTGCCGGCTGCCATTGTCCATTCGGCCATCCTGATTTTTGCCGCGAAGTTTGCTAGTCTGTAGTTTCATGAAATTCAGGAGCGCAGCGGGATTCGGACAACTGGCGCTGGCGCTGTGTCTGGCGGCAATTGCGGCGCACGCCCAGACCCGGGTGACGGCGATTGAGCACCAGGCCAGCAAGGACCGCATACGGATCATCCTGCACTGCCAGGCGCCGGTGCAGTACGTGGGCGGCACGGCGACCAATCCGGCGCGCATTTTCTTCGATTTGAATGGCGCCCGCCCGGCCGCGGCGCTGGCGCGGGAATCTGCGCTGGACGATTCGGTGGTGCAGCGCGTGCGCGTGGCGCTGAATCGGCCGGGCGTCACCCGCATGGTGCTGGACCTGGCGCGCGAGGCGCCGTACACGGCGACGTTTCTTTCCAATCCGCCGAGGCTGGTGGTTGAGGTGATGCGCGAGGGAACAGGCACCCAGGCACGCGCCCTCGCCAGCCCGCCGCCGGCCACGACGACTCCGCCGCACCGGGCCAGAATGAGAGCGAAGGCCACGCCCGAACCGGTCGCCAGCGCGCTGCTGGCTCCGCCTCCGCCGCCGCTCAATCCGGAGCAGATGCCGCCGGTGGCGCCGCAGGTGATCTATCGCAACGGCTTGCTGAGCATCGTCGCGGAAAACTCGACACTCTCGGACATTCTGCACGCGGTGGGCGCGCGCACCGGCGCCACCGTGGAAGCGCCGCCGAATCTGAGCAGTCAGCGTGTGGCCGCGCGCCTGGGACCCGCCGCGCCGCGGGAGGTGCTGGCAGACCTGCTCAGCGGACTCGACTACATTGTGGTGGGAGCGAGCAGCGATCCGGATGCGATTCGCAGCATCGTCGTCAGCAACAGCGCGCCTTTCTCCTCTCTCCCCCCACCCAAAATGCCGGCGCGGCCGCCGGTGCAACCTCCTGAACCGGTGACCGAGCCGGAGCCTGCTGTGGCGCAGCAACCGCCTCCGCAGACGCTGCCGCAGGGCGAGTCGAACGTGCGACCGCCGCAGGCAAAGACGCCGGAAGAATTATTGGAAGAGCTCAGGAAGCTTCAGGAACAGCAAGGAAAAGAACCCGCACGCTGAGGCGGGTTGAAGTTGCGCGCCGGCGCTCTCGCCGGCCACAAGCTGACGCCCCTTCTTCTCCCGTCGAGAGACGCAGCTTGTGGCGCATCTGGCCCCAGCAAAGTTCAGTTACCTCTCAAAATTTCCAGCTACCGAGGGTAGTAACCCATGCGGCAGCTCGCCCGCTCGCGTTCCAGGTCATGCCGGCGCGCTCGCGCCTGGCGGCTGTACGCGCCATGGCGGTTGATGGCTTCCTGCAACCGGATCTCGGCCCGGCGGACGCGCTCGCGGCATCCGCCATACATCTGGGCCTGGGCGCTCGTCCCCAGCAGCGACGCTCCCAGCAGCGTCGCAAAAACTGCAATGCGTGACACAGACAGCATGCGGCTCATACCCGTCTCTCCCTTGCTCAAGCTGTTCCGCAGGAGCACCCCTGTAAACCCCGGGGACGTGGGAAAGTTGCTCACATAAGAAGCGCCTGGAGTCAGTGGCGGCACTGGGAGCAGTATCCGCCGACCTCCAGCCGCGCCACCACGATGCTGAAGCGGCAATCGCGCTCCAGTTGCTGCTTGAGCGAGTCGAAGATTTCGCTGACGAATTCGGTGATCTTGCCGCAGCGCAGGCAGGCCATGTGGATGTGGTCGCGGGCCAGCTTGCGCTCGTAGTAGTGGCCTTCACCATCCATGTGCAGAAGGTCGAGCTCGTCGACCATGCGATGGCGCTTGAGCAGTTCGAGAGTGCGGTAGACGGTGCTGCGGTCCACCGAGGCGTTGAGGCGCTGCGCCTTGCGCAGAATCTGCGCGGCGTCGAGGTGCTTCTTGGCGGTTTCGATCACGCTCAGGATGGCGCGCCGCTGCTCGGTCATGCGGATGCCGCGCGCCGCCAGCTCGGACTGCAGCCTGCCGGGAATTTCAGTTTCGGGAAAAGGCATACGTCACATTCTTCCTGATCTTTCGCGAATTAGTCGCAACTGGTTGCAACCAGAATGCAACAAAATCTCTCCGCCCTCATTGACACTGCAAGGTTCCGCGCCCTACGCTGACCAGTGCGGCAGCAGTTGCAACTCAGTCGCAACTGATATTGGATCTCGATTGGCTTGGTTGCGCCGCCGCATGGCAAATCCTTTCGCGAGGGCAGGTATGGTAGCAGGAAGCAAGCGCACCGGACAATGGCGAACTTGCCTGTATCTCCTACTTCTGCTGGTTGTCGGCTCCCTCTGCGGGCAGTCCCAGGAGCGCCCTTACTTCGTCACCTACTCGCAGGACATGGAAGAGCCCGGCAACCTGGAGATCAACTTCAAGGGCGCGGCGGGCTCTCCCAAGTACGCCAATTCATTTTTTAGCCAGACGGTGGAGTTCGAGTACGGCGTGAAGGCGTGGTGGACCACCGAGGTGTATCTCGACGGCCAGCACACTTCGAACGACAGCGCCATCTTCACCGGATGGCGCTGGGAGAACCGTTTTCGTCCGCTGTTTGGCGAGCACTTCATCAATCCTGTGCTCTACGTCGAGTACGAAAACGTCAACCTCGCCGACCGCAGCCTGCTCGAGGTCACCGGGCATGACAGCATCTCCGATTTCTTCCTCACCAACGCGCAAGGGCGGTCCGAGACTGAGCGCTCTCTAGAGCTGAAGCTGATTCTGGGCAGCAATGTGCGCGGCTGGAACATCTCCGAGAACTTCATCGCGGAAAAAGACCTGAACGAGAGCGAAGCGTGGGAGTTCGGCTATGCCGTGGGAGTGAGCCGTCCCTTGCGGCTGGCGGCCAGCGCCAAGCCCTGTGTGTTCTGCCGCGAGAACTTCGCTCTCGGCGCGGAGCTATACGGCGGCCTCGGCGACCTGAACGGCTTCGGGCTGAAGGCGACTTCGCACTACTTCGGGCCAACCGTCGGCTTCAACATTCCACACGGGCCCACGGTCAGCTTCTCGCCCAATTTTGGGTTGAACGACAACAGCGTGGGAGTGATTTATCGCTTCCAGGTTTCCTACGAACTGCAGCAGATCTTCAGCCGGACTCGCACTCGGTAAGACCGTCATAGAGCTAAAAGGAAAAAATCATGGCCGCTTTAAAGAAGACGAAAATCTCTTTAGGGTTGGGGCTGTGTTGCGGCGCTGTAATTTTTCTGATGAGTTGCGGGGCGGGCAGTGCCCCGCAATTCAAGACGGATGTAGACGTTACTCCAGCCGAGGATTCGATCGGCGAGCGCCTGTTTCTCGATACCCGCTTTGCGCAGTATTTTGCCGCGCACATGACCGGAGTCAATCAGCCGTTGGCGGTGGGCGACCCGGTGGTGGCCACGGTGAACACATCAAGCGGCACGTTGCCGGGACCGTTCGCCGGGCAATCGATCAACTGCCGCTCCTGCCACTTCGTCACCGAGTTCACGGGCGTGGCGGGCGCCGGTAATCGCACCTACTCCGACTTCACCACGCGCAGCCCCATTCCGCTGCCCATGAACGGATTCACCGAGACGCCGCGCAACGCCATGCACATGGTGGGCTCGCTGCAAGGGCATCCCGGGCCGACGTTCCTGCACTTTGACGGCGAATTTGCCACGCCGGAAGACCTGGTGAGAGCTACGCTGACCGGCCGCAATTTCGGCTGGGCGCCGAGTCAGACGCAGCAGGCGATCGCCCACATTGCGACCATCATCCGGCAGGACGACGGCTCAAGCCAGCTTGCCCAGGACCGGAGCAACGGTCTTTCCTACGGCACGCTCTTTCTGGGAAAGGATTCGCGAATCACCTCAGACCTGCTTATCCCCGCCGCCGATCGCATCGATGTGCAGAGCGCGAGCGATGAGCAGATTCTCGACCTGGTGGCCAAGTGCATCAGCACCTACATGGGCGACTTGCTGTTTACGCAGGATGAATTCGGGCGTTACATCGGCTCGCCGTACGACGTGTTTTTGCGCGTCAATCATCTGCCGACGCAGCCCAACGCGGGCGAAACCATGCCGCAGTACAACCAGCGGCTCTACCAGATCGTGCAGGGGCTTTCGAATCCGCTTTACGTCGATGGCACTTACGGCAGCTTCAAGTATCACGCCCAGCCTTTTCAGTTCGGACCGACGGAACTTGCGGGGCTGAAGATTTTTCTCAAGGCTGCGAACGGCGCGGCCGACGGTTCGCAGCACGCCGGCAATTGCGCCGCCTGCCACCAGGCGCCGAACTTTTCCGACTTCCTGTTTCATAACACCGGCGTTTCTCAGCAGGAATATGACAGCGCCAACGGCGCCGGCGCGTTTGTGAACCTGGCGATCCCGTCGCTCGCCGACCGCAACGCCAACTACGATCTTTACCTGCCGGCGACGGCAAACCATCCTAGTGCGTCGGAGCGATTCCGCCGCGAGGCATCGAGCGCGAATCCCAGCTACGCCGATCTCGGCCTGTGGAACATCTATTTGAATCCGGACATTCCCAATCCGCAGCCCAGCCTGCAGTTGGTGGTGTGCGCTGCGGGCAACGACTGTTCGGTGGACCAGGGGCTGGGAAGCACCATTGCGCAATTCAAAACGCCGACCCTGCGCGACCTGGAAGACTCCCAGCCTTATTTTCACAACGGCAGCACGCTGACGTTCAAGGACGTGGTGCAGTTCTACATCAACAGTTCGCAATTGGCGCGGCTGGGGCTGCTGCGCAACGGGCCGCCGGAGTTTGGCGGCATGTCGCTCAGCCAGGACGACATCGCGGCGCTGTCGGCATTTCTGGCATCTTTGACCGAGGATTATGACGATACATAACGCAGAGCCGTTCGCAGGGAAGCGCCGCTGGCTCATGCTGGCGGCGGTGCTGATGTTTGCCGTGCTGGCGTTCGGCGTAGCCGATGGTTCGTGGATGCGGCGCGTGCCGCAGCGCGAGCACGAGCGCAAGAATCCTTACCAGGGGCAGGCCGAAGCGGTCGCGGCCGGGCGGCTGGTTTACGAGGACCACTGCTCGAAGTGCCACGGCGCCGAGGCGCAAGGCACAAAGAAACGTCCATCGCTGCGCAGCGCGCGGGTGCAGCAGGAGGCCACGGAAGGCGATCTGCACTGGCTGCTGGTGAACGGCAACATGGGCCGCGGCATGCCGTCGTGGTCGAAGCTGGGCGATCCGCAGGTCTGGCAGATCGTCACCTATTTGAAGACGCTCGGCCAATGAGGTATGAAGCTATTTGCTCATGCGCCTGGGTCTCAAAGCAGCGATTGCCGTATTCATCGTGCTGGCCGGCATGCAACTGGTCCCGGTTGATCGCAGAAATCCTCCGATCGATCCGTCGCGGAGCATCTTCCATAGCGAGTCCTTGCCGCCGAAGGTAGAGAACGTCTTGCGGCGTTCCTGCCAGGACTGCCACTCCAACCAGACGCGCTGGCCGTGGTACAGCTACGTTGCACCGGTGTCCTGGATGGTTGCGCAGGACGTTCACCAGGCGCGACGGCAGATGAACTTTTCCGAATGGGCCGGCTACTCGGAGAAGAAAAGAGAAGAGCGGCTGAACGGAATCTGCGAGCAGGTGGTCAACGGCGATATGCCGGAGGGAAAGTACGCCTTCATCCATCGCAGCGCCCGCGTGAGCGAAGACGAACGCCGCGCCGTGTGCCAGTGGGTTGAAGAGGCACAGCGCTGAAGAATTTTCTATCCACGCCGCAACAAAGTAAGATGGTGAGGGTTGTTGGTTTTGTGGCTCTCTATCCTCTTGTGAAGCTTATGCCATCTTTCAGGCGCTCTCCCCTGCGATTGTGGTTGCTGGCTGCTCTGGCGGTGTGTGCCGTGGCCATTGCCGAGCAGCAGCCCAGCACGTATTCGGTTGAGGTCAAGGTGGTGAACGTGCTGGCGACGGTGCACGACAAGCACGGCAAGCTCATCAACAACCTTTCGCAAAACGACTTTACGCTCGAGGAAGATGGCCGCCCGCAGAACATCAAGTACTTCACCCGCGAGACTGACTTGCCCCTCACCCTCGGCCTGCTGGTGGATACCAGCCTGAGCCAGCGGCGGGTGATCGACCAGGAGCGCACCGCCAGTGGCGCGTTCGTCGACAAGGTTCTGCGCGAGGACAAAGACAAGGCGTTTCTCATCCAGTTCGACCGCGAGGTCGAGCTGCTGCAGGACCTCACTCCCTCGCGGCAAAAACTGGACGACAGCCTGCGCCTGCTGCAAGTCTCTGGGCCGAGCCGCGACCGCGATGATCAGGGTGACCCGGACAGTTATCCCAGCGGCGGCAGCGGCGGCGGGCAGCCGGGCTCCGGGCGCGGCGGATACGGCCACCACATGCGCGGCGGGACGTTGCTGTACGACGCGGTGTTCCTCGCCTCCGACGAGATCATGCGCAAGCAGACGGGCCGCAAGGCGCTGATCGTTCTCACCGATGGCGTCGATCACGGCAGCAAGACCTCGCTGGAGCGCGCGATTGAATCCGCGCAGCGCGCCGATACCGTGGTGTATTCCATCCTGTTTGCCGATGAGGATGCCTATCGCAACCGCGGAGGTTTCGGCGGAGGTGGTATGGGCGGCCCGTGGGGAGGGCGTCGCGGTCCTTATGGTGGGCCGGGCGGTTATCCCGGCGGGGGTGGCGGCGGGCAGCGGCAGCCGCGCGAGGACCACCCTGACGGCAAGAAGATACTGCAGCGCATCTCGCAGGAGAGCGGCGGGCGCATGTTCGAGGTATCGAAGAAACTGACCGTCGACCAGATCTATCAGCAGATTCAGGATGAGCTGCGCAACCAGTACAACCTTGGCTACACTCCTGACCGCGCCGGCGACAGCGGGGAATATCACAAGATCCACCTCACCGCGAAGCAGAAAGACCTGGTGGTGCAGGCCCGCGATGGCTACTACACTCCCACGCCTTCCGAGCCGAAAGGCCAGGCGCAGAACCGGAACTGAGTTGTATCCTGCGCCTACTTTATACCGTGTCCGTTCAGATAGGCGCCGTAGGCGCGGTCCGTCTGCTGGATATGCTTCGCCAGCCAATCCTTGAGGAAAATTAGAACCGAAATGGACGAGGCTAGTCTCCCGGACTTCAACTGCTCGGCGAACTGGCCCACTTGGTTGACGAAGTTCTTATGTTCCATCTGGTGCGCCGCGAGTCCAGGATAGTTGGCTTTCCGCAGCGCCTCTTCTTCCTCCCGAAAGTGGGTCAAGGTGTAGGTACTGAGCGCGCTCAGTGTGTTTTCAACCATCGCCTGACCCTGTCCTTTTTGCATCGCGTCATGGAGCTCATTGAGCAGCGCAAACAACTTCTGGTGCTGCGCGTCGAATTTCTGCACGCTTACGCTGTAGGATTTGTCCCAGGTTACTAACGCCATCTCGATTTCCCTCGCCGCCTCGAAGCGTCGATCGCTGCCAAGAGTTGAACACGAACCAACGCGGAAAAGCGGGGATGGCAGGCGAATCGCTCGTCGAGATCTCGACCAAAACGGGCATCGGCTATATGCGGGAAGCGCCGCGGGCAGCGTGAGAGCGGCCGGCGACATTTTGTCCAGTCTGCGCCCCGTGCCTGCCAATCTGTCCTGATTCGCCCCACTGTTGCTGCAATTTTCAACATCTTAGCGTGGCAGCGAAGTTGCATTTCTCCGGTCATCTCCGACTGAGGATGGCAATGCCGCAAATCAACCGCAAACGCTCCGCGCTCCTGCTGATCACCCTGCTGCTGATTAGTTCGGTGCTGGCCGTAGCCGATGACTCCAAGCTTTCCCCTGAGCTTCGCAACCGCAGCTCGAACGCGCCCGTGCAGGTGATCGTGCAGTATTCGCAACCGCCGCAGCAGTCGTGCGGCCTGATTGGCTGCCTGCTGAACCTGGTGGGCAATGTGTTGTCCTCGCTGCCGCTGGTGAACGGCGTGGTCTCGGTGGTGGACAACAGCGGCCTGGCGCAGTTGGCCAACGATCCCAATGTCCTTTACGTTAGTCCCGACCGCCCGGTGAGCATGCAGCTCAGCAATGCGGCGCCGGCCATCAACGCGCCCACGGCCTGGCAGAAGGGCTACGTCGGCAGCGGCATCAGTGTTGCGGTAGTGGATAGCGGCATCGGCTCTTCGCCCGACCTGAACGGCGGCGCTCACGGCGCAAGCCGTGTGGTTTACAGCCAGAACTTTGTTCCCGGTTCCAATACAACGGCCGACCAGTACGGACACGGAACACACGTTGCGGGCCTGATCGCGGGCAACGGCGCCAGCTCCACCGGTCCCAACTATTTCAAGACTGAGAAGGGCATTGCGCCTTCCGCCAGCCTGGTCAGCCTGCGCGTGCTCGATGCCAACGGCGAAGGAAGCGACAGCGCGGTGATTGCCGCCATCGCCGAGGCGATTGCTCTCAAGTCGAAGTACAACATCCGCGTGCTGAACCTGTCGCTGGGCCGCCCGGTGATGGAATCCTACAAGCTCGATCCTCTCTGCCAGGCGGTGGAGAGCGCGTGGAAGGCCGGCATCGTGGTGGTGGTTTCCGCCGGCAACAACGGCCGCTACAACGGCGTAAACAACGACGGCTACGGCACCATCACTTCGCCGGGCAATGACCCCTACGTCATCACCGTGGGCGCCATGAAGCCCATGGACACGCCCGAGCGCACCGATGACCTGATCGCGACCTACAGCTCCAAAGGGCCGACTTCCTATGACCACTTTGTGAAGCCGGACATCGTTGCGCCCGGCAATCTGCTGGTTTCGCTCGCCACCAACGGCACGCTGGAGAGCGAATACCCGGCCAACGACGTTCCCTTCAGCTATTACCAGTACAGCGGAACTTCCGCCGCCAGCCCTTACTTCACGCTGAGCGGAACCAGCATGGCGGCTGGCATCGTGAGCGGCGCGGTGGCCGATCTGTTGCAGGCGCAGCCCAAGCTCACGCCCGACCAGGTGAAGGCGCGGCTGATGAAGACCGCGTACAAGACGTTTCCGCAGTACAGCACCTA
>Ga0335078_10008475_pt1 | contig 15291 bp, 15 predicted proteins | sample Lox_Sample_32_FD_206711 | JGI IMG/M metagenome (GOLD analysis project Ga0335078, IMG submission 206711) | Soil microbial communities from Loxahatchee National Wildlife Refuge, Florida, United States - Lox_Sample_3.2 | ecosystem: Environmental > Terrestrial > Soil > Wetlands | place: USA... | reverse complement strand
GACGATCGAGACGGGCGCCAATCGCCCTAGAAAGTCCAGAAACGAAAAATGCCCGGCGATGCCGATCAACGCGTTCTGGGGATTTCCCGTAATCGACATAGCCGATCCCACATTGGCGGAGGTGGCCAGCGCGATCACGTAGGGACGCGGTGGCAACTCCAGGCGTTCGGTCACGGAGAGCACGATGGGCGCGAACATCAGGCAGACGGTATCGTTGACAAAGAGCGCGGAGAGAATGCCCGAAGTCGCCACCAGCAACGCCAGAAGTTGCAGCCGGCTGCGCGCCAGGGCGGCGACGTGAACGGCGATCCAATCGAAGAAGCCCGAAACCGCGAAATGAGCCACCAGAATCATGATGCCCAGCAGAAAGACGATCGTATTCCAATCGATGGACTCGTAGGCGGCCTGCAGCGTGAGCACCCGCGCCAAAACCATGGCCACGGCTCCGCAAAAGGCGGCCGCGGTGCGATCCAGGTACGTGCTCCGGTTACTTTCGAGGGCGATGAGTATATAAGTCGCTACGAAAATTGCGGCCGGGGTCCAGTGTAATGGGGGCAGTTGGGGCATGGACGAGTGGCTGGGGCGCGGCGACGCTTTCTCCAACTGAAGCGTTCGGCGACCTCGCCGAAGCCTCGATTATAATGGATGTGTTTTCCGTGTTGCGACGAGGCTTAAACTCACCCGATGAATCGGCTCTCGATTTTCGGCTTGTTCGCGATGACGGCCATGCTGGTCTGCTATGCCTTCGAAAGCCGCAGCCGCTGGCTTATCCTGGCCTTCGCGCTGGCCTGTGCGTTGGGCTCCGTTTACGGTTTTCTGCAAGGAGCCTGGCCATTCGGCCTGGTCGAGGCCGTCTGGAGCATCGTGGCTGCGCGGCGTTGGTGGCTAAGCGGACGTGCGCACAGCCCGGCAGATGCAGAGTTGGAGTAGCAACCAGAATCGGGAAGGAACAAGGATCATTCGCCGATGTCCACTGAAACCCTGATTTCCCCCGCGGTGCGTGCGCGCTACGAGGCCGTCATCGGACTCGAGGTGCACGTGCAACTCCAGACGCGATCGAAGATCTTCTGCTCTTGCTCGACGCGCTTTGGAGACCCGGCGAACTCCAACACCTGTCCGGTCTGCTTGGGGTTGCCGGGCGCCCTGCCGGTGCTCAATCGAGAAGCCGTAACCATGGCGCTGAAAGCGGCACTGGGGCTGGGGTGCCGGATCAACTACTCCTCGCGCTTTGCGCGCAAGAACTACTTCTATCCCGACCTTCCCAAGGGCTACCAGATCTCGCAGTATGACCAACCTCTGGCCGGGCACGGCCGTCTGGACATCGAGGTCGATGGAAATCGCAAGAGCATCGGGATTACTCGCGTTCATCTCGAAGAGGACGCCGGTAAGTCGCTGCACGAGGGCTTTGCGGATTCCGACAGCACCTCTTACATCGACCTGAACCGGTCGGGCGTGCCGCTGATCGAAATCGTGAGTGAGCCGGACCTGCGCTCGCCGGAGGAAGCCTATCAGTATCTCTCGCGGCTCAAGACGACGATGCTCTATCTTGAAGTTTCGGACTGCAACATGGAAGAAGGCAGCCTGCGCTGCGATGCCAACGTGAGCGTACGTCTGCGCGGCGTGGCGCAATTCGGCACCAAGACGGAAGTGAAAAACGTGAATTCGTTCCGCTTCATTCAGAAGGCCCTGGCCTATGAGATCGAACGCCAGATCGACATCGTTGCCGCGGGCGGCGAAGTGACCCAGGAAACGCGCCTGTGGGATAGCCGGGAGCAGCGCACGTACGGCATGCGGAGCAAGGAGTTCGCGCATGATTACCGTTATTTTCCGGAGCCGGACCTGCCGCCTCTCGTGATCTCGGAGGAGTGGCTTGAGGAAGTGCGAGCCACGCTGCCCGAGCTGCCGCAGGCGAAGGAGGACAGATTCCTTCGCCAGTACGGCCTGCCGCCCCAAGACATCCAACTGCTGATCTCCTCCCGGGCCATGGCGGACTATTTTGAAGAGGTCGCACGCCTGTCGGGAGAGCCAAAGGTCGCGGCAAATTGGGTGCTGAACGACCTGATCTTTTTGATGAAGAGAATGGAGCACGATGGCACGATTTATCTCTTGGAACAGTCCACTGGGTCAACCTTCAGCCCGCCGGTTCAGCCAGACGCCCTTGCGGAACTGATAGGTTTCGTTGCCAAAGGCGTCATCACGGGCAAGATCGCCAAGGACGTCCTCGAACAAATGGTTCTGCGCGGCCAAAAGGCCAGCGCTGTGATTGCCGAGAAGAATCTCGCGCAAATCAGCGATCCCGAGAAGATCGCGGCGGCAGCGCGCCACGTGATCGCTGCCAATCCGAAGCAGGTGGAGCAATATCGCAGCGGCAAAACCGCGGCGCTGGGATGGTTCGTGGGTCAAGTGATGAAGGCCACGCGAGGACAGGCAAATCCCCAGATGGTGCAGGAGATCCTGAAGCGCGAATTGAGTGCGGCGTGAGGCTTGAGCGTGATTAACCGCGTCCCGGGGAGGGATAAACTTATGCTGAACGTTGGTGACCAGGCTGCCGATTTTTCGCTGATGTCCGACTCGGGAAAGAAGCTGAGTTTGAAGGATTTCACCGGCGGGACTCTGGTTCTCTACTTCTTCCCCAAAGCCGATACGCCGGGTTGAACGAACGAGGCCAACCAGTTCCGTGACGCCAAGAAAGAACTGGAAAAATCACATGCGCGCGTTGCAGGAATGAGCGCGGATTCGCCGGAAGCGCTGCAAAAGTTCCGTAACAAGTACCAGCTGAATTTCCCGCTCCTGTCGGACCCGGACCATGAGGTTCTTGATGCTTATGGCGTCTGGCAGGAGAAGAACATGTACGGACGCAAGTCGATGGGCATTGTGCGCACGACCTATATCATCGGGCCCGACGGTAAGATCACTCATGTGTTCCCGAGAGTGAAGGTGGATGGGCACATTCACGAGGTACTGGAAGCGCTGAGCAGGTAGCGGTAGACCGGCAATCTGCCGCGAGTGGTGGCTCTTTATCGGCAGGACGAACGCGGCATCGCCAGTTCGATCAGGTCGGTCGCCGCCGCGCCCTCGGGGCCAAAAATGAGATTGTCAATGAGTCGCACGGCACCTATACGCGCCGCGAGCAGCGCGACATTTCCCGGTGCCACCTGCTGGACTGGCTGCAGAGAGACCGAATCCGTAACGGCCGCATAATCCAGAGAAACGCGTGCCTCGCCCGCAATCACATGGCGTATGGCCGCGAGCAGTTCGGTGGTGCGGGTTTCGCCGTCCTCGAACATCTGCTGCGCCCTACACAAGCTTCGATGGAGCACGGGAGCCGCTTGCCGGTCTTGCGTGTCGAGATAGGCGTTGCGCGAGCTGATCGCCAGTCCGTCTGCTTCCCGTACCGTCGGGCACACCGCCACGCTCACCGCTGAGCTCAAGTCGGCGACCATTCGGCGAGTGATGACAACCTGTTGAAAGTCCTTCTGGCCAAAATAGGCGACCTCAGGCTCGATGATGTTGAATAGCTTCAGAACGACCGTGCACACACCGCGAAAGTGGCCGGGGCGCGACGCGCCCTCCCACTGTTTAGCCAGAAGGCCCGGATCGACATACGTGCTGAAGCCGGGAGCGTACATCTCCTCCGCCGACGGCGCAAACGCTATATCGGGCTGGACGGCATCCAACCGTACGAGGTCGCCTTCGAGGTCCCGTGGATAACGGTTAAAGTCCTCACTTGGACCGAACTGGGTAGGATTTACAAAGATCGAAACAACGAGTTTATGACCCTCGTCGCGAGCTCTCTGCATCAGGCTGAGGTGCCCCGCGTGAAGCGCTCCCATCGTTGGCACGAGGCCCGCCGGTCCGCCGTAGCGGCGAAGGTCGCGGGCCACAGCTCGCATCTCGGCAAGGGAAGTGACAAGGCGCATGAGGGCTCATTGGCGTCAGTCATCAACGTGTGGAACGCGGTGGCCTGACGTCGGGTGTAGCAGGCACAGGGAGAGACAGAAGGCCTTCTCAAGCCGTCGCAGTCCAGGGCGCTTCGCGTATTCCCCGTTCGGCACGCACACGATCGAACTCGGCGCGGACGCTGGCTGACCAGTGATAACTTTCGCCGTCGTTAGGATAGTTGCCCGAAAGCACGTCCTCACGATAGCGTGCGAGTGCCTGCCGCAAGGTGTCCGCCAGGTTCGCATAAGGGCGCACGAACTTGGCGGGGCGCTGGAAGCTCAGTCCGGCGAGATCGTGAAAAACCAGCACTTGGCCGTCGCAGTCCGGCCCGGCGCCGATGCCGATGGTCGGGATACGAAGCCGCCGGGTAATAATCGCGGCGAGCTCGCGCGGCAATCCCTCGAGCACAACCGCGAAGGCGCCCGCGTCTTCTACGGCCTGCGCGTCGGCTAAGACTTCCCCAGCGGATTGCGTAGTCTTGCCCTGAACCCGATAGCCGCCGTGGCTGTGTACCGACTGCGGCGTGAGGCCGACGTGGCCCATCACTGGAATCTCTGCTTCCACGAGCTTGTGGATGACATCAGCGCGACGGCGTCCTCCTTCGAGCTTGACGGCTTCGGCGCCGCCTTCTTTCAGGTAGCGGATCGCGGCTTCGATGGCGCGGCTGGGCTCGGCGTGATAGGAACCGAAGGGCAGATCGACGATCAGGAGCGCCCGCCGGACCGCACGCCTCACGGCTTTCGCGTGGTGAAGCATCTCTTCGACTGTGACGGGAACCGTGGACTCGTAACCCAACACGGCCTGGGCGAGCGAATCGCCCACCAGGATCATGTCGATTCCGCCCTCGTCCACAAGCCGAGCCGTAGGATAGTCGTAAGCGGTAAGACAGGTGATGCGCTCGCCGTGAAGCTTGCGCTCAGCAATGGTAGGAACCGTGATCTTGCTCACGGCCTCGATAACGGGGTCCATGGCAGCCTCCTCTTTGGGGTGCTAGGTGCTAGGGTTCAGGTCATAGGCGCCGAGGCGGCTTCAAGGACTGACCTTCTCGCTCTGAGCCCTGACGCCTAGAACCTAACGCCTATCCCGTCTCAGTCCGCATTCGCGGATCTAAGCGGCAAAAAGTACTCCGTGCCGCGTACTGGCTGACGCAGCCGATTCAGCAACTCCTCGAAATCGGCGCGACGGCTGACAAAATCCAACTCAGACGTTTCCACTATCAGCAAATCGCTGGATTTGTAATGGTGAAAGAAATGGCCGTACGCTTGCACCAGTTCTTCCAGGTACTCGCCGGAGACCTTGCGCTCCGTGGGCGCGTTCTTACGGCCGATTCGCACCCGCAGGGTTTCCGGCTTCGCCTCCAAGTATATCACCAAGTCAGGGATAGGAAGCTGCTCGGCCAGCAGTCCATAGTACTGCTCGTAAAGCCGCAACTCGGCGTCATTCAGATTGAGATAGGCGTAAATCTTGTCCTTCTCAAACAGGTAGTCGCTGATGACCATGCGCCGTGCGGGGCCGGCCAGATCGAGCGCGCGCCACTGCTTGAAGCGTTCGATGAGAAAGTAGAGTTGCGCCGCAAAGCCGGCGCCCGGTTGATCCCGGTAGAAACGGTCAAGAAACGGATTGTCTTCGACGTCGGACAAGACGGCAGCGTCCAGGTGCTCCGCCAGCAGTTTGGCCAGAGTGCTCTTCCCGACGCGCATCGGGCCTTCGATGGCGATAAAGCGCGGCGGCTCGTAACTTGGGCTCTGACTCATTGTTCCTCCGACTCCGGCACCAACGTGACCGGGCGTGGCTCGAGCCAATCAGCAGCTCGAGATCGAAGTCAAGGAATTCAAGGTCGATCGCGGCGGCATTGACCAAGAAGCCAGCGCTGTAGACCGAAACATATTGCCAGAAATAGTTGAACCTTGCGACCAACGTCTTACTCGTTTTCCGAAGTTTCTTGCTAACAGATGCCGCCGGGGTTGGTCCTGCAGCGCGCTGCGGGGTGGTACAATCGGTTTGACATGCAGAACCAGCAGCAAGCCGTTCAAGCGCAGTTCACCCGCACTGCCGAAGCCTTTGCCCGATATGCCACCCGCGACACGCCCGGGATGCTGGCCGAACGGCTGCAGTTTGCGGCACTCGCACCGGGTGATCTTATACTGGACGTGGCCTGCGGGCCCGGGGCCTTTACCCTTGCCGCCGCCCGGCAGGTTCGGTTCGCACGAGGAGTCGATCTTACCATTGCCATGCTTCAGCAGGCTCGCGCCTTTCAGCAAGAACGTCAGACCCTAAACGTCTTCTTTGATTGCGCTGAAGCCGAGCGGCTGCCTTATGCCAATCGCACTTTTGATTTCGTCACCTGCCAGTTTGCCTTTCATCACATGCCATGTCCCGAGGCGACGCTCTCGGAAATGGTTCGCGTGGCCAAGACCCGCGGGCGCGTTTATCTCGTAGACTCGGTTGGCCCAGAAGACGCATCCACCGCTGAGTTGCACAACCACATTGAGAGACTGCGCGATCCCTCGCACACAGTGACCCTTAGCACGAAGGCGTTGGAGACGCTCTTCGAATCGCAGGGGCTGCATGTGCTGAAGCAACGAATTTTGGACCGGCCGCGTTCCTTCAATCATTGGATGGCTCGTGCTGGACACAAGCTTTGGGATTCCAGCTACTTGGCGGTGCGCCGAGCCTTGGAAGAGTCGATGCCCGGGGACCGGGCCGGTTTTGCAGGGCGTGCGGCTGGAGAAGACATCACCATCATCCATCAGGAAGGCCTGTTTCTGCTCATAAAGCAGATGGCGCAGGCGACATAGGGAAAAGGGCGAGGCGTCAGCCAGTTTCTGACGTCCGCCCCAATGAGGAACAGATGTCACGCAATTGGTCACGTAGAGCTTTTCTCGGATCGTCGTTGGCGGCCTGCCTGCCCGTGCAGGCACGAAGCTTGGACAGCAACGCAGCCAGTGGACCGGGAGGCTGGAAGCTCGGCATCATCACCGACGAAATCACCCAGGACCTGGCGCAGGCGCTGGACTTCATCTCGGGGTATCACCTGCATTACTGCGAGCTGCGCGAGATCTGGGGCAGCAACCTGATGAACGTGAGCCCGGCGGATGTTGATCGAGCGCGAAAACTGATTGCCGATCACGGACTGCGCGTAAGTGACATCGCCTCGCCGATCTTCAAATGGAACCTGCCCCAAATGCCCGCCAAGGCGGAAAAGCGCGACACCTTCAAGGCCAACTTTACGGAGGACGATCGTGACGAACTCCTGCACAAGTCCTTCGAACTCGCCCACACCCTGGGGACGCACAGGGTTCGCATCTTCAGTTACTGGCGCGTGGACCAGCCCGAGAAGGCGTTCCCATACGTTCGCGACCACCTGGGGCGGGCGGCTGAAGTCGCTGGCCGGAACGGCATCTTGCTGGTGCTCGAAAACGAACACACTTGCAACGTCGGAACCGGACATGAACTTGGACAGCTTCTTAGCGAGGTGAATTCTCCTCATCTCAAGGGCAATTGGGATCCGGGCAACGCCGCGATGCTCGGCGAGGTGCCTTTCCCTAATGGCTATGCTGCAGTTCAGGGCAAGTTGGGCCACATGCACGCAAAGGACGTTCGCAAGAGTCCGACGGGCGAGCTGGAATGGGCGCCGGTGGGTGGCGGGTTTATCGACTGGCGGGGACAATTCGAGGCTCTCAAGCGCGATGGCTACAACGAGACAATATCTCTTGAGACGCATTACCGGCGTCCCGACGGCAACAAGATGGAGAGTACGCGCGAGTCCCTGGCCGGGCTGCTAAAGATCGCGCACGAAGTCTCGCGAACATAGACGGCTGCGCGCGGCGCTCATTTCTGATCAGGCAGCGTCTTCTCCACCGGAAGACCCTTCCAATCAGTCCGGAAGTCCGTCTCGAGGTCGAGCAGGCGCAGCCGGGTGAAGCCCATACCCCTAAGCGCGGCGAATGCCGGACGAACGTTAGGACATTGCTTCAACGGACAGCAGCCGCAGTATATGACGACCTCGAGGTCACGAGGCCACTTCTGGGCCGCCGTTTTGAGATCCTCTAACTTAGCAGCCTCGCGTGCCGGACCGTAAAAGACCGACCCTGGAACGTGCCCGGACTCGTAGAGAAACTTGAATCCCACGCAAACCACCCGAGGCCTTGAGCCAGGGGGCTGGGTGAGGGTTGCCGCTAGTTGGCTGGGCTGAATCAGCTGAGCATTCGTCCACGGATCGGCAGGCGCAAGGACCACGCTGGGCGTTGCCTCCGCGCGCAGGATGATCGCGAGTACGGGGATGATCGCGAGAAAAAGTGCCAAACCGGCGCCGCGGGGCATGCAATTGTTGCCCGATTTGAAATAGCGTGAATGCAAGAACATAGTCACCTCAATTTCTCGAACCTTCGGTTCGACCGGCCATTGTCTCACTGTCAGGCGGCTGCTTCCAAGGTCACTGTCGCTGTCCGACCTTGGAACGTGACGCCGACGTCATTCCGCTCAAGGAGTCCAAGTGACGCTAGACCCCCGAGGCCGGTATTCCTTTGCGAAACCGGATCCGGACTATTAGGATGGAATCACCAAGATGACTTATATGCACAAGGGGCAGAAAGTAGCAGTCTTTGATACCACACTCCGGGATGGTGAACAGGCGGCCGGGACGCGGCTGGGCAGCCGGGACAAGCTCACGCTCGCGCTGCAGTTGGCGCGGCTCAAAGTCGACGTGATCGAGGCGGGCTATCCCGCTTCCTCGCCCGAGGACTTCGACGCGGTTAAGCAGATCGCGCAAGCGGTTGAGGGTCCGGTGATCTGCGGCTTGTCGCGCGCCGTGCCCGAAGACATCGATGCTTGCGGCAAGGCGCTGGCCAAGGCCAAGAAACCGCGCATCCACACTGGAATCGGCGTCTCGGATATCCATATCCTGGGAAAGTTCTGCGACGAGAAGTACGGCAGGACGCTGGCTGAGAAGAAGGTGAAAATGGTCCGCATGACCGTCGGTGCGGTCAAGCGCGCCCGCGGCTACGCCGATGATGTCGAGTTCTACGCCGAGGACTCCGGCCGCGCCGAGCCCGCCTACCTGTACGAGGTGCTCGAAGCTGCCATCGATGCAGGCGCTACTGTGGTCAACATCCCCGACACTACAGGTTACGCCGTGCCCGACCAGTACGGCGCGCTGATCCGGGGCGTGCGCGAGAACGTGCGCAACATCCAGCGCGCCACTGTCAGCGTCCACTGCCACGACGATCTGGGCATGGCCGTAGCCAACTCGCTGGCCGGGATCCGCAACGGCGCGCGCCAGGTGGAAGGTACCATCAACGGGGTCGGCGAGCGGGCGGGTAACGCTGCGATCGAGGAAATTGCCATGGCCATCCGCACGCGGGGCGACTTCTTTGGAGTGACCACGGGGATCGACACACACGAACTCTACCGCACCAGCCGGCTCGTGTCTGATCTGCTGGGCACCGTCGTTCCGCCCAACAAAGCCGTGGTGGGAGGCAACGCCTTCTCGCATAGCTCGGGAATCCACGTGGATGGATTTCTGAAGGCCAGGGAAACCTATGAGATCATGCGCCCGGAGGACGTGGGCCTCACCGAAAGCCGCGTGGTGCTGACGGCGCGCACCGGTCGCGCCGGCTTGCGCGCGCGCCTCGAGAACCTGGGACACAAGCTCTCCAAAGAGGACCTGAACGTGGTCTACCAGCGCTTTCTGGCGGTGGCCGACAAGAAGCTGGAGGTCTTTGACGAGGACCTGATTGCCATCATCCACGATGAGCTGCACCCGGTACCCGAGGTCTGGCAGCTCGAATACCTCCAGGTTTCGAGCGGTACCTCAGCCATTCCCACCGCCACCGTCCGCTTGAGGGTCCGAGGCGAGGCTCTTGAGATAGCCTCCATTGGTAACGGGCCCGTGGACGCCGTCTACAAGGCGATCACCACACTGTCAGGCGACACGGCGCGCCTCGTGCGCTATAACATTAATGCCGTCACCGCCGGCACCGAAGCCATGGGCGAAGTCACGGTGCAGCTCGAAAAGGGAGACCGCCGAGTGGTAGGGCGCGGCGCGTCCACAGATGTGATTGAAGCGAGCGCCAAGGCGTATTTGGATGGGCTCAATCGCTTGGCGCATTTGGGATAGGGCGGGTGCATCTGGAAGGCATCAGCCTGGGCTCCGCCCGCAAACGTGGGTATTCCGGAAATGAGGCCCTTTCCTTGGAAAGTCTGGCTCAAGATCAACGCGAGCGGTCTACCCGGATTGATTTGGTGTGCCTCAAAATACTCCGTCGGCGAAAGCACAATCCTGGCGGTGTTCATCGTGATTCCAATGAACGTCCTCATCTCGTTCAGTGGGCCCGTGGTCGCATCCACGGCGATGTCCTGGGGAGATTTGGGTCCCTTTGCCTGAGATGATGTAGCATTCTCAGGCCTACTCCCGACGCCTTTGTGCGCGAAAGAACTCTAAACAAGCTTGGTGGTCTTTCCGTGCCCTCCGTGTTCAGAGGCTTTTCAGCACGGAGGCCACGGAGAACGTCGATTGGTTGTGGTCGGGCCGGGCGGCAACTCAGGGCTCGTTTGGCAGTGCCTGATATGGGCTTTGCACCTGGAGGACGAAAGCCTCCGCCCGCTCGCATCCATTCTCGATACCACGGAACTTCGCTACCTGATCCTGCAAAGCGTAGTATCGGTCGGGGGCCTGCGAGGCGTGGGCATAGCAAGCGGTTCGCTTGACGGGCTCGGTCGCAGTGATGTTCACGTAATGCGTGGGAGCGAATTGCAGTGTGTCTTCGCCGTTCGATACTTCGTAATAATAAAGTGTAAATCTTCGGCCCATCTTCAGCCAGGCATCGAAGGTCAGCGCTGAGGTCGCCCGGTGGTCACGATGAGCGTCAATAGGCCATTGGGTGAAGACCACATCAGGCCGCTCCACTTCCAGGATCTTCCTGTAGTCATCGAAGTGAGAGGAATCAAGGACAGCTCTGCCGTTCGTCTGACCGGCATAGGCAGGGCGAGCCTTCAGAATCTGGCAGGCCTTACCGGCCTCGGCCATCCGCGTAGAAGCGGGCGCCCCGCCCTTTGACGCCGGCCACTCGCCGTTGTTCAGGTAAAGCAGGACCACCGCGTCACCCAGGCTGGTGTAACGTGCAATCGTTCCACCGCAACCGTATTCGGGGTCGCCCGGATGTCCACCCGCGACTATGACCTTCAGTCTGCGGCGCGCTGGCTCTGGTGGCACAGCCTGACTCTGGCTATCGGCGTTCCCGTTAGTTACTCCGACCGCCAGAGCAGCCGCTGCCTGCCTCGCCTGCCTCAGCATTTCTCGACGTGTCAGTGAGTCCATCCTGGCTCCTGAGTTCAGACTGGCAAGCCGTTCAGCGGGCGTACGACGATCCCGTCCACATCCAACCTCTCGATCACCCGATGGCCCGATCACCCGATCTCCTGGCCCACCCCTCCCCCTCGCGAACCAGACCATCGAGGGTCGCCTGTACTTCCTGGAGCTTGGCCGCCTGCTCGGCGTCGCTCGCGTTCTGCGGCACGAATATCGGCGGAGCAATAAGAATCGCAGCACGGCTGAAGGGACGCGGAATCTCGGTGCGGTCCCAGCTCTTTTCGAAAGTCCAGGACCGCTGGGGTCGGATGTGGAAGCAAAGGATGGCAGCGCCAGTGGCCTTCGCCAGCATGACCGCGCCAGGCTTGGCTACGTGGCGCGGGCCGCGCGGGCCATCGATGGTGAACGCGGCGTCATGACCGCGTTGGACCGCGCGTACCATTCCCACCAGCGCGCGGGCCGCGCCTCGGCTAGCCGAACCGCGCGCAATCTCGTAACCGTGCCTCTGAATGACCTCAGCGGTGGACCGGGCGTCGAAATTGTACCCGCTCATCACCACGATTCCGCGTTTGCGCCAGAACCAGGTGGCAGCAAAAATCTCACGATGCCAGAAGGTATACACCTGGTGCTTGCCGAGCTTTTCGCCCGCTTCCCAGTTCTCCCATCCGTGCACTTCCCATCGCAGACTGCCACCGATCAGCCTGACGATCCAGTAACCGACCCAGCCGAGTACTCTGATCTCGATCTTTTGGAGCCAAGACAACTCCCTCGGTTCACGGACCGACTGGGATACTGAGTCACCGGGGGATCGGGTGATCGGGTAATCGGGCGATTGAGGGATCGAGCGACCGGAGGATTGACTCATTGAGTCATCGGACCATCGGCTGATCGGGTGATTGAGTCATCGGGTGATTGAGCGATTGACTCATTGAGCGGTCGTGTGGCTGCTGCCTACTGCCTACCGCTTACCGCCTACTGCCTACATCCCCTCATAATGCGGCCCCCCGCCACCCTCGGGGCAGACCCAGGTGATGATCTGGTAGGGGTCGGCAATGTCACACGTCTTGCAATGGACGCAATTGGAAGGATTGAGCTTGAGGCGCTTGCCGCCGCCCGGCTTCTCTTCCATCTCATACACCTGCGCCGGACAGAAATATTGGCAAGGGTTGCCGTATTCTTCTGTACACCGATTGTTGCAAATATCGAAGTCGGTAATGCGCAGGTGGGAGGGTTGGTCCTCTTCGTGATGCGTCGCAGAATGGTACACGTCCTTGAGCTTATCGAAGGTCAGCTTGCCGTCCGGCTTGACGCGCTCGTAGGGTCGGCCGTTGATCTCTGACCGGCGCTTCATGCGCAGATAATCGGGCCGGCCCCGGTAGCGCGCGTGCAACCCGCGCCCACCTGTGAGAAACTGCAAGGCACCGTGCACCATGCCGGGGAAAAAGCCGTGCTCGAAACCCTGATGATAGTTGCGCACCGCCCAAAGCTCGTCATGCACCCAGCTTGACCGCCATTTCTGCTCGAATCGCGCCAGGCCGGAGGCCGAGGAATCGCCGGTGTTGAGCGCTTCAAAGATTGCCTCGCCCGCTAGCATCCCCGTCTTCATCGCCAGGTGAATCCCCTTTAAGCGCTGGGAATTGAGGAATCCGGCAGCGTCACCGACGATGAGGGCGCCGTCCATCACTGTGTTGGGGATCGCGAAATAGCCGCCCTCGGGCACCGTCTTGGCGCCGTAGCGAACCATCTGGCCGCCTTCGAGCAAGCTGCGCACCCAAGGGTGCGTCTTCCAGAGCTGAAAAGCGTTGTGGCCGTCGAATCGCGGATCTTCGGCGTCGAGGCCGCTAACCAGTCCTATGGAGAGACGTGTGTCCGACACAGCGTAGATGAAAGCGCCCCCGAACTGGCGCGGCGTGAGCGGCCAGCCTGCTGTATGGGTCACGTGTCCTTTCGGGAGCCGGCCGGCGGGGACATCCCATAGCTCTTTTACACCGATCCCATATACCTGTGGGTTGCGGCCTTCATCGAGATTTGGTTTTCGAACCAAGGCCTTGGTCAGCGATCCGCGAGGCCCCTCGGCGAAGACCGTCACCTTGGCGTGAAGGTCATAGCCAGGCTGATAGTTTGATTTGGGCTTGCCATTCCTGTCGATTCCTTTGTTATCCGTGCGCACGCCCACCACGCGGTCGCCCTCGTAGAGCACCTCCATCCCCGAAAAGCCGGGAAACACGTTGACTCCGCTAACCTCCACTTGGCCGCCGAGCCACTTGACGAATCGGTTGAGCGAGATGATGTAGTTGCCGTGGTTGTTGAAGAACGGTGGATTAATGGGGGCCTTGAACTTGCCCGTGCGCGTCAGGTAGTAAACCGAATCTCCGCTAACCGGCGTTTCAAGGGGCGCCCCTTGCGCCTTGAAATCGGGAACGAGTTCGTCCAACGCCCGCGGGTCCAACACGGCACCCGAAAGAGAGTGGGCGCCGAGTTCTTCAGCCTTCTCGAGCACGTAGATGTTCTGCGCGCTCAAAGGGGGACTGGCCGGCTTGGCTTTGGTCCCGCTTTTCTGGTGGGCCTGGATGAGTTGGGCTAGTCGCAGGGCGCAGCTAAGGCCGGCCGGCCCCGCGCCTACAATGAGCACATCGGCTTCGAGGGTTTCGCGCATAGGGTCGCCCCGTGATGCTCCGGCAGCTACTTGGGCAGGCTCTCGATCTGCTGATGAATCGTAGAGGCCAGATAGGAATCAGAACCCACTTCCTTGGCCAACTGTTCGTAGAGGGCGCGCGCTTGGGCTGGCTGGCTGTTGCGATAAAGGTCTGCCTCGGCCAGCAGCGCCGTGGCCCGGGGTACGGTCGAAGCGGGGTGCTGGGCTAAGGCTTGGTAAACCTTAGCAGCCTCCGCCGTCTTGCCCGCCTTGGCCAGATCGCCGGCAAGAGCCAGATCCGCCAGGGCTGCGGCGTCTTTGTCCGACAAGCGGGCGACTGACGTCAGAGTCTTTTCCGCTGCGGCATCGTCCCCCATCGCGGACTGGCATAGCCCCACGTAATAGCGCGCAAAATCGCCGGCCTTCTGGCGTGGGTACTTGGCTGCAACGGCGCTGAATTGAGCCACCGCTGCCTTGTACTTCGCCTGGTCGCTTGCGAATTGACCGTTCGTGGGCTGTGGCTCGGGGTTACTGCTGAACAGATTTACGGGAGCGGCCGAGACAGGCGCCTGGAAGGTCTTCAAGGCTTCGGCCAGCCCGGCGTTAGCAGCCGCCGCCTGATTCTCGTTGTACAGCCGCCAGCCCTCGATGGCCCCAGTTACCAGGACGACCGCCGCCACTCCGATGATGATTTGTTTGGCGTACTGCCTCGCAAATTCCTGCAGGTTCTCGATGGTGTCCTCAAATTCGTGTTCCTTCAGTTCGTGCCGGGTAAGCCGCGCCAAGAGTCCTCTCCTCGAAACTAGTTTCGCAATTGCCGGTTCGTGTTGGGGTACAGAAGTATTTTAGTCGAATATAGGTGCCCGCGACAGACGAAAGTGAGCGACCCAAGTCAGCGGGTAATGCCTTCCATCTCCTTGTCAAGGCACCTAGGCTTTAGCCTTAGCCATTCGCACCCGGCTGACTCGGCTCTGGCACCAGCGGCTGGTCCAGCGAAGCCAACGCCGCCGTCTGACCTGGGAGCGAATGAACCGCTTGGCTGCATGCTGGCTCCCGCACCCGCGCGTGCTGCATCCTTGGCCGATCACGCGCTTCGCCGCCAACCGTCCGAGATAAGAGCCGTATGAGCTAACGAGCGCACGTACGGAGCTGTGCGGGGGGCAGCAAGCAACTGCTGTCCCTACCGCGACCGCTACCTGGCTTATCTAACCCGGGCGCGGGAGACAGACCCGCATGACAAAGGTCTGCGCCATCCTGCCCACCGTCATTCCCGCGCGACTGTTCGGCGTCATTCCCGCGGAGGCGGGAATCCACGCCGGCAGCGCTCGGTTACGGCATAGGCATCACCGTTCCGTATAGGTCCTCCCACTCGGGATTGGTCGACTCAATCAGCCGAACCTTCCAG
>Ga0335078_10008474_pt1 | contig 15291 bp, 13 predicted proteins | sample Lox_Sample_32_FD_206711 | JGI IMG/M metagenome (GOLD analysis project Ga0335078, IMG submission 206711) | Soil microbial communities from Loxahatchee National Wildlife Refuge, Florida, United States - Lox_Sample_3.2 | ecosystem: Environmental > Terrestrial > Soil > Wetlands | place: USA... | reverse complement strand
GATCGCCCGAGGGATGCCGTAACCGGTTGGATCCCCTGTTGCAGCATCTTGAGGATCAGCACGTCGAGTGTTCGCTCGCGCAGCGCGCTGTGGTTCTGGTATCGTTTCCTGGCGGGGATCTTAGGGATGGGGTCCAAATGCATCAATTGGTAGAGTCGCCTGCTGCGGCCGGCTCCGGATGCCACCGGTTCGCAACCCGGCGTCGCTTTTGGAAGCCGGCATCCCGCCCGAAAACCGCGAAGACGCGAAATCTCGCCGGCTGAGGGCCCGCTCACCGGAGGCGGATCGGATCGGCCCAGTTCCCGCGAAAGAGAAACTTCTGCGCGTAGATGGTTCTGGTGAACTTGCCGTAGCGGATATCGGCTCCGGCGTACAGACCCAGCAGAAAACACTCGTCGGGCAACGCGAACGTATCGGAGATGCTCTGCTGTTTCCGCGTGGGGTCAATGGCCCGCTGGTGGGTCTCCCCCGGCTCCCAACCCCGGTGGGGTGCAAAGACGTAGCGCAGCTCGTTTCCCAGCGAGAAAACCGTGTTGTTGGTGAGCAGGTATTCCACGGGCACTTGCTTGGCTTTGTCCAGGTCCGTGACCGGGGTGCGCAGCTCCAGTGTGGGCCACACGATGGGCAGGCTGCCCGTGAGCACCACCACTGACTCGCACTTGAGCAGGCGGCCTTGCGCGTTGTAGCTTTCAAAAACCAGTTCGCGGTCCGTGAGACCCTGGCCCGGGAAGGAGAGCTTGCCGCTCAGGTATCCCTGGGCGTCGGGCGCGGCTTCCCAAAGCACGGCGTCCTGGTAAACGACCCTGAACCGCCTGACCTCCGGCCCCACGAACGCCTCGACGGGAACCTCATTCTGGTAAAACTGCTGGTTCCTTGGCGAGGCTACCAAGGCCTGGTTATACTCGGCGAGCGCATGCCACACCGGCCGGGGATAACCGTTCTTGTCGTTCAAATCCTTGTACCCCCGGAATCCGAACCATTCTTCGGCGGTATCGTTATGCACGGCAGGCTCGCCGCCTTTCCACCATCCATCGGCGTAAATGAACGGGCACACGCCGGCGGCGCCTGCATCGAGCAGGTCACGGTAGGCGCGAGTCATCGCCCGTGCCTGGGCCTCGAGCGTGTTGCCGCCGTACTGGCCGGCGCCCGCGCCCTGCCGCGATACTGAGCGGCCGAACTCGGTGACCAGCACCGGCTTGGCGCCGCCGTTCCACTCCGCCACGAACCGATTCGTGTTGGCGTAGCCGTGTGTAAAGTTGGACCCTTCGGTGGCGTAGTCGTATGTGTTATGCGCGTACACGTCGAAAACGTTGAGGTTCACCCAGCCGGTGATCGCCGTGTTCCCCGAGATCGCGACCGGCACTCCCGGGTGTTCGCGGTGGATCAGGTCGCGCAGTTTGATCCACAGATCGAGCGTCGCCTGCGCCCCGACCTTGCGGATGTGGGCCGGCATCGGCTCATTCATGATCAAATAGGTGATCACGCAGTCATACTTCTTGCTGTAGGCCAGGACGCGCTTCGCCCATTCCAGGTCCCGCTCCACCACCTTGGGGTCGCTGAAATCCTCATCGGGCTTGATCCAGATTCCGAAGACGGCTTTCAGCCCGGACGCCTCGACCAGCTTGAGCTCGTCTTCAGTCATCTCCGCCCAGGTGCGTACCCCGTTGAACCCGGCTGCCTTGATATTGTTCAGGTCCTGCCGCATCACCGGCAGATTGGAGACCCGATGTTGATACGGATGCTCGCCGGGAAGCGCCCCCGGCTCATAGCCGACGGCATTGACGAAGAACTTGTGTCCGTCGATGTAGTACCAACCGCCTTTGACTTCGATCCTGGCGCCGGCCACCGGCGCCGCCAGACCTGCGGCGCAGCAGGCAAGCAGCGCCACCAGAGTTTGAGGAGGTAGAAACGATTTCATGACCCGTACCGTGCCCGCATCTCCGCGGCCCATCGATCATCGACGGCGGAGCGCCTCGCCGCAACCGCGCGTCCAGGCGGCACTGAAGCCGCCAGTATCACAGGGGGCAATCGGGTTGTCAATGGCAGTGAAGATATTGCAGCGAAGACATGGCAGTGAAGACATGTGTCAGCGCCACATAAGAGCGCCGGCATCACACGCACCGAAATCGGCGCTGCGTCCGCTGGCGACGAGCGAAGGAACGTGGTAGCGGGACCGATGATCCGGCCGCTGATTCTACCTTCAGGGAATGCGGTGTTGGCTTTGGCGCGGCAGCCGAAGATCGACCTGCTGACGAACGAATACCGGGGCTGGAACGTGTGAAATAGTCGATTTTTCAACCGGTTTCGCGCAGTGTGAATCCTGTAAACATTCTGAGCCAGAAATGGTTTTGGCGATTCAGCGACACAGCCCTGCTTCGGGTTTGCCGAGTACCGTTTTCAGGTCTCACCGGCCGTGGACTCCACGCCGATCCGCCCGCATCTGCTGCCGACGTCACCTATCGCATACTCGCCGCCATCAGGTGTTTCGCAAGCCCACCACCGCCACCAGCTCGTCCAGGTACCGACGGGTGTTCTCTACCTGAGAACTCATTGCCGTGGCTCCTTCTGCCGTTCGCTGTGAGGTGATGACGTTCCGTTGCGTCAGGGATTCAATCCGCGTGATCGCTTGTCCTATTTGGCCGATTCCCCGCGCCTGTTCGTCGCTGCTGGACGCGATCTGGCTCACTAGTTGGGTTCCGCTCGCAATCGTGGTTGAAACTTCTTGGAAAGCACCGTAGGCGTGGTCCACCAGACCGACACCCTTGGATACATCGCCCAGCGTCTGCTCGATGATCGAACCACTGTTGCGAGCCGCCTCAGCCGCACGATGTGCCAGCGAGCGAACCTCGTCGGCAACCACGCTGAATCCCGCTCCAGCCTGGCCCGCCCGGGCCGCTTCCACGGCCGCGTTCAGTGCCAGAATATTCGTGTGAAAAGCGATCTCGTCGATGTCTTTCAACACGCCGGCAACCTGGTTGCTGGACTTGGAGATCAGTTTCATCGACGAGGTGAGCTGGTTCATGGCCTCAGCGGCCCGCTCCACGGTCTGGCGCGCCTCCTGCATCAAACGGTCCGCTTCTCCCGCACGGTCCGCGTTCTGACGAGTCGTGGCGGAGATCTCCTCGAGCGAGGCGGACGTCTCCTCAATGCAGGCCGCCTGCTCTTGCGCGCTGCTCGAGACCTCGGTTCCGGATTGAGCCATTTGCGTTGCGGCCCGCGCCGCTTCATCGGCGGCATCCCTCACACCTCCGATTACCCGCACCACCGGACCGGTGATGGAACGCTGGATCGTCATGTGGACGATAATGCCGGCAACCGTCAGCGTGAGCACGAAGACAATGAGGCCGATCGAACCCTGGTAAGCGTTACGCTCCGCCAGAAGCTTCAGCTCCTTCTGCAGATCGCCGGCCAGCTGCTTCTTTGTGCGGCCTAAAGCTGCCTTCGCATCGTCGGTGCGCGAAGCCAGCGCACGCATCCGATCCTGCAGCGAAGCAGACATCGTACCGGCCATCACCGCTCCATACGTGGTGCGCGCATCAGCGAGAATCCGGTCGACGGAAGACGCCAGCTTTTCGGCCTCTGCGCAGCGTTCGGACGATAGACCCGGAATGCCCGCAATCTGCCGGAGTGCCGCCACCGCCGCGCGTCCGTCCTCGGCGGCGCGGTCGATGCCGGAAGCGTCCTGCATGATAACAGCGTCGCCGAAGCCTTTGACCATCCGTTGAAATGCCGATTCCGCTTCCTGGCTGAGCTGCGCGGCCGGAAAAAGCGCTTCGGAGGCGGTCCGCAACGAGGCGCTGGCTGATCGCACCTGTACCTGGCTCAGCCCTGTCGAGAGCACGTAGCCGAAGATGAAGACCGCCACGCTGAGCCAGATCTTGGCAGTGATGTTGAGACGATGCATCTCCGGGAACCTCTATTTCACTTCCAGCGTTTTCACCCCGACGATGGTGGCCCCGGAGCCTACATACCCGATAGCCCCCTTGGTCTTGGCCACATAGGCGACGATATCGGCATCGGCTCCGAGCGTTTTGGGCATGGAGGCCTTGCCGGTGAACACTAGGCTGCGATAGTAGGTCTGCAGAGCGGCGTCGGTCTTGCCGAGAAATTCCTTCACGAACGCTTCGTGAACCGGACCGTCCTTTTCCAACACCGGCTCCACGTGGCTGCCGTCGCCCAGCGACATTTTGGTCGCGAGGAACACTCCTTTGAGGTCCTCGACCGAAACCGATGACACCCCAACGCTCGGGTTAGCGATCACTTTGAGATCCGCCGCCGAGAGGCTTGACGCGGCAAAGGCGCCTAATAATGATGCGAACAGAAATCGTAGGTATTTCATGTTGATGCCCTTTCTCCTGGCCTTCCCTACAAATTGAACCCAGTCCGGACGACCAGCATGGTCGTGCTAGGCCGCAACCCTTGCGGATTGTCCTCCTCATAGAACCCGCGCAGGGAATCGAAACGACCGTATCCGTTCACGAAGTGGCCCTCCACTTTCAGGTCCCAGTGAAGGTTCAGATCGAAGCGCGCCGTCACGGCTTCATCCCGCACGTGGTTGGTGGGTAGTGACCAATCCTGGCGGCTATCAAAAACGAACCAGGAGGAGTAGGTGCCCAGTTCCAGCCACTTCGTGACCCGATATGCGGCCGATCCGTACCAGCTGAGACTATTGGACTCGACAAGAAAATTAAACTCCGGCTGCATGGCCGACGTATAGTAGCCGACCCATTCGTTGCGATATTCGCGGCGGTACTCGCCCTCGAGTTGCAATCCGCCCCGCGCGTACTGAACGTAGTATTGGTAGTAGTCATCCTTAAGGGAGTGCTCCCGTTCCTGCGAATGGTCAGGGACGCTCATGTCGATCAGGAACGGATCGACCGCGGTAGAGAGAGTTAACGAGCCTCCGCCCGTGATGTGCTGATTCATCAGGGAGGCGCCCAGCACCAGGCCGGTGACGGGCGTTTTCCACCGCAGGTCCTGCCCTTCCTGCCACCCGCCATAGCTGCTCATATTCAGGCCGATCGCCGCTAGACCCAGGACGTAGCCGCCAAAAGGATCTTGAGGCCGCTGCCCGGCGTACACCGTATAAGAAAAGGTGCCGAGCTTCTTCGCGCGAATATCGCCGTAGATGTCGCCGCCGACGTGGGCGATCGTCGACGATCTGAGATCGCTCGGATAAATGGACTGCGGCATGAGCGCCCACGTTTGCAGAAACTCCATGTCCTGCGTGTCATTGTGCAGGCCAAGAACGGTCTTCACTTTCCCCGCGCGGAACCCCAGCCAATCTCTCAGTTTGTAGTCCACCAAGGCCCAATCCAACTCAGGATGCCATTTGCCAATCTCGCCGATGTTGCGGACGTAGACCTGGGCGCCGACGCGAAGGTTGTCGGTAATCTGTGATGAGATATTTGCCGCTCCATCCGTCATGGCAAAGCTGCCGGCGGATGTGTCCATCGTCATGTAGTTGTTTTCGTTCGAGTATGCGAAGCCCTGGGAAACGAAGCTGTGGACCTGGACATCTCGGTTGTCGACCCTGAAATCGAACTGCGCGTGCAAGAGGCCGGGCGCCGATGACAAGGCGACAGCCAAGACAATGATCTTCGTTCTCATGTTCGCTCCCCTATTCTCAATTCAAGTGCCGTTCCCGTAACACGGGGTAGAATTCCAGGAAACTAAGCGGAATTCGTTCTGGTGAACTTATCGGTCGGGAGCGTTCGGAAGTTTAGAAGATAAATGCGCGGCAGACGCTCAAAACTTCCCGCTGCAGACAACCGCGCCCTTCCCTGCCGCAGCCGGCGGCTGGGGTGTCCGGTAAAAAGGACCCTAGACAATCGCGCCCGTGCAGCCGATATGTAGTTTGCGGAGCAGCGATGGTCCCTGGGCGCCGGGCGCATCACAGCCGAGGCACTCGGTCCGCCGTGAACCTTCACTACGGAACGGGGAGAGGACACATTGCTGGGTGGACGGGTGAACCTGGCTGTTGCCAAGACCCTTCCCAATCCAGACACCGGCATCCTGCCACACCGCGGGTGCTTTAGAGGAGAAGCATGGAACCGACGGCGATGTCAGAACGAAAGCAAGGCGCGGTTCTCAACCGGAGCGATGATCGCGGCGGCAAATACCTGGTATTTCATCTTGGCCAGGAAGAATTTGCCATTCGGGTGCTAAAGGTTCGGGAAATCATGGGCATCCAGGACATCACGGCGGTGCCGCACACTCCCCCGTACGTCAAGGGCGTGATCAATTTGCGGGGGAAAGTGATTTCCGTGGTCGATCTGCGTCTCAAGTTCGCACTACCCGGGCAGGAGTACACGCCGCGAACCTGCATCGTTGTGGTTCAAGTGCAGGGCGGGGGTGGGCCGATACCGATGGGCATCATCGTGGACGGAGTAGCCGAGGTGCTCACCCTGTCTGCGGCTGACATCGAGGACACGCCTGACTTTGGTGATGGATCGGTCACGCCTTACCTGCTGGGCATGGCCAAGGTTAAGGGCAAGGTTAAGATCCTGCTCGACATCGAACAGGTGCTGGCGAGTAAGGATTCCGGCGTGCTGACGGACTGAGCAAGGGCTAAACCGACAGATTGCGAGAGGAACGAGCTTTTTATGAAGTCACGGATGACAATCGGCGCGAAACTCCTCCTGAGTGTCGGCGCCATGACGGTGCTGATGGTGGCGCTGAGTTTTGTCGCACTGCAAACCATCAGCAGTTTAGGTGGCATGTTGGACAACGTGCTGAACAAGAGCGCCAGAAAACAGGCAATCGCGGGTACCATCGACGCCGGCACCTCGGCTGCGCTGGCGGCCGAGAGTGGAATGGCGCTCAGGGCTCTCACCAGGGACACGGTCCTGATCGAAAAGGGCAGCCAGCAGTTCGGCGAGGCCCTGGAGAACATGAAAAAACAGGTATCGAGCCTGGGGCCCTTGATCGAAAGCGACGAAGCTCGCCAACAGGTCGCCGACCTGCAGGATGGCTTTGACAGGATGATTCAGAACCACCAGCAGCTGTACACTCTCGCGTCTGGCGGCAAGACGAGCGAAGCGGCGGCCTTCCTGCTGCAAACCGTAGTGCCGGCGTGCGACCAGGTCAGTGCCATCAGCAAAGCGATGCTACAAACCCAGGAACGGCGGATGGGCGACGACGGAAAGGTGGCCGAGGCCGCCGTATCGGGGAGGCTACGATGGATCACGATTATTATCGGGTTCTCGCTTCTGGTGGCAGGGGCCGTGGTGGGAATCGTCCGTCAGACAAATCAAGGCTTGCGGCAGGCCGTTACCGGGCTGCGTGAGAGCGGCGAGCAGGTGGCCAGCGCCTCTTCGCAGGTTACGGCTTCCAGCCAGGCGCTGGCGCAGGGTTCCTCCGAGCAGGCCGCGTCTCTCGAAGAGACTTCCGCTTCCGCCGAAGAGATCAACTCCATGGCACGGAAGAACAGTGAAAACTCGCGCGGCGCGGCCGGCCTGGTTACCCAGTCCCAACAGCGGTTCGTCGAAACGAACCAATTGCTGGATCAGATGATTGTGGCCATGGGCGAGATCAACACGCAGAGCGACAAAATCGCTAAGATCATCAAGGTCATCGATGAGATCGCCTTCCAAACCAACATCCTGGCGCTGAATGCGGCAGTGGAAGCGGCGCGCGCGGGCGAGGCGGGCATGGGTTTTGCCGTGGTTGCCGACGAAGTGCGCAATCTGGCTCAGCGCTGCGCCCAGGCGGCCAAGGACACGTCGGCTCTGATTGAGGAATCGATCACCAAATCCGACGAAGGCAAGGTGAAAGTAGATCAGGTGGCTACCGCCATCCGGACGATCACGCAAGAATCGGCAAAGGTCAAGACGCTGATCGATGAGGTGGATCTGGGCAGCCAGGAGCAGGCGCGAGGCATCGAGCAAATCAGCAAAGCGATTACCCAAATGGAACAGGTGACGCAAAGAACCGCGGCCGGCGCCGAAGAGAGTGCGTCGGCGGCGGAAGAACTGAACGCGCAATCGGAAACCTTGAAGGATGTCATGGAGCATCTCATTTCTCTCGTTGGCGGCGGAGAAGCATCCGGCAGCGGTGCCGGCCGAACGCAGCGGCTGGCCGGTGCAGCCAAAGCCAAGGCGAAGGAGTCGGCAGGAGCGGGCAAACCCGGCGTGGGGCTGGTGGCGTTGGCCAAGGCGGTGTCGCACCGGCCGAAACCGGCGGAACCTCAAACGCCCGGCCTGCAGGCCTGCAGCGTTAACCGGGAAGTCTTCCCATTGGAAGAGGACTTCAAGGAGTTCTAGGCGGCCGGCCCGGCGCGAGTGTAGATCATGTCCAACCTGGAAGTAGAATCGGTTCTGCTCGAACGGATCGACGATCTCTCCACCCGTCTATTGATTGATGACCCGCACGCAGAATCGCCGGGTGCGGGCCTGGAGCATTTCGCGACCGCGCTGGCGGACTTCGCCCGGCAGGCAAACGACACCGGCTACGTCGCGGCGGCGAGAGTCGCTCAAGAGCTCTCCGAGCATCTCGAACACGCCCAGGGCCCATCGGTGAAGCTGGACATCGAGCAGGGGCTTTCGCGGCTTCAGAAGGCGGTCACGGATTCGGGAATTGACCCCGCAACCGAGTCACCGGCGCCCGGACCGCCGGTCGCTTCGGCGCTCGCTGACGATCCGGAGATCGTCGCCGCTTTTGTGGTTGAGTCGCGCGAGCATCTGGCATCGATCGAGGAGCGCATCCTGACGCTGGAGCGCGATCCGACCAATGCGGATGCGATCCATTCGGTGTTCCGCGGATTCCACACCATCAAGGGCGCGGCAGGGTTCCTGGAATATGCCGCCATCCAGGAAGTGGCGCATGAGGTGGAAACGGCGCTCAACGTGGCACGCGACGGGAAGCTCCCGATCACCGCGGCTGTCATCGACGTGATCCTGGCGAGCGTGGACTATCTGAGCCGGGCGGTGACCGGGGTCGAAGCCGGGACTACCGAGCCCATTGCCGGCCACCTTCAGCTATTGGACAAGATCCGTGCGCTGCGCGCCGAGCCATCAGGCTCGGCGGAGCCGCGCGGCGGGGTGCAACCGGAAAAGCCGGCGGAAATCGATCGCCAGCCGGACAGCGAGGCGAAGCCGGACAGCGAGGCGAAGCCGGAAGCCGAGGAAAAGAAGCCCGTGGCTGCGACCGAGTCGCTCTCGGTGCGGGTGAATACCACGAAGTTGGACTACCTGGTAGAGATGGTTGGCGAGTTAGTGATCGCCCAATCGATGCTGCAACACAACCAGACCCGGTGCCTGTCGAGCGATCCGCGGCTGCAGCGCGACCTGGCCCAGCTGGCGCGGATTACCGGCGAAGTGCAGAAAACCGCGATCGCCATGCGGATGGTCCCGATGGGGCAGCTTTTTCAACGCACGGCCCGCCAGGTGCGCGATCTGTCGCGGAGAGTCGGCAAGCGCGTGGAACTCGTCATGCGGGGTGAAGACACCGAACTCGACAAGACGATTGCCGAAAAACTCGCTGATCCACTGATGCACATGGTGCGCAACGCGATCGACCACGGGGTCGAGCCACCTGAGGCTCGCGCGGCGGCCGGCAAACCACCGCGGGCTCGCATCACCCTGGCTGCATACCACGAAGGCGGGCAGATCGTGATCGAAGTTTCTGACGACGGCGGCGGCTTGGACCGCGAAAAGATCTTGGCGAAGGCCCGGCTACGGGGTCTGATCGCGGACGGCGAGCACGTTGTGGATGGCGACATTTTCAAGCTCATCCTGGAGCCGGGTTTTTCCACCGCCGAAAAAGTGACGGACATATCAGGACGGGGCGTGGGCATGGATGTGGTCCGCCGGCAGGTGGAGAAACTCCGCGGACAGATTGAGATCCGGTCGCAGGCCGGAGCAGGCAGCACGTTCCTGTTGAAACTGCCCTTGACACTGGCCATCATCGATGGGCTGGTGGTGACGATCGGCCGCCACCGCTATATAGTTCCGCTGTTCGCAGTAACTGAAATGTTCCGCCCGGCGAGCGAGGCCATATTCAGCGTCCAGGATCGTCACGAGATGGTGCTGGTGCGCGGCCGTCTGCTGCCGGTGCTGCGGCTGTACCGGCGGTTCGGCTTGGTTCCGCGGACCGAGGACCCGTGCCAGGCCCTGTTCATTGTCGCGGAGAGCGAGGGTCAGCCGTTCTGCCTGATGGTGGACGATCTGATCGGCAAACAGGAGGTCGTCATCAAGAGTCTGGAGCAGGCCTTGGGAAAAGTGCCCGGGGTGGCCGGAGGCGCGATTCTCGGGGATGGGCGCGTCGGGCTGATTCTGGATGTGGGCGGTCTGTGGGGCGAGCATGCGGACTGCTGAAGAGACCTTCTGCCGTCCGCTAAAAGCCGGGGAGTTCGCCAAGATTCGCAAGCTCGCCTATGACACCTTCGGCTTGGACCTGCGCTCCGGCAAGGAGGCCCTGGTTGCGGCGCGACTGGGGCAGCAGATTCGCCAATCCGGCTGCGCATCCTTCGAGGAGTACTACCACCGGGTGGTCGATGACTCGAGCGGCGACTCGCTGGTTCATCTGATCGATGCGCTGACCACCAACCACACGTCATTTTTTCGCGAGCCGGACCATTTCGATTTCCTGCGAAGCACACTTCTTCATGGCTGGCGGGACCGTACCGGCGTCGGCATCTGGAGCGCCGCCTGCTCGAGCGGCGAGGAGCCCTACTCGATCGCCATGAGTGTCGCGCAAGAACTCGGTCCGGCGTCCGCCAGGACGGTACACATCCTGGCGACGGACATCTCCACTCGGGCTCTGGCAACGGCCCGGCGCGGAATCTATCCAGCCGCGCGCCTGGAAGGCCTCTCCGCCCAGGTTCTGCGGACCTTCTGGCTGCGCGGCGAACGCGAATGGGCCGGGACCTATCGCGCGAAGCCGGAATTGCGGGCGCTGATCGAATTCCGCCGGCTGAACCTGCTGGCTCCGGACGCTCAAGTCGGCCGATTCGCCTTGATTTTCTGCCGCAACGTGATGATCTATTTCGACAAGCCTACACAACAACGGGTGGTGGCGCACTTGGCCGGTTGCCTGGAGCCGGGCGGCTATCTGCTGACCGGTCACGCAGAGAGTCTCATGGGTGTCCAGCATGAGCTCCAATATGTGCGGCCTGCGGTGTATCGCAAACCCGTCATCGGCGGCCCGGAGAAAGGACCATGGTGAATCTGGTGACGGTAGGTGTGGGCGACTGCAAAGTGAGCGATTCTGCCGAGTCCGTGTTGGCGACTTACGCGCTCGGGTCGTGCATCGCGGTGGCAATTCACGATCCGGTGGCCGTGGTGGGAGGCCTGCTGCATTTCATGCTTCCGGAATCGTCGCTGAACCCTGACAAGGCCAGCCATAACCCTTTCCTGTTTGCAGACACGGGCATCCCGCTGCTGTTCCACTCGGCCTACCATCTGGGCGCGCAGAAGCAGCGCCTGGTGGTGCGGGCGGCGGGCGGCGCGCAAGTGATGGAAGCAGGCGGCATGTTCAATATCGGCAAGCGGAACTATCTGGCCCTTCGCAAGATCCTGTGGAAGGCGGGAGTGATGATTTGCTCCGAGGAGATCGGCGGGACGATTTCCCGCACGGTCAGGCTCGATGTCGCCACTGGCAGATTCTTCATACGCGCTCCGGGCGTGGCCGACCGCGAAATACCTCTTCCCGGAAACGACAAGGAGAGATCCTGATGCGAATCCATGTGCTGATCGTCGATGATTCTCCCGCTATGCGGATGTTCATCCGGCGCGTTCTGGATCTGTCCGGCATGGATGTGGGCCGGTGTCTGGAGGCGGCCAACGGGGAAGAGGCGTTGTGCCTCCTGGAAAGTAACTGGGTAGATGTCGTTCTCACCGACATCAACATGCCGCAAATGGACGGTGAAGAGCTGCTGAGAAGGATGTCCGGGAATCGGGTGCTGCGTTTGACTCCGGTCGTGGTCGTTTCCACGGACCGGACGGAGGGGCGAATCGAAACCATGATGACGTTAGGGGCAAGGGGTTACGTCACCAAGCCTTTCGCTCCGGAGACCTTGCGCGAGGAGTTGGAGCGCGCGCTGGGAGTAGAACGTGCAGCCAATTGAAGTTGGGAAGGCCATGACGTCCGCAGTCGAAGAGGTCCTGGAAACCATGTATTTCACCGGGGTGCTCGACTGCGGGTTGGGGTGCGTTTCGCCCCCAGAGCCCGCCGGCGCGGATGAACTCGCTGCGGAAATCCGCTTTCAGGGCAGCCAATCGGGGCGGTTTCGCGTGCGCGCCCCGCTCAGGCTGGCCCGCATGCTGACCGCTTGCTTCCTGGGGCGGGAGGAAGTCGAAGTGCCTGAGTCCCAGGCCGGGGACGTCGTTTGTGAACTCGCGAACATGATTTGCGGCTCGATCCTGAGCCGCCTCGATCACAAGGGAGCGTTCCATATCGGGCATCCGGAGTTGGTTCAGCCCGGCCCGCTCGGGGAGCCCGAGGGCATTACCACCAGCGGTTGGTTTGACCTCGAGAACGGTATCCTGGCGGTCAGCTTGACGGTTCAGCAGGCGGTATGACGAAGACCAGAGTGCTCATCGTCGACGATTCGGCCATCGTGCGACACCTGCTCACCGAAGCCTTGGCTTCGGAGAAAGACATCGAGGTAATCGGAACGGCGCCGGACCCGTTCGTGGCCCGCGACAAGATTCTCGCGCTGAAGCCGGATGTGCTGACATTGGATATCGAGATGCCCCGCATGGACGGGCTCACCTTTCTCAAGAAGTTGATGCACTATCATCCGATGCCGGTCATCGTGATCAGCTCGCTCGCCCAGGGCGGTTGTGAGACCACGCTGGAGGCGTTGCGCTCCGGCGCGGTCGAGGTGTTGGCCAAGCCTGGCGGCGCCTACTCGGTTGGCGAGCTTCGTATGGATCTGGCGCTCAGGATTCGCGCCGCCGCGGCCGCTCGCCTCGGCGGGCCGGCACTCGAGCCGGCGCCCACGCCGGAGGAGTCTCTTCCGCCGGCCTTCGAATCCGACGCCTCTACCGTGATCGCGATCGGCGCTTCCACCGGGGGCACCGAGGCGATCCTGGAAGTTCTGAAACAGCTGCCGGCGAACTCTCCTGGCCTCGTGATTACCCAACACATCCCGCCGGTTTTCTCCCGGGCCTTCGCCAAACGTCTGAATGATATCTGTCCCATGCAAGTCAAGGAGGCCGAGGACGGCGATGCCCTGGAACAAGGCCATGCGCTGGTCGCTCCCGGCAATTTCCATATGCTGCTGCGCAGATCGCCGGCCGGGACCTTTCGCGTCACGGTCCAGGACGGGCCCCGCGTTTGCTATCAAAGACCCTCGGTGGACGTGATGTTCAATTCCGTGGCGGAGGCGGCCGGCGCCAACGCGGTCGGCGTTCTTCTCACCGGAATGGGCTCTGACGGCGCCCGCGGTCTGCTGAAGATGAAGCAGGCCGGCGCGCGGACGCTAGCCCAGGACGAAGCCAGCTGCGTCGTCTTCGGAATGCCGAAGGAAGCCATCCGGCTGGGCGCTGCCGATCAGATCTTGCCCTTGAACAGAGTCCCCGCCGCGATTCTGACGCAACTCGGCCGCAGCCGCCCGTCACTCGCCCGTGAAGTGCCCGCTCACTGAAAACACTTTTGCCTCGCAGGTGGGAGCAGCAGTCGTCGCAGCCGGGCGCGAGCGGCGTGGTGAAGGGACTGGGTGTCGTGTGGTTGCTGACAGTTAGGTCGCCGATGACGCCCGGGGTGGAGGCGCCGTCCCAGCCGCCGCATTCGCTAAGAAGTATGGATGGCGTCCGGCCCGGCATCAAAAGCCGAGCGCGGCCCGGTTGGCCTGCCACCAGGTCTGCCAGAACGGGAGATACTGAGACTCATTTGCCTCGATGTACTCAATGTTGAGCGGAGCGTGCGTGACTGTATCGTCGGTCCGGAACGGGCTATTAGGCTGCGGCTGCAAATACGACGGGCTGGGCGTTCCCGCCGTTGTCTGAACGGTGAGGCCATTGGCGAAGGACCCCAGGCCGCGAACCGACTCGGCGCGCAACTCCGGGTCCGCGTCCGTCATCAGCGCGGCAAGGTAGGGCAGCGCTTGCTGCGTGTGGATCGCCGCCAGCGCGAACGCGGCGGCGCGGCGAAACGGTAGGTCGCCATTTGTGTCGTCAACCACCTGGCCAAGGGCAGCCACAGAGGCTGGGTCGGACGCGCGAAACCCATACTGTACGCTCTGCAGCAGCACACCATCCTCCAACGCGAACGACGCAAAGGACCGTGCCGACCGGGCGGCCGCGCTCAGCGCGCCGGCATTCCCCCAGCGAATCTGCCCGGCCAGCCCCAGGATTTGCTTGTCCGTCGCGCTGGAACCGGCCAGACGTTGATAGAGGAGCTGTACAACCGGGGAATTGAGCCTGTCGAGCGGCCCACTGTGCAAGTATTGGAGTCTGAAGCTGTCCGGCGGCGCGCTTTCGACGGCGGCGGCCACCTCCGAGGCGATGGCATCCGAAAGTGACGCCGAAGCGCTGTAGACGTACGCAGTCGGCAGCGGCGCGACTGGCGCGGCCAGGAACAGGTCCTCGAACGGCGCGTCGCCATCCATGGCTGGCTCCAACGTCCACCCGCCTCCAGACCGCTGAAGGAACCACAGGCCGCTGCCCGTGACGGTCGCGGGCGGCGTTCGAGCCGGTCCACCGCTCGCAGCCCAGGCCACGGTAATGGAGCCGCCCGCTAGGCTGGCATCCCCTTTCACCACACGCACAACCTGTATGGTGAAACTGATCACACCGCCTTCCTGGGTGCCGTTGCTTGCGCTGCCGACTATGACGAGGTCGGCGTTCTGCGCGAGCTCAAGCGGTGGGCGGCGTCCCCCGATCCCGGCGACCCCGCTTCCAGCCAGTAGAAACAATGGGAGCGCCCAAGCGGTCATGAACAGGAGATACGTCGACGAACACAGATGAGCGCCCAGCCATTCCGGCAGCGCTTTTCTACTGATGTGCATGAGGCAGTTCCTTTCGAAGGATGTGGCTTCGGTAGTCATCGTTTATACAGGAGTGAAGGGTACTCCACCCCGCTGACGAAAGCGTCGATTGCAGTTGCTTCATCCCGTCGCGCAGGGTCCCAATTCGCTGCTGCTGCAAGGCCATCGCTTCTGCCTGGTCGGCGGAGTTAGGCCTCGCCTGTCCGGCCGTGCGCGCTGCGAGAATCTCATCCCGGAGTTTAGCGGCAGTTTGATTAATACCGTCTATCCTGTCGAGTACCGACATGGAGATAGCGCTTACGCGGTCGTAATCTGCTTCCGTTATGCCAAGCTGCCGTACAAATCCTTCGCGGAGTGAC
>Ga0335078_10008472_pt1 | contig 15293 bp, 11 predicted proteins | sample Lox_Sample_32_FD_206711 | JGI IMG/M metagenome (GOLD analysis project Ga0335078, IMG submission 206711) | Soil microbial communities from Loxahatchee National Wildlife Refuge, Florida, United States - Lox_Sample_3.2 | ecosystem: Environmental > Terrestrial > Soil > Wetlands | place: USA... | reverse complement strand
GAGCGCCGTACTGAATGCAGCTTCCGGGAAGGAAGAACCCGTTGAAGTCAGACCCATTTGCCGTCTGACCAGGGGGCAATACCGCGAAAGGTAGCAGCGCCGGACAACTATTGAAGTAGGTAAGGCCGTAGAAGCCTTGCGAGGATTTCGACGCAGAGATAGTGTAGATTACGTTGACCGTGGTCAGGTTATCGCCGTTCACAAGGGTGATGGACGGTGGAGAGCCCGTAATGCTGATTCCTGAGGCCTTTGTGTAGTTGTAAGAGCAGCCGCCTCCGCCGCACGATGCGGCCACGACATACGCGTTGCCCGAGAACGTCGCGTTCTGCGAAGGTGAGCCCGAGGACTGGAGCGCTTGCTGCTCCAGCGTATAGGACACGCACAACAGAGCCACGCTGCCCGGTTGCATCGTGAAGAGCCGGAGCCCTTCCGAACTTTGATTCGCGTCGCTCCAGTCTCCCGACGTCATGTTCAGCCCCCCTGGAAATGTCGTGGTACAGCTTGAAGGAAGGGTGGTCGAACTGGACGTCGTGAATGTAGTGCAATTGACGGTGACTGTCGTTGTCACGGAGGTTAGAGTCACACTCCCATTCTCGATGTCGTAGTACGCCGTCACGTAGCCGTCCGGAGAAGCGCCATTGGTTAGGATGAAGTACCCTACTATGTCATCGCTGTTCTGAGGTGGGGTGGTCGGCCCGTCCTCGATGAATGACCAGGAGTAAACAACCCATCCGTGTCCAGCCGAGATTGTCGTAAAGGCCGAGGAGCTGACGACGTCTCCGTAGACCTGACCCAGGGTCACCACCGTCGTGGTGTTCCACGAATCGGGGTAGCTGAGCGGAAGATTGCTCAGTGTGGTTGTGTTCCCTGTCTGCGGGGAGCCCGGGCAGCCCGAGAAGATGCTCCACCCGGCAGGGTATGTGTCGATTGGACCAGACCCTTGAAGCCCTGTGGTTGCAGTCGTTAGGGTTGCGGGATTCGTGGAGGTTACGGTGAGCGTGCTTGTTTCCGTAGTGGTCCTGCCGAAGGCTGAACTGGCGAGGATTGAGGCAGCGACGATCACCGCTGCCACGACTATCGCCGCTGCTAGCGTCCTATATGACCGACTGTTTCGGATGGGAGGAGAGCTACTCATTTCAGGTCACTTCACGAGGTGCTATTCCAGGGACTCGTGAAACATTCCTCTTGAGCCGTAGCTGGAGTTCCCTCGATTGTACCGAGGGTCCAGCACGTGGTCTCCGTTCTGGAGTCTGTGTAGCTGTTGACCACTGCCGTCATCCCTCCATTAACGAATACCCCGATCTCCTTGATCCCGTTTATCTGACTTAAGAAGGCGAAGTAGTCTCCTGTGTAGGTTCCGTTCGGAAGGACTGGGGTGACCGACTGTACGTAGAAGGTCTGCGTGCCAATCAAGCCCTTCACGGTGCTGTTGGACAAGGCCACCTGGATGACCTGCAGCTGCGTGGTGTTGTAGCTTATGGTCTGGCTCATGTCAGGAAGTGCGGTGACCGCGACGTTGTCGAGAGCGTAGCTCGACGGCGCCGTGAACTGTACCTCGGCTTTGAGCGTCTTAATCCCGGTGTACGTTACTGTGTAGCCAGTGCTATAGTTCCCGCTCACGCTCTGCGTTCCAGTGATATTGACGGTCACAGCTATCAGGTCGGGATTGCTCGCGGTCGGAACCACCCCGACGATGTCATAGGAGTAGGCGCTTGAGATGTACAACTGGACGGTCGACGAGTTGAGAACCAAGCCGACGACCTGACCAGGCTCCCACGTCGTGCTGGGGCTGGTCGTCTGGGCCGATGAGCCGCTGGTGCTCGTCTGTATTACTTCACTGGTGGAGCTCGTCACCGGGAGGGTGATCTCGGTGGTGCTCGTGGAGACGGTCGTTGTCGTGGAGATTCCCGTCTTGGTGACCGTTGAAGTAAAATTGCTTGGGAAAACGTAAACAGCCGCTGCGCCCAATGCGACCGCAAGCACAACCGCCATCGTGACCGCGATGCCAATCTCCTTCCTGTGCTCCGCCAACTCGAATTACCTCAGCTCAACCATGGGCTGGTAAGGTATACAATGCTACGCTTTAGGATGGCGCATCTCGGTCTTCCTAACCTGTAGTAATATATCGCCTACAAAGTATAGTAAGTTGGGAACTTTGCGATGCCCGACCCACCTCCCGAGAGAGACGAATCATCCGATACCCACCTGTCGGGAACGACATACAAGGTATATCACTACCTGCTGAAGCAGAGCGCGCCCGTCGGCATCTCCGAGCTGCAGAAGGGGATGGGTCTCAGCTCTCCGTCCGTCTCTCAATATCACATAAGGAAGCTACTGCGACTTGGTCTGGTCAAGGAAGAGCAAGGGGGATACGTCGTCGACAAGGTTGTTCTGGAGAACGTAATCAGGATAAGGAGGGTCTCCATCCCCTTCCAGACCGCGTATGTGGCCTTCTTCGGGGTCACACTGTTCATACTCCTAGCCTTCCTCAGGCCCGGCACGATAAGCTCACTCTATTTCTTCGCAGTCGTCATAAACGTAGCCGCTCTCGGGATCTCAATCCTCGAAACCAGAAAGACGCTCAAGCGACTTTGACTAATTCTTGGCTCGCCCTTCACTACATCAGTGTTCAGTACTAATTACGAGGAACAACCCAAACTCAACGGGATAAAGACCTGATTGCGCAAAAGTAGGGGTGAAATGGCGAGATGAGGGAGAGACGAAGCCCCTGCCAGCCAGGAGTACTCTAGGAGATTCCGAAAGGAGGATTACTATTCCCGAGAAGCTGCGCTCGAATGAGTTGCTTGCCTACTACGTCGGTCAAGGGATGCCGACGATGCAGGGTCCCATGCCATTAGCAGGGTCGCAGGTGACCTCATAGCCATTCGGATAGGTCACGATGATTGTGCCGTTGCCGTATAGATCTGCTACCGAGTCGAGCGGCGCTCCTCGTACGCACAATGTTGCGCCTGAACTGTAATCGTAGCACCCCTGCGCGTTTAGGATGAGTTGTGAGAATGAGCACGTCTGAATCACGGTTGAGGTGCCGTTGACTGTCGAGGTGGTAGTAGTGGAGCTGATGCACGCGCTGCTGACCGTGTAGCTCACGCTAGAACTGCTGCTGACCGCCGCAGACGCAGTGGCAACAGAGATGGAGTAGCCAGTGACGTCCCTCCAGGTGCCTCCGACCCCAAGACCCCAGTATGTCACCGACCCGTACCGCAGAAAGTTGCAGCCGTTTGCGGGACAGTTGAATGCTCCAGGCGGGATTCCGTAGCTAATCACGGGGACAAGGAACAGGAAGGCGAGGCCACAGGCAAACGCTGCTCCGACGACGCTCCTTCGATTGACTTTCATACTTCATTCTCGCCCTGACTGCAAATTCATTGCGAGCTGGGCTCCACCACAAAGTGCGCGATCAATAAATCGCCCCACTCGTCACCGGCGATCACGGTATACTGCCCCACCGGGAATGTGACATCGAGGGGTTTGAGGACCACTGTGAGACTCATCGGCGTATTCCAAGAGCCTTGATCGGGCAAAGATAGCGTCGCATTGCTACTTTCAGGCTCGAACACATAGCTCGTGGAACCTAGCCAGCTGTGTTCTATGATGTAGACGCCGCAATAATTGTATGCGGGGTTCGGCGCCGGCCAAGGGAAGATTGACAGAGGTACTCCAACACTGTAGTTGCCTGAACCATAGAATCCGCTGAGAACTTCCACTCGGTAGGGCCCCATGCTTCCAGAGCAGGCCGCGGGACCGAAGGAAGATGAGTTGCTCACCTCGGACTGGTTCGTCAGTTGCCAGTCATCAGCAGGGCTAACATTGTCGGTCTTGTTCAGTGCGTTGTAAAGGTTCATTTCGACTTCGACGGCGCTTCCATTCACTATGCTTGTCGAATTCAGCATCATCGAGAAGTCAAGGTTGTTGCTGGAAGACGATGTAATCGAAATTATCGATGTCGTTGTCACAGTCTTTGTGACGGTCGAAGTACTCACCGTGGTGGTAGGCCCGATGCCCGTGAATGTCGTCTTGGTGACCGTTGTCTCGAATGATGAATACGACAAAGCACTTGCCGAGATTATCACGGCGGCTATTACCACGGCTATCGCGAGACGTGTGAAGCTCCGAGCCGGCGTAGCGTTCATCTGAGCTGAACCTGAAGTCTTTTTGCTACTTTCTTCATTAATACTTTTGTCCGACCACACGTTATAAGCCGCCAAACTTCACGATTCTGTGGCAAAGAACACAATCAACGCCGAGGACATGCGGTTCCATGCCCTCTACATCGGCTCGACGGGCGCAGGGAAGACCAACGCTCTGCTCTACTGGATACTGAGGCTCTTCAAAGAGAAGAACGTCGCTCTAGTTCTCATCGACCCTCACGGGGACGCTGCGTTTGACCTCGTCCGCACAATTCCCGAGTCGGAAAGAGGGAGGGTCGCCCTCATCGACCCGGAGTTCGTCACATTCGGGCTAAACCCGCTCTCGCTTCCAGAGGGGACGCAGATTACGAACCGGGTCCAGGTCATGCAGACGCAGGTCGAGGAGCTCTCCGCCCTCCTATCAGACGTCCTCAACACCGATGCATCAACAGCGCCTAGGCTGATGTGGATCTTCAAGGGCGCCCTCTATTACCTCTACACCATATCGGACAGGCCCACCTTCAAGGACCTCTATCGCATCCTGGTCGACTTCATCTCGCTGCCGAAGGAGACGATCGAGCAGATGCTCAGGTCTAGGAGGATAAACGACGAGATAATCAGGAGCACGATAGACGCTATCTCGAAGCTCCAGAAGGACGCTTTTGCCCCGGTCATCAACAGAATAGCGAACTTCGTCCTGCCACCTCAGTCGATAACCTCGAGGACGTTCTGCGCCCGAACGAGCAAGCTGGACTTTAGCGAGATGACGACCCCCGGAAGGCTCACGATATTCAGGATAACCAAGTCGCTGCCATACGACTTCCGTAGGCTGATCTCCGCCTCCATCGTCATGCGCTTCTACTTCGAAGTGGAGAAGAGGGCCGCGAGGCTCGAAAAAGCCGGTGAGCCGCCCACCGCCAGGACTCCGATCATCCTCGCGATTGACGAGTTCCAGAACATCAGCGACCTCAAGCTGCTGGATACCATCCTCTCGGAGTCGAGGAAGTTCGGTCTCTATCTGTGGATGGTCAATCAGAACATCCAGCAGATCAGGCAGGAGCTGTACAGCGCGATAGGCGGGAACGTCGGCCCGATCTTCTGCTTCAGGGTGGGAGCGGAGGACGCGACTAGGATGGCCGAGCTCATCGCGCCAAGCTCCAGTGAGAAGGTGAGGAAGTCGCTCATCAAGCTCGCGGACTACGCGTGCGTCGTCAGGAAGAGGCTTCACGGGGGCAACGTCGCTTCAAAGCCTCTGATCATCGACCCGTTCCCGAAGGTCAGGGAGCCACTCTACGAGGTGAAGGACGTAATCGCGTTCATGAAGGGAGAGATGGAGGAGAGGTACGGCGGAGCCGAGGAGGCCACGGACCTCGTCTACAAGAGCCTGAAGCAGCGGCTCGAGGAGGCTGCGGCGAGCGAGGACTCCTCCGACACGTCCAGGGTCGCCTTCCAGCCGATCCACTGGAAGATACTCACTATGACCTACCTCAAGGAGCTATCGGACGATTACTCCGTAGAGTACTCGCGCCTCAGGTCTGATCTCTACTACAACTTCGCCTGGAAGACCTCCGACGTCCAGCAGGCGCTCAACGACCTCGTGAACACTGGGTACCTGACGCAGGTATTCGTCCATCAGGATTACATAATCAAGGGGAAGGACGAGTTCGGGAACCCGATACGGGTCACTCCGGACCCCTCGAACATGGACGACGTTGAGAGGTCTAGGACGGTCGTCTACACCCTGACGCCCAGGGCGCTGGACGTGTTCAGGATGCGGGTAGGCCCCTCGAAGATGGGAGACGTGAAGCACGCGCGTGTAATAGAGAAGCTGTTGAAGGGCGAGTTCTGGCTGAACGGCTACTTCTGCGTCGTTGACTGGGGGGATTCCAGCCTGGAGATGCCCGACATCGCCGTCATCGAGGCCGCCCCCAAGACGGTCAAGGACAAGTACGGGAACGACCAGAGGATACTGAACCCCTGGGTGTGGAACTACACGACAGCGACCGCTGTGGAGATAGAGATGTCCCCGCTGAAGAGCAAGGGCCAGGTCCTCAAGAACTACCAGAAGAACAAGGCGTTCTACAAACAGATCAGGTTCGTCGTCACCTCGGAGAACCACAAGGAGCAGCTCTACCAGATTCTAAACGAGGAACAGCCTGCCGACCCGAACAAGTACTGGATTCAGGTGATGGAGTTCGAGACGCTGAACGAGATACGATCGCCTGCCGAAGTGAAAGAAGAAGAGGAGAGCCCGAAGATAGCAGAGCTGCCACAAACAATTCAGCAGATTGGCAAGGAAGAAGAAATGATTCTGTCATACATCCTCACCAACGGCTTCACGAGCAGGGGAGAAATCTCGCAGAGCTGCACCGACAGGGGAATTGATATCAGCGTCAGGTCGGTTTCTAGGCTTCTCAAGGCTCTGGCAGATTGTGGGTTGCTCAGGCGAGAGGGGAAAAAGTACCTGCCCACCGACCTCGCCAGAAACAGGGACCGGCAGGATACCCTCTGACATGGGGATTCTAGTCGGGATTTCAGCTCTTCATCTCTCCTTATTAGGAAAAGCCCATCAAGGATACGATGCAAGAAGGCGCGTTCGAAGAGATGGAGACCCTCTGGCCCTATGGTGGTCTTACAGTCAGGGCATCTGAGCGAAGGCTCGGGGAAGGGAAGCTAACCCTTACCGAGCAATCCTTTCTTTTCGAGGCGAAGAGCGCCGAGATGATAGGATTCGATTTCCCCGCCCTCCGGCTGATCAGACTCGTTGACCCTAACTCTCTCGAGGTCGTATACTCCATTCAGGGCGAACTTCGAAACGCCTCATTCAGGGTGAAGTGCACTTTTCCAGACGGGACTGAGAGGGATGACCTTCCTTCGAAGGAAGACCCTTATCGTATGAGTTTGTTCAGGGCTATCACTGGTGGGGTGGTAGCTCGATTCCTCGCAGACCACAGCGGCGCGAAGGCAGAGAATCTGATAAGGATGACCGACGAGAAGTTCGAAGCAAGATACAAGGACTTGCGGACGAACATCGAACTCTTCCCATCGAAGCGCGAACTGGATGACGGGGTTTTTTGGGATGAAGACCTGAAGCGAAAATCACTCGAGGAAGCCGAGCGCGAACCTTCGATTTGGGAGGATCCTGAACGAATGAGGTTGTTCTACACGGGCACCAACCCAAGCATGACTCTCGATAACGCATTCGAAAAGCTTGACATGCTGCAGGAAGATTGGGTGAATGGCAGAATAAGTCCAGTTCAGCGCGCTAAGGTAGTAGCGCTTGACTATCTCATTGACACACGACAGTTCGATTTGGGATACTTGGGGGTTGACGGAGAGACACCTCAGGTATGGAAGGATGGTGCGGAAAGGCTGATGAAACTTGAGAATGAGCTTGGTGTCAATGTGCTGAGTTATGTCTAAGCAGTCCTTCCCTGACGTGTCCTTCTCAGCTTCTGACCGCTTCCACCCTCGAAGCCGCTCCTTAGTCTGTTGAGCCGAGCCTGCGATTCTGAGGTTAGATTCCCTGAGGTGTCATGCTCCGCTATCACATGTAGTTGGTGCTTGTAACCTTCGGCGAACTCAGCCTGCGTTGAGGGACTCCTAAATATTGCCTGATACTGTTGGGGGCTTATTATGTGGCTCTGCCTCGCTTGGGAGAGCAACTGAGAAGGACTTGCAAGCGTCTGCTGCGAGTACCATTGATTGACAGATTGGGAGGAAAAGCTCGGTCTATCAGCCAAAGAAGGTGAAGTAACCGAATAAAATATGAATGATCCGAGGGCACTGTTGGCCTCGTTGAGGGCCGTTGATGTCTCGTAACCTTGAGCTGCCTCCTGCCTCGACGCGTTGACTCTACCTATTCCCTGTGATATCGTATTGTGACTGCTTAGGGGGGCGACTGTAGCTATAGATCTCGCGGCGCTGCTGGCTCCCATCCCTGCGAGGACTCCCGTGGTCCCGACCACGGCCACGTTCTTCAGCGAATGTGGGACCGCGTAGAGCAACCTCTCCCCGAGCCCCATGTTCTGCATAGTGTTCGCAGCTTGCTGTCCGATTGTCTGGGGTGCCTCCGCAATAGCGCCCGACATACCCTTGCCCATGCCGCCGAGCGCCCCTCCAACTCCTCCCAAGCCCGACCCAGCAGCGCCCAACATCGGAACCGCCGCTGCTCCGGCCATCGAGGCCCCGACTCCAACTCCCACCATCGACGCCTGAGAAGCCGTCTGGAAAATCGTCCCCGTGAGCGGCGCGAAAACGGTCGGAATCAAGACTGCCGTGAAGAGCGCTGACGCAGCGACCCAGTTCGAAATCCCGTTTATTCCGGTGCCGGCGAAGATGGTCGCGCTCCAGACTGGACCTCCCGGCGCATCGGCGAGGACGTATGCAGCCACCCCGATAGCAATCGAGCTCATCAGCGACGCGAGCATCAAGCCATATAGAGTGTCCTCGACCATAGAGCTTAGCTTCCGAGCAAAGGGAATCTGCTTCAGTGCGAGAGATATCGGGAAGCCGATGACCATGACCGTAATCAGCCAGATTCGGATTACGCCCAGGAAGATCGTCATGAGATAGACGATGAGAGCTACGATCGCCCCTGCAAGGGTCGTTATCGGCGAGACAAGCATACCCCATATCCCTCCGCCCTGCGCCCACGAAAGCAGCTTCCCCCAGACCAGGCTGACCGAGAGGGTGTAGTCCGTATACGGCAGGCCGGGGCCAGCGAGTATCGTCATGTCGAGGTAGTTGATGAGCAGGGCGATGTTGTTGTAGATGACCGGGAAGAGGACGATGAAGAGGACCGCTATGACGAAGTCGAGTACGACGTTCTTCCTCTCGTCCCCTGAGTACTGCTTGTTGGCGAGGGCAATGAGGAGCCCGCCTCCGGCAAGGATTATCGCGATGATGAAGACGAAGTCGTAGAAGCCCTGCAAGGGCAGGCCGCATGGAGCTGTAGTGGGGGCGCAGTGGACGGTCGTGCCCAGGGTAGTCTCATTGAAGAGCGGCATCTCCATGATTAGCTGGAACATCTGGGTGGTCCCAGTGGTCACGGAGACGGTGACTGTGGTGTTCGCTAGGACGCACGCGCCCCCTGTGCATCCTGGCTGGTTCGAGGCCGCGACCCAGTAGGTGTAGCCGTCCACGACGGGCTCGCAGAAGTTAGAGTTGACCTGCGGGTTGTTTACTCCCGACTGGCTCTGACCGGGGAAGTCCATCGGATTGGGGCTGAAATCTGCCTGTGTTAGGGTCAGGGTCTCGGTTTCGGGCTTGTCCGTCGCCTTGTCGTGGCCGTAGATCGATATGGAGCCAGTCAGGTAGACGTTGCCGGAGTAGGTCCCCGTGATCGCGACCCCGCCGCTGGCCTGATAGTATCCGTTGGACGGGAAGAGGGGGTAGCCGCAGCCGAATGGCGTCACTCCGTTGACGTTGATGTCGGGTGAGAGGTTCAGAGACCCAGATGTACTAGCGAATACAGGCGCAGCGAACGAGGCGAGGAGGATGATGAAGACTCCGAAGCGCGCGCTCTTCCTGTAGTATGAGGCGAAGCGCCTGACAGTCTGTTTGACGGGCATCCTTCAGGGAGGCTTGGGCTTCTTAAAAGAAGAAAGAAACTAGACAGTGCGGAAACTTGGCTTCCGGACATCGAGTAGTTACGTTGCTCCGGCCGATGCCGTTGCCACAGCAAGCTGGTTGTTGGCAAAGATTGCCACCAACTCCACGAAGTACGTTTCCCCATTTACTATCGGGATTGACGAATCAACAAGATTCGCGCTGTACTGGTAGGTAAAGTTCGTCATGCTGTCGTTGAGGACCGTCGTCCCCTCGCTTGTCCCATTCAGGTAGAGGACCAGGCCGGCGAGCGGGCTATCGCCTGCCGCTATGATGCTCGCGGAGAGTGTCTGTCCTGCGGAGCAGCCACTGGCGCAGATGGAGAGACCGCTGATGGAGATCGTGTTACCGGAACTAGTTGAGGCAGATATGTTTGGTACCTCCGCGACCAATATCGAGATATTGCCCAGCGCGGGACGAAGGTAGTTGTTGACGATGTAGACTCCGGGGACCGTCAGGGTTGTCGACCACGACTCGTTGTGCCCGAGTATACCGCTCATGAACCCAGATGCGTTGGTCGGCCACTTCAAGGATTGCACTCCCACAAAGCCCGTGCCGTTGTTGATAAAACTGATCGAGTTGTTGATGCCAACGACTATCCTGACCGAATTCGGCATGAATGTGCTCCCGATCCCTGGCTCGCTGTTATTCACTTCGATGGGAACGACTTGGTCCGCCTTGTAGATCGGCGGCCCATCAGGTACACTCGTCACGGTGCTCGTCACCGTGGTCGTCGCGGTGGTTGTTGCGGTGGTCGTTATGCTGGTTGTAACGGTTGCTGTGTCCGTTACCGTCTGCAGAGAAGGTTGGGTGCGTGAGTCGAGCGCTTGGATTTGACCGTACTCTATCGCAGACGCCGCGGCGAGGATGACTAGAACGACCACTAGGCCCGTCAGGATGGTCCTCAGGTGCGGCACACGGACCGAGGGGCGCTGCTGCGTCTGACCCTCCTGGGTCTGCTTCTTGCTCGCTTCTACCATCCTCAGGGCTTCTCTGCCCTCCTCGGTCAGGGCATACGACCCTTCGGCATTGGTTTTGACCAGTCCGGTCAGCTTTCCGAGATGGAACGAAAGTAGGCCGTTGCTCTCGATGCCGGTTCCACGCTTCAGTTCGGAGAAACCGAGAGGTTTTTCGCTCAAGACCTGCAGGATCTTGATCCTCGTGGGATGACCGAGGGCGTCGAACACCTCTGCTCTTGACGCGTTGAACGGTTCCTCGGGGTCATCTGGCAACGTGCTTCTTCCTAGGGAGTAACGGAACGGGCCAGGATATATTGCCTCGTTCGTTGACATGCCGATTTGTGAGGTTGACGGTGAGTCAATGACCGTTGACTGCAATTACCGAGGCAAAATAACGTGCGGTCCTCTTTACAGCGAAAAAGAGAGGGCAGGGAGGTGTACCGGTCTCAGTCCTCCCTTGTCACGAGCAGGCTTCCGACCAGCCTTATCGCCTCGATCACTGTCACTATCGCGACGATGAAGAGGAGCGCGGTGTTGAGCAGGGTCAGGAGCACGGTTGGCAGAGTGGGGCCGCCAGGAAGCCATATCGCGCTAACGCCGTTCGCCGTGCACGCCGCCGCTGCGCACGCTGAGATCCCGTAGCCCACGACCGGAAGCGACGTCGCTCCAGCTGCGCTAGCGAGGATGTACAGGAAGAACTGTACGATCAGGGGGACCGAGAGCGCAACGAGAAGGATTATGATTCGTTCGCGGGTCTGTCCGAGGGTTGATGCGTTTCGAGAGCTCATGAGCCCATGGTCGGGCGCAGCTTAAAACACGTCAGCGAATTGGAAGGCGCCGACTACTGAGGGGGATTTGGTATGCTTGTCCCGTTCGTTATTGGCTGTCCGTTGTAGTACGCTTGGCTGTAGTTGCTGTTGAACGTGACGCCCGGCTTTAGCACAAGTAAGTGGGTCTGGAGACTGACGTAGAACGCGTCGGAATAGCCGTTGGCAACCATGGGACGCAGATTGGGGTCGGCCGTCACGTTGAGCCAAGCGGCCTTCGGCTCAACCGTCTCCACCTGATTTAGTCCGCCGTTCGAAGGTCCAAAGGGACCGGGCGGGAGCTTGCCCCCGAGCTGGCACGACGGCTCAGTGCCACCGTCTAGGATTGCACCGTTCGTGGTGTTATACACTATCAAGTAGGTATATCCTGGAACGGGCGCGTCCTTGAAGAGGTCTGCTGGCACCGGCTGGTTGATGTTAGAGGGGGTGCAGCTGGTGGTTGTCTGTGTCGCTCCTGCCGAGGGGAAGTAATAGCTCGAGACGGCTGCAAGAATCGCTATTCCGAAGATCGCAACCACGGCTCCCGCGCCGATCTCCTTTCTGTACCCTTTCAGTGCGCTCAAATCTACTCGCTGCTTGGATATGCCGTGAGGTGGAGGTATAATACTACGGTTTTGCCTTCGCTCGTAAAGGCATTACAATTTTTAGATTGATAAGCCCTTACATCGCAAGAGGAAACATGTCCAGGGAGGGTCCTGACGCCGATGATGACGTTCTCAAGGGAACGACCCTCCGCGTCTACAGGTTCATCTTCAAGGAAGGCAAGCCCGTCCGAATATACGAGATTCAGAGGGCTCTGAAGCTCAGCTCTCCCTCGCTCGCTCAATATCACATCTCGAAGTTACTGCGCGCGGGTCTGGTCAAGGAGTCTGAGAACGGCTACACGGTAGATAGGGTACTCTTCGGCAATCTGGTGCGGGTCAGGCGAATGGTCGTTCCTTTCCAGATTACGTACACCATCCTGTTCGCCTCCGCCCTCGTGGTCATGCTCACTGTCCTCCGTCCGCCGACGCTCACCTCGCTCTATGTGTTTGCGCTGGTCGTGGTCTGGATCGCTCTCGCGGCTTCACTCTACGAGAGCCTGAAGGCAATCAGGGGATTGTGAGCCGGAAGCCGATTCAGGTGTTTTAAGGTCGCAAGGTCCTATCAGCCGTGTCAGAGTCTATCTGGTGGCCTGACGAAGCATGGTGGGAAAGAAAGGCGCTGCCGCTAGGCTTCATCACGCTCTCTGTTCGCCAATTGACAACCATTCTTCTCTCATTCGCTGCTGCGTTCCTCATCTCTCTACCGTTTGAGTTTGCGATAGTAGGTGCTAGCTTCGGAGGAAGGGCGGCGGTGTTCTGCATCGTGTTCGGAATGGGATACATGATCTCAAGTAGGCGAGTGAAGCTTCTCCCTATCGAGCTTCAGGCGTTCTATTTTCTTCGCACGGAAGCCCTACCCGAAGTGAAGATGAAACTGCCGGGACCTAAGAAACGTGCGACTGTTTCTCCACCTGAGACGGGGCGGCTATCTTCTTTGCAGGAGATTTCCGTGGAGGATTTCAAGAACCCTGTAACCCTGACCATCTCAGACGTCGTGAAGGACGTTCAGAAGGAAACGCGAGTACGACTCTTCTTGGATGAGCAAGTGCGTGGAGAAGATGTTCTTTCGACGCGGAAGCCGAGATTCAGGCTCACTTACGTCCCTTTGCAGGATGACATCGGCAAGCATCTTCTCACGGTAAGGTTGGATGGTGCGACCGAGCCACTGGTTTCGATGGAACTTGTCGTCCAAGGGAGGAGGATGGAGGTCGGCGAATCGATTACGAGAGTGAAATGACATGCTGTTCAAGAAGAAACCATCGGACGGACTACGTCCGTTCGTCCTCTACGAGCTGAGGTCGGTCAATCTGGCGAATCTACCAGAGAAAGAGCAAGGTTCAGTGCTCGATAGATTCGCATCATTCCTCGATTCCCTCACCGAGCCGATCACGTTCCACATCTTCCAGGACGAAAGGGAGGTCGAGGCCATCGGCGCGCTCTACCAGATTCCGTACAAACGTTTCTTCCTGGAGACGCACTCGCAGGCGGACTCTCTAGTGCAGAAGCTCGGGACGAGGATGGCGAGGGTGCATGCCCTTCCCCAGATTAGGACGGTCCGAGTCCATCCAAGATACATAATCGACTCGGAAGACCGCTACGTCCAGACTTACTGCATCACCAGGCTCGGAGGCACCCTCGTTCCCGGCTTCTTGGCGGAGCTCTACCATATAGCGTACTGCCTCAAGTTGGATATCGATCCGATCGACATCTACGAGGCCAAGAAGATGGTGAGATCATACGCTCGTTCCGTAGGTTCGAGGCTCATTCTGAGGCAAAACGAGGGAAGGTCCCTAGACCCGGAGGAGCAGGCAGAGTTCCAGAGGGCTTCGGGAGCCGCCCAGCTGATCGGGGCAGGCAAGGAGAGGTTGTTCAGGACGCGGATACGCATAATCCTGCGCGCGAGAGACTACAAAGAGCTCGTAGAGGCAAGAAAGAAGCTCAGGCAGCTCGTAGGCGGGATGGTTGGTCAAGTTGACTCTCCAGCGCACCTGCAGGAAGCTCTGCTCACAGGGGTGGGACCCAGGTATGCCACGGGAAGGTGGTTCTTCATCACGACATCGGGCGCTCTCAGCCTCTTCCCGTTCTGCGGCCTCGACGTGGTTGACCCTTCAGGAGTATTCCTTGGACAGAACCTCCAGACCGGGAACGGCATTCTGTATGACGTGTTCGAGAAAGAGAACTACAATTTGGCCCTGATGGGGCAAAGTGGATTTGGGAAATCAACCTTCGTGAAGACCTACCTCGGCCGGATGCTGAACCAAGACCCTGAGATGATGGTCTACCTCTTCGACAGCATCGTGCGTCCCGAATATAGTCGCGGTCCGGACGGCCGCTACGAGACGTCTTTCGCGGGCATAACGGGCTGCAGGGTCCAGCGGTTCGGTGGCGACAAAGGGGCAGGCCTTGACCCGTTCGCCATATTCCCCTCGAAAAGGGTCGCGGCAAACTTCCTTGCGAGCGTGGCGAAGGTCGAGAGCGACCAGGACCTGCTCGCCGACCTCTACCTGACCGCAGAGAAGGCCTCCAACGTGAACGAGCTCATCGAGATGGCGACGGGAGACCTGAAGAAGCGCTTACAGGCGAACCTTCCTCCCTATCGATTCCTCTTCGAGGGCGAGATGGAGATCTATCCGCGCATGGTCTTCGTCCTCTATGACCTCCCTCCCGGGGAGCTGAGGGACGCGGCGGCCTTCCTCGCGCTCTCCGCCATCTGGAAGAAGATTCAGGATACCGACACCATCCCAATCTCGAGGAGGAAGGCGATAGTTGTGGACGAGGGATGGTCGCTGGTTGAGATCAACCCGAGGACGGGCCGACCCTACTTCCCCCTCGCGGTCGAGTACGTCCCTGAGATAGCGAGGACTGGACGACACTACAACGCCGCCTTCGTCGTCGCGACCCAGCTAGTCTCCGACCTCATGGGGAGAGGAGGCGTCTATGGTCCCGGAAGGATAATCATCGAGAGCTGCTCCACGAAGGTCGTCCTCAAGCAGGACCAGGCTGCTTCGCAGGTCCTCAAGGAGGCGTTCAATCTCAGTGACGGGGAGGAGAAGTTCATCGTCAACGCCAAGATAGGGCAGGGAATCCTGGTTACGCAGGAAGGACGCATACCTTTCTACAACTTCCTGAGTGACGAGGAGAGAAGACTGTTCACAACAAAACCGA
>Ga0335078_10008470_pt1 | contig 15294 bp, 9 predicted proteins | sample Lox_Sample_32_FD_206711 | JGI IMG/M metagenome (GOLD analysis project Ga0335078, IMG submission 206711) | Soil microbial communities from Loxahatchee National Wildlife Refuge, Florida, United States - Lox_Sample_3.2 | ecosystem: Environmental > Terrestrial > Soil > Wetlands | place: USA: Florida... | reverse complement strand
CGACGCCAAGATGCCTGAGCAGGTCCTGTTTCAGCGTAATTTGGCCCTTCGCGGTAACCGTGAGCGTGGTCATGAATCTCTCCCAATCACATCTACATTGTAAGGCATTATTACCTTACTGTCCAGGTGAAAGTACCCGACTGGAACCACAAGTCCGGTCCGCGCCTCTGTTGGAGTCCATCGAGGATAGTGCGCGAGGGGTTGCGTCTATGCGCGGCATGCCCCGGTAAGCCTCTCACAATCGAACGGTTTGCCTCCGCAGTTCCAGATCTGGGCTCGATCAAGAAACACTTGCGGCGATTTGGCCGGTGAAAGCGAGGCTCTTAGGCAGTGGCATTTTTTGTCACGGAAGCACCGCCCCCGCCCAGCCCACTGACGTTTATTCTGAATGATTGCATGCTCGAGGTGGAGGTGTCATCCGGTTACTTTAAGGGCGGTTCCCATCGATTTGGCGCTAGCGTGGCTACTTGAGAGCGCAGTAGTCCCAACAGCAAAGGATGTTCTTTCGACTCGACATGGGACACTCTCCGTAGACATGCGGCGGTCTTTCACAACACTGATGCTCTTCTTCTCTGACGGAGACCTAACCTTGCTGATGACTATCAGTATGCCGCCTTTGCGCTAACGGTCGACAAATCTCTATTGCCTCATTGACATTTAAGGGGGATACGACGGTCGTTCGTTTATTACCGTCGTAACGGCAGATACCGAACCGGGCTTGTTCAATGGAAGTTCTGGCCGCAACCTGTTACTAGAAGTATTTCCGGGCGGAGGAACTATGTCGCTGCCAGACTCACCTGCGTTCAAAGTCAAGCTTGTCGGCAAGCGCGTGATCGTAAAAGTTTCTCTTTTCAGCCGGGCCTTCCCCGGCACAATTGCCGCCGCAGATGAAACCGGATTCTGCTTTCTGAGCGACGACATGGCAACGGCTTTGCGCGAGATTACCGGCAGCGCAATGGCCAGCATGGATGCTCCCAACGTTTATCTGCCATTCGCCATGCTGGAATGGCTCGTATTCTCGGAGCCGAAAGCATCGGCAGCTTCAGCGTAGGGCCCTTGCCGAGCAACCGGGAGTCATCGCGCGAGACTCGAACCGGCGCGCCAAGTGCGGCTCCTTCTGCGGATGAGGAGCAATGTCGAGTGGCCACGTCTCGCGTTGAGGTCAGCCCAATCACACGACGGGAACGTGAAAGAACCTTCCCGTGGGCAACATGGGATCTACCGATGCGTCTGTCCGGTGGCCACCTGCATCCTGGTTGCGATCGCGACCTTGCGCAGCATGTAACACAAAGTTGCCAGCCCGGCTACGAATAAAACCACGAAAAGCGCGATGATACTCCATTGCGGCGCAACCGGCAGTTGATTAGGGCTGAAGTAGGGCGCGAGCACAAGGTTTCGCAGCACATCGCGCATGACGACCATGGCACCCACGGTCAGCAAGCCGCAGCTTATGCCGATCGCCAGTTGCCGCTTCGGAGACTTGCTGGATTTCGCCATGATGAGATGCGCAACCGCAGCCAATGCCAACAGCATTCCAACCCCTAGCAACACGGTCGCCAATCCATTGCCACCGACAAAGGCCAGTCTCGCCGGACCAGACAATTTCACTAAGAACCAGAACCCCACACCGAAATTGAGCAAGGTAGCGCCGGCAAACAGCAAGGATCCTTGTTCGATCAGCCACTGGCGATACTCGTCTTGCTGCTTGCGCACCCCCCCCACCACCAACCCCAGTCCGGAAACCGCCAACGCACCTAACACAAAATGAAGGTACCGTGGCAGAAGAGAAGGTTCTGACCAGTTCAGGTTCCAGCCGCCCGTATTGCGGTGATAAACATCCAGCCATCGCTCGGGCGTCAGCATCAGGGTGAAGTTATTGCTGTAGACGAAGGCGACGGTTGCGAGCAGCAATACCACCAGAGTCAGAACTACCGTTGTGCCGCCCTTTTGCTCCTGCTCCTTCATGGAGAAGAAGTAGACGCCGTAGTACGCGAGAACGACCATCCCGATAATGGCCAGCCAGGGCACTGCGATCAGGATCGAACTGGCGTAAAGGAATTGTCCATACATCACCTGGAGGAACAGCAGAGGAGCTACGCCCAGCGTGATGGTGAAGGCAAAAACAGAGGGCAGGAGGCGGCCGAGATCGCCGGCCAGTCGCGCAGAAAATGCCGAACCCTTGCGCTGCATCACACAGACCAGGGCAACGGCTGTGCCTCCCAACAGGCAGTTCATGAACAAGACATGAAGAAAGAATGTAAGCAGGAGCAGGACGCGCAGAAGCCAGACGGGGCCCGGTAACGGCATGGGATCGGGATAGGGAATGGGCAATTTCATGACGATAAAATCCTCCTGCAACTACTTTCCGGGGTTACTCAGATACGCGGCTAATGCGTGACCTTCCAAACCGGTGCCAGTGAAAGGCGGCATGTCGGGACTGAGGTCGCGTAGCGATCCTAGCATTCCGACGATTCCCTCGGGATCGGTTCCCTGAAGGTCGAGCGGACGCCGCTGACCGCCAACGCTGTGACACATCGCGCAATGGATCGCGAACACCTGTTGCCCGAGTTCTTTTTCGCTCGCGCCCCAGGGCGTCGCGGGCGCGAGTGAGGCCAGATAACTGCCCAAGGCTGCGCGATCGTTCTCATCGCCTGCGAAGGGAGGCATGGTTTCGCGAATTACTGGAAGATGTAGCAGAGCCTCGCTGCCAAATTTCGCATCCCATCCACGGGCGAACCTGCGCATTGCACGATAACTCGCAACGGAGTGACAAGAACCGCACTCGATCACAAAAAGTTGCCGGCCATAGGCATGTGGGTTGTCCGTATTGGCTTCGACCCACGGCGAAGTCTTGGCCACACCGATCGCAGTGATCCCCTTGATCTGCCCTACCCTGACGTCGTTCGCATAGATGTAGCCGTTGATGACGTAGGGATAACGGCTGAACTCGCGCAGATATTCGCCGGAGCCCATGACGCCGAAGCCGGCCACTATCAGCACGGCCACGGCTACGGGACTCATCAGCTTGGGACGTAGAAGCGCCAACACCAAAGTCAGTATCAGGGCCACACCGGCGCAGACGGCTGCTCCCCGCAGGGAATAACGGACGGCAATGTAGGGTGCGCTGAGGGCTCCGTTGAAGTACGCTCGCGAATAGGGAGGCAGGTTGTGAAAATACCAGCGGCTCAAAGGCAGCAGCGATGCAATTCCCAGCGCCAGCCACCATCCCGACCAGCGCACAACGCGCTCCCGCAAGGCGGAGGCCTCCCACATCGCAGTGACCAGCCCGAAAATACCGGCCAGACCCGCGGCCATGGCGGTGCGAATGCACAATGACGGCCAATAAGTTGGGTTGAAGAAGCCGTCCCAGAATTTTCCGGTTTCGAGCCAGCGACCGGGCGTGAGCATGAAGGTGATAATGCCGTTGATCACTGCCAGGCTCGCCCATGCGGCAATGAAGTAGATCCAGCCGATCATGAGATGAGTGTGCCGGTCCAGAGTATCCCAGTGATAGGCGTAGATAAGAGCGGCAGCGATCTCGACGAAAAAGAAGACCCATTCGATCGCCCATCCCCACACGAAGGTGTGGATGAGTGAAGAAGTTGCCTCCGGGCTGACCAATCCGATGGTGAACCAGATGCCCACTCCGGTAACCGCTCCAAGGACGACGGTCAAAAGCGCGAAGAATTTGGAATGATGCCGCACGTAGCCCAGCAGATCCGAATCGTTGTGTGAATACGCACGCCGCTCGGTTACAACGAGGTATGCGCCGCCGCCGACCGCGAAGTGGGAGATGAAGACGTGAAGCACCGCTACCGCCGCGATCAGCAGTCCGCCAGGAAATCCAAGTTGCCAAACGGGATAGTTCATTCTGTCCCCCGCATCATCTCTCTAGCATGAGGGGGCGTCCATGCTTACGGCTGTGACTGGAGTCACGCGGGTGCGTGAGGCTTAAGCAGCTGCCCGCGCCGCAGTGTTACATTCAAAAGAAATGCGGTCCCGGACCCCAGCAGCTATCAGGTCGCGGCGAAGGTGGTGGATCAGTCCACGCGTCTGGGCCTTCCCGGACTGCAGGTGCGCCTCAACGATACCCGCCCAGGCATGGTTCCGGTGGCCAGCACAGTTACCGACCTCTACGGCAATGCGGTCTTCAAGCTCAGCCAGCAACAGGTCAGCAATCTCAGCAAAGACAACGCCATGCTCGCAATGGACGTACTCACCCCCGCCGGCAAATCAGTCCATGCCGGCGGCCAGACAGTTATTCCCACCCTGAATCATGCGGATACGCTGATGGCCGCATTGCCTTCTTCGACCGACCTGGCCCCCCACATCAATTCCGCGAAGGCGGTGAACACCCAACAGGAGGGCCGACTGACCGCTCTTGCGGCAAAACCCGACGCACTGCCCACCTATTACCAGCAAGTCCAGGCTGATCTACAGCAGCAACTGACGCAGATGCAGGCTATTGTGGCGAGCACGAAGTCTTAATTTACTTCAGTCGGATGTTGTGCGACTCAGCGGCCGAATCGATACGCGAAGGTACATTCCTTAAGCCGTGGAGTCACGCTGTCTGCGGATTCACTGATTCAATCTGTCAACCTGTCAACCGTGTGTTTGCTCTGACACTTACGGTTGACGCTCACCCTTGCGAGGGTCGGCCAGTCGTGCTTGTCAGCGGAGGAAACTCTGCCGGCCAGGCGGCTATGTTCCTCTGCGCGCGAGCCAACCATGTGCACATATTAATCCGTGGAGCACAACTCTCCAGCACCATGTCCGACTATCTCGCGCAGCGAATCCTGGCTTCGACGGCGATCACATTGCACTCCTGTTCTGAAGTGGTGAGTTTAGAAGGAACCACTCATCTGAGCCACGTTACTTGGCAATCCCGGGCTACTGGCGAAAAGACTCGCGTCGAAACAGAACACTTATTCGTGATGATCGGGGCAGACCCTTGTACAACGTGGCTGCGGGACTGCGTAGATCTCAATGCGAACGGCTTTGTACGAACATCGTCCGGATCCGAGGATCGAGGCCCTTTCGAAACGTCGGTGCGTGGTATCTTCGCGGTCGGCGACGTCAGAACAATCTCAACAACATGCTTTAGCACTACTCCGACGGCTTCCGGATTAAACCAGAAATTATGGTCCAGTAAGGGTCCACGAACTGTTTCCTAGGGTCATTAAAACGTTTCTGTAGCGCCATCCGTGCCGCGTGTTTTCAGTTAGTTACGGTTGAAGATTTCGCTGTCACGGCAGAGGTCCGGGCACTTTGGAATCAGTCGTCCAGGGAAGGCTTTCGGAGCTAACCATGAGTGCCGCAAACTGTACCGCACGCTACGGGATGATAAACGCTAACGCGGGCTGTTTCGACCCTTCCACAGGGGGCTTCCCCGCCGACTGGATTGTGGATAGGTGATTGATTTGGCGTGTGAATTGCCATGACGGTGCTGATGAGTATTCGTTAACTCTTATCCAGTTAGCCGATTTCTGGCAAACGTGCGACTTCGGACCTGTCGCGTCCGACAAAAGCAGAGAAGCATGCCGGAGATGAATGAACTGCCTTTGGCGAGGGATCGCCGGTAAAAGTCCTGGAAAGGTCCGGTTGTATGCTCGCCCGGGTCGCAGCGGCTTTAAACAGTGCTTTCAGATCATGATTGTGATCCTTGTTTAATCCGCGAATCGTTGCCTGCTTTTTGCGCCGCCGCAGCTGGCCTTGCACGAAGTGGTATTCCCCGCTGTCGCGAGTTTCCAAACCCAGTCCGCTGTAGGTCCTGACCTGCCCCCAAGAAGTCACAGCCTCGCAGCCGGCCGCGTCGGAGTGAGAAAGGCTGTGATCGCCGCTCATCCGTTGAAGTCTCAAGCGATTTTCGAGGAAGCAGGTTATCCATGAATCGGCTCATTCGACGTCACCCTCTTCGCATCAGTTTTCACTAGTCCAGATGGAGGCCGGTCCGCCGGGGCGGAGGCCCATTCTTTGTTGGGGTTGCTACCCATGCGAAAATGCAGATCGCCCCCTGCAATGATCTCGGCATGCGTCAACCAAGAACGGGTTAATTCCTTGCCGTTCAGTTTTGCGCTTCGGATATAGACGTTCTCCCATGAGTTGTTTTCGGCAACGATGATAAATCTGGAGCCTGTAGCGGGGTTATGGATGGTGACTCGATCGATCAGTGGACTGCCGATGACATACACACCTGTGGCAGCGTTGACCGGATAGAAACCTAGCGCGGTGAATACGTACCAGCTCGATAACTGTCCGCAGTCGTCGTTGCCGGGAATACCGGCATGCGTGTTGTTGTAGAGCGCCGCCACTTTGCGCACCCAATACTGCGTCTTCCACGCCGCGCCAGCGAAGGGAAATAAGTACGGATTGTGATTGCTCGGTTCATCGCCCTGGGCATCCTGGCCTACCATTCCTGTGACGTCGGGCCGGGAATCATACACGTACGATGGAGCAGTAAACAAAGCGTCGAGTTTGGTAATGAACGGCGCATCGCCGCCACAAAGATCGATCAAGCCTTGCACATCATGCGGCACGCTGAAGCTGGCCTGCCAGGCATCGCTCTCATCGTATTCGTCATATTCCCGGTCAGGCCGAAAAGGCTCACGCCATTTGCCATCTTCAGTCTTGCCCCGCATGAAGCCGGAGACGGGGTCAAAGACGTTCTTGTAGTTTTGCCCCAGCATGTAGAACATTGCTGCATCGTCGTGCTTACCCAATAGCTCGGCCATCGCCCCTGCGCACCAGTAGTCGTAGGCCAAGTCGAGAGTGCATGACACAGCGTTTGAAGTGCCCACCGGAATATAGCCGTAACGACGAAACTGCTCTTCCAATTCCTTATTGCCTTGGGCCTCCGCGCCCGTCAGTGCAGTATCACGAATGGCAGCATAAGCGGCTTGTAGATCAAAATCGCGGAACCCCCGAACGTAGGCTCCCACGATCATGCCGGCAGCGTGAAATCCAGTCATACTCCATGTTTCATTGCCCCACAACGGCCACATGGGCAGCGAGTGCTGGTTAAGCTCCCGGTAGTCAGCCAGCAACGTGCGGATGATGTCGTTGGTCCGATGCGGTTGCGTAAGCATGATGAACGGAAACTCGCCGCGATAGATATCCCAGATCGACAGCGTCGTGTATTTGGTAAAGCCGGGATTGGGATGATTCTTGCCATCCTGCCCCCGGTAGGTTCCATCCACGTCGTTGAATGTTGCGGGAGCGACAAGGCCGTGGTATGCGCCGGTGTAGAAGGTTTGACGAAGCGCTTCGTCCGAAAAACTGGCATTCAATACGGCAAGCGCCTTACTCCAATCTTGACCGATCTGGTGCATTACGGCGTCAAAGTCCCAGTGAGGGATCTCGGCGGCCAGGTTCTTCCTGGCACCTTCGATGCTCGTGGGGGATATTCCCAAGCGAATCACCAGGGGCTCCGAGGCCGGCGCATGACTGAGGATGACTTTGATTTCCTCGCCGGAGTATTCGCTTGCCGCAGAGGGTGGACTGATCTTCCCGTCCACATTGACCTCGACGGCAGCGGCCGGGCGCGAGAATTCCATGACGAAATACACTTGCCGATCTGCTGCCCATCCGTGAGTGGATCGCTTGCCACTTACGCAGGAATTGCTTTCAATATTGAGTTCCGAATGGTAGACCTTGCACCCCAAACCATGCGCCAGGTCTATGATTACTCCCTGACGAACGCCTGCCGACAATTTGGGGTAGCGGTACCGGTGCATCCCGCAACGGGTGGTCGCAGTGAGCTCTGCCCGCACGTCCGGCGTTTCCAAGTGCACGGAGTAATATCCCGCGCGCGCCTCTTCCCGCTGATGCGAAAAGAAAGAACGATAGCCTGGCGCCGGTCCATCGAAGACCCAGCCGGAGTCGAGTCCTAGCGCCTCGATCTGCATCTTGGCCTCGTCCTCCGGAATGCCCGCTTTCCAAGCCCAATTCTTACCTTCGACCAGCGGCATCACCAGAACATCGCCAAGGTCAATGCCTCCGGTCCCCTGGAGGTGGGTATGGCTGAAGCCCGCCACCACATTGTCCCGAAAGTGGTAGCCCGAACAGTGCTGCCACTCATAGTAGTCTCCCTGTCCGTTCCAGTTGGCTTCCGGAAGTCCACTCGTGTCGGGACTCAACTGCACCAATCCAAAAGGCGCCACAGCTCCGGGAAACGTGTGTCCGCGCCAGCCGGTGCCAATGATGGCCCGCACATCGCGGATCGCTTCCTGGTCCGGAATCTTTCCTGCCTGAGGTGTGGTCTCCTCGGCTGCCGCTTCCTTTGCCCCGGCGAAAACGACGGCCGGAGCCAACGAACCGGCCGCAGCCGCAGCACATGCCTTCAGGAATTCGCGCCTTCGCAACCGAAGAATCTCTTGGTTCATCGCAAATACTCTCGCCGCTGGCTGCTCAATCCATCCATCTCACATGACGCACTGAGGTGATTGCTCTCCCCTATTGATGGGCCGCATCCTTGGCGCGCCACTTTGCGGTGAGCTCCTTATCCGACAGAGCTTTGATGTAGACTCCGCCAACCACGCTGCGTGCCTGAAATTCAATCTGCTTCCCGGTTTTGGTGTCGTACCAGTCGGTCAAAGGGACGCGGTTGGGTGTCTCGTTGATCCACCGATAGATTGGATCGATCAGCGCGTTGAACTGTTCTGGGGTCGATGCGAGCGTGGCGGTCCAGACCGACCAGTCGAGTTTCGTGTAGTCAGCGCGGATGTCGAGCGGAAGGCCGTAACGATTGATCTTCCCCACGTAAAATGTAACCTCGGTCTCGCGAACAGTCTTAGGGAACAAGTTGAAGCTAAGGATTTGATCCCAAACCAGATTGTATTTCTGGCTCCATGTACCGGGACTGTTGAATGCCAGCTTGTAGTGGTCGTGTTCTTGAGCCATGCCAACCCACTTCGCTGCCATGCTTTTCGCCGTGCCGTTGTACTCCCTGGCAACGTCTTCCTGGTTAAGAAAGTGGGCAAGATCAGAGTAGGCTTCCAGCGCTTCGATCGCCTTGATGGAGAGATTGGCATTGTGGGCAACGTGCCCGGCAAAGTCGTCGGTGGTGAGTTGATTCTCGGGGTCAAGCCCCTTCGCCCTCAGATATTGAGCCCATTTTGTAAGCTGCGGCCAATAGCGCTTAGCGACATGCGGATCGCCCTCAGCCCTCGCCACGGCGTCAACGAGGATGAGCATGTTGCCGCTCTCCTCGACTGGCATCTGGTCCTCCTCGGTCTTTTCTCCGCCCCCGTAAACCTGCCCATTGGCCAGAGGATACTGTCCAAGGTCATGAGGGGAGAATGGGAATCGCCAGCGCGGAAGAGCGGCGTATGCGAGCACCGGAAGAAGTTGCGCTTCAAGCAACTTCGGCTGTAAGAAGAGAAAAAATGGCGCTGAAGGGTAAAGCACATCGACCGTGGCAATGAAGCCGCCTGAAAAGTTCTCCTTCGCAAAGAGCATCGGATCGCCGTTTACATCGGCAACCAGTTTATGAGCAGCAATGGTCTGCCGGTACGCCAGAACTGCTATCGCCGCGTAATGTTCGCCACCGACCTTGTTCAAATCTGCGACCAACTCCTTATCGAACGCTTTTCCGCGTGTTTCGAGGTTGGAGTATTGACTCTCGGCGGAGTCGAGCATCTCTTCGACGGTCAAATTGTTGCGCTGCCAGTATGGCCGGAGATTCCGTTGCAGATATTGAATGGCATAGCCGTCGGTATAAGAGACAAGCAGGTGACGCTCGGCAGGCTCGGCGCCCACAGAGCCGAAGTTGAGCATCGCCGCAAGATGCGGGCCTGCCGAATCGGCGGATTGAGGCATCCCAATCGAGTCGCTCGCCGGTACCTTGCCCTGAGCCACGAAGGCATCGATAGGACCCGAAGTAATCACCGTAGTCGAATCCTCATTTCTGGGAATGGCGAGACGAAAGTAGCCCCAATCGATCCGAAGATCGTCGCCCGAGCGGTTGAGAATGTTCTGGTCGCGCGAGCCAACAGAGAGGACTTTCAGCAGCGCGGTTTGGTTGCGGAATGACACAACCTGTTCGCTGCGGTCGTTCACAGCAATCAACGGATCGACATCAAGAAGGACTGAAACCCGGTGCCCGGCCCCATCGGTCGACGAGACGCGCCACGTCAGGTACGTGACTGGCCGCGAAAGCAGATCCAAATCGCTCGTGATCGCGGGAGTAAAGAAAGTGAATTCTAACTCTACGCCGCTTTGGCGAAACTCATAACGAGTATGCGTAGGCGAGATTGCAGTGCTCGATTGCTCCATTGCAGGGATCGACTCGGGGTTGTGACCCATGAAGCGGAATGACTTCCCGTCAATGCGAGCGATGCCGGCGATTGGTTGTGCAGAGCCTGTCCAGTGAGTTGTGTCGGAGTCCGCAAGATTGTCGGTCGCGGACCATATGCTGAAGTACGGGTCGTGTGTGATGAGTGGGGTCGCCGGAGCCCGTTGCTGAGACAGAGTGGAAGCAACGCCAAGGAGGACAACAGAAAAACCGGCAACAATTGATGCGACTTTCGTCATGGGATCCCTTTTCGACCGCACACTTTCTCAATGAATCACTGATTTACCCGGCGTCTTCGCGATCGAAGAGCGACTGGGCGCTGGCTGTACGCTGGAAAGCACAACCTCGACGTCATGCTTACCGGCCAGGGTGGCGGGAATAAAAGCCTCTGGTTGAGCGGCTCCATCCAGCTTGCAATGCAGGATTCTTCTTCCCGCCCCCGTTATCGTGATGTTTAGCACTGCATGTCGATAATGCACTCCCTGCAACGTAATGGAGCGCAACCCAAGACTGGCTGGAATAGTGGGTTGAAGGCGTATGCCCCCATCTTCGAAGTGCATTCCAAAGAGCACTTCATGCACCATGCGCACGTAGCCGGTTGCCGACCACGTCTGGTGACGAACGGAGTCCCACAGCAATCCTGCCTGAACCCCCCCGTAAGGCTCTCCAGTGTAGGGATGATACATTTCTCGGAAATCGCCCGAGCGCAAGGCTAGTTGAGTTGCGTCAAGAAACTCTTTCGCAAACACGGAGGACTCGCCGACAGAGGCCGCCGCCGTAGCCCAAAATGCGTTAATGAATGGCCAGATGGTTCCGTTGTGACGTCCGAAGTTCTGGTTCGTCGGATCTCGGTAGCGCGGGTACGGCGGCCAAGTGCAGGCGATGCCCCATGGCGTTGCGCTGGCATGACGAACGATGGCATTCGATTGCTGCTCTCTGCCCACGCCTAACAAAATGGCGAAGGCTTCTCCAAGAGCCTCCTGCGTTGAGTCGATCCTGCCCTCCCCATCGCGACGGTAGGCAAAACGATCCAGGTTGGGCATCCATAGAATGTGCTGGATGGCGTCTCGCAGGTTCGCCGCTTTCTTGTCCAGGTCGTCAGTTTCCTGCGGCGCCGCTCCAAGCTTCCGCCCCATAACAGCAGCCGCCCGATAGGCTCCGTAATAAACGCTATTTGTACTGAGCACTTCCATGTCTGCCGCTTGGGGGTAATCAAAAACGTTGTCACCGTGTTCATCATTGAAGGGTGGATCTCGATATGCGGCTTCGCCATCAGCGTAAACGCCGGGCCCTCGAAAAAGTCCTGTCCTTGCATCGTATTCCGCCGACCGCATCGCGGCGAGCGTGCGCAGCGAGACGTCATACGCGCTTTTCAGAAACGGCTGATCTCCGGTAACCTGCACATAATGGAGCGCCGCAAGAATCCATATCACCTTGTCCCAATATTGCCCGCCAATGAGTGGCCCATCCGGAGTAAAGTCGACCTCATGCCATAGGGTGCGCTTGGCAATCTCCGGAATCAGCAGAGATGCGGCATTCCAACTGTTAATGGACGAGTCCCTCGTCCAGGTTCCATATCCCTGCCCGGCTTCGAGCAATCCCTGATGAAGGTTGTACTCCATCACCCGCAGGGCAAGCTCGTAGGCCTCGGCAAACTCAGCGACCGGCGCGCCTTTGATTTCCAGGGTCGGCGCGGGGATCCAACGATCTTCCTCCCCGGGCAGAGTGCTGACCCATGCGGGCTGTCCGATGGTGAACGTCGCGCTCAACTGTGCGCTTGAGGAACCACCTGCAAATACTGTGTAGGGTCCCGGTTCCACATTCCACTGCCGTTTTGCATTCCATACCGCAAGCTCGCGCTGCTTGAGCGGGAAGGTAAGCGTTCTGCTCTCTCCCGGCTGAAGGTGGATGCGCTGGAATCCCTCAAGCGTTTTGTCGAATGTAATGACGCTGCTGACGTCATGATGCAGGTAGAGTTGTGCAACCTCATCTCCTTCCAGCTTGCCGGTATTGGTGACAACGACCGTAACCATCAGGTCGTCTTTTGAATTTGGTTCCGGTAAATGTACGACAAGGTCGGAGTAGCGGAAGGTGGTGTAGCTCAAACCGTAGCCGAGCGGGAACAACTCTTCGCCAGTGTGGCCACGAGCGCCCTTGTCGCGCAAATTCTCCTGCGGCTCTACCTCTGCATCTTCAGCGGCGGAGAGTGCGGTCGGCAGCCTCCCCGCGGGATTGCTTGTGCCAACAAGAACCGCGGCTATGGCGCGCTCTCCCGACTGTCCCGGCGACCATGCCTCCAGAATCGCGGGAATGTGCTTCGCAGCCCAAGGCAACGTTCGCTGAAATTTGCTTTCATAGATGATTACCGTGTTTTCGTTCGCCGTGACGATCGCCTTCAGAAAAGTACTTTGCTCGCCTTGTGATTGGAATGCCTTTCCGCTCTCGATCCCAAGCGACGCGCTGGGGGCGTCGCGCAGAACAATGAGAACAGCATCCGCATTCTTGACATGAGACAAGGTCGAATCGGTGTTTTTGCCATCGTCTTGCATTACCTGCGCATCCGGGAGCAATTTCTGAATCTCCTCGGCAAGTGTATTCGCGGGGGGCGACGTGTTGATCCTCTTCGCGTCATCGCCTTCTGCCAGAGGCTCAATGACAACAATGTGCCTTGCCGTGTGCGACAACGGCAGAAGGTGGTTCTCATTCCGAAGCAAAGTCAGAGATTGAACGGCTGTTTCGAAAGACACATCATATGCACCAGGCGCGGTATTAGGCGGAAGCGCGGAGGACGAATTGGGATCGTCGAACAAACCCATGCGGAACTTTGCGCGGAGAACATCACCGACAGCGTAATTGAGAGTCTCCGGTGAAACCACTCCAAACTTCACGCACTCGCCGATGATGTCTGCCAGCGCTTCGTCCTCATAGTCGTTCCACTGCATTTCTGTACCTGAGTTCAGCGCAAGGCAGATCGTGTCATTTGGAGTTGCTCCGATGTGCTGCGTTTCAAGTAAACCGCGGATTGATCCCGGAGCAGCCAACACCACTCCGTGAAAGTTCCATTCGTTGCGTAAGATGTCCTTCAAAAGTCCGGCATTGGCAGCCATGGGAACGCCATCAATTGCGCTGGAGCCTATAACGACCCCCATGGCATTTCCCTCGCGCAAGACAGGCTCGAATGGCTTCAGGAGATCCATGCGCAATTCCCGCTCGCCAACCTGCACTGACTTCGCACCAGGCCCAGAGGCCGCACCTGTCGCAAAATATGCGGGGAATGCCATCACAGAGTGTGCCGCATTTGCCGGTTCGCCTTGCAGGCCCTGCACGTAAGCGCGCCCCATTTGGCCGATGAGCCACGCATTCTCGCCAACCCCTTGGTCTACCGGTGTCGATGGCAAATCCGCGGTAAAGCTGAAAAGCGGGAAGATCACTGAGTTGATTCCGAGGGCTCGTTGGCGAGTGGCAAAAATGCTCCCAGCTTGCTTGGCCAGTTCCACGTTCCAGGTTGCGCAGAGATTTGTCAGACCAGGAGCGCCGTGCATTTCGGGATTCGCGAATGAAGCTGCGTTGACGGCCAGGGGCGGAATTCCTAGTCTGGAATGTTTCGTCAACCAATCCTGAATGCCATTGGCCGGAACCGCCTCCAGCACGATGCCTCCAATCCCAGATGTCGTCCAGGAGGGCTGGCTTGGCTGCGGGTTCGCAACTGCAGTTCCAGTCGGCGGTTCAAGCAACCCTGGCGGAATTGGAACCATGTCGAGTTGGTGCGCTTTCTCCACCAAGCTCATGCGATCCAGCAGATCCTGCACACGCTGGTCTACAGGTAGCTTGCTTTGCCTGTAAGGGGGAACCGCATCCGGAGCGGTCTGCTGCTGGGCATGGAGATGAATGGGAGCCGCACTCGCAGCTCCAAACAGAACCCAGATGACACACTGGAACAGAATGTCATGGATTGAAAACCGATGAAAACATCGCGGCATCGCGTGCCGGTGTAAGCGCAAGATCATTCCCTTTTTCACCTTCCCTTGCATGGTTCTCACCTTCCCTGATCTCTTTTTGACCATTCGTCGAAGGCATCCGATGACTATCAACCCAAGGCATGAGTCACGTTCATTTCTCGCTGCTAGACGATGTGCCTGATCGCTTAGTGGAGAGCCTTGCCTCTGCTTTTGTTAGAAGCAGCCGAGGAGTATTGACATCCACGGTTCCGCTACCATGCCTCCTATTGGCGAGTTTTGTCCGTGAGGTCTACGTAGACTGGATTTCCATTGTCGTAGCGACATCCGTTCAGCAACCAGGTGAACTCAATAATGTTCAACGACGAGAAAAGCGATTCCTGAACTCCGTCGGCTGCCGGAGTCTTGTTGATGGCTTCGACGAACGTTCCAACTTGAATGCTTTCGCGCAAGACGCCGGAAATGAACGAGACAGCCTGATCTGTTCGCTTGGTGTCGATCAGGCCGTATGCGGTGAGGTTCACGTCGGGATACTTATAATCCTCAAACCCCAATCCATTCTGGTGTGGGCGAAAGCCTTGGGTAAAGTAGTCCCCTAAGCGGGCCCGGATGGCAAGGGGGAATTGTTGGATAGCAAGGGCTTGGCTGATATAGGCAGAAAGCTCTGCATTACTTTCAGCCCTGTCAGCCTTGGAATGTACTCGTTCATCTGAGAAAAAGTATTGGTGTATCTGAGCTGGGTCCGAAAAGAACCACTTCCGGCTGCTATCAGCCATCTCGGCCTGTTTACCCCGCCACATTTGCTCATCAGGTGAGTTTCCCAATTCAGCGCAGATAAGACTCGCAAAGCCGGCATCATATATCCAAGATGACGTAAACTCCAGGTCCTTCTCGTCTGCGATGTTATGACCCTGGTAGATCCATCGGGGGTTTCTCTCTTCCCATAATAGGTTCTTCCGAATCGCAGGATAGACTGCCGCAAGCTGTGCCCTATCGTGTGTTCTGGAGTAGAGTATCCATGCGGTCTGCGCCTTCCGTGCCGGCAAG
>Ga0335078_10008469_pt1 | contig 15295 bp, 16 predicted proteins | sample Lox_Sample_32_FD_206711 | JGI IMG/M metagenome (GOLD analysis project Ga0335078, IMG submission 206711) | Soil microbial communities from Loxahatchee National Wildlife Refuge, Florida, United States - Lox_Sample_3.2 | ecosystem: Environmental > Terrestrial > Soil > Wetlands | place: USA... | reverse complement strand
GGATGCGAAGGGCCGGCTCGTCGAGCGGCTGCAGAAAGCCTATGCTTCCGTCCGTGTCGGCGATCCTCTGGAGCCCGGCGTGCTCGTGGGCCCGCTCATCGACCGCCGCGCTTACGACGCAATGCAGGCCGCGTTGGTGCAAGCGCGGAAGGACGGCGGCTCCGTCATCGGCGGCGAGCGTGTGCTGGCGGAAAAGCATTCTAGTGCCTACTACGTGAAGCCAGCGCTTGTGACCATGCCCGCGCAGACCGAGATCGTGTGCCAGGAAACCTTCGCGCCCATCCTCTACGTCATGGCCTATCGCGATTTCGACGAGGCAATCCGCATGCAGAACGAGGTGCCGCAGGGCCTCGCCTCCAGCATCTTCACGGGCGATCTCCGCGAGGCCGAGGCCTTCATGAGCGTGGCCGGAAGCGATTGCGGCATCGTCAACGTCAATATCGGCCCGAGCGGCGCGGAGATCGGCGGCGCCTTCGGCGGCGAGAAGGACACTGGCGGGGGCCGCGAGTCGGGCTCCGATGCCTGGAAGTCATACATGCGCCGCTCCACCAACACCATCAACTACTCGCGCGAGCTGCCGCTCGCGCAGGGCATTCGCTTCGACATCGGCTGAGCGGGGGATCGGCATGCTCATTGGCTTCGACACGCCCACGCGTGGGCCGCTCGCCTCGCCCGACAACATTGCGCGCATCGCGGTCGAGGGCGAGGCGATGGGCTTCGACTACTGTACCGTGAGCGATCACGTCGTGATCCCCGCTGAAATCCATGCGCGCTATCCCTACGCGGAGAGCGGCGAGTTTCCGCAGATGGGCCGGGGGAATTGGTACGAGCAGCTCTGCGCCGCTTCCTTTCTCGCGGCAAAGACGTCGCGGCTGCGCTTCGTCCTTTCGGTCATTGTCGTGCCGCATCGACCTGCCGTCCTTGCGGCGAAGATGCTGGCCACGGTCGACCTGCTCTCGAAGGGCAGGCTCGTCGTGGGATGCGGCGCCGGTTGGCTTCGGGAGGAAATCGAGGCGCTGGGAGCGCCGCCCTTCGCCGAGCGCGGCGCCGTGACCGACGAGTATCTCGCGGCTTTCCGCGAGCTCTGGACCTCGGAGACGCCTCGCTTTTCAGGACGCTACGTCAGGTTCTCCGATATCGTCTTCGCGCCGAAGCCCGCGCAGAAGCCGCATCCTCCGATCTGGATCGGTGGCGAGAGCCCGCCGGCGCTGCGGCGCGTGGCGAAGCTCGGCAACGGCTGGTATCCCATCGGCAGCAATCCGCAGCATCCTCTCGACACCCTCGCGCGTCTTCGCGCGGGCATGGAGCACATGCGCAAGCTCGTCGCCGAAGCTGGACGCGATCCCGTCTCCGTCAGCATGGCCTATCGGGTGCATCGCTACGGTAGTGCGGCCGAGCCGCGCACCGCCGAAGGCGACCGACGGCTGTTCTCCGGCAGCCCCGCCGACATCGCCGAGGACCTGCGCACGTTCCGCGAGCTCGGCGTAGGCGCCATCGATTTTGGCTTCAGCGCCGCGACCGTGGACGCCACCCTCGACAACATGAAGCGCTTCCGCCAGCAGGTGATGGCGCACATGTGACGCGTGCGTCTAGGCGCTTCAAAGCACTAAGACACCAAGTCTGCGACCGCGTCCCAATAGCGCTTCGCCGCATCGAGATGGTCGCCGAGCGTGCGGCCGGGGATGCGTTTGTGGTGGTAGCGGGAGTAGGTGTTGTTGAGCGTGGCGTGGGTGACGCCGACATCCTTCCAGGCCTGCAACTCTGCGCGCCATTCCTTGGGGCCGCCGGTCCCGGCGGAGACCCAGACCTCGATGCCGATCTCGGCGGGATCGCGCCCCTCTTCCTTCACATAGGATCGGAGCTTCGCGAACTCCGCTTGCGCCGAGCCATCATTGGGATGAGCGAGCATCATCCAGCCGTCGCCCCACTTCGCGATGCGCCGTAGCGTCACGTCCGCATGGCCGCCGAACCAGATCGGGATCGAGCGATTGACCGGCAGCGGATTGATGCCGGCATCTTCGATCGTGTGCCATTTGCCGCGGAAGGTGACGTGCGGCTCGGCCCAGAGCGCCTGCATCACCTGCACTTGCTCCTCCGAGCGCTTGCCGCGGTTGTGGAAATTCTCGTTGAGCGCCGTGAACTCGACCTCGTTCCAGCCGATCCCGACGCCGAGCCTGATCCGCCCGCCGGAAAGAAGGTCCGCGCAGGCCGCTTGCTTCGCGACGAGCGCAGTCTGTCGCTGCGCCAGGACCAGCACCTGGGTCGAGAGTTCGACCTTCCGCGTGCAGCCGCTCAGGAACCCGAAAAGCACGAAGGGATCGTGGAAGAAATCCTTGGAGGTGTTGCGATCGCCCCAATTCGGCCGGTTCGCGATGTTGGCGCCGAGGACGTGATCGGTCGCGGTCAGATGGTGGAATCCAAGCGCCTCGGCGGCCTGCGCGAACTCGCGCACCACCGCGGCCTCGCCGCCGATGTCGCCCAACGGCAACGCGACGCCGAGCCTCATCTCAACCCATCACCGAGGCGGAGACGGGCTCGATCTCGTAGATTACGCGGACCTCGCCGGCGCGCGCCCACGGATATTTGTCCTTGCCGATATACTTTTTCGCGAGCGAATCGATATGCGCGACGCCGCCTTCCTCGGTGTGGCGCTTCACCTTGCCGCGGATCTGGATGTAGCGGTAGGCGTTGTCGGGATCGAGGATCGAGAGCGCGACCGTCGGCCGCGCTTCCATATTGCGCGCCTTGATCCGGCCCTTTGCCGTGTTCACGCGGATCACGCCGCCGATATAGTCGAACCAGACCGGTGTCACCTGCGGCGAACCGTCCGGCATCAGCGTGGCGAGATGCGCGAAAGCGACCTTCTTCTGCAGAAGGTCGAGGAATGCCTCGGGGATTGCAGACATGTCGGTACTCCCGTGTGGTCGGGTTAGAGGGGCCAGCCCGGCATGGTGAAGCCGCGCTTGTCGAGTTCCGCGTCGAGCGCCGTCGATTGCTCGCGCGTGAGTGCGGCGAGCGGCGGGCGCACGGTCTGCCACGCGCTCTCGCGCGCGAAGCGCGCGACCGTGTGCTTGAGCGCGGGAATCATCGGGAATTTCTGCATGGCGAAGCGAAGGTCATTGAGCTTTGCCTGCCGATCGTCCGCGTCCGGATCCTTCCAATGGACGTAAAGCGCATGGATCGCCGCGGGGTTGATGTTGGCGGTCGCGCTGATGCAGCCGGCGCCGCCATGGCGCATGTTCGGAAGCAGGAACGCCTCCGATCCCGCGAAGACGTCGAAGACCTCGTGGAAGGCCTTCAGCACGGCCTCGGTGTTGTTCCAATCGCCGGAGCTGTCCTTGAGGCCCGCGACGGTGCCGGGATAGGCCTTGAGCAGGCGTTCGATCAAGTTGAGGGTGATCGGGACCTGCGAGACCGGCGGTATGTGATAGAGGTAGACCCGAAGCCGCGCGTCGCCCACGCGTTCGATCACCTCCGCGAAATTCCGGAAGAGGCCGTCATCGCTGACGCCCTTGTAGTAGAAGGGCGGTAGCATCAGCACCCCGGCGCAGCCGTATTTGACCGCATGCGCCGTGAGCTTCACGGAATCGGTGAGTGCGCAGCATCCCGTTCCCGGCATCATCACGCGAGGATCGATGCCGCCCTCGATGAGCGTGTCGAGCAACTGCATCCGCTCCTCGACGCTCAGCGAGTTCGCCTCGCTGTTGGTGCCGAAGACCGCAAGGCCGCAATTCTGCGAGACGAGCCACCGGCAATGCCGCAGCAGCCGCTCTGCGTCGACGGAGAGATCGGACTTGAACGGCGTCACCACCGGCGAGAGCACACCCGCGATGCGCCGCGCCGCGCTCTCCTTCCCGGAGCTCATCCGGTCTCGCGCGCCCGATCGGGCAACCGTTGCACCTGCAGCCTCGGCCATTTCGGTCCTCCGTAGTCGAGGTCAAGAGCTATAGCATGGTTCGCGGCGCGAATCATGCCATCGGAATGCTCGATAGCCGGCTTGAAAAGCGCGGCCGTCGCGCCAGAATGATCGTGCTTTCGCACGGGACACTTCTGCGAGGGGATCATGCGAAACCCTGTCCTCAACTTCAGCCGCGCGGAATATGCCGCGCGCCTCGCTAAGACGAGAGCGGCAATGGAGAAGGCCGGTCTCGACCTGCTCATCGCGACTGACCCCTCGAACATGGCCTGGCTCACGGGCTATGACGGCTGGTCGTTTTATGTGCACCAATGCGTGCTGGTGCCGCCCGACGGCGAGCCGCTCTGGTACGGCCGCGGCATGGATGCCGAGGGCGCGAAGCGCACCGCCTATCTCCATGACGACCGGATTCTCGCCTATCCCGATCATTACGTGCAGTCGCGCGAGCGGCACCCCATGGATTTGCTATCGCGCATCATCGAGGAGCGGCGCTGGGGACGCGCGCGCATCGGTGTCGAGATGGACAATTACTGGTTCAGCGCCGCGGCCTACGCCTCGCTCCAGAAGCATTTGCCGAACGCGAGCTTCGCGGACGCGACGGGGCTCGTGAACTGGCAGCGCGCGGTCAAGAGCCCGCAGGAGCTCGACTGCATGCGTCGCGCGGCCCGTATCGTCGAGGCCATGCACGCGCGCATCGTCGAGAAGGTCGAGCCGGGCATGCGCAAGAACGATCTCGTCGCGGAGATCTACGATGCCGCAATCCGCGGCGTGGACGGAAATTGGGGCGATTACCCCGCGATCGTGCCGATGCTCCCCTCTGGTGCGGACGCCGCGGCACCTCACCTCACCTGGGACGACCGCCCGATGCAGAGGGGCGAAGGCACTTTTTTCGAGATCGCCGGCTGTTACCGGCGCTATCACTGTCCGCTCTCGCGCACGGTGTTTCTGGGGAAGCCCACGCCGGCCTTCCTCGACGCCGAGAAAGCCGTACTCGAGGGAATGGAGGCCGGCCTCGCGGCGGCGAAGCCTGGCAACACGTGCGAGGACATCGCCATCGCCTTCTTTGCGGTGCTGAAGAAATACGGCATCGTCAAGGACAGCCGGACCGGCTACTCGATCGGTCTCAGCTATCCTCCGGATTGGGGCGAGCGCACCATGAGCCTCCGCACCGGCGATCGCACGACTCTCGAGCCGAACATGACCTTCCATTTCATGACGGGCTTATGGCTTCAGGACATGGGGCTCGAAATCACCGAGAGCATCGCGATCACGGAGAGGGGCGCCGAGTGCCTCGCGAATGTGCCGCGCAAGCTCGTCGTGAAGGCGTGAGCATCATGCCGACCGCCCCCGATGCGACGAGCAGGAGCCGAACTTGAGCCAAATCCGCATCACCGCCGGGTCCTTCGTCTTCACAGCGCGCTTCGAGGAGGCGGCTGCACCGAAGACCTGCGCGAATTTTCGGACGTTGCTTCCATTCAAGCAAAAGATCATCCACGTGCGCTGGAGCGGGGAGGCCTGCTGGATTCCGTTGGGCGATCTCGATCTCGGTCTCGGCTTCGAGAACCACACGAGCTTTCCCGCGCCCGGCGATATCCTTCTTTATCCCGGCGGCATCAGCGAGACGGAGATCCTGCTCGCTTATGGCGGCGTCCGCTTCGCGAGCAAGGTCGGGCAGCTCGCGGGGAATCACTTCCTCACGGTGACGGAAGGACGCGAGAGGCTCCGGCCGCTCGGGGAGCACGTGCTCTGGCAGGGAGCGCAGGAGATACTCTTCGAATCCCTCTGATCGGATATCGATAAAATGCCGCGAAAACGCGGAACAACCGCAGGCGTCTCCTAACCAGTGGGAAAGATGTGGCCGGCATACTCGCGCCGCCTTCCAGGGGGTCCCTAATCCCGAGGCGTCAGGAGCGGAAATGGGTGGCAACGAGTTCATCGACGATGAGGAGCTCTTGATCGAGGAAGAGGCTCAGGCGATGCGCAAGACCGTGCGCAAGCGCGTCCTCTGGAAGGCTCGGCTCGAGGTCGCGGGCGTGACCTACGCCTGCGCCGTCGTCGATCTCTCGCTCGGCGGGGCGCGGCTGCATTTTGCCGAGCCCGTGGAGAGCGGAACGAAGGTCCGCCTCATCCTGGACCGCTTCGGCGCCTTCAGTGCCGCAGTGGTCTGGCAGAAGGGTCGCGGCATCGGCGTGCGCTTCACCGACGATCCCCAGCGCATCGCCGACCTCATCGGCGCGCGCCTGCCGCTCGACGTGACGAAAGCGGTGGCGTCGGCCTAACTCCGATAGTCGACGCGAAATCCCCCGCCACCGGGCTCGAGCCGGAAACGGCCCTCTGCGATTGCGTGCTGCCAGGCTGCGGTGCGGAGGACGCCGCCGAACGGGAAGAAGTGCAGCCCCGCGATTTCCTGCCGTCCCTCTGGCGCCGCCGCGAGCGCTCGCAATATCGGCTCCGGCCCCGTCTGCGTCACGAGATGGGCGATCGAAGCGGCGTCTGCTCCCAAGGCGCGCGCGGAAGGGCCGATGCCGCAGCGGAGCGCATAGGCGAGGAGCGTGCGCAGGCTCGCGGGTCCCGAGAGGCCGACGCGGACGGGAAGGTCGATGCCGCTCGCCCTGAGCCGTGCGATCCACGCAAGGATCGGCAAGGCCTCGAAGCAGAATTGCGTGACCAGATAGAGCCCTATGCCGCTCCCGCGCCCGAGCGCGACTTTGGCGCGGAGCGCTTCCCACAGCGCGCCGTTGCCGATCCGCGCGTGCTGCTCGGGGTATCCGGCGATGCCGGCGCGGAGAATGCCGCTCTTCTGCAGCAGGCCCGTGGCTAGCATTTCCAGGCTCGAGGGGTAGGGGCCCGCGGGCCTCGCGACGTCGCCTGCGATCGCCAACACCTGGCGGACGCCGGCTTCGCCCGCGAGGCGCTCGATGCAGTCGCGGAGTTGGGTGAAGCCCGTGAAGTTCCGCGCTCCCAAGTGGGGCACGGGATTAAATCCCGCGCGGGCGAGCCGCGCGGCGACGGCGATCACCTCGTGATAGCTCTCGCCGGGTAGATGATTGACGTAGACGTCGCTGCCTGCGTCGAGCCGATCGCGGTAGGCCTCGATGTCGGCGGGCCTTCGCGCGGCCGTCTCGAGCGAGGCGCCCGCGACGAGCGCCACGATGCGCCGGCGCTCTTCCTCGATGCCGGTCGCTGGCGGAGGAGGAGAGAGCGCCGCTCCTGGCATCGCCGTCAATCCCGCTTGCGGGAGATCACGTAGGATTCGTCGAAGAACCAGAGCCCGCCGTGCTTTTGCAGCACCTCGCGGGTCGCGTCGAGATAACGACGGTCGGCGATCACCTCGCCGAGGCGCTGGTCCTCGATCTGCGCGACATAGATCGCGGCGTTCCACGCCGCAAAGAGCGTCGAGGTCCCGATGGTGTCGCTGATCTCGCTCGGCAGCGTGTGCATGTCGTAGCGGAATACCGAGCGGCCGTCGGCGTAGGCATTGAAGTTGAGGTCGCGCCCGGCGCTGCCGAGCTCGGCTTTCGCGATCTTGAGGAGCTCGTGTCGGTCGGTCGTGAAGGGGTTCTCGTCGGGCCAGATCTTCTGGATGATCTCGAGCCCGGGGTCCCTGCCGTAGGAGTGGATGGTAAGGAGCCGTCCGCCTGGCGCGAGGCTGCGGGCGAGGGGCGCGATCACCTTGCGCGCCTTGAATTCCGCGGTGGCGCGGGCGCGGTAGGGCTGCGAGGCGATCACGAGATCGAAATCCGCGCGCGTGGCGCCGCGCTTCGGCAGCACGGAATCCAGCAGAAACTTGTGGTCCTCGCGGTAGATCACCAGCACCACCGGGCGGTCGTAGACGGGATTGCCCGAGGTCTTGCTCATCCTCGCGCGCCAATGCCCGGAGAGGAAGGATTGGAGATCGAGGATCTGCTCCTCGAAATGGTGCGAGGTGTTGCCGGTGAGCGCGAGCTCATGCCAGACGAGGCTCGTCGCCGCCGTGACCGAGCCGGGCGCAAGCCACGGAGCCTCGGAGTAGTAGAGGTTCGTCATGACCAGCACGGTCGAGGGATGCTCGAAGAAACGGTCGGGCATCTTGTCGAGGCTCAGACGCACGTCCTCGAGGCTGATCTCCTTGCCGACGATGTAGTGCGGCATGGTCGGAAAGCGGTCGTGCATCGCGCGCATCACGCGCGCGAGTACGGTGCCGTCGCCGACGCCGGCGTCGAAGAGGCGGAGCGCGGGCGGGCGAGGGTGGACGTTCGCGAGCTCGAGCGCCACACGCTGCGCCACTACCCATTTCTCGCTGCAGGTATTGACGAAGAGCAGATATTTCTGCCGGTTGTCGTAGAAACGGAATCCGGCCGCCGGGCTTGCAGGCGGCGGTGCCGCAGGCACGGGCGGGGCCGGCGGAGGCATCAGCACGCTCGCGCTCGAGTTCTCCGCAGGCGAATGCGAGGCCATATAGGCCTGGATGCGGTCGAAGGTGTCGGTGGTGATGCGCCCGCCGTATTTGAGACGGCTCACCAGCTTGCCGTCATTGATCGCGAGCCGGCCAAACGTCGACTCCGCAAGGCCCGCCCGGCGGCAGTAGTCGGAGATCTCGCGCAGCAGCGTCTCGGCGTTCACCCCTGGACCTCACGCTTTGTCTAGGGAGTCAACGCGCTCCTGCCCACTCCGTCAACCATAATACAGCCCATGGCAAAGGTGGGCAAAATAGTGGGCGATTTCCCATCAGAGTGGGAATGGCCGACGGCGGATCTTCAGCATCCCAAGGTAATCGGCAGCGGCTACGCAGCCTCGACGGCCTCGACGCGCAGGACCATGCCGCGAGTTCCGACGACGCGGACCGCGCGGCCCGCGGCGAGGTCGGGGCCGCTCAGCTGCCAGAGCGTGTCGCCGATGAAGACGCGGCCTTGCCCGTGCGAGATCGGTTCCGCGAGGACGAGGGTGCGCCCCACATATTGCGCGGCGCGGTCGTTGATGAGCTCGGGCCGCGTGGGGTGGCCGTGCTGGCGGAGCCGCGCTCGGATCGTCCAGGCCGGCCCGAGGAGCGCCAGCGAGAGTGCGCCGAAGCCGCCGAACTGAATCCAATCGTCGAGGCCGGGGATCGCCCAGACCGCGACCCCGACGATGACGGCGGCAATCCCGAACCAAATCAGCACGAAGGTCGCGGTGAAGGCCTCGACCGCGGCGAGGGCAAAGCCGAGCGCGAGCCAGATCCAATAGACCATGAGTGCTCTCCTGCGCCTTTCAGCCGCCGCCCCAGGGGCCAGGTGCGGGTGTCGCGTTGCCGTCGCTGCCGCGGACGGGTGCCTGTGGCGCAACCGCGCGCACACCGCCGCCTCCGCCGAAGACCTCTTTCACGATCTCGCCGACTCCGGAGACGGTGCCCGCGAGGCTCGCAAATTCCGTGGGGAGGATCAGGATCTTCTGGTTGGGCGAGGCGGCGAAGGATTGGAGCGCCTCGACGTATTTTTGGCCGAGGAAGTAGTTGATCGCCTGCACCGAGCCGCTTGCGACCGCCTCGGAGACAAGCCGGGTCGCCGTCGCTTCCGCCTGCGCCAGGCGCTCGCGCGCCTCGGCCTGGAGCTTCGCGGCCTCGAGTTTTCCCTGCGCGATCCGGATCTGGCTCTCCTTGTTGGCATCGGCCTCGAGGATTTGCGCGCGCTTGTCGCGCTCGGCCTTGAGCTGGCGCCCCATCGCCTGGACGATGTCGTCGGGCGGACGGATGTCGCGGATCTCGATACGCGCCGCGCGCACGCCCCAGGAGGCCGTTGCCTCGTCGAGCGCCTGCAGCAGATGCGCGTTGATGGTCTCGCGCTTCGAGAGGATCTCGTCGAGCTCCATCGAGCCCATCACGTTGCGCAGCGTCGTCATCGCGAGGGTCTGGATCGCTTGTGGCAGGCTCACGACCTCGTAGGTCGCCTTGACGGGATCGAGCACCTGGTAGAAGAGCACGCCGTCCGCCGAAACGGCCGCGTTGTCGCGGGTGATGACGGACTGCTCGGGAATGTCGAGCACGGTCTCGCGCATGCTGACGCGCGCGCGCACGCTGTCGATGATCGGCACGATGAGATTGAGGCCCGGCGAGAGCGTCTTGTAATAGCGGCCTAGCCGCTCGACCACGTAGGTGTAGCCCTGCGGCACCGTGCGGACGCTGAGCGCCACCACGACGATGCCCAAGAACGCGAAGGCGCCCGCGACGATGAGTGAGCCGCTGATGAGCATGGACCTGTCCTCCCGATTCGGCCGGCACGGGACTGGGCCCGCCATTGCCCATTAGGTGGGTAGCGGCGGCCCGGTTTCAACTATGCGTCGAAGCTGAGTGCCGCGCCTTTCCCGCTACTCGGCCTGGATCCTTAGGGATTCTTTAACCCTGAAAAGTCAAGGATCGCTGCGTAACCCCTGGCTTTTTAGAGAAGCCCATGCTCGACACCGATTTCATGCGCGGCCGTGTCCATCACTACCGCCATCTGGCGGATGGGACGGAGGACCGTGCGAACGCGGCGGCATTGTTAACGCTTGCCGCCGCTTTCGAGGCCGAGGCCGATCTCGTCGAGAGAAGCCTCTACCGGCGCTCGCCCACGCGCGAGGCGCGTGGACGATGAGCCTCGGCGCGAGGTCCGACGATGAATGAGAGATGGACCGGCCTCGCCATGGTCTACGCCGTCAGCGTCGCGACCTCCGCGGCGCGTCTACCCAACGCCGTCGAGCGCGAGATTTACCTGAACGAACGCCGTTTCCAGATCATCGCGCAATGCCGCGAGGACGATCTGCCTGAGGACGAGGCCGCCGGCGTGGCCGATGTTGCCATCGCGAAGGCGCGGGGCCTGATCGCAGGCTTCCTCGCGCGGCGCGCTTAGCAGGCCGCGACATCTCCTTCGCGCCGCCAGTCCGCAAAAGCACCGAGCTCGCCCGACCGCACGTCGCGTCCCACGATCTTGCTGCTGCCGGCACGGAGTTCGGGCTTCTCAGTCACCGCGAATCCCGCCGCGGCAAATTCCGCCTGTAATTCCGGCGACACGCCTTTTTCGCATTCGATGCCGGGGGATAGTGTCGCAATGTCCTTGGGTTTGGTGCCGGGGACAACCGACCAGCGCGGCGCGGCGACTGCCGCCTCCGGCGCTTCGCCGAAATCGAGGATGCGCGCGAGGACCTGGAGGTTCACCTGCGGCTGGTTGTCGGCGCCGGGCGACCCGCCGATCCATTTGAGCCCCTTGCCGTCGGACGCCATGAAGGTGTGGAGCGTGTGCATGGTGCGCCGTCCCGGCGCCAGGTGATTGGCGCGCGCGGGATCGAGGAAGAAGCTCATCATGCGATTGTTGAGGAGGATGCCGGTCTCGGGCGCGACCACGCCCGAGCCGAGCTCCGCGAAGACGCTCTGGATCAGCGAAACACCATTGCCGTCGCGGTCCAGCACGGAAATCTTCGAGGTGTTGTCGGCGGTGCCCGCGAACTCGAAGCGCGGCAGGCCGAGGCTCTCCGCACGCCCCGCAATGATCGCCTCCGCGTGCGCCCGCGCCTCGGGCCCGTCGCGCAGGATGGCGACCCGCTCGTCGAAGGCGCGACGGAGCGCGCGCGCCGCGTGCGCCCAGAATTGCTCCGCCGGAATGCGATGCGGATCGGGCACGAGCTCCTCGAGGAGGCGCAGCGCGCGCAGCAGGATGAGACCCTGCGTCACCGGCGGCTGCGTCGCGACCTCGAGCCCGCGATAGCGCGCCTTCAGCACCGGCAGCACCTCGGCCTTTATCTCCGCGAGATCGTCTTCCGCGAGGAAGCCCCCGGACTGTTGCACCGCGCTTGCGATGTCGCGGGCGATCGGCCCTTCGTAGAAAACGCGCGGCCCCTTCTCGGCGATGGTCGCGAGCGTACGCGCGAGCGCGGGCTGGACGAAGTGCGCGCCTTCCTGGAGCGGCTGGCCGCCCGGCGCAAAAACGGAGGAGAAGCCTGGAAGGCCCGCGTAATCCTTGGCCCGATGCTGCGCCGCGACGGCGACGCGCCAGCCCGCGGGAAATCCGTCGCGTGCCAATGCGATCGCGGGAGCCAGCAACTCCGCCAAGGGCTTGGTTGCCCAGCGCTCGTGAAGAGCTTGCCAGCCAGCGACGAGGCCCGGTCCCTGCACCGTGAGCCCGCCCGAATCCGGCACGAAGCGGTGTCCGAGCGCCTTGTAGGCCTCGATGCTCGCACGCTTCGGCGCTGCGCCGGTGGCGTTGACGGCCATGATCGGCGCGTCCCCGACCTTGACGAGGCAGAGGAGATCGCCGCCGATGCTGGTGGCGTTGGGTATCATCACCGCGAGTACCGCCGAGCCTGCGATCGCGGCATCGACGACGTTGCCGCCGGCCTCAAGCACCGCAATCGCGGCCTCCGCCGCCCGCTTCGTCCCGGCCGCCGAAGCCGCGTTTGCACCATATGCAGCTTCGGCGCCGCCGAACCGCTTCCCCGCCATCTCCGCCCCCTCTCTACCGGTGTTTTGCCTCCGAGCGCGACCGCGGTTATTCCTTGCCTGGGCCCCCCGGTCAAGGCGGGGGCGATTCCTGGGGTCGGGTCATCCATGAGCGGCATCTACGAGCGTCTCGGCGTCACGCCCATCATCAATGCCTATGGCACGAATACGCGGCTCTCCGGCGGGATCATGGCGCCCGAGGTCGCGCAGGCGATGGTCGAGGCCTCGCAATACTGCGTCGATATGGTGGAGTTGCAGGCGCGTGCGAGCCTCGCGATTGCCGACGCGACCGGCGCCGAGGCGGGGCTCGCCACCTCCGGCGCGGCGGCGGGTGTGCTACTGGGATTGGCTGCTTGCATGACCGGCCTCGATCCCGAGAAGATGAACCGTCTGCCCGACACTTCCGGGATGAGGAATGAGATCCTGGTGCCGCGCAGCCATCGCAATTTCTACGACCGCGCCGCGCGCGCGCTCGGCGCCCGCGTCGTCGAGGTGGGATTGCCTGACCGCTTCGCAGGGACGGGCGTGCGCGACACCGAGGCCTGGGAGATCGCGGCGGCAATCACGGAGCGCACCGCCGCCGTCTATTACCTCGCGAAGCCCTTCGCCCAGCCGCCGCTCCCGGAGGTCGTCGCGGCCGCGGGCGCCAAGGGCGTTCCGGTCGTCGTCGACGCCGCGGCCGAGCTCCCGCCGAAGGAGAACCTGCGCCGCTTCATCGCAGAGGGCGCGGCGCTCGTCGCCTTCAGCGGCGGCAAGGCGATCGGCGGACCGCAGGCCTCGGGCATCCTCGCGGGCAAGCGCGAGCTCATCGCTGCTGCCGCGTTGCAGATGCTCGACCTCGATCTCTTCTACGAGCAGTTCAACCCGCCGCCGACTTTCATCAGTAAGCAGAGCCTGCCCGGCTTGCCGCAGCACGGAATCGGCCGGCCCTGCAAGGTCGGCAAGGAGGAGATCGTAGGGCTTCTGACGGCGCTCCGACTTTTCGCCGGCGATACCGGCGCGCGTGTCGAGCGCTGGCGCAGGCTCTCGGCAGAATTGCGCACGGGATTGCAGGCGATCCCCGGCCTCGCGATCGAGCCCGCGACGGACTCGCGCGAGAGCGGCATTCCCTTTCTCGAAGTGCGCCTCGATCCGCGGCGCGACGGGCGCGACATGCGGACGGTTGCGCGGCGGCTCGAGGCGGGCACACCGAGTCTCCGCTGCAACGTCTCGCGCGCGGGCGAGGGCGTGCTCGTTCTCTCTCCGGTTTCGCTCCGCGACGACCAGTTGCCGGAGATCGTCGCGTGCTTTCGCGCGGCGTTAGCGTGATCGTCGCGGGGCGGGATTGACCATTGCTCGCGCGAAACCAGATTCATAGATGCTTCGCGCGAAGGCGCCTTTCCCGAGAGGAGGTGATCACATGCCCGCAGGCAAGATCAGGCCGATTCCCGAAGGGTATCACTCCGTCATTCCCTATCTGACGATCGACGGCGCGGAGCGCGCCATCGCCTTCTACAAGACGGCCTTCGGCGCGAAGGAGGTACTGCGCATCGCGCATCCCGACGGCAAGATCGGCCACGCCGAGCTCGGCATCGGCGATTCCAAGATCATGCTCAGCGACGAGTTTCCGGAAATGGGTGCGCACGGCCCGCGCCTCAGTGGCGGCTCCGGCGTTTCGATCCATCTCTATGTCGAGGACGTCGACGCCACGGCAAAGCGCTTGGCAGCCGCGGGCGCCAAGACCCTGCGGCCGATCGAGGACAAATTCTACGGCGATCGCATGGGATCCTTCGAGGATCCCTTCGGTCACGTCTGGCACGTCGCCACGCACACGGAAGACGTGCCGCAACAGGAGCTGCATAAGCGCGCGCAGGCCGCTATCGCCGAGCACATGAAGCAGCACGCGAAGGCCTGACGCCCATCGATCGTTAGGGCCACTTCCGCCGGGGGCCGCGCCTTTCGACGCGAATTGCCTTTCGTCGCGCTATCCCCGCATAATGCCGGCCTTCCCGCCCGGAGGGCATTAGGCGCGCGGACATGGCGAAGCTCCCCTCGTTCTCGACCGTCCTCGGGAAGGCGACGGAGGTCATCGGCAAGGCACCGGCGTTCCTCGCCAAGGCCGGGCAGATCAAGGACCTCGCGACCGGCGCGACGGTCCGGCTTGCCGTCACGGGCCTGAGCCGCGCCGGCAAGACCGTCTTCATCACGAGCCTCATCCACAATCTCCTGAGCGCGACCCAGGGCTCGCCGCGCATGCCGCTCCTTAAGATGGTGTCGGAGAAGCGGTTCCTCTCGGCAAAGCTCGAGAGCATCGGCGCGCAGACCCTGCCGCGCTTTCCCTACACCACCAACATCGCGAAGATGAGCGCGCGGCCGCCGGATTGGCCCGAGCGCACGACCGACGTGAGCGAGATCGAGCTCGACCTCCGCTTCACGCCCGCGAACACGCTCGGCAAGCTCGCGGGCGATACAGGGATCTTGCGGCTCCAGCTCGTCGACTACCCCGGTGAATGGCTGCTCGACCTGCCGCTCCTGACGCAGACCTATGCCGAATGGTCGCGCACCATGCTGCGCCTCTGCCGCAGCGGCATCCGCGCGACGATCGGCCAGGAATTCCTCGGCTATATCGCCCGCCAGAACCCGACCAAACCCGCGGATGAGGCGGTCGCAAACCAGGCATACGAGCTTTACCGCGCCTATCTCCTCAAGGCCCGCAACGAGCACGGACTCAATTTCCTGCAGCCCGGCCGGTTCCTCTGCCAGGGACTGCTCGACGACGCGCCCTATCTGCATTTCTGCCCGCTCGACTTGCCCGAGGGGACCGTCGAGCCCGCGCAGGGCAGTCTCGCCCATCTCATGCACGCGCGCTTCGAGGTCTACAAGCGCCAGGCCGTAGCGGAGTTCTACCAGCAGCACTTCCGCCACTTCACGCGGCAGATCGTGCTGGTGGACGTTCTGCGCTCGCTGCTCGCGGGGCC
>Ga0335078_10008468_pt1 | contig 15296 bp, 13 predicted proteins | sample Lox_Sample_32_FD_206711 | JGI IMG/M metagenome (GOLD analysis project Ga0335078, IMG submission 206711) | Soil microbial communities from Loxahatchee National Wildlife Refuge, Florida, United States - Lox_Sample_3.2 | ecosystem: Environmental > Terrestrial > Soil > Wetlands | place: USA... | reverse complement strand
TCACGTCCTACGACGCCGGCCATATTCTCGGCTCGACCAGCCTGGAACTTTCCATCAATGAAAACGGAAAGAAGATTATCGTGGTCTTTTCGGGGGATATCGGAAGATACGGCCAGCCCATCTTGAAGGATCCCACGACGCCGCCGTCGAACGCCGACGTTTTGCTTTGCGAATCGACGTATGGCGACCGGGAACACGCGCCCGGCGATCCCGCGGAGCAACTGGCGCAGATCGTCAATCGCGTGGTGAAGCGCGGCGGCTCGATCGTGATTCCCGCGTTTGCCATCGGCCGCACGCAGACGTTTATGTACTACCTGCGCATGCTGGAGGACCAGCAGCGCATCCCGCGTACGCCGGTCTATGTGGATAGTCCCATGGCGCTCAGCGCTACGGACCTGTACCTGAAATACAAAGAAGATCACGACCTCGAATTTTCGCGCGAAGAGAATAACGGCAAGGGGGATCCTCTGAACGTCCACGAATTTCATTTGGCGCGGTCGGTCGAAGAATCCAAGGCCATCAACAACATCAAGACGCCCTGCATCATCATCTCGGCCAGCGGCATGGCCAGCGGCGGGCGCGTCGTGCATCACCTGGCGCAGCGGCTGCCGGATGCGAAAAACGCCGTGATTCTGGCAGGTTTTCAGGCCCAAGGCACGCGCGGGCGCGCCCTACAAGAGGGCGCCAAGACGTTGAACCTATTTGGCCAGCAAGTTCCGGTGTGCGCAGAAATCCTGGAGATGGGCCAGCTCTCGGCGCACGCCGGCAAAAGCGAACTGCTGCGCTGGCTAACGGCGTTGCCTTCGCCGCCAAAGCAAACCTATCTGACCCATGGCGAGCCGGAGGCCGCGCAATCGCTCCAGGCCAGCATTCAGGAGAGCTTCAAATGGAAAGTGGCTGTCGCACGGTATCTGGATACCGTCGATTTGGTTGCCTGATGGCACGCACAAATATTTTTGGGAAAACAGGAAACTTAATGCGCCTTGGCCTCGTCTATACAAACAAGACCACTCGCGGGGTAGGGGGCTAACCACCACAGGGCAACCGACCGTCAGTCTCCTACCCCTAAAATTCGTAAGTTCGTCACAACTGTAGATATTTATATCAAATTTAGAAGTGCTTACCTGCCCCAGAAGGAAAATCAATCAAGACCGTCACGGAAAACTTCAGTATTTCTCCGGCCGGAAGTTGCTCCCCAGCCTCACAATGAAGTTTCTTGTATGTTCGCTTATGGAGGGTGCAACCTTCAGCCTACCGTCCGGGAACACTCAGCCCGCGTGAAGCCGGGCCAGCCTCTCTTCGGCGGCGGCCAGGGTGGATTCCTTCTTGCAAAAAGTGAAACGCACCTGTGAGGCGCCGTCGTTCGCGTCGTTGTAAAAGCTCGACCCCGGAACCACGGCCACGCCAATCTCCTCGACCAGATATTTCGCGAAGCGCACGTCCCGTGTCTCGCCCGCAAACCGCCCGCGGTCGGGATCGACGAAACGCCCAATGTCCGTCATGATGTAATACGCTCCGCGCGGCTTGAACACCGTGAATCCAGAGGTCTCCAGAATTTTGAGCAGGCGTGCGCGCCGCACCGTGTAGTCGGCCGCCAACTTGTCGTAATAGGCTTGCGGCGACTTCAGCGCAATCGCGCCGGCCTGCTGCAAAGGCGCAGCCGCGCCGACGGTCAGAAAATCGTGCACCTTGCGAATCGCGGCGGTCGGCTCCGGCGGTGCCAGCGCCCAGCCCACGCGCCATCCGGTCACGCTATACGTCTTCGACATCCCGTTGATCACGATGGTGCGGTGTTGCATGCCATCGATGCGCGCCATCGAAATGTGTTCGGCGCCGTCGTACAAAATGTGTTCGTAGATTTCGTCGGTAATGCAGTAGGCGTTCCAGCGGACGCACAGGTCCCGGATAAACTCCAGCTCCGCACGGCTGAAAACCTTCCCGGTGGGATTATTCGGCGTGTTCAGGATGATCGCCTTGGTGTGTGGCCCAAACGCTGCCTTCAACTCTGCTTCGTCGTAGCTCCAATCCGGCGGCCGCAGTTTCACGAAGCGCGGCGTGGCTCCGCTTAAAATCGCATCGGGCCCGTAGTTCTCGTAAAACGGCTCGAAGACCACGATCTCATCGCGCGGATTGATGATGGCCAGCATCGTGGACATCATGGCTTCCGTCGAGCCGCAGCAGATGGTGATCTCGCGCTCCGGATCGAATCTCACGCCCTGCGTGCGCTCGAACTTTTCGACAATCGCTTCGCGCAGCGGTTTCGCGCCCCAGGTAATTGCGTATTGATTGATGTCGTCCGAAATCGCCTGTCGCGCCGCTTCCTTGATTTCCGCGGGCGCGGAGAAATCGGGAAACCCTTGCGAGAGATTCACGGCGCCGTGTTTCAGCGCCAGCCGCGTCATCTCACGAATCACGGATTCTGTGAACTGTTCGGCTTTTGCCGAGAGCATGCGCCGCGCCGCTAGTGCCATGCCGGATTCGGTCGGAGTCATGGAAGCTGTCCTTAAATAGGAGTTGTCAGAGCGTTTGGCCGGTGCGATGCCGGCCGTCTCACAGTTTAGCGCGCGTGCTCACCCGCCGCCGCAGATGCCGCGGCCGGCTGCCCGTAAATCATCCGGTAGACTTCGCAATTGCGCAAGACGATTTGCACGTAATCGCGCGTTTCGCTGAAAGGAATGGACTCGACGAGCTCGGGAATCTCTTCGTAATTGCGCTCCGCCTTCCACGCCGCAATGCGATCTTCCCCCGCATCAAATGCCGCCAGGGCGTATTCTGGCGCCCCCGTCAGCTTGACCAGCCCGGAAATGTAGAGCATCCCCAGCTGAATGTTGTACTCCGGCTGAAACAGCCTGTCGTTCGAGTACCGCACGCGTAGTTGCTTTGCCAACAGCCGCCCCGTTTTCGGAATCACTTGCATCAACCCAATGGCATTCTGGGGCGATAGCGCATCCGACTGAAACGTGGACTCCTGCCGCATGAGCCCCGCCGCCAGCATGGGATCGAAATCGTTCTTGGCCGCTTCCCGGCGAATCACCGCCTCATACGGCAGTGGATACAGAACTTTCCACACGTTGAGCGGCACATCATCCAGCTTCCGCGCTTCAAAATTCGGCACGATGATTCGCCCATAAGCCATGCCCGCGGCAAAATGCCCCTGGTCAAACGCGGCCTGCGCGGCCTCGTACAAGAATCGCGGCGATGATGTCGCAAAGTACCCGTTCTTTAGCTCCAACTCCGCCGAAGCATCGAAGGCAATCGTGCGCAGCGCCTGCGCCCGCGCCCAGCGGTCTTCCGCAGCCGTGGGAATCGGCTCATCAAAAGGCCGCAGGGGCGGCGGTGGCGGGATCTTCTCGAGAACCTCGAGTGCCGACGGGTCTCCCGCGGCCTCGGACGCCGCAAGCTTGCTCAAGTGCTCCGCGGCAGCGTGGCCGAAATACGTCTCCGGAAAGCGGTCGACATCCTTCTGGTAGTAGCTCCGCGCCTCCGCCACTTTCCCATCGCGTTCCGCTTGGCGTCCCAGCCAGTACACCGCATCTGAGCTGTTCCCCGATGCCGGATACTTCAGCAAAAACGCCTTAATCTTCTCTGCCGCGTCCGGCTGCCGGTTCAGATAGGCCACCCACGCCACGCGCCATTCCGCGTTGAACGCATTTCTCCCGCTTGGGAACGTGTCCAGCACGCGCTGGTAGTAGCCGGCCGCCTTGCTGCGGTCGAGATCCACCCAGTAGTAGTTGGCCGCCGCCATCAGCCCGTCTTCATTCCACTTGCTCAACGGATACTTCTGCGTTAGCTCATCGAGCGTGGCGAACATTTCCGAGCTCTTCTTGTCGGTACGATAGATTTGCGAAAGTTCGTAGAGCCGCTCGGCATCCACATCGAAGTCCGGCGTCTTCAGCGACGCCACCAGCTTTGGCGAGGCCCGCAACTGCACACGGCATTCGGCCACCCGCAGCTCCGCGAGTTGCCGATTGGGATTTGCGGGATCATGCAGCATGCCGAGCAGCTTTTGAAACTCTCCTTGCGCCTCTCGCCATTTGTGCGCATCGTAGAAAGCCTGCGCGCGCTGCTGCTGTAACTCGACGCCCGGATACGGGTACTCCTTGCCCATCTCGTGCAGAATCTTCTTGAGCGCCGGCTCCGCCGCCTTGGCCTCGTCGGTTTGCGAGTGCTTGTAAAATACCACTTGATAATCTTTGGCCGCTCGCGCCAGTTGATGCGCTGCGTGGTATGCCTCGCCCCGCAAGAGCAGCAGCCCCGGCTTGCCGGTCGTGCCGGCATACGAATTCAGGGCTTCGATCGCCTCGTCCGGCTTCCCCATCTCCACGGCCAGCGGCGCCAGGCTCTCCAGCAACTGCTCCTTCATTGCCGTATTGGGGTACTCGCGCTGGACCGTATCCAAATCCGCCAGCGCATCCTTGGCACGCCCCAGCGCTTGCTTCGCCTGCGCCGTCCAATACAGCACGTATTCGCGTAGCAGCGTGTCCGGGCTCGCTTTGCTGAACCATGCCAGCGCCTGCTGCTCGCGCTTCTTCGCATGGTCGTCGAAACCAAGAGCCAGCGCGGCGCGGGCGCCCCAGACATTCGCGGCATTCTTCGTGGCAAAGGCGGAAAGATTGTTGTACGCCCCGGGCAGGTTGTTGTGCAGCGCGCGCGCCAGCCCCGTGAGCTCTTTCTGCCGCTCCTGATCCTCCGGCGTATCTCCCGCCACGAGTCCCGGTGCAGCCGTCTCCGGCCGGCATCCGCTCAGGCACGGCGCCGGCGTCGGCTTTTTGATTTTTTTCTTTTTCTGGGAATGTCGTGGAGTAACGACCGCCGCGCTGTTCGTCACCAACATTAGCGCTAGCGTCAGCGCGCAGACACACCGCAGCGCCCGGAGGCACTTGCACGCCCCCGCACCACTCAAAACGGCGCTTTCAGCGTTGCCGTGCAGGTGTGGCGTAGGGATACTCGCCGAGCGCGTGTGCATCGCCCTCCGCGAGGATTTCCACCATCCAGCGATAAAAATAATCCACTGGGTGGTCCATGATGGGTTTGAAACGGCGGTCGTACTCTCTATGCGCTTTCTCAATATCATCTTTCAATCGGATGCAAAGATCTTTCTTTTCGCGGCCCAGGCGAACTTGTTCGGGCCTCAGCATTTTAATATCTTGCATCGAAACTTTCGCCACTCGATTTGCCCGCCGGTGTAGTTCTTGTTCCTCGGGAGACAACTGGTTAACGTCGAACTGCTCCGCGAATTCTTCTTCCGCCGCTGGCGGCGCAGGCGCTTCGATCAGCTCAATAGCTTCCCGCTCGGCCTGTAATTCAATTTCCGGCATAGGCGGCGCCGGCGCTGGTGGCGCGACTCTGGGCGCTGCCGGCGGCACATGTGCTGAAGTTTGCACCGCGGCGGGAGCAGGCGCCTGCGCCATGGGCGTCGGCAGGCTCGGCTGTGGCCGCGCCGGCTCCGCCGGCGGCTCTACCATCGTGGTGCTGATTAAACGCGTGATTTGCGATTCCAGCGGTGACCGCTGTCCGGGTTGCACCGCCATGGCCACAAACCGCGTCATTACTTCCAGCCCCGCCGTCAACGATGCCGCGGTCGTCTGCGCTCGCAGCATCGCCGGCAGGGCATTGGTCGGCTTCGAGCTCGCACACGCCGCCACGATGTCCGCTACGGCCTGATGCAACTCGTCGGCATTGCGCTGAATCTTCTCGAGATTCTCCCGCAGCGCCCGCGCTACCGCCTGTTCTACAGCATTTGGCTCTTGTGCCATTCCTGTTTGCCGGGTCCGTACGGGCGCGCCACCCGGTCCCGCCGGGCGCCCGCAGCTCTACCCATCTTGTGATTCTGGGAGCCAACCCGTGTCCAGTCAACCACCTACCCGTACCTATGTGCCCAATCTTTGCTTAACCATCCACCCGCCGACGGCAGTGGGCATGTCCCATAGCCCTCCCCATGCATGGCTGATGTCAGTCTAAGTGGCTTATTTTCGAGGGCCAAGCCGGGCGGGGGACGCCCTGCTGCTCTGGACATTGGCGGCCGGCCCAGTCATCTCGGTGTGGTGCCTCTATAAAGCACAAACGCCTCTTCAGCGCACGGCTGCTCGCAGCTAAGGAATCCGAACCTGAAGTGGGCTCAACGCGCCGCTGCAACCTCTGCCGGTTGCAGCTTCTCCGTCAACTCCCGGGCCCAGCCTCGAATGGCCGCCCAGTCCCGAATGTCGCTGGCCGGCATCTTCCGGAGCGGGGGGAAATACTTATAGGGGAAACGCAGTGTCGTCGGATCGAACTTGCCTCCGAAAATTTCATGCGCCACCGGATGCAGCCACGGAAACTTGGCCAGCTCCGCATCCAATTGCCCCCTCACCTGCCGCCACTCTTTCTCTTCATCATGAAAGGGCCCCATCGCAAAAATGGCCACCGGACGCCGCTCGAGCGCCTCTCGATGCCGCGCCAGGAACCGCTTCGCGTCCTTGTGCAGGTGAAACATGTAAATCGCCGTTCCCAGCACGACGGCGTCGTGGCCTTCCAGCGTCTCCACTTCCTTCGCCGGCTTGCACTCCGCCTGCCAGCCGCATTCGCGCAATCCTTCTGCGACGGCCTCCGCTACTTCTTGTGTCGAGCCGTGCCGTGTGGCGTACACAACAAGAACGTTACCCGCCATGGCCGCCTCCTTTCCGCGCAACACCCAGCGCACGTCCTGCCAGCGTCAGCCTAATCCCAAACGCGCAAACGTCTCGTGACGCAACGCACCCATCCGCGTGATTCGCACCACAATTCCAGATCAGCGCGAGCGCAAGGTCGCCTTCCGACGCCGCGATTCGATGCCGCAAACTTCTCTGCGCAGGCATTCGCCTTGGTAGCTTCCGGAGCTGCTTCAACCTCGGCAAGCAACCGCAACAGACTCCCTCACGCAAACTCCGCCCCACGCTCCGCCAGCAGCTTCTTCAAAATGGATCGGTGGCAGTGCTCTTCGTTCTCGCAATAGCATCCCACGGCAAAGTTTGTATGGTGCGAAAGCGCCGCCAACAGATCCAGTACGTGCGCCGGCCCCGGCTGCTTCATCTCCGCGCGAAATTTCCGTTCAAAGGTCTTCCACGCCCGCTCATCCCGCGCCCGCTGCGCAAACGCCACCAGTTCCGGGCTCGGCGACAAATTCGGCAGCCACACATCGTAGAAATCCCGCTTCGCAAACTCGGCCTTCGGTACGCCCCGTGGCGGTCTGCGCACCGTCCCCAGCCGCAACCCTTCATTCGCCTTTCTCGGCGACCCCAGCTTCACCACCGCGACCGCCATATTTAAGTCCTCCTTCCCCGAACTCCTTATCTCGATTACCGGCCACCAAGCGAGCGACAGCTAGCCCAAAATGGTAAAATATCATTGTACTTAGGGGGCGACACGGTTTCGACGGAAGCTGTCGCGGCCCGAAGGCATGCCGGGACCCACCTGCCCGTAACTTGGTGGAAACTAGAACTGCCAACAACAACTTGGCACTTGCTGCTTAATTAATTAAGCGCACGCTTCCCCGGGCTTTGCTCATGGGCCCGGTCAGAGGCGTCACACAGTGAGCTGGCCCGGACCTTTCGGTCCGTAAGGTTCGGGCGAGATTCATCGGACTAGCTGGTTGCGCATCTTGCTCATTCCGAGCGCCGCTGGCGAACGCGCGACAGGCCCGCAAGGGCTGGGTCGCACACCGAATTGAGATAAGCATGTAGGCTTCGGTCCGTAGCGCTTTTCGGACGGGGGTTCAACTCCCCCCGCCTCCACCATATCAAAAGATTTGTAATCAACAGATTACGAAGATTTTTCGAACCCTGCGTTCCAGAAGGGTTCCAGGCTGTGTTCTGGTACTGGAGGCGGGGGAAAGTAATTGCCTCCATTGTAGATTTCTCCCCCGAGCGTGGGACTGATTCGAATCTGCACGAATCTGACTTGCCGGGCCCGAAGCATTATTTCCGATTTGCCCGTCAACCCTAAACATCAAGATCAGGGGTTGGTGCCACCCGATGAACGAGCGGAAATGAATTGGAAGCAGATCAAATATCCAGCTTCATGCGAGGCAACAACTTCTTGAAACGCCGGTCGGCACGCAGTGGATCATAGGTGGGATCGCTGGCAATCAACAGCGAGTAGACGTTCCGCTCTTCGCAGGCCAGCGTGAGCCACTTAAGCGCTTCTTCCTGATGACCGGCCCGCAGATGCTCACGCGCGAATCTTATCGCTGGTACGTAATCGCCTTTCTCCCGGTTGCGCAGCAGCCGATCGAGCCGCTTCGCAGCTAAAGCGCGCACAGCCCTGCCAATGGCCTCCTTGGTGTTGGGCGCAGCGAGGGTACCGACAAGTTCTGTATCGTTGGCCAAGAGCATGGCTTTTCTCCACTGTTCGACCGCTTTCCAGTAGTCGCCGTTCCGCTCATAGGTATCGCCGAGTGCTTCACAGACGGATGCGTCGTTGGGATCGAGTTCGAGCGCTTTCCGGTATTGCTGAATGGCCTCATCATAGCTACGTGCGCAGTACAAGGCATAGCCTAAGTGCTGACTAATGCGAATCGAAAACGGGTTGCACGCCAACGCCCGCTTGCCTTCTGCGATGGCCTCGCGGAATCGCCGCATCACAACCAAGAAAAAAGAATAGGCGTAGTGTATTTCGTCGAACCCGGGACTTAGCTCGGTCGCGCGCTTCAATTCCTTCTCTGCGCCTGCCCAGTCCAGGTAATAAACCATCCTGAGTGCAGCCAGAGCGAGGTGCGCTTCGGCAAGTTGGTCATCAAGCTCGAGTGCCTTCGCAACTGCCCACTCCGCTTTCGGCCAGCCATCTTCCGGCGGCACGATGCCCCAGGCCGCCCCGTAACCATAAAAGCTGTTCAGTCCACAGTAGCCGATCGCATAGGAAGGATCTTCCTCAACCGCGCGATGAAAATAATCGATGCTCTTCTTGAATTCTTCGGGCGAGTTCTTCCACCAGTAATATCTCCCTTTCAGATAGAGCTGATAGGCTTTTGTGCTTTGCGTATGGTGCTTCAGGAGGCGCGTCTTATCTTCCTTGCTAAGTTCGACTGCCAACGCTTGCGCCACCTGCTCGGAGATCGCGTCCTGTAGAGCAAAAATGTCAGTCAGTTGGTCATCAAAGGTCCTCGTCCACAGCGACGCTCCATTCGACACGTTCAGCAATCGGACTGTGACCCTGACTCTGTCGGATTGGCGCTGAAGGCTTCCTTCCAGCACAGACTCCACCCCAAGTTCCCGCCCCGCTGCAAGTGTGTCCATCTTCAAATCCGCATATTTTCGAACCGAGCTCATGGGACGCACCACGATGTCCCGGATGCCACTGAGTCTGGCGATCAGCGTGTCCGCCATCCCCATTTCCAGAGATTCATCTCGGTTATTTCGTGCCAGCGGCTGGAAAGGAAGCACAGCAATACTGGGGATGGGCTCTGCAGTACTTGCGATGACAGGCGGCTTGCGCCTGTGAACGGGCGCAACGAACCTGTAGCCCCGTCCTGGAACCGTAACAATATAACGATGCTCGGCTCGTTTCTCGCCGAGCACGCGGCGCAGCACGCAGATGCATTGATTCAGGTTGTTCTCTTCGACAGCCGTGTCGGCCCAGATCACGCTCATGAGCGTCTCTTTGCCGATGACTACGTCGGTATGTTGGACCAGATAAATCAGCGTGTCGAATGCCTTCGGCGTAAGAGGCAGCGGACGACCATCTCGCCCAAGTAACAAACGTCTCCCAGGGTCAACGCGGAAATCGTCGAACTCGTAGATGTACGTCTGAAGCTGTTCCATGTGGCTCTCAGAATTCTTCAGAAACTTTCAGAACATTCTAAGGACTCTGGCCTCGATTTCAAGGACACTCACGATCCTGAGCTGAGGAGGAGCGGCCATGACATACAAGGGAATTCTGAAAACTGCGGTAGCCGTCATAGCATTTGCGGCGATTCTTGCCACGGGAATGATAAGCAGTGCGAGGCTCGTCAGAGCCCATGATGACGAACGGGACGATGGGGAAGAGGCAAAGGTTCGTCGCGGCTTTGCCATCGCGCCTGTTCACCTTGACCTCCAGAACAAGGACCGGGAGCTCGTCGGCTTAGGAAGCTACTTGGTCAACGCTGTGGCCGACTGCAACGGCTGTCACAGCGCCGGCCCTGCCACCGAGTTCATCGTCCCCACGGGAAACCCCTATTTCCTCTCTCCGCCATTTAGCGGCAAGCAACAGGTCAACCCGGCCACCTATCTCGGTGGAGGGCAAGATTTCGGTCCATTCCCCGGCCCGCCGTTTCCATCTATTTCGCATCTCTACTCTCGTAACTTGACGCCGGACCACACGGGGCTGCCCGCAGGTGGCCATACGTTTAACGAGTTCCTCGACATCGTCAGGCATGGCACTGATTTTGACGGCGTTCATCCGAACTGTACCGGGGGACCCGGCAGCCCGCCGAACTGTTTAGTCGCTCCTTTCAACGGCAACCTTCTGCAAGTCATGCCCTGGCCGGTGCACCAGAATATGACCGACCACGATCTCCGGGCGATCTTTGAGTATTTGAAGGCCGTTCCATGCAACCCGGGCCCTAACATTGACGGCGCTCCTTACCTGCAAAACATCTGTAACTGAACGCGATTCGCAAAGGAACTGTTCCCACGCGACATGCCTGAAGTCGAAAGCAGTAACGGTGTGTAAGTCACGTAGCTATTCAATGAGGGGAATATCATGAGAACGATCTCGAGGCGGAAAAGAGCAACGATTCTATTGGCGCATTTCGTGCTTTTGTCGTTGCTCGTCAGCTTTGGCGCGAGTGCGGCGATGGCGCAAAACTGGCGAACCAGTGTGGTCGAGACGCGCTTCGTCAGCGATGTGGCCGTCAGTAGTCCCTCGACAAGCTCCTCCGCGACCGACCCGGTCCGGTTGTCCGGAACAATGGCGGCGCTAGTGCAGATCCAATCCCCCACCGACCCGTGTACGCCTGTGGATCCTTGCCGCTCCGTGCCGGTTCGAATTGTTTATTTTGCGGAAGCGACCGGCGTAGGACAGTCCACCGGGACAACGTACCGTGCCATCGGTGCATCCACAGTAAACGGGACGCTCAGCATGCCAGGTACTTTTGCCTGGCAGGCCGGACTACAGTTCGTTCCTCCTAGCCCGATTGTTCCGCCCAATCCCATTGTTCCAACGAGTCCCATTACGTTGATGGCGACCATTAACGTCAGTTCCCAGGGAACCGCTACCGCGGCCTCCGTGCCTCCTTCTGGACTGGTGAGCTGGTGGGAAGCGGAAGGCAACGCTCTCGATGCTTTGGCGCAAAATAACGGCACGCTGGGAGAAGTGTCGGATTTTGTGCCAGGCCGGGTCGGTCAAGCTTTCAGCTTCGCCGAGCACGGATATGTTCAAGCCGGGCCGTCCTCTTCGCTGCAGCCCGCCAACGTTACCGCGATGGCTTGGGTTAGACATTTGGGATTCCCGGGGCAGAACAATTACGTGCTTTCGCAAGGAGGCGAGTCTTGCGTTGCCGCATCCTATGCTCTCTACACAGGCACGCAAAACCTGACTTTCTACGTCTTCGACGGCGGCACTTTCTGGTCTTCACCCGACGCAGGTCCAGGGGTGTGGGATGGCAACTGGCACTTGGTAGCCGGCACGTATGATGGCCAGGCCATTCGCCTGTATGTTGATGGAATCGAAATCGGCAGCGGAACTCCCGTGACCGCGCCTATTTCTTATGCGCTCCCGTATCAGCAATTCAACATTGGCGCCTACCGGGGCACCTGTGAGCTGCGATTTAACGGCGACATCGACGAGGTTCGCATCTTTAATCGCGCCTTGAGCGGGTCGGAAATCCAGAGTATCTACAGCGCGACGCCATAGGTAAGCAGAACTGCACCAGGACGGCATATGGGACTGACTAAGGAGTCGCAAACGATCATTGAAGCCAGCCCTGAGCCAATCAGGATCAGTATTTCGCAGACCGCGGTCGTGGTTGTGGACATGCAGAACGACTTTTGTTCGGACGGTGGACTCTTTGACCGCGCCGGAATCAACATCTCAGCAATTCAAAAAGTTTTCGAGCCGACAAGGAGAGTGCTTCTCACCGTACGTCAAGCCGGAGTCAAAATTGTTTACCTGAAAATGGGCTTCCGTGCGGACTTGTCGGACCTTGGAGATGCTGACTCGGCTAACCGCAAACGTCATCTCCGCATCGGCGTCGGGCGACCGTGTATCGCTCCGGATGGGCGGCACGGACGATTCTTGATTCGCGACACGTGGAATACCGACGTCATCGATGAACTGCGTCCGCAACCGGATGATTTTGTCCTTTACAAGCACCGGTTCAGCGGCTTCTATCAGACCGAACTGGACGATATCTTGCGCAGTCTCGGAATTAAGAACCTGATCTTTACAGGATGCACCACGAGCGTTTGCGTGGATTCAACAATCCGGGATGCGATGTTCCGCGACTACCGCTGTGTGTTGTTGGCCGATTGTGTGGGCGAGCCGATCGGAAATGAATTGCCGCGCAGCAACCATGAAGCTTCCGTCCTAACCATCCAAACGGTGCTTGGCTGGGTATCAGATTCCGCGCGGTTCGAGTCGGCGCTACATACCGCTCGCTGTTCGGATTAGTACCGAGAAGCGCCCTAAGGGCATTCACCACACCAGTTCGTGGATGGTCGGCTTGGAAGTTATTTCCGGTAGCCCTCTTTGAACTGCGTAACAATTGTGCTCACCGGAGAGGTAAGCGTCGTCCCCACAAGATTGGTCCGTGTTCCAGATACGTTCCAGTTAGGCGCAATTTCGCGGTATTGTGCGTTTTTGGCGGGTCGAAAAATCAATAACTTACGCGTTTTCAATAGGCCTGAATATTCCAACTCCCCCGCCTCCACCATCTTAAAGCGCTTGTAATCAATAGATTGCAGGCGTTTGGCGTGCGCGCGCGGTCCCAATACGTTCCTCATTGAGTCCTGGTACTGGAGGCGGGGCAACTGCAACTTCCTCCCTCGATCGATACAGACCTATAACGTTGCTTTGTTGAGTTCAGGAAATAGCTGTTCAAAAAGGGTTTCGCCGCGGCCATTCCAACAGGGCACCAGCACCTTGAAACAGGGCGGCCCGCGGTTCATCGTAGGGGGATGCTGTAGAGATTGCGGTGCACGTCAGGACGCAATGACGCAGACATGCCTGCCTTTGGGCCGGGAATAATGGAACCGTCGAAAATTTTCGCTCCGCGAATGCTCGCCATGTCTGAGCGCGTCTGGATGCCGGCGGATGGCAAGGCCGGGAGACTGTTGCTTCGTGAGACAGAGACGACGAGAGTATCCTCTCCTCCCATCGGGCGCGCCACCATAACGGAGAACGTCCCGCCATCCGAGGTCCATTGCGCGAAGCAAAGTCCGAGACAAAGTGTCACCGACCCCCCGCCATCGAGGGAACTGGCGAACACAGGCGACTCCTGACCTAAAGTTCGGGCGACCAATGCCCAGCGTCCATCGGGTGAAACATCTTCAAAGTCAAGAATCGTATCGGGAAGCGCCTTGACGCGATTGCTGCCGTCCGCGTTCATGCGATACAAATAGTTCGATTCGCCCTCCGCGGCTCGAAAGTAAATGTGGCCAGATGCATCCCAATGGGGTTGGTCTTCGTTCGCTGGCGAGGAGAACCGGCGAGGCGGAAAACGAAAATCGAGAGAAGCCAGCCACAGGTGTTGGCGGTTTTCCTTATCCTTGGCGGAAAAAACGATCTCCGTGCCGTCGTGTGAGATACTGTAGCCTGTTACTAAGAAGTCGTGCAGCAAGCGTTCATTCTGGCCAGTCTCAAGGTTCGCGACCCAAAGCTCTCCACTTACTAAGTACGCGCTCATCAGGTCGGAAACGCTTTCGCGGCGAACCAAGTAGTACAGCTTCTTTCTGTCCGGGGAGAACTGTGGATATGCTGCATAACCCTCGGAAGAGACTTGTCGTTCGCCTTTGCCGTCGCGCAACCAGAGCGTGCTTTGCCGCAATCCCACCGACGTGATCAGCGATCGGCCATCAGGCGTGGCAGCAATTCCTTCTTCTTCGGTGGCACCCGATGTGACCTGCTCCGGCTCACCGTCCGGGAAACGTTGCCTCCAAATATGGAAGCGGCCGCCCACATCAGAGCACATGTACATCCACTTCTGATCTGGAGACCAGGCCACGTCGGTGCATCCGGCGCCCGATGGCCCTATGGCTTTTCCGGTGCTGCTCCCGTCGAAAGGAACAAGCCGGCAAGGCAACCAGCCTCCGTTGTCCATCTCAACTATCATTACCCATTTGTGGTCCGGAGAAAGGGCAGAGCGATGCACCATACCACGATCGCTCGGCGGCACATAAACGTCACGGCTTTGGTCACGGGTCTCCGTAGACGTCACCAGAGCCATGTGGAGACCCGACTTGATCTCGGAGAAGAGCAAATGCCTGGCATCGATCCACGTCAAGCCCTCGGCATTCGGGAGCATCAAGCGCGGCTCACCGCCCAGCGCGGGGATAACCCATGTGCTCCACTCGCCTTGCGCGGCACTCCATTCCAGCGTGGTATACGCGATGTTTGCGCCATCTGGCGAAAACTGCGGACTCATCTTCATGACTGAGTCGTGGGTTAATTGCACGGGCTCGCCGCTCGGCAGTAGCTTTGCATAGATTTCCCCCTTCCCGTAAAACGTGCTCTCGCCTCGGATGAAAGTCAGGATGTGCCCGTCCGGAGACAACGTCGGCGAAACGGCGGAATCGGCGAAGTCGGTGAGCTGCACCCAGCCTCCTTGTGAGACAACAGGAGTAGGCGACTGCATCTCGTGGAACCACTCGTAGCCGCCCGCGGCCAGCAACAGGAGAACGCCAAATCCCGCTCCCAGTAACACCCAAGGGCGACGCGCGGAGACCATAGTGGTGCGTTCGCCGCGGCTTGTGACGGCGGATATGGCCGCGAGTTCCCGCTCCAGCTCGGCAACCGTTTGCCACCGGCGTGCGGGGTCCTCTTCCAAACAGCGGTTCACGATTCTTTCCAGCTTCTGTGAAGCGACAGGCCTCTGGGGGAAACCGACTCGCGCTCCGGTCAGCATTTCGTAGAGGACGCAGCCGAACGCATAGATATCCGAGCGGGCATCGGCCTTGCCTTCGCGTTGCTCCGGTGCCATGTAGGCAGGCGTACCGATTACCATGTGATCTGCGGTGATCGTTTCATCCTGGCCCGATTTCGCGAGGCCAAAATCCAAAACCTTGATTCCGGATTTCGCGATCATGATGTTGCCGGGCTTCAGATCGCGGTGGATGATGCCCTTTTCGTGCGCCTCCGCCAGCGCA
>Ga0335078_10008466_pt1 | contig 15297 bp, 15 predicted proteins | sample Lox_Sample_32_FD_206711 | JGI IMG/M metagenome (GOLD analysis project Ga0335078, IMG submission 206711) | Soil microbial communities from Loxahatchee National Wildlife Refuge, Florida, United States - Lox_Sample_3.2 | ecosystem: Environmental > Terrestrial > Soil > Wetlands | place: USA... | reverse complement strand
GGGTGTCGTGATCCGGCGACAGGGTGGCGGCCTGCGTGAGACGTTCACCGTGCGCAAGGTGAGCTACGGCGTTGGCGTCGAGCGCACGTTCCCGGTGCACAGCCCGTCGATCGACAAGATCGAGGCGGTCACCCGCGGCAAGGTCCGTCGCGCCAAGCTTTACTACCTGCGCGACCTGCGCGGCAAGGCGGCGCGGATCAAGGAGCGCCGGGAGAACACCGCCAGCTGAGGCTCCTGCCCTCCACGGGGACGATCTTGGGATGACCTCAGATCCGGGCGCCGACTCCGGCGCGCAGGCAGACGAGCAGGCGGCTGCCGGCCAGGCGCCGGATGCCGCTGACACGCGGAAGCGGAAGCACGCGCGGTCGCGGAAGCGGTCATTCTGGCGCGATCTTGTCGTGATCGTGGTCGCGGCACTGGCGCTGACGATCCTGCTCAAGGCGTTCGTGGTGCAGGTGTTCTCGATCCCCACCGGGTCGATGGAGGACACCCTGCTGCCCGGCGACCGCATCCTGGTCAGCAAGATCGTTTACCGCTTCCGGCCGATCGCCCGTGGCGACATCGTCGTGTTCAGCGGCAGCGGCTCCTGGGACCCGGTCGTGCCGGCGCCGAGTAACCCGCTGGCGCGGCTCTGGGACGACGCGGTGAACCTGGTCGGGATCGCCGGGCCGCAGACCGACTACGTCAAGCGCGTCATCGGCCTCCCCGGCGACCGCGTGGTTTGCTGCAACGCCAGCGGCCAGGTCACCGTCAACGGCGTGCCGCTGTCCGAGTCGTCTTACATCTACCCGGGCGCCGCCCCTTCCGTGCCGCGGTTCAACGTCATCGTCCCGCCCGGCAGGCTCTGGGTGATGGGGGACGACCGCGGCGACTCCGACGACTCGCGTTACCGGATGAACGACGCGGGCAGGGGCACCATCCCGGAGAGCGCCGTGGTCGGCCGGGCCTTCCTGATCATCTGGCCGCTGTCCCGCGTCTCCGACCTGCCCATACCGGACACCTTCAAGCAGGCGGGACTCAGCGCCGCGGCCGCTGCTGCCACCGTGCCGCCCGCGGCCGTCGGCGGCGGAACCGCCGTCGCGGCAAGCGCCGCCCTGGCCTGGCGCCGACGGCGCCGTCCGGCTCCACGGGGCCCGCGCCGCAAAGCCTGAGCCGCCCGTGCCACGCCTTACACCTGGTGCACCGGAAAGCAACGCGGGGCGGAAGTGGCGATACGCTCACACTATGGCGATACGCTCACAGTGATGAGCGACGACGGCGGTGCCTGGCGCGAACGAAACGGGGGAGCCTGGATGAGCGGTTCGGGCGCGCGGGACGGCGGGTCGCCGCCCTGGGGTCCGGCCGATCCCGTTCCTGACCTCACGGACACCCAGGCGATGCGCGGCCTCGGCGGAGTGCGCCGGCCGGCCGGCGGCCCGCAGCCTGGCGGTCCCGTGTCCGGCGGTCCCGTGTCCGGCGGTCCCGTGTCCGGCGGTCCCGGCGATCCGTGGACGGACCAGGATCCGGCCACGGACCCGCGGAGCGGGCGGGGGGGCAAGCGCCGCCGCGCCTTCTGGCGCGAGCTCCCTGTGCTCATCGTCATCGCGCTGGTGCTCGCGCTCGTCATCAAGTCCTTCGTCGTCCAGGCCTTCTGGATTCCGTCTGGCTCGATGGAGAACACCCTGGAAGTCAACGACCGGGTGCTCGTCAACAAGATCGTGTACCACCTGCGGCCGATCCACCGCGGCGACATCGTCGTCTTCGACGGCACCGGATCGTGGAACTTCGGCCCGCCCGCCGACTCCAACATCTTTAGCAAGGCGGTCAGCGAACTGGAGGGGATCGTCGGCATCAGCCATGATTCCGCCATCTACATCAAGCGGGTGATCGGCCTGCCAGGCGACCACGTGGTGTGCTGCAACACAAGCGGCCAGGTCACCGTCAACGGCGTGCCGCTGTCCGAGAGCTCTTACCTGTACCCAGACAACAAGCCGTCCGCGCAGAAGTTCAACATCACGGTCCCGCCAGGCCGCCTGTGGGTGATGGGCGACCACCGGGACGTCTCCTACGACTCCCGTGGCCACCAGGGCGACCCGGGCGGCGGCACCATCCCGGAGAGCGGCGTCCTCGGCCGCGCCTTCGTGATCATCTGGCCGCCCAGCCGCGTCGGCTTCCTCAACATCCCGGCCACCTTCGAGCAGCCCCAGCTGAATGCCCCGGCCGCGAATGGCGCCGGCGCGAACGCGGCCGCCGGCGCGAACGCGGCCGCCGGCGGCTCAGCCGCGGCGCTTGAGTCCGCCGTCGACAACGGCACCCCCATCCGCCCCGCGCCGTCCCCGCTGCCCCTGGCCCTCGGCTTCGCCGGCGCCGTCCCCCTCACCTGGCTCCAGCGCCGCGCCCGGCTCCGCCACCGTAACGCCCGCTCCCGGGCGAGTCGCCGCTAGACGCGGGGATCGGGGGCAGGCAGTGCCCCGCGACCCGTAACGGAAACACCACTGGCCTCAAGGACACCATCGTCGCCTGACACGCCCATGATCATGAAGATTTTTTCGTGTTACAATGCCGAAAAGTCTTCATAACCAAAAAAGTCTTCGCAATAATTCCTCCGTCATAACCCATGCCGGGACATCAGGCGACCCGCCCTCCTCGCTGGCCTCAGCAACCCCCGGAATGGTTCCCCAGGAGCCCATTCCGTTATGGCCCTGGGGACCTCTGGTCCATGACCGTTCTGGTCCGGGGAGCCCCCGGGCCAATAGAGCCAACCCGGGGGACCCCTGGCACATAACGACCGTCCCACCCCCGTCACGAGCAATGGCGCAAAGCCGAGAGGACCAAGGTCAGGTCCCGCCCGCACGGCGCTTGCCTGCGGCCAATCCTAGGCGGGAGCGGGCGGCGGCTAGGCGGGAGCGGGCGGCGGGGAGCTGGCGGCGGGAGCGGGGCGAAGCAGGCGGCGGGAGCGGGGCGAAGCAGGCGGCGGGAGCGGGCGCGGCCGGGGCGCGGGTGGCGTACGCTGCGGAGTGAGATGGTCGCTTCCCCCTATGCCCCCCGACAGAGCGCCGGGCTCGCCGCTTATGAGAACGCCCTGGCGCGCGCCGGGCTGGCGCCCGTCGCCGGCATCGACGAGGCGGGCCGCGGCGCGTGCGCGGGGCCGCTCGTGGTCGCGGCGGTCGTGCTCGACAAGACCGCGATCAAGCACATCCACGGACTCGCCGACTCCAAGCTGCTGACCGAAGCAGCAAGGGAAACCGCCTATGAGGACATCGTCAGGCACGCTGTCGACTGGCACGTCACGACGATCCCGCACACCGAGATCGACGCCCTGGGCCTGCACGTGTGCAACGTCGAGGGCATGCGGCGCGCCTTCGCGGGGCTAAGCAAGAGGCCGGCGTACGTGCTGACCGACGGTTTCCCCGTGCAGGGCCTCGGCGCGCCCGCCCTGGCGATGTGGAAGGGGGACCGGGTGGCCGCGTCGGTGGCGGCCGCGTCGATCGTGGCGAAGGTGACCAGGGACCGGATGATGCGGGAGCTTGACACGCGTCATCCCGAATATGGTTTCTGCCGTAACAAGGGGTATGTAACCGGCGAGCACCTGCGCGCGCTCGCGGAGCACGGGCCGTCCCCGGTGCACCGCCGTTCGTTCAGATGCGTGCCGGGCGGCGTGCCGGGTGAGGCGGCGGGCGACGTGCCGGGTGAGGCGGCGGGCGACGTGCCGGGTGGCGGGCCGGTGGAGGGAGAATAGGTGACATGAGCGCGGAAGACCTGGAGAAGTACGAAGCGGAGATGGAGCTTCAGCTCTACCGTGAGTACCGCGATGTTGTCGGCCTGTTCACCCACGTGGTGGAAACGGAGCGTAGGTTCTACCTGACGAACGACGTCGACCTCAAGGTGCGCACCGCGGAGAACGGTGAGGTTTTCTTCGAGGTCACCATGCACGACGCCTGGGTGTGGGATATGTACAGGCCCGCTCGTTTCGTTAAGAACGTGCGGGTAGTGACCTTCAAGGATGTCAACATCGAGGAGCTGGCGAAGAGTGACCTCGAACTGCCTGGCGATGATAACGGAAAGCCCGGCTTCTCCGGGTAAGCCCAAGAGGCCCGCGTGCTAGGCCTGCCGGACACGATAAGCGCGTGCCTGTTCGACATGGACGGCGTGATCACCCAGACCGCGAGCGTGCACGACGCGGCCTGGAAGGAGATGTTCGACGAGTTCCTGCGGTCCTGGTCCGCGGAGCACAACCAGCCGTTCGTCCCCTTCGACCCGGGCAGCGACTACGACGAGTACGTCGACGGCAAGCCGCGCCTTGAGGGCACGGCGTCCTTCCTCGAGTCCCGGGGCATCAACCTCCCGATGGGCGAGGAAACAGACCCGAGCGGCACGCCCACCATCTGGGGCCTTGGCAACAAGAAGAACGACCTCATACTCAAGGTCCTCGCGCGCGACGGGGTGAAGGTCTACGCGGGCTCGCAGCGCTACGTCAACGCCGTGCGGAAAGCCGGGCTCAAGACGGCGATCGTGTCATCGAGCGCCAACACCGAGGCCGTGCTCAAGGCGGGCGGCGTGGCCGACCTGTTCGACGTCCGCGTGGACGCGCACGTGGCCGCCGCGCGCCACCTGCACGGCAAGCCGGCGCCCGACACGTTCCTCGAGGCGGCACGGATGCTCGGCGTCCCGGCGGCGAACGGATGCGTCTTCGAGGACGCGCTCGCCGGGGTGGCCGCGGGGCGGGCGGGTCATTTCGGGTTCGTCGTGGGCGTGGACCGGGTCGGCCAGGCCGGCGAGCTCCGCGCGCACGGCGCCGACGCGGTGGTGAAGGACCTGGCGGAGCTCCTGTAGGGAGCGGTGCGCCGGAGCAGCGCAAGACCGGAGGTGGCCGATCGATGATCACTAACGCGCCGTACGGCGTCGAGCCCTGGTGTCTCACGGAGAAGGAGCTGCACCTGCCGCTGCTCGCGCAGAGCGAGTCGGTGTTCGCCCTGTCCAACGGGCATATCGGGATGCGCGGCAACCTGGACGAGGGCGAACCGCACGGCCTGCCTGGCACGTACCTGAACTCGCTGTACGAGGTGCGCCCGCTGCCCTACGCGGAGGCGGGCTACGGCTTCCCCGACACCGGGCAGACCGTCATCAACGTGACCAACGGCAAGATCATCCGGCTGCTCGTCGATGACGAGCCGTTCGACATCAGGTACGGCACCCTCCAGTCGCACACCAGGCAGCTTGACATGCGCGCGGGCACGCTGACGCGGAACGTGACCTGGACCTCGCCGGCCGGGCACACCGTCGAGGTCGAGTCGGTGCGCCTGGTGTCGCTCACCCAGCGCGCCATCGCCGCGATCAGGTACCGGGTCAAGCCGGTGGGCGAGAAGCTGCGCCTGGTGATCATGTCCGAGATCGTCGCGAACGAGGAGATCCCTGTCGCCTCCGCCGACCCGCGGGCAGCGGCCATCCTGGAAAAGCCGCTCGTCGGCGAGGAGCACATCGCCGTCGACGGCAAGAACCCGCGCGCCGTGCTCGTCCACGGGACACGGACGAGCAAGCTGCGGCTCGCCGCAGGGATGGCGCACAACGTGCACGGCCCCGCCCGGATGGCCACCTCCACCGAGTCGTTCGACGACCTGGGGCGGCTGCTCGTCGCCGCCGAGGTGGGCCCGGACGAGGAGCTGTGCCTGGAGAAGTTCGTCGGCTACGGCTGGTCCGAGCAGCGGTCAAGGCCGGCGCTTATCGACCAGGTGGTGGGCGCGCTCGCCGCCGCCAAGCTGACCGGCTGGGACGGCCTGGTCGCCGAGCAGCGCCAGTTCCTCGACGAGTTCTGGGAGGGCGCGGACGTCGAGGTCGACGGTGACGTGGAGATACAGCAGGCCGTCCGCTTCGGCCTGTTCCACATCCTGCAGGCCGGCGCGCGTACCGAGAACCGGCCGATCGCGGCGAAGGGCCTGACAGGGACCGGGTACGACGGGCACATCTTCTGGGACACAGAGACGTTCGTGCTCCCGGTGCTGACCTACACCTGGCCGACCGCCGCCGCCGACTCGCTGCGCTGGCGCTGCCTGACCATGGACATCGCCAAGGAGCACGCCAAGGAGCTCAACCTGGACGGCGCCGCGTTCCCCTGGCGCACCATCCGCGGCCAGGAGTGCTCCGGCTACTGGCCGGCCGGCACGGCCGCCTTCCACATCAACGCCGACATCGCCGCCGCCGTGGTGAGCTACCTCGACGCGACGCAGGACATGGACTTCGCCCGCGAGTACGGCCTGCCGCTGCTCGTCGAGACGGCCCGGCTGTGGCGCTCCCTCGGCCAGCACGACGCGCTCGGCCAGTTCCGCATCGAGGGCGTGACCGGCCCGGACGAGTACAGCGCGGTCAAGGACAACAACGTCTACACGAACCTGATGGCGCAGCACAACCTCGCCGCCGCCGCCGACCTGGCGGAAAAGCTGCAGAAGGAGGCGCGCGAGCTCGACGTCAGCACCGAGGAGGCGGCCTCCTGGCGCGACGCCGCCGCGAAGATGTACATACCCTACGACGAGCGCCTGCAGGTGCACCCGCAGCATGACGGCTTCACCAGCTACGCCCGCTGGGACTTCAAGTCAACCCCTGCGGACCACTACCCGCTGCTGCTGCACTACCCGTACTTCCAGCTGTACCGCAAGCAGGTGGTGAAGCAAGCCGACGTGGTGCTCGCCATGCAGCTGCGTCCCGACGCCTTCACCGCCGAGCAGAAGCACCGCAACTTCGACTACTACGAGGCCATCACCGTCCGGGACTCAAGCCTGTCCCCGTGCACACAGGCGGTGATGGCCGCGGAGGTCGGCCACCTGGACCTCGCCTACGACTACCTCGCCGAGGCCGCCTTCATGGACCTGGAGGACCGCGAGCACAACACCAAGGACGGTCTGCACATCGCCTCCCTGGCCGGCGCGTGGACCGCCCTGGTCGGCGGCTTCGGCGGGATGCGCGTCGCCAACGGCACGCTGTGCTTCAGCCCCAAGCTCCCGCCAGGCATCATCGGCCTGTCGTTCCGCATGCGCTACCGTGGCCGCGTCATCCTGGTCTCCATGCGCGACCACGCGGCGACGTACTCGGTGCTGTCCGGCGAGTCCCTGGACATCAGCCACTACGGCGACCCGCTGACGATCGGCGAGAAGGAGGTCACCCGCGACATCCCCGCGCCGGCGCAGCTCCCGCCCCCGTCCCAGCCGGCCGGCCGCGTCCCGCAGCCGCACCGCACCCGCAACGACTAGCGGGATACCGAACGGTAGCGTGTTTCACCCGTAACGTCCCCGTTGTCTCCTGACAGTCCGCCGTCCGCGTCTGCCCGGCCACGTAGGGGTCGACCGGCGCGCCGGTGCCGGACGGGCCGGCTGACGTGGCACCCCTGGCGGGTACAGCATTGGAAGGTCTAGGGCATCGGGTGGGTAGCCAGGGATGCGGGGAACAGGCGGTCCAGGTGGTAGTCGACGACGGCCTGGGCCTGCCCGGCCGTGGACTGCCCGGCAAGGACGCTGGTGGCAAGACCCGCGGACATGGCCATCAGGCTGAGTGCCTCCAGGTCCGGGTCGAGGTTGGCCGGCGTGTCGCCTGCGGCCTTGGCCGCGCGCAACTGGGCGGCGAGCACGCCGGTCACCGCGCCGGAGTTCTTGACGAGGGGCGCGATCGCCAGCGCCGGATCGGTCAGCGAGAGCGCCAGGTAGGCCGTGTAAACAAGGTGGAAGGTGCGCCGTTCCTCATCGGCGGGCAGCGATTCGGCCAGGATCGCCGCGATGACGTCGCGCGGGCTGGCCGGGCTGCCCGACCCGCCCGCCTGCCTGAACCGCGCCGTGGCCCGCGCGCCGAACCGGGCGGCCAGCTGCTGCATGGCGGCGAGCAGCAGCTCTTCCTTGGTGCCGAAGTAGTACTGAACCAGCCGCAGCGACACCCCGGCCTCGGCCGCGACCTCGCGCATCCCTGTCGCGTGCAGCCCGCGCGCGGCGGCCGTCCGCAGCAGCGCGTCCGCGATCTGCCGCCGCCGCTCCTCGTGGTCCACCCGCCTCGGCATCCGCTCACCGTACCCGCGTTTACCCGCCCTCGTTCGTAATGATACGTTCGTATCATAAAAGAGTGAAGGAGGCCGGCCATGCCGGGAATGAAGCGCATCACCGGTGCGGCAGGCCCGGCACCCCGGGGCGAGCCGGGATCGTGGGTGAGCGATGCGGCACGGGAGAGGTTCATGGCCGCGTACGAGCGGGTATTCGCGCTGTGGCCGCAGCCTGTCGAGGAGTTCGACATCGAGACGGCGACGGCGACCACGCGGGTGCACGCCTACCGGCCGCATCCCGATGGAGAGCCTGTCGTGCTGCTCACCGGCGCCGGTGGCAACGCAGCGGCCTGGTTCCCGCACGTGGCGGCGCTCGCGGGGGACGGCCCGGTCTACGGTATCGACATGCCAGGGGACGCGAACCCCAGCGTCCCGCGCGCCCTGATGGCGCCCCCGGCGTCCTGCGCCGCCTGGCTGGACGAGCTCCTTGGCAAGCTCGGCGACCGCCCGGCGCACCTGGTGGGCTTCTCCTACGGCGGCTGGGTCGCGATGAACCAGGCAATCCGCGCGCCCGGGCGGGTCGCCTCCATCACGCTGCTCGACCCCGCCGGGCTCACCAGCCTCGACGCCCGCTTTTTGTGGTGGCTCACGATCAGCGGCCTAGCCACCCTGACGCCGATGCCGCTGCGCCGCCGACTCGCCCGCTTGCTGGACAGCCCGGCCATGCTGGAGCCGGAGCTGATCACGCTCATCTGGGCAGCCATCCGCGGCTACCGGATGGAGCCGAAGTTCCCCGCGGTACTCAGCGACGACGAGCTTCGCGCGATCGGCGTGCCGGCCCTGCTGGTCACCGGCGCGCGCAGCGCCCTGCTTACCCCGGCGGAGGCTCGCGCGCGGGGAAGCCTCATGCCGCACGCCGAGGTCGTCGTCGTCCCAGGCAGCCACGGCGGCTTCAACAGGACCGACGAGCTGAACGACCGGATCGCCTCGTTCATCAAGGCCCAGGACACCAGGCAAGCCCCGGCTGACTAGCGCACCGGCCGCGTCTGGGGTCAGTCGTCAAGCCCGTGCGGCGGGCCGATGATCGCGACGCCGTTGTGCGCGGCCGCCTGGCGCAGGACGTCGAGCGAGATCTCCCAGCCGTCGGGTGCGGGGCGGCTCAGGTCCCACCCGGCCGTGCGGAAGAAGTTCTCCTGACCCCCCGGTGTGCTGAGGATGAGGGCCCGGGAGTCGGTGTCGAACCGGAACGCATGCGGCAGTTCCCTGGGCAGGAACCCGATACCGCCGGGCAGCAGCTGCGTGCGCCGGTCGCCGGCCCACACGGTCATGGCGCCGTCGATGAGCAGGAACGCTTCGTCGTCGCGGCTGTGCACGTGGACCGGGGACGCGTCGCCGCGCTTGGCGCGTGCCTCGACCACGGTGAGCTGGCCGCCGGTCGCGGCGGCATCGAGGATGACAGCGAGCTCCATGCTGCCGAGCCAGTCGAGCCGCTGATGCTCATCGCCTTGGCGGATGTAAGGCGACAGCCGAACGCCTGGTACTGACATGCCGGTCCCTCCCCTTGGGCGCAGGTCTGCGTCCGCCCCTGAGCGTAGGTTTCCCCGGCCGGCCTGAACCATCCCAGTAAACCTGGGATTTTCCGTAGGGCGGCGTTACCCTTCCCTTGTGACCGGCGCAAACGCGGCGAGCAGCGCGCGAGCCAAGCTCTCGCGCATCCGCGCGCTGTGCGGCGCGGGCTTTACCGCGCCGGACCTACCTGCCGAACTGCTTGAGGCGCTGCGGGAGGTCGTTCCGCATGACGCCGCCTGCTGGGGCCTGGCCGACCAGGGCACCCTGTGGCCGGTCACCAACACAAGCACCTTCCCTGGCCGGGCGCACATGGGCACGCTCTGGGAGTACGAGATCACCGTGCCCGACCTGCTCAAGCTCAACGACCTGATGCGGCCGCCCGGGCGGGCCGGCGCGCTGTCGGCGGTCAGCGACGGCGACCCGTACCGTAGCGCCCGCTACCGCGCGGTCCTGTCCAAGCTCGCGCTGGCCGACGAGCTGCGTGTCGGCCTCACCGCGAAGGGCGCGGCATGGGGCTACCTGGTGCTGCTGCGCCGGGTCGGCTGCTTCACGGCCGCCGAGACCGCGCTGCTCGCCTGCGCCGCCCCGATGCTTGGCGCTGCCCTGTGCGACGCGGTGGTCAGCGGTTGCGCGGCGAGCGAGGAGGAGGAGGCCGGCCCCGCGGTGCTCGTGCTCGACCAGCGCGGTACCTGCGTCTCGCTGACCAGGCAGGCCCGCGGTTACCTTTCCCTCCCGGTGTCCCGCACGTCGCCCCGGCTGCCGCAGGCCATCCACCTCGTGGCCGCGCGGGCCCGCGCGGCCACCGCCGGGCAGGGCACGCAGGCCGCCCGCGCCGTCATCCCGAGCTCGGCCGGGTGGCTCAGCTGCCAGGGCGCCACCCTCGATGACGCCGGATCGGTCGCGATCACCCTGCATCCCGCTAAGGTCAGCGACATCGCCCCGGTGGTGCTCGCCGCCTACGGGCTGACCGCACGGGAACGCGAAATCGCCACCGCCGCGCTGCGCGCCGAGTCAACTGCGGCCATCGCCAAGCGCCTGTACCTGTCGCCCTGGACGGTCCAGGACCACCTCAAGTCGGTCTTCGACAAGACCGGCGTCCGCAGCCGGGCCGGCCTGCGGCTGCGGTTCCTCCCCCCGCCCGGTCCGTGACGTGCCGATGCCGCCTACGCCCCGTGCAGGAACTGGCCCTGCCGGCGGAGTTCCTTGCGTAGTTCCTCCACGTCGAGTGCGCGGGGCGGGAGACCGGTGCGGGCCGCGAGGCCGGCGGCGGTTCCCGCCGCCTGCCCGGTCATCCAGCACTGCGGGATCTCGCGCATGAAGGCCTGGGTGGCGGCGTCGCTGGCCAGGTGGCGGCCGCCGACGACCACGCCGTCGAGCCGCTCAGGCAGCAGGGCCCGGTACGGCACAGAAATCGTCGGGAACTTCTGGGACGGGGACGGGGAGACGCCTACCTCGTCGGGGTGGCGCACCCCCGCCTGCCAGTCGCCGGTGGTCATCGGGTGCAGGCCGGCCAGGCGGCGGGTCATCCTGATGCCGACCTGCGGCGCGGCGAGCATGATCCACGCGTTCTCGAAGCCGGGAGCCTCCCTGCGGAAGAAGTCCAGGTGGGCGACCATGCGGCGGCGGGACTCCAGCTCGACCGCGCTGAGGTGCTCGACGTCGAGCCCGCTGTAGCCGGACAGGCGGGGGCCCATGAACACCACGACGTCGTCGCGCCAGCCGACATGCGGCGTGTCCAGGAAGCCGAGGAGCTCGCGGCCACGGTTCATCAGGGCGTGGTGGGCCGCCGGGTTATCGCGCTTGAACGCCAGCCACCTGCCCATGTCGACGCCCGTCCAGGTGAAGGCGGTGTTGATGGTGTGCTGGACGTTGCCGCCCGCGCCGTCCTTCCTGGCGTCGGTGACGAACGCGCCGCCGGCCTGCGCGACGACGTCGAGATCGCCGGTGGCGTCCACGACGACCTTGGCGAGGATCGCGCGGCGCCCCTGCTTGCTCTCGAAGATCACGCCGCGGACGGTATTTCCGGCACCGGTGCCCTCGTCGCCGACCGCGGCGACGACCCAGGAGTGCAGCAGCACGCGCACTCCCTCGCCGACGAGGAACTCGTGCGAGGTGATCTTGAGCCACTCCGGGTCGATCATCGGCGAGCGGCAGACGGTATCGCGGAACGCGGACAGGCGCTCGCGCCAGTACGCCACCTGCTCGGGGTCGGTCGAGCCCCACAGCTCGGGGCCCGGCCCCGCGAGGGCACCGGCGGGCAGCCGGTCAAGCAGCTCGGCACCGATGCCGGCGATGACCGGGGTGCCTGCCCAGTCGGTCATCCGGTCGATCCAGATCACCAGCCCGCCGGCCGACAGGCCACCAAGGTCGCCGTACCGCTCGACGAGAGTCACCCGCTGGCCGAGCCGCCGCGCCGCGGCCGCGGCCGCGGTGCCTGCAGGTCCGCCGCCGACCACGAGCACGTCGGTCTCCTCGTGCACCGGGATCTCACGGGCGGGCTCGGTGACCGTGGCGACGGACGGCGCGGCGGGCCCGTGCGGCATGGCGGAGTGCGACCCGTCCGGCGTGCCCCCCGCGGTGAACAGCCCGCTTCCCCCGCCGATCCCGGCGCCGAAGTAGCTCTCTGGGTCGCGCTCGCGCGGTGGCTCGTCCATTGCTCCTTGATATAGAGCCGGGCCCGCGCGGTCAACGTATCAGCCGCGGGCGGTGGCCCTGCGCGCGAGTACGAGCCGGCACCGCGGGCTGCCGTCCCCGCGCCGGCCGAGATCCGTCAGGTGGACTGTCGTGACGGTGAACCCGGACGCCGTCAGGTCGTCGCGGACCGCGGGCAGCGGCCAGGTGCGGTAGTACATGACGAACGGGGGCCGCCACACGGCATTGCGGGCCCGCATGGCCAGGTCGAACCCGAGCAGCGCCCAGTGCCAGCGCGAGGTGACCGGCGGCGGCTCGGCGGCAGGGAAGGCGAACACCCCGCCAGGCCGCAGCGCGCGGTACACGCCGGCGAACAGCACGGGCCGTTCGGCGGGCAGGAAGTGCCCGAACGCACCGAAGCTCACCGCCAGGTCGAAGGCGCCGGCGAACGGCAGGGCCCGGGCGTCGGCCCGCACCCACCGTGCCCGCGGGTGCGCGCCGCGTGCCTGCGCGAGCATGCCCGCGCTGAGGTCAACGCCCACGACGGGCCCCTGGCACAAGGACCCGAGGACCCGGATGCCCGCGCCGGTGCCGGTGCACACGTCCAGCCCCCGGCCGAACGGGCCGAGCGGGCGCAACGCGCCGGCGGTCGCGTCAAGCACGCCATCGGGGGTGCGGAAAGGCGAATAGTTGAACTTCGGCGCGAGCAGGTCGTAGCCGCCCTCGACCGAGGACAGGGCCTGAACCGCCAGTTCACGCAGGGACGGGCCCCGGGGCGAGGACACCGCTCAAGCGTACTTCCCCGCCACCGGACGGGCGGTGGCCCCGGACCACGGTCCGCCCGGCCACGTAGGGATCGACCGCCGTGCCGGTCGGCGAGACGGACGGGGTTGCCGAGGTACTCGTGGTGACCGGGTAGCCGGGATGCCACTGGCCGTCCCCGGTGCCGCAGACGATGCCGGACACGCGGCCCTCGCCGTTGCTTGTTTACATAGCTGGCGCCCATGATCGGCCACCTTTACATAGCTGGTGCCCATGATCACGATCGATTTGCGGCAAATGTCCAACCACCGGCTATGCAAAGCTGCGCATTCGTGGTCCTGGGTTATGCAAAGGTGCGCTTCCCCGCCCACGCCAGGTGCCGCGGACGGCACTGGCCGCGGTCAGCCGGTGAGCAGGAGCGTCTTCGCCACGGTGCGGCGCGCCTCGATGGCCTCGTGCGCCCCGGCCGCCTCGGCCAGGGAGAAGGTCTGGCCGATCAGCGGGGCGATCCGCCCCTCGGACAGGTGCCCGAGTACGTCCTTCATCAGCCTGGACCGGTCGCCCGCACCGTACTGCAGGTCGCCGATGGTGCTCACCCGCACCCGCCGGCGCCGCGCCGCGTCCGCGTCGATGTCGGCGAAGGAGCCGCTCGGCGACCCGTGAGCCGAGAATCGCCCGCCGTCCGCCGCCAGGTCGAACGCCGCGGCGCCGATCGCGCCGCCCACGCCGTCGAGAACGACCGCCGGCCGCGCGCCGCCGGCCGCCTCGAGCACGGCGCCGGCCCAGCCTGGCTCGCCGTAGTCGACGGCGACGGCCGCCCCCGCCCGGGCGACGGCCGCCAGCTTGGCCTGCCCTCGCGCGGCGCCGATGACGTTCGCGCCGCGCGCCGCGAGCAACTGGACGAGCAGGATCCCCATGCCGCCGGCCGCGCCGAGCACCAGCACCCACTCGCCCGGCCGCGGGTCGCAGACCTCAAGCAGCCGCAGCGCGGTGGTCCCGTCGTGCAGCACGGCGGTCGCGGCGAGCAGGCCGACATCGGCGGGCACAACGACGGCATGCTCAACGTCGGCCACCGCCAGCTCCGTGTAGCCGCCCGTCCCGCCGGGCCCGCCGGTGTGCGCGGCCACCGTCCGGCCGAGCCATTCCTGGCTCACCGACGCGCCGACGGCCACGACCTCACCGCCCACCCCGTTGCCCGGCACGTACGGCGGCCGGACGGGGAAGTAGCCCGCGCCGGCCCCCGAACGGATCATCGTGTCAACGAACAGCACGTCGCAGGCCGCGGCGGCGACCATGAGCTGCCCCGGCCCCGGCGCCGGATCGGGCAGGCCGGCGACCTGGAGCACGTCAGGCGGGCCGAAGCGGCGCACTTCGATGGCGCGCACGGGTCAGGCCGCGCCGCTGCCGGCGGGCGCGATGTCGCGCGCCGCGAAGCCTGGATGCTCAGGATCGATGTTGAACGAGATGACCCGGCGCGGGCGGATCCTGATGATCTCCGCCGCGAGGTGGCCGGTCGGGTCGTGCGGGCCGATGGCGGTCTCCGCGTCGCCCCGGATCTCGAGGAAGTGGGCACCCTCCACGTTCGGCGCGGTCACCTCGTCCACCACGAAGGCCACCCGCGGATTGGCGCGGACGTTGCGGTACTTGGCGCTGCCCGCCATGTTCATCCCGGCGATGTCGATCGTGCCGAGTGCCGCGTTGTAGGTAAAACCGAGCGGCTTGACCTGCGGCATGCCGCCGGGGCCGACGGTCGCCAGGTGTCCCCGTGGCTGACGGGCGAGGAAGCGCTGCTCTGCATCGGTGAGGGTCATGCCCTCAGGCTAAAACTTGAAGTGAAGTTGAGGTCAACCCCAGCCGCGCCCGCGCGGCGCACGGGGGTTGCATGCGCCTCTATCTGGCTTATCTCCGGTCAGTTAGCGTGCACGGGGGAAGCCTCCGCGGCGTGCGTAAGGCCAGGATGCGGGCACCACGGCAGCACGCGCCCCTTCAGCACCCGGTTTTACCGGTAAATTCCTGTCGGCAGGTAAACTTTTCACCTGATGTAAATAAAAGACGCCCTGAACGTCTTTTTCTTTCCCGTTGTGAAATGTTTACCGGTAAATCCCGCGGCACGGCACGGCCACGGGGCAATCACGCAACGGTGGCTGGCCTCGCTGGCCTCGCTGGCCTCGCTGGCCTCGCTGGCCTCGCTGGCCTCGCTGGCCTCGCTGGCCTCGCTGGCCTCGCTGGCCTCGCTGGCCTCGCTGGCCTCGCGCGGGTCGCAAGACCGCCGGGTGCCGGCGGGCGCGGGTGGGCGCGGGCGGGTGCCGGCGGGTGCGGAACCCGGGGGAGTCCCGCACCCG
>Ga0335078_10008465_pt1 | contig 15300 bp, 13 predicted proteins | sample Lox_Sample_32_FD_206711 | JGI IMG/M metagenome (GOLD analysis project Ga0335078, IMG submission 206711) | Soil microbial communities from Loxahatchee National Wildlife Refuge, Florida, United States - Lox_Sample_3.2 | ecosystem: Environmental > Terrestrial > Soil > Wetlands | place: USA... | reverse complement strand
CGGGGATTCTGTCGCTCGCCCGGCTGTCCATGTCATGCAGAATATCCGCGCGGCGGCCTCGGCTGATTCTCACCGGGTGGCCACCTGCACTGCCGGCGAACAGTGGGGCGGATCAGGTGCGTCGAGCGGGCCGCAGCCCCCTTACCAGGAGTGACCAGCTCTTCCGGCAGGCCACGCGGTCCCTCGGGGCCGGCCTTGACCGGCCGTCCGCCGGTATCGTCGCCGATCTTCGCCGCTACGCCCGGGGACGTGGTGGAGGCGGTCGTGTTCAACGGGCGCGTCAGCACGATCGACCGGGCCACAGGTAGACCTGCTCGCAAACAGAAACCGGATCACGCTCGTCAACGGTGCCGAACTCAAGCAGCTAATCAAGGAACACCTAAAGAGGGATGTCATACCAGGTACGAGCCCTCCTCGCCGCCTGAGGGCCTCCGACAACACCCAGACCGGCCGGCCCGGCCCCGCCGGTCCGGGACAGGGCACATGACCGCTTTCGTTTTGTTCGTTTACAGGTAAACTAGTGGCATGACAGCGATGCCGGAGCGGACCGTGCTGCCCCCTGAACACCCGGAGGGCCTGACCGGCGTGCTCGCGTTGCTGGCGCCCCAGCCCACCGGCCGGGCGACGCTGACCGGGCCTGACGGGACGCGGCTGGAGTTGCCGGGTGAGGTGTTCGAGGTGCTGCGGGAGGTGGTCGCCGCGCTGTCGCAAGGGCTAGCGATCACTGTGGCGCCACACCAGACGGTGCTCGCCACCGGCGAGGCTGCCCAACTGCTTGGGGTGTCGCGGCCGACGCTGGTACGGCTGCTGGAGTCGGGCGCGATCCCGTTCGACAAGCCCGGGCGCCATCGCCGGGTCCGGCTTGCTGACGTGCTTGCACACCAGGAGCGGTCCCGGCGGCGCCGGGCGGCCGTGCTGGACCAGATGGTCGCCGACTCCGAAAGCGCCGGGCTCTACGGCCTACCGGATGACGCTCCCTTCGAGCGCCTGCCTGTCGACGGCGACAATCAGGGCGCGCGGTAGGCGCGGCGATGTTACCGGTATTTCTAGACACCTGTGTTCTGCTGAAGCCCTACCTCTGCGACTCTCTGTTAAGCATCGCGGAGACGAGGATCTACCGGCCATTATGGTCGACTGCTGTTCTGGGCGAGCTAAAGCGCAATCTCTTACGCCGTGGCCTTGATGACAAGCAGGTCGGCCACCGGCTCCACCAAATGAACGAAGCGTTCCCCGACGCCCAGGTCACTGACTACGAGGTGCTGATCGCACAGATGACAACCATCCCAAGGACCGGCATGTCCTGGCCGCCGCCGTCCGCGGTGGTGCCGAGATCCTGGTCACGGAGAATCTACGCGACTTCCCAGACGGCTCGGTCGGCCCGTTCGCACTGGATATCGTCAGCCAGGACACGTTCCTGCTCGACCAGCTGGACCTGGCGCCAGCCGGCGTCATCACCGCCCTGCGACGCCAAGTCTCCCGCTATCACCGCGAGCCACGAACCGTCGAAGCCTTGCTGATCATGCTTGGCGCCCCGGCATCCGGCTGCCCCGGCTTTGCCCGAGCATGCGGTCGCCTGCTTTGAGCAGCAATCCGCAACCTGACGCGGCACCTGCCCGTCGCACCAAGCCTGTGCCCGCAAGCGCGGAGCGACCATTGCTGCGGTCCCGGTCAGGCGGCGCGGGCCGCAGCGGGCTGCGCCCCGTCCGGGGCGGCCGGGGCTTGCTGGCGGCGGAACGCCGGGAGCAGGCGGGCCAGGACCAGCGCGCCCGCGATGCAGGCCAGGCCGCCGGAGATCACCGAGGTGACCGGGCCGAACGCGGCCGCTACCGCGCCCGACTCCGCGTCCCCGATCCGCGGCCCGCCGGTGACCACGGCCATCTGCACGCCCATCAGCCGTCCGCGGAACTCGTCGGGCGTGGTGAGCTGGATGATCGTGCTGCGGAACACCGCCGAGATGACGTCGGCCCAGCCGGCCACGGCCAGCAGCGCGAGCGCGGCGGGCAGCTGGTGCACCAGGCCGACGCAGGTGATCGCCGCGCCCCAGACGAGCACGGCGATGATGACCGCGCGCCCCTGCCGCCGGACGCGGTGGACCCACCCGGTGGTGACCGCGCCGAGCAGGGCCCCGGCCCCGGGCGCAGCGTAAAGAAACCCGAGCGTCCGGGCCCCGCCGCCGAACACCGTGCTGGCCAGCGCGGGGAACAGGGCACGTGGCATGCCGAACACCATGGCGTTGATGTCGATCAGGTAGGCGCCCTGGATGACCGGCTGGTGCCGCACGTAGCGCAGGCCGGCCACGATGGAGCGCAGGCCCGGCGGATGGCTGGCGCCCGCCCGCGCAGGCTGCGGGCGGATCAGGAAGGTCGCCACGATGGCCGCCGTCAGCGCCGCGACATCCAGCCAGTAGACGAGGCGGGCGCCCGCCCCGGCGAGCAGCAGCCCGGCCACGGCCGGCCCGGCCACCTGGCCGAGCTGGAACAGCGCCTGGAACATGGCGTTGACGGCGGTCACCTCGGACCGGCGGACCAGGTTCGGCAGGACGGCCGACAGCGCCGCCTCGGTCGTGGCGGTGAACCCGGCCGCCATGGCGGGCAGGACGAACAACGGCCACAGCGCGGGCCCGGTGTCCGCGTTGACCGCCAGGCCGGCGACGCACAGCGCGGTCAGCAGCTGCGCGCCGAGCAGCACCCGGCGGCGGTCGGCGGCGTCGGCCAGGGAGCCGCCCAGCAGGGCCCCGGCGATCAGCGGGAGCACCTGCGCGAGCGAAACCAGCCCGATGTCGAGCGACGAGCGGGTCAGCTGGTACACCTGGTAGGCCACCGCGACCATGGTGAGCTGGGCGCCCATCGTGGACAGGAGCTGCCCGGCGACCAGGCAGCGCAGGTCGCGGGAGCCGCGCAGCGGCGACAGGTCCATGACCAGGTGCCGCCAGGGCCGGGCGATCCGCTTCACAGTGGCAGGGTAGGCGGGCACCGCCGTCAGCGGGTGACGGCGACGGTCAGGATGTCGAGGCCGGCGGGCAGGGGAAGCTGACCCGGACGCGCAGGCCGCCCTCCGGCTGGGCGTCGGCGGCGATCGTGGCGTCATGGGCGCCGGCGATGGCGGCGACGATGGACAGGCCGAGCCCGTGCCCGTCGCCGTCGCCGGCCCGGCGGGCGGCCAGCCGCTCGAAGGGCTGGAACAGCCGGGTGACCTCGGCGGGCGGGATCACCGGGCCGGTGTTGGCCACCGAGATCACCGCGCGGCCGTCCTGCCGGCCGGTGCTGAGCTGGACCGTGCCGCCGGCGGTGTTGTGGCGGACGGCGTTGTCGACCAGGTTGACCGCCAGCCGCTCGATCAGGTGGGGGTCCCCGGCCACGGGCGCGGGGCTCAGCGAGGACTCGACGTGAAGCCGCCGCCGCCGCGCCTCGGGGGTGGCGGCGTGCAGGCTGGTCACAGCGGCCTCGGACAGGTCGGCGGGCTCGCGGTTGCTGATGCCTGTCTCGCTGGTCGCCAGGGTGAGCAGGGCCTCCAGGAGGCGTTCTTGCTGGACGCCGGATTCGAGCAGCTCCCGGCCCGTGGCGCGCCACTGCCCGGTCGTGGTGCCCGGGTTGCGCAGTGCCAGTTGCAGCAGGGTGCGGTCGAGGGTGAGCGGGGTGCGCAGTTCGTGGGAGGCGCTGGCGACGAAGTGCCGCTGGGCGGTGAACGCGGCTTCCAGGCGGGCCAGCAGGTCGTTGAGGGTGGCGGCGAGCTAGCGGAACTCGTCGTCGGGCCCGGACTCCGCCAGCCGCTCGTGCAGGCTGGTGGCGGAGATCGCCCGGGCGGTGGCGGTGATGGCGCGGACCGGCCGCAGCACCCGCCCGGCGACCAGCCAGCCGAGGGCGAACGCGACGGCGGCCATGACGGCCAGCGCGATGCCGGACCGGGCCAGCAGCGTGTGCAGGTCGAACCGGTGCTGGAGCTGCCAGGCGCGGGCGAGCTGCATGCAGTGCAGGTCCGTGGGCAGGCAGGAGAAGCCGCGTCCCGGCGGTGGCATCGTGGGGAGGATCCGCCGGCCATCGTTGGTGCCCCGGGCGAACAGCCAGTAGGTGAAGCCGAGCAGGCCCGCGCCGGCCACGGTGAACAGGGACCCGTACAGCAGCGTCAGGCGCAGCCGGGCGGTCGGCCTGGGCAGGCGCAGCCAGGCGGTCCGGCGGGGCAGGCGGAGCCGGGGGGCGGGGGCGGCCGGCCGCGCGGCCGGGCCGGTCACGGCGCGCCGCCGATCCGGTAGCCGCCGTCGCGGACGGTCTGGATGAGCGGCGGGCTGCCCAGCTTGGCGCGCAGCCGCCCGATGGTGGTCTTGACCGTGGTGGTGAACAGGTCGGCGTTCTCGTCCCAGACCCGTTCCAGCAGCTCCTCGCCCGTCACCAGCGTGCCGTCGGCGGCGAGCAGGCATTCCAGCACGGCGAACTCCTTGGGCGTCAGGGCGAGGCGGCGCCCGGCCCGGATGGCGACCCGGCGGCCCGGGTCGACCGACAGGTCGCCGCTGGTGAGGACCGGGGGGAGCGGGACCACGGCACGGCGGGCCAGCGCCCGGATCCGGGCCACCAGCTCGGCGAAGTCGAACGGCTTGGACAGGTAGTCGTCCGCGCCCAGGCCCAGGCCCTCCACCCGGTCGGCGATCGTGGTGGCCGCGGTCAGCATCAGCACCCGGCTCGGGCAGCGGCGGTCGGCGAGGTCCGCGCAGACCTGGTCGCCGTGCACGCCGGGCAGGTCCCGGTCCAGCACGATCACGTCGTAACGGGCCAGGGCCACATGGTCGAGCGCGCCCTGCCCGTCGTAGGCCACGTCCACCGCCATGCCCTCATCGCGCAGCCCGCCCGCGACCGCGTCGGCGAGCCGCCTGTGGTCCTCGACCACCAGTACTCTCATGCTCTCTCCCCGCCGCGCCCGCCCGGTCCGTCCGGCCAGCTCACGCGGGTCCTTGTTGCCAGGATGCCAGGTGGCGGGTGACAGCCGGGTCACGGCGCCTGTGACCGTGCTGTCACCCGCGGCCCGGTAGACCTGGGCAGTGCGCGCGCCGGCGACGGCGCGCCCGGCGCCAGGAACCGGGGGCAGGGGCCCCGGCGAACAGTAAGGGATTCCATGCAGAACGCCACCCGCCGCGGTCACCGCGGCCCGCGGCGGCGATTGCCGCGGGCCGGCCTGCTGGCCGGCGCGCTGGCCGCCGCGATCAGCGCCGCCACGGCGTGCGGCGCGGTGCTCAGGGTGGCCGTGGCCGGGGCGTCCCGGCGGCTGACCCAGACCGTGGTGATCTTCGTGGTGCTGGGCATGGCCACCACGGCCGCCCTGGCCGGGCTGGCCCTGGCCACCTACCCCGGCCGGGCGTTCCAGGCGGTGTCCGCCCGCTACCACGCCGCGGACCTCGCGGTGACGATCGACGCGATGAAGGCCAGCGGCGCGCAGATCGCCGCCACCCGGCACCTGCCCGGGGTGACCGGGGCCGCCGGCTACCCCGCGACCACGGTCGAGGTCACCCTCCCGGCGACGCCCGGGCCCGCCGGGCAGCCGCGGCTGTCCGGGCCGATGACCCTGGTCGGCCGGGCCACGCGAGCAGGCCCGCTGGATGAGATCCGCCAGTCACACGGCCGGTGGTTCAGCCGGCCGGACGAGATCGACCAGGACGAGCTTTCCGGCATTCGCGCACCGCTCGGCCTGGTGATCCCCGTCACCGTGACCAGCGTGGCGGGCAAGCCGAAGCTCACCATCGTCGGCACCGCCAGGCTGGCCGTGCAGGACCCGACGCAGAACGCCTGGGCCATGCCGGGCGAGGTCACCGCGCTGGAGAAGGCCGGCGCGCCCAGGCAGGAGCTGATGCTCTACACCTTCCGCCGGGCGGCCACCGTCGCCGAGGTGGAGGCGGACCTGGCCGAACTGCGGGCGGCGCTGCCCGCCGGGGCGATCGCCGGCTTCGGCAGCGCGCTGTCCTCCGCCGGCCAGGCCACCATGGGCGCCGGGATCCACGCCTCGTCGGTCATCCCGTACGCCGTCATGGCCCTGCTGCTCGCCGCGGTGATCATCGCCAGCGTCGCCGCGGCCGCGGTGACGGCCGGCTACCGCCGGATCGGCGTGCTGAAGAGCATCGGCTTCACCCCGGCCCAGATCGCCGCCAGCTATCTCACCCAGCTCGGGATCCCGGCGCTGGCCGGGGCGCTGGCCGGGACGGTGCTCGGCACCAGGTGGGCGCTGCCCTATCTCCAGGAAGCCCGCTTCTTCCAGGTCACCGTGGCCGTTCCCGGCTGGATCACCCTCGCCGCGCCGGCCGGGACGCTGGCGCTGGCGGGCCTGGCCGCCCTGGCGCCCACGGTGCGGGCCGGGCGGCTCCCGGCCGTGCGGGCGATCACCGCCGGGCAGGCGCCCCGGGCCGGCCACGGGCACGCCGCCCACCGGCTGGCCGGCCGGCTGCCGCTGCCCTGCCCGGTCACCGCCGGGCTGGCCGCCCCGTTCACCCGGCCCTCCCGGTCGGCGGCCACGCTGGCCACCCTCACCATCGGGCTGACCGCGGCCGTCCTGGCCGTCGGCCTGTCCGCCCAGATCACCAAGATCGTGCTGAGCATCGGCGTCGCCTATATCGACCGGGCGCTGTTCCAGCGGCTGACCTGGCTCGTGGTCATCCTGGCCGGGGTCGGCGTGTTCAGCACGCTGCTCATGCAGGCCCGGGAGAAGGTCCACGAACTCGGCGTGTACAAGGCGCTCGGGATGACACCCCGGCAGGTCATCACGATGGTCACCTGCTGGGCCGTCGCCCCCGCCGTCATCGCCGCCGTCATCGCCCTGCCCGCCGGGGCCGCCCTGGAACCGGCGGTCGCCCGGGCAGTGGTCAGCGCGCAGGCAGGCCCGGCCGAGAACAACGGCCCGCTCACCCCCGGCCCGCCCCGCGGCGCCGGGGGACACGCCCGCCCGCCAGGCCGGCCACCGGCCGCCCGGGGCGGAACCGTGCGGTATACCCGCCACGGCCATGAGGTGATCGACGCCTCCCGGTCGCACCAGCGGCCCGGCGACGGCCGGCGCCCGTCCGGGGCCCAGGGCCTGTTCGCCGGCCCGTTCGCCCTGGCCGGCCAGCACCCCTACACCGCCGCCGGACTCGCCCTGCTCGCCCTGGCCGGGCTGGCCATCGCCCTGGCCGGCGCGCTCGGGCCCGCGATCTGGGCCGCCACGTCCAGGACCACCACCGCGCTGCGGGCCGAGTGACGCCATGGACGCGCTGATCCGCCTCGGCGCGGCGACCAAACGGTACGCCGCAACCGGTACCGCCGCCCTGGACCAGGTCAGCCTGGAGGTCGCGGCCGGTGAGGCGGTGGCGGTGATGGGGCCCTCGGGCAGCGGGAAGTCGACGCTGCTGAACCTGCTCGCCGGGCTGGACCGGCCCACCGGCGGCACGGTCACCGTGGCCGGGCAGCGGGTCGACACCCTGTCGGAGACCAGCCTGGCCCGCTACCGCCGCCGCCAGGTCGGGATGATCTTCCAGTTCTTCAACCTGCTGGACGACCTGACCGTGGCCGGCAACGTGCTGCTGCCCGCCCAGCTCGCCGGGACACCCCGGCGCAGGGCCCGGTCCCGGTGCGCCGAGCTGCTGGACCAGCTCGGGATCGGCAGGTACCGCAACACCTACCCCGGGCGGCTGTCCGGCGGGGAACGGCAGCGGGTGGCCATCGCCCGTTCGCTGATCAACGACCCGGCGGTGCTGCTGGCCGACGAGCCGACCGGGGCGGTGGACACCGCCGCCGGCGAACAGATCGGCCGGCTGCTGCTGGACCTCAACGCCGCCGGGCAGACCCTGATGCTGGTCACGCACAGCCCGGACCTGGCCGCCCGCTATGCCAGCCGGACGGTCCGGCTGCTCGACGGCCGGATCGCCAGCGACACCGCTGACTCCGGGGGCTGACATCAAACTCACACACAGATCACGCGGAGGCCGCAGGCGCGCGCGGCATGATGTTAGTCGCGCCGGGCAACGGGGCTGGCCCGGCGTCTTCGACCGCCCCGGCGGCACGCGGGGCACAGGGAGGATCGCGTGACACGACTTGGCTCCCCGGCGACGGAGAGCGGTCCCGGTGACGGCGGCCGGCCGGTCACCCGCGGCTCACGGCTCGCCCGGCGCCGCCGTGTCCTGTTCTGGGTGGCCGGCGGGGCGGCCCTGCTGGCCATCGGCGGGCTGGTCGGCTCCTGGTTCGTGAAGTCGCCGCAGCAGATCGCGGCGGACACCGCGGCACCGCCGCCCACGGTGACCACGGCGAAGGTCACCTCCCAGGTGCTCACCTCGTCGGTCCAGATGCGTGGCGTGGTGTACCCGGCGACGCAGTACGACGTGTACCCGTCCGCCCCGGAAAGCGACACCGGGGCGTCGGGCACCGGGTCCTCGGCCGGCGGCGGTTCAGCGGCGGGCGGCGGCTCGTCCGGGCCGGTGTACATATCGAAGCTGGACGTGGCGGCGGGCCGGACGATCCACAACGGCAGCCAGCTCGCCGGGATCGACGGCGAGCCGATGTTCGCGCTGGCCGGCCGGGTGCCCGCCTGGCGGGACATCACGCCCGGCGAGACCGGGCCCGACGTGGCGGAACTGCAGCACGCGCTGGCCTCGCTCGGGTACTACGCCGGCGGCGACACCCCCGGGTACTTCGGCACGGGGACGCAGGACGCGGTGGCCCTGTACTACGAGCACCTGGGCTATGTCCCGCCGTCCACGGGCGGCGTGCCGCTGACCGACGTGATCTTCGTGCCGTCGCTGCCCGCGAAGGTGATCGCGGTGAACGGCGCCAAGGGCCAGCAGCCCGGCCAGCCGTTCCTCGAGCTCGCCGCGCGCGGCTCGCTCGCGCTGACCGGCGAACTGCCGCCCACCTACGCCGGGCAGGTCAAGCCCGGCCTGAAGGTGAAGATCTTCGACGAGGTCACCGGCATCCACGCCACCGGGACCATCGCGGACGTGGGGACCGCGACGACGATCACGCCGGTGGGAGCGATCGTCGACGTCGGTGGCGGGGCGGCCGCGGCGAGCGCGGCGGCGGCCGCCGCGGCCGGCACCACCGGGACCGGCGGCGCGGCCGGGTCGGGCACCTCCGGCGGCGCCGCGGGCGCGGGCGCGACGCCGTTCATCCCGCTGACTGTAACCCCCTCCAGTTCGCTGCCCGCGGCGCTGAACGGTGAGAACGTCCTGGTCACCGTGGAGACCGGGCGGACCGAGGGGCCGGTGCTGACGGTGCCGGTCGCCGCGATCGTCACGACCGGGTCCGGCACCAGCTACGTCACCGTGGCCCGCGCGGGCGGCAAGCAGGCCCAGGTCGCGGTCCGGCCGGGCATCTCCGAGAACGGCTACGTCCAGGTGACCCCGGTGCACGCGGGCGGGCTCGCGGCCGGCGACAGCGTGGTGGTGAGCGGCTGATGACCGCGCCGGTGATCGAGCTGCGCGGGCTTGCCCGCACCTACCCCGGCCCCCCGCCGGTCCACGCGCTGCGGCCGGCCGACCTGGTGATCGGGGCGGGCGACTACGTCGCGGTGACCGGGGCGTCCGGCTCGGGCAAATCGACGCTGCTGCACCTGCTCGGGCTGCTCGACACCCCCACCTCGGGCAGCTACCTGCTGGACGGCCTGGACACCTCCGCCCTGCACGACCAGGACCGGTCCGCGCTGCGCGGCAGGCGGATCGGGGTCGTCTTCCAGGCGTTCCACCTGCTGGCCTACCGGACGGCGCTGGAGAACGTGCTGCTCGCCGAGCTGTACAACCACACGCCGCGGGGCACCCGGCTCCAGGCGGCGGTGGACGCGCTCACCGCGGTCGGACTGGGCCACCGGCTCGACGCGCTCCCCACCACGCTGTCCGGCGGGGAGTGCCAGCGGGTCGCGATCGCGCGGGCGCTGGTCAACCGGCCAAGCCTGCTGCTGTGCGACGAGCCGACGGGAAACCTGGACTCCGCCAACGCGGCCTCGCTGATGGACCTGCTCGACCGGCTCAACGCCGGCGGCCTCACCATCGTGATCATCACGCACGACCCGGGCGTGGCGGCGCACGCGCGCCGGACCGTGGCGATCAGTGACGGGGTGCTGTCCGAGCGGACCGGAGCCGGTCATGCCTAGGCCCGGCGCCGGCCTGCCGGCCCCCCGGCTGACCGCCCGGGACACCGCGGCCGAGGCGATCGCGGGGATCGTGCAGCGGCCCGGCCGGTCCGGGCTGACCATGCTCGGCACCGTCCTCGGCGTGGGCGCGTTCGTCGCCGTGCTCGGCCTCACCGCCACGGGAGCGGGCCAGATCTCGCGCCAGTTCTCGGTGCTCGAGGACACCACGGTCACGGTGGCGGACAACGGCCCCGCCAACGATGTCGCGCCGCCCGGCACCTATCCCGCGATCGGGTTCCCGGCCGACGCGGACGCGGTCGCGGAGCACATCCGCGGCGTGACCGCCGCAGGCGTCTGGTGGCCGGTCCAGCTCCCGGAGGGCACGGACTTCAGTGCCTCGCAGGCGCTGTCGGGGGTGGCCTCGCAGACGGTCGACCTGCTCGCGGCCTCGCCCGGGGCGGTGCGGGCGATGGTCCCCGCGATGGTCGCCGGCTCGCCACTGACCAGGTACGAGAACGACACCGCGCAGCACGTGGCGATGATCGACACCTCGACGGCCGCCACGCTCGGCATCTCCCCGGCGCGGCTGCCCAGCCACCCCGCCGTGTTCGTCGACGGGATCGCCTACACCGTCGTCGGCGTCTACAGCTCCGCGCAGCGCGTGGTCAGCGGCGGCAGCGCGATGCTGATCCCGGAGAACACGGCGCTGGCGGACTACGGCAACCCGGAGCCGGGCATCGGCAGCCAGGAAGAGGCCCAGATGGTCATCGCCACCCGGACCGGCGCCGCGCAGCAGGTGGCCAGGGAGATCGCCGGCGCCGAACTGCCCACCGATCCGGGGCGGCTGGTGGTGACGCCGCCGCAGAGCCCGCTGAAGCTGCAGGGCGAGGTGAACGGCGACCTGGCCGGCCTGTTCCTGATCCTCGCGCTGATCAGCCTGCTGATCGGGGCGGTGGGGATCGCGAACACCACGCTGGTCGCCGTGCTGGAGCGCACCGGGGAGATCGGCGTGCGGCGCGCCGTCGGTGCCCGGCCCCGGCACATCGCCGCGCAGTTCCTCGCGGAATCGACGGCGCTCGGCACGCTCGGCGGGCTGATCGGCACCTGCATCGGCGTCGGGATCGTGGTGATCTTCGCCGCGGTCCAGAACTGGACCGCCGTGCTGAACCCGCTCTACACCCTGCCCGCCCCGCTGATCGGCAGCGTCGTCGGCCTGCTCGCGGGCGCGTACCCGGCGCTGCGCGCGGCACGGACGAGCCCGCTGGCGGCACTGAGGTACTCATGAGCGGCGGCACGGCCGGCCAGCCCGCCCGCGCCCGGAAGGAACGATGATGCGCATCCGCACCGGCTGGGGCCTGCTGATCTGCTGCGCGGTGCTGGCCGCGTGCACGGCCGGCGGGCCCAAGGGACCCGCCGCCACGGTGACGACACCGGCCGTGGGCCGGCCGGCGCCCCCGGCCTCCGTCGCGGCGGCCATGGCGTCGGAGGCGTTCACGGCCTACGCCGCCCTGGGCGCCTCGGACAACGACGGGCTGGCCCCCGGCGACACCTATGACGCGCTGCACACCGCGTGCATGACCGACGCGGGCTACGGCCAGTACGCCGCCGAGGCGGTATACCCGGCCCGCACCAACCGCGGCCTGGGCTTCCCGCAGGCGTGGGGGCCGTGGGGCTACGTGGGGACCGCGCTGGCGGCGCAGGAGGGCTTCCTGGCCCCGGAAGGCGGCCCGGACGGCGGGTCCGGTCCGGGTGCCGGTACGCCCGGGGCGCCGTTCAGCAGCATGCCCACCGCGGCGCAACAGGCCGCGGGCAAGTGCTTCAACATCCTGCAGAACTTCAACAACGAGCAGTTCGCGCACTCCATGTCCATCATCGAGACGCTGAACAACTACATCGGCGCGGACGTGATCCAGGACAGCGAGTTCAAGAAGGCGACGCGGAACTGGTCCGCCTGCATGGCCAAGAACGGCTTCAGCTCCGCGGACGCGGACACGTTCGCGCAGCAGGCGCAGGTCATGCTCGGGCAGCGGCCGGCCCCCGGGCAGAACCCGGCCGCCCCGCCCGGCCCGCCGACCGCCGCGCAGGACAAGGCGCAGATCGCGATGGCCGTGGCCGACGCGAACTGCACGCTGACCAGCGACCTGGCCGGGATCTACTTCGCCGTCCAGACCAACTACGAGCAGCAGTTCGTCAGCGCCAACCAGCAGGCGCTCAGCGCCGGGGTCCGGGAGTACAAGGCAGCGTTCGTCAAGGCAGTCAAGACGATGCCCGCGCTGCTGCGGACCACTTCGGCCACGCCCGCCCTGGTCGGCCCGGCCCGCACCGGCCATGGCCGGCACCACGCCACCGCCAGGCCCTCGCCCAGCCGTTCCTGACCGCCCGCGGCGGGTTCTGCTGGCCCCGCGCACGGGAAGCGCCGGCGGGCGCGGGTGCGGCGGAGGCCCGTTATGGCCCGTACTTGATGATGTCAGCCTGCGTCGTGCCGTCGCCGGTGGCGGTCAGCAGGCCGGTTCCCCATACCGACGTGGTGCCGGGGATGCGGCTCAGCCCGCCGGCCTCGCCGGCGGACCCCGGCACGGCAGGCGCCGGCTGCCGCCGCCACCGGCCGCCGGTGTAGTGGACGATGTCGGTGACCGGCTGGGTCAGGCTGCCGGAGGTCAGCCAGAAGCCGCCGTGGCCGTCGGGGGTCAGCCCGGGGCTGTAGTTGTGGTTGAGATCGCGGGCGGCGACGGCCCAGGCCGTGCCGTTCCAGTGCAGCAGCGTGACCCCCGGGGGCGCGGCGCCGGTGCCCGGGTTGACCGCGACGGTTTCCGCGACCCACACCTGACTGGCGGACAGGGCAGCGATGCCGTCGGGCACCCAGGGCTGGCCGCCCGCCGGGGCGAGCTTGGGCAGGGCAAGCGTGTGCCACGACGAGCCGTTCCAGTGCACGGCGACGATGACCTGCGTGGGCTTGTTCACCGTCGCGGCCGAAGGCCCCAGCGCCCAGATGTCCGAGGCGGACACCGCGCTGGACCACACCGGCGTGGCCGGCACGGTGACCGGCCGCCAGGTGCTGCCGTTGTAGCGCAGCACCCAGGCAGGCCCGAAACCCAGGTTGGCGCCCGAGCCGGGCTTGGCGCCGAACTCCCAGACGTTCCGCGGGCCGAACACCGCCGTGCCCAGGACCGTGTTCGTGCTCGACAGTCTGGACACCGTCCACGCCGAGCCGTTCCAGCCCAGCGCGTACTCGGTGCTGGCCTGCTGGCTCTTCTGCGCGAAAATCCAGGTGTTGCCCGCGGCCGAGGTGCCGGCCGCGGAGACGTTCACCGACCCGCTGGTCAGGTTCACAAAGCCGGCCGGCGGCGTGAGCGCCTGCCACGCGCTGCCGGTCCACTGCTGGACCACCAGCGACGACACGGTGGTGCCCGCCGCGACCGCGTTGCCCGGCCCGGACGCCGCGATGCCCTGCAGGAAGGCGGACGGGTCGCTGAGGACCTCGCTGATCTGCCAGCTGGCACCGGCTGCCGCCCCGGCGGGCGTGAGCCCGGCCGCCAGCGCAAGCCCTGCCGCGACCGGGGGCAGCGCCCAGCGCATGACACGAGCCACCAGATTGCTCCTCTCACCCTGCGGCCCCGCCCTCGGCCAGACACTCTACGGGCTCGGCCGGGCGGGCACGAGGCCTGCCCGCCGGGCTGTTGGCGGGCCGGCGGATCATGGGGGTCCGGGCCGGGTTGGGGTGATCTGCGCGCCCCCTTGGCGACGTAACAGGCAGGGACGGGCAGTCCGCGCCGGGCGGTGGCTGCTCCGGCCATCATGAGCGGCAGCCAGCTGCCGGGGGAGGCGCGATGAGCGAGGAGACGCGGCAGCCAGCCGCCGGGGGAGGCGCGATGAGCGACGAGGCGATGATGTGGGCGGAGGTCGCCGACATCGGCGCTCTTCTGCACGATCTGGATGACGCGGCGTTCGACACGCCGAGCCTGTGTGACGGCTGGGCGGTCCGGGATGTGCTCGGCCACATGGGCCTGGGCCACACCGTCCCCATGCCCGCCATGATCGCCCGGATCGGCCGGTACTCCTTCAACGTGACCAAGGCGTCCTTCGCCGAATCCAAGACGTTGTTCGCCGGCCAGAGCGCGGCGGAGATCCGCCGCTTCTGGGATGAGGTCATGATCGCCCAGCATCCGCGGAAGGGGATCTCCACGCTGATCCCGGCGAAGTCCGGGTTCCTCGATCATCTCGTGCACAACCAGGACATCCGGCGCCCGACGGGCAAGCCGAGGACGATCCCCGAGGCGCGGCTGCGCCGGGCGCTGCAGCTGGTCCGCGCCGAGGCGAACCCGCTGTTCAACCCCAGGAGAAAGGTCGCCGGGCTGAGGCTCTACGCGACCGACATCGGCTGGACGGCCGGCGACGGCCCCACCCTGCAGGGCCCGGGGGAGGCGATCGTGCTGGCGGCCGCCGGGCGCCGGGCCGCGGTCGCCGATCTCAGCGGCGACGGCCTGGCGCTGCTCCGCGAGCGACTCGGCGGCTGACGGGCGTCCCGTTTGCCCCGGGGCTCATTACGGCCGGATGTTGTGGTTGCGGGCGAACAGGTTGCCGGGGTCGTACAGCCGCTTGACCGCCGCAAGCCGCGTGCGGGTCCGCGCCGGGTAGATCGCGGCGGCATCCGCCTCGGTGGCGGCGGTGAGGAAGTTCGCGTAGGCGCCGTGGACGTGCGGTGCGAGCCTTCCCCAGATCGCTTCCAGCGCCGGGCGGGCGGCCGCGACGGCCGGTGCCGGGCCGGCCACGGTGGTCACGACCACGAGTTCCGCCTGGCGATGGGCGTAGGCGGTGGCATCGCCGGGGACCCGGGACACCGCGCCGCCGACGCTGCGGACGGTGATGAACGCCGGCCCCTGCGCCGCCCTGACCTCGGCGAGGATCTGCAGGACCGCGGGCACCGATTGCCTGTCGACGAACGCGTTCCGGAGCTCGACCCGGGCGCCGGGCGGCGGGGCCGTGCCATCCGCGAGCGTGTCGGCATAGGGTTCCAGCGCGATATCGTCGCCGGTCACCGTGCCGAGCCGGCGGATCGGGTCGATTGCCCGGGCCGCGAGCCGCGGGTCATCGCCGTCGAAGGCGACGTGGATCCCGATCGGCGCCCGGGGCCCGCCGGCGAACGGATTGGCAACCTCCGCGACACAGGTGAGCTCTTCGGGGGCGGTGCGGAGGTAGCCCGCCCAGCCCTGGAGCACGGTGGCCGCCTCCGCC
>Ga0335078_10008464_pt1 | contig 15300 bp, 15 predicted proteins | sample Lox_Sample_32_FD_206711 | JGI IMG/M metagenome (GOLD analysis project Ga0335078, IMG submission 206711) | Soil microbial communities from Loxahatchee National Wildlife Refuge, Florida, United States - Lox_Sample_3.2 | ecosystem: Environmental > Terrestrial > Soil > Wetlands | place: USA... | reverse complement strand
GAGACTCGAGCAAGCGCGCTGGAAGAGCTGTACCAGCAAAGCAGCAAGAGACGGATGGCGGGTGCTACAGAGGCTCGAACCTGCCGGAGCAGACGGCAGACGCGTGCTGCTCGCCTCATGCGCGGCCCGGCGGCGTGTATCCAGGAGATTTGGCCGACGTCCCCAGGCCTCGGGAGCTCTTGTCCCACGTGAAGATTTACAATGATTCGCTTTAGCTACGAACATCAACTTGGAAAGAGGACTTCCATACGATGATTCCTACCATTGGCGGGGAAGAACGGAAGCGCCAGCAAAGCTACGACGCACTACACAAACAGGATCAGCTGCGGTTTCCGCTGGAGGACTACCCGGTCTTCTATTCTTGGCTCAACATTCCGGGGACTGGCAAGGGGCTTCGTTTGTTGGACATTGCTTCCGGGCAGGGGTTCTTCCTGGAGGCAGCGGAACAAAACGGAGAAGTGTCATGCTACGGAGTAGATTTCTCAGAAGTGGCGTTGGAATTTGCGAAACGGCGACTGCATCGCACGGAGCTAAAGCAGAGTTCGGCGTATGCGTTGCCCTTCGAAGACGGTTTCTTCGATTATTGTGTCAATCTCGGCAGTCTGGAGCACTTCGACGAGCCAGAACGATCTCTGGTTGAAATAAGACGAGTCCTGAAGTCGAATGGGAAAGCCCTGATCATAGTTCCGAACAAGTTTTATCTTGGAACCATCTGGAGAGTGTACGCGTACGGAGAGGATGACGATCAAGGGCAACAAGGCTTAACGAACTTTAGGACCATCACCTCTTGGAAAAATCTGTTTCTAAGCTGCGGATTGGACGTCACCGGTGTACACGGATATAACGGCGAACACCACATCAACTGGTTTTTTCGACGTCCGGACGGAAGGATTTCTGACCAGGAAAAGCAATGGCGTCGGCTTCTGAATGAATTCGTGAAACCGATGATCCCGCTGAACCTCTGCCACTGCTTTGTGTTTACAGTGAGGCGACAGCTCTGACGTCTGAGAAAGATGGTGGGCGCTATAGGATTCGAACCTATGACTTCCACCGTGTGAAGATGGCACTCTACCGCTGAGTTAAGCGCCCACTGCGTGCGGTACGTTGATCCCAAAAATTATACAAAGTTTCCCCGTGATCTTCTCGCGGGGAGACGGCTGAATGTGCTATTCGACGTCGCGCAGGCGGGCCGCTTTTCCCCTGAGTCCGCGCAAGTAGAACAGGCGCGCGCGGCGAACCTTCGACGAGCGCACGAGGTCAATCTTGTCGACGACCTTCGAGTGAATCGGGAAAATACGCTCGACGCCCTGTCCGAAGCTGATCTTGCGCACGGTGAAGCTGGCTTGCGGTCCGTTGTCCCGCTTGATGACTACACCTTCGAACGCCTGGACGCGTTCCTTGTCGCCCTCTTTGATCTTCACATGGACACGCACGGTGTCGCCTGGGCGGAACGGTGGGATATCGGTGCGCTGTGTCTTCGCCAGCAGTTTTTCAATAATCAGGTTTGACATTTTCGTAGTCCTTCAATCCTCTGCGTTCAATCTTGTTGTTGTCATTCTGAGCGTAGCGAGGAACCTATGCATCCTGCCTGTACGGCAAAATGTGTGGGTCCTTCGCTACGCTCAGGATGACAAATCGGACGAATTTCGAATCTTCTCCAAAATCCTCATATCTTCCGTGCTTAGCTCCACGTCCGCAAGCAAGTCCGGACGGTTGCGGAGCGTTTTCTTCAGTGCCTGCTCGCGCCGCCAGCGGCGAATCTCCAGGTGATTGCCGTTGATCAGCAGCTTCGGCACATTCATCCCGCGAAACTCCGCAGGCCGCGTGTAGTGCGGATAGTCGAGCAGCCCTCCGGAACCGCACGTCGAATCCGGACCGTCGCCATCTCCAACGACATGCGAAGTGAACGACTCCTGCCGAGTCGAAGCATCATTGCCTACTGCTCCCGGCAGAAGCCGCGTCACTGCTTCGACGATTACTGCAGCGCCCAACTCCCCACCGCTCAGTACATAGTCGCCGATTGCAAGCTCGCGATCGGCAAGAAACTCACTGACCCGCTCGTCGACCCCTTCATAGCGCCCGCAGATCAACACGATTCGATCCAGCGCCGCCAACTCCGTGGCGACCCTCTGCGTGAATCGCTGCCCCTGTGCGGAAAGCAGTATCACGCTTTCCTTGACGGTGCCGGCCAAACGCGACTCGCGAGAAGCGAGCCCTAGCGGCTCTAAACATTCAAAGACCGGTTCCGGCTTCAGGACCATACCTTCGCCGCCGCCGAAAGGGCGGTCATCCACGGTGCGGTGCTTGTCGCGCGTGTACTTCCGCAAATCGTGGACTTCGATTTTCACCAGGCCCATCTCCGCGGCCCGGCGCGTGATGCCGTAATCCAGTGGCCCGCGAAAGAAGTCCGGGAAGATCGTTACGATATCGGCCTTCATGCGGAACCCAAACTTTCACCACAGGGCGCACAGAGGAACACAGGGAGAACCTACTTTTTGCCCTTTTCTGACCTCTGCGCTTCCTTCTCTTCCAGCGTCATCGGGGCGTTGATCTGCAACATGCCCTCGGGAAGGCTCATTCGCACCTGCTTTTGCTGCATGTCGACGCCTTCCAGATACGCTTCGGCGAACGGTACATCAAACTTCTTGCCGCCGGCATCTGCCACAATCAGCAACGGCGCTTCTCCGGCTCCGAACTGGACGTCTTCGATCCGTCCAATTTCAGTGCCCTGATCGAACACGACGCAACCAACAAGATCGCTGACGTAATTCCAGCCCTGCTCAAGTTTCGCGCGTTCGGCCTTTGGAACCTGCAATTCTGAGCCGATCAGCGTCTCGGCATCGGACATCGAATCAACGCCGGCGAACTTCAGAACCAGCAAGCGCTTGTGCGGCCATAGTCCTTCTACTTCCAACTCGCGCCGGGTCTCGCCTGGCTTGCCGAGCGCGACCAGCTTCATGCCTTCGGCAAAGCGATCCGGCACATCGCTATGAACTTCCGCGGCGATCTCACCATGCCGCCCCTGCGTCTTCACCACGCGGGCGAGCGTGATGAAATCGCCTTCCGAAAATGCGTTCACAGTGGGATGCCCCATGTCTCGCCGCTTTTGCGAGACGTGGGAGTCGTTGCCGCTAGTCACAGTCCCTACTCGATGATCTCGAGTTGATACCGCTTGCGTGCCCGATGTCCCGCCGCGGCTAACAGCGCCCGCAACGCGCGGGCCGTGCGGCCTTGCCGCCCGATGACTTTGCCCACATCCGCTTCGGCAACTTCCAGTTCGATGACGCCGTCGTCGAACTTCTCGACGAAGACTTCATCCGGCGAGTCGACCAGCGACTTCGCAATCATCTCGACGAGAACACAAATATCTCCAGAAGACTCAGTCATAAGTTCTCACTGTGGACGAGGAATTGAGGAGGCCGAAACCCTGCCGAAAACCTTAGGCGGCCGAGCCGGCGGTCGCCGGGGCCGGAGTCTTCGAGAACAACTTGTTCACCCGCTCCGACATCTGCGCGCCCTTCGAAACCCAGTACTCCACGCGTTCACGCTTCAGTTCCACCGAGGCCGGGTTCGTGCGGGGATTGTACGTTCCCACGACTTCCACTGGACGGCCATTGCGCGCGCGCGCCTTCTCAATCACCACAATTCGATAGTGCGGTTGTTTGCGCGCACCTACGCGCGCCAGACGAATCATTAACACGAGACGTATATCCTTATTCCGGAAGAGTCCGGCGAGGTCAAGGCAAACTCTTATTATGCCGGAGCTTAGGCGGAAAGGCAAGGAGCATCGCCGCGGCAGCGGTGTCGTCTCGCGTTCCACTGCACCAACAAGCGCAGCCCACAAATTCAATTGTTCCGCAGCGCTTCCATCGGGTTGATCGCCGATGCTCGCCGTGCCGGAGCATAGCCGGAGGCAATCGCAACCAGCAGCAGGGCCATCAACATTCCCAGATAGCTCGTCAGATCCCATGGAGACACGGCAAATAGTAGGGAAGAGATGATCCTGGACGTCACCAGCGCCATCAGCGTGCCAATCGCCATTCCGAAGAGCGTCAGTCGCAGCGTGCTGCCAAGCACCTGGCGCTGCACGCGGCCTGTGGTGGCTCCAAGCGCCATCCGGATACCGATCTCCGGTGTCTGCCGAGTGACCGAATAAGAGATGACTCCGTAGATGCCGAGTGCCGCGAGTACCAGGCCCAGCCCTGCAAACGCCGCCACCAGCAGCATGAAAAAGCGTCGCGGCGAGACGGCATGATCGACGATGGTCCGGATCGGCCGGAACTCTGCAGCCGGTTGGTTGGGGTTCAGTTCTCGCAAGGCGCGCAGAATGCTCGTGCCCAACTCGGCGGGAGGCAAGCTGCTCCGCACGACGAGTTGGGCCCGCGAAGGTCCCTGCTGCGTCGCGGGATAATAGACCTGCGCGCCCAGGTTGTTTTCGACGCTCTGTTCGTGCACATCATCGACCACCCCGACGACGCGGTCCTGTTCATCTCCCCGCATTAGGATCTTGTCGACGGGGTCCTCGCCCGGCCAAAAACGCTGCGCCATCGAAGCGTTGATGATGATCACTCTTTCACTCTTCCGATCGTCGGCCCAGGTGAAGTCGCGTCCACGCAGGCCAATTCCCATTGCACGAATGAAGCCAGGCGTGACCACATACACCAGCGGCTCTGGCAATTCGCCGGGCTTGTAGACTTTTCCCTTGGGCAACGGCGTGTCCCAGGAGCGATTCGGTCCAAGCGGAAGGTAATCAGAAATGCCAACGGCTTGCACTCCAGGGATCGCGCCCACACGTGCAAGGACCTGCTGAAAGATGGCTGTCCGCTTGGCGACGCTGGCGTCTTCGGTGGGTGCGCTCGCGTCATACTCGACGTTGATTGACGCCGCGTGTTCCGGCTGAAAGCCGAGGTCGACTTCAAGCACCTTCGTGAAACTATGCAATAGCAGGCCGGCACTCACGAGTAATACGCAAGCAAGGGCGATTTCGGATACTACCAACGTGGCGCGGATTCGTTCGTGTTTGCGTCCCAGCCCAGCACCGGCGCCCGAATCCTTGAGCACTTCCTGGAGATTGCCGCAGGCAATCCGCAAGCCGGGGAGTAAGCCGAAGATCATTGCGATAGCGACGGCAATGAGGACCGTCCAACCCAGTGCCTGGCGGTCGATCCGGAGCGTGCTGAGCAGTGGCAGCGCCAACGATCCCTGGTGCGCGAGCCAGGTGACCAGCGCGGCGGCGAGTCCCAGCCCAAAGAATGCACCCGTGCCCGAGAGCAGCAGACTCTCCATGAGAAGCTGGCGCACGATGCGCCATCGGCTCGCGCCCAGTGCTCCTCGAAGGGCAAACTCTTTAGCCCGCGCCGCCGCGCGCGCCAGCAGCAGGTTCGAGAGATTCACTCCCGCAATCAGCAGAATCGTCCCGACTGCGAACCATAGTGCGATTAAAGAATGACGCAACTTGCCAGTCACATAATCCTTCAGCAGCACCGGCACCATGCCATCCTTGTACTGGCCCTTGCTCTGGGGATACTTCACGTTGAAATAGATGTCGGGCGCGACGCGATTCGCGTCATCCAACGCCTGGGCGACGGTCACGCCCGGCTTGAGCCGGCCGACTAGAGTGACGATGTTCCCCCACATCCGCTCTGTGTCGAGGCTAAGCGGCGCAAAGAAATCGACCTTTGCACCAGGAGAGAACACAGCTCCGAAATCGAAACTGTCCGGCAATACTCCGACCACGGTGACCGGCGTGTCGTTTAGTTCGATTGCCTGGCCAACAATCGAACGATCGGAGTGAAACTGGCGTCTCCAATATGCATTGGTGAGCAGTACAGCCGGTCCGCTGGTCGAATGTGGCACCACACTGCCCGCGCGTGCTTCTTCGGCGGTGAACAGTCGCCCCATCGCCGGCTGAACGCCCAGCACCTGGAAGAAATTGCCGATGACCTCGATTCCCGTCGCCGGGACCGGTTCACCGTGGCCAGTCAGCCGGAAATTCTCCGGGGTCGTGAAAGCCTCATATCCGGTAACGCCCTGATAAACGCGGCTCGTATCCCGGAATTCTTCGTACCCGTCGGACGAGAACGTAGCGCACGACCAGCCGCACGACGTCGGGGGCGGCGCGATCCAGACAAGCTCTTGTGAATCTGGAAAAGGCAACGGCCGCAGCAGCAGTGTGTTGACCACGCTAAACACAGCGACGTTGGCCCCGATCGCCAAAGCCAGAATTAGGATGGAAACAACAGCGAATCCCGGATCGCGGACGAGAGTGCGGAAGGTGTAGCGCACGTCGTGGCGTACATCGGTCCAGTAGTCTGCCAGTTGTTTCTGGCGCTCCGTTTTCGCCCCAATCCGTTGGCCGACACGCTGCAGGGCGCGCAAATCTCCGAACTGACGCTCCGCTTCTTTCCTTGCAGCTTCCGGCGACCAGCCTTGTGCGACCAGTTCTTCCGCCTTCGACTCCAGATGAAAGCCCAGCTCTTCTTTCACGTCGGCCGCCGGGTCGGGGCCAAAAAAGCGGGCGTAACGACGCCAAAACGGAGGAGTGGTCATCGAATCTCCTCCGGTTCCGGCAACTGGGTCGCCGCAAGCACTTTTGCCACAGCGGCTGCATACGCCTGCCAGGTCTTTACACCTTCGCGCAGCTGCCTCCGGCCTTCGACCGTGAGCCGGTAGAACTTCGCCTTGCGATTGTTTTCGGAGAGCCCCCACTCTGAGTCGAGAAGCCCTTTCGCCTCAAGCCGCCACAGCGCGGGATACAGAGTCCCCTCTTCAACCAATAGAGCATCGTCGCTTTGCTGCCGAATGAAGCTGGTGATGGCATAACCGTGTAGCGGTCCCCAAACCAGCGCCTTGAGAATGAGCACGTCCAGACTTCCGCGCAGGAATTCGAGTTTGCCTGTATCCATTTTCTTCCCTAGGAACTCCAGGGTAGTGTGCCACGTCTCCCCTGTGAATACAAGGGGAGCGGCTAAAAAACTGAGCATACCGCAGAACAAAACGCCCCACGCGCGTGTGGGGACGCGCGGTGGGTGACAACGAATATCCAGTCAGTAGTTACGCGACGGCTTCTTCTCTTTGTCGCTTCGCCAGGAACTTCAGTAGCGCCGCGTTCACTTCCTCGGCGTATGTCCAGGCAACATTGTGCGGACCGTCCTTGATCACCACCAGTTCCGCGCCTTTCACCAGCTTTGCCGTCCGCTGACCGGCGGTCGAGAACGGCACGATGCGGTCCGAGTCACCGTGAATGACCAGCGTCGGCACGTCGATCTTTGCTACATCCTCGCGGAAGTCCTCATGCCACGTCGGCACGCATGCCAGGCTCGCATGGGCGGACGCGATCGCTGCCGTATTCCAACTCGCCTGGATTGCCTGCTCGCTCACGCGCTTTCCCAGATGCACGTCGGTGTTGTAGAAGTTCTTGAAAAACTCGGTGAAGAACGCGTAACGATCGTGAGCGACGGCTTTTTGGATGCCCTCAAAGACGCTGCCGTCGACGCCTTCAGGATTGTCAGCCGTCTTCAACAGGTACGGAGGTATGCCTCCGATGATCACCGCCCTGCTGACGTGCTTGGATCCATACTTTCCGATGTAGCGCACGACTTCGCCGCCTCCCATCGAGAACCCCACCAGAGCGAAATCCTTCAGTTTTAGTTTGGTGATCACCTTGTGCAGATCTTCGGCAAAGGTGTCGTAGTTGTACCCGGTCGTCGGTTGACTGGACTTGCCGAACCCGCGTCGGTCATAAGCGATGACCCGATAGCCGGCGCCGAGTAACGCAGGGACCTGTTTCTCCCAAGAGGCACTGCTCAGCGGATATCCGTGGATCAGCACCACCGGCTGCCCCGAACCATGGTCTTCGTAATAAAGATGGATGGAAGTGGAATTCTCTTTCGCGACGTCAATGTATGACATGAGAGTCCTCCTGGAAATCGTCTCAAGTTTCGGTGAGGTGAGGAGTGGATGTCGACTGGAGAGACGCTTTCTTGCAGCTAATTGTAGCGGAGACGCCCGGGTTCATGTTGACCAGCGTCCACAATCGACTTGACTCTTCGCCGCAAGGCACTTAGATTGGCGCGTTCTCTTACCAGAAGGAGTCACCATGCGCGTCACAATCGCTGTTCTTGCGCTGATTCTCTGTCTGCAGCCACTACTCGGCCAAACTAAGCCGGACACCAGCCTTCAGGTTCGCGAAGAAGACGGCGGCAGCGTAGCCGTTCGTACGGCCAACGGATTCATGAACCAGGATTCTTCTCTGAAGCGCCGGTGGGTTGTGATCGACGATCCGAACTCTCCGGCATCGCTCGACCATGCCGGCGTGTATTCGCGCTTCGACGAAAAAGAAAACATGCAATATCTGCACCCGGCTGGAGTAGTCTCCCCGCGGCAGGCGATCTCTGCCATCGAAGTGCGCTATGTGCTGTTCGATGTCTGGGGGCAACACCTGCGGACCGTATCGTTAACGCGCCTCGTGGATTCGTCCACCCATCTCGATCTGCGGACCGGGATTAACTGGCCCGCGCTCGATTCAGAAGTTTCTCAACTGGTGACGACCATCGCCTTCGTGGCGCGAGTGCGGACGTCAGAAGGCGATGTCTGGACATTCGACTCTCATCGAATCCTGAGACCGTTCGAGAATCTGGGGCTAAAGATCAGCGCGGCAGATCTTGTGCCAGATGAGCAGCGCATCGTCAGTCCCGGCGTGATTTATTGGACCTACGCTCCGCGCGATGGCGAGTCGGCCATGAAGGCTGCGGGAGTCATACGGCCCTGAGCATCTCCAGCGAACGCCACGCTCCCGCCACCTCCTGCTAGACTCAAGCGTTCGGAGGCTGGACTGTGCAATCCGTCTACATTCTCTCGGCGGTCCGGACGCCCATCGGCAAGTTCGGCGGATCACTCGCATCGCTGACCGCGGCCGACATGGGCGTCGTCGCGGCCACGGCGGCAATCGAACGGGCGGGAGTCCGGCCTGATCAGATCGATGAAACCATCTTCGGAAATGCGCGGCAGGCGGGTGGCGGCCCAAATCCCGCTCGCCAGATCTCCGTCCGCAGCGGCGTGCCACAGGAAGTGCCGGCCTTTACCGTCAACAAGGCGTGCGCATCCGGCATGAAGTCGATCGCGCTCGCGTATCAGTCGATCCTGCTCGGCGACGCGAGTTGTATTCTCGCCGGCGGCACCGAGTCGATGTCGCGCCTACCTTACTATCTCGATGGTGCGCGCTGGGGATATCGGCTTGGCAATCAGGAACTCGTCGACGGTATGTATCGCGACGGATTCTTCTGCCCGTTGGCGAAGATGGTTATGGGCGAGACTGCCGAAGTGTTGGCCGAACAATACAAGATCACCCGCGAGGAGCAGGACGAATTCGCGCTGACATCGCAGGCCCGCGCGGCACGGGCCATCGCAGCGGGAAGGTTCGAGTCCGAGATTGTGCCAGTCACCATCGCGGGCAAGAAGGGAACTACAACGTTCTCGCGCGACGAGCATCCATTCCCCGATGCCAGCATGGAAAAACTGGCGAAGCTGCCTCCAGTTTTTTCAAAGGCAGGAACGATCTCGGCGGGAAATTCTTCCGGCATTACCGATGGCGCTGCCGCGATGGTCATCGCCGGCGAATATTTCGTAAAGCAGAACAATCTCAAGCCGCTCGCACGCATCGCAGCCGTCACTTCCGCTGGAGTCGATCCTCGAACCATGGGGATTGGTCCGGTGCCCGCACTGCAGAAGTTGGAAGACAAACACAATCTGCGGCTTCACGAGTTCGGCCTGATCGAGTTGAACGAAGCCTTTGCTGCGCAAGTCCTGGCCTGCGATCGCGTGCTGAGTTTCAACCGCGACAGACTCAACGTCAACGGAGGCGCGATCGCGCTGGGTCATCCGATCGGATGCACTGGAACCCGGATCACTGTGACGCTCCTGCATGAAATGTTGAAGCGCAACACGCGGCGGGGAGTTGCGACCCTGTGCGTCAGCGGCGGGATGGGCATGGCGTTGGCGCTGGAAAATGCTGTGTAGAAACCGCCCGATGGCGCTGAAGCGGCAATGAACCACGAGCCTAAATTCCGTCTTGCTGCTGAGTCCGAAGCGGATCTCCTGCTCGATTTCATGCAGTCGTATTACGCCTACGACGGCCACGCCTTCGATCGCGAAAAGGCACGAGCGGCTCTTATTGCGCTGCTCCTCGACGAAAACCTCGGAGCCGCTTGGCTCATTCTCGATGACGAGGCTCCCGTGGGCTACGTTGTGCTCTGCTTCGGGTACAGCCTGGAATGGCTCGGCCGTGATGCTTTCGTTGACGAGTTCTATCTCCGCGAGGAGTACCGCGGACGCGGTTGGGGCAGAAAAACCATCGCCTACCTGGAAGGTGCGGCCTGCGAGCGCGGCGTGCGCGCTCTTCATCTCGAAGTTGTCAGCGGCAATGAAACCGCGCTGCACCTGTATCAAAAGCTGGGATTCCGCGAACACAAGAGCACATTCCTCTCAAAGTGGATCGCCAGCGATCTGTCCAAACCCCAGTTACGAAACAGGAACCGCTAAGATTCCCGCACCCATCGATTGGCGCGCTTCTGCTATGCTTTGTCCGCTTGGGACCGCTCGGTACGTGCACTCCGGGGCCCTGCTTAGGAGATGCCATGATTCGCTTGATCACGAAAACCCTTTGTCTGCTTCTCTTGCTTGGAACTGCCAGTTTTGCACTGGCGCAAACAGAGTTCTCCGCCGACGTCTACGACAACCAAAAAACTGACAATCCTCAAGCCAAAGTCTATTTCGGCAAGGACAAGATCCGGTTCGAGTCAGGGAAGAAAGATCCCCGGAGCGGCGGCGCATTCATCATGAATCTCGCCACGCAGACCTCAACGGTCATCATGGATCAGCAGCACATGTACATGGAGATGCCGGCGCAGATGGCATCGCAGCGCAACGCCTATCACTTCTTCAGTGCGCACGACGCAGACAATGCCTGCGCCGACTGGTTGGCACAGTCCTGGAACAAGGGTGGAACCTGCCACAAAGTGGGTAGTGAGACTATCAACGGCCGCAGCGCTGTAAAGTACGAGGGGACCAACGCCAAGGGGGAAACCGGCGCGGTGTGGCTCGATCCCAAGCTCCGCTTTCCGTTGAAATGGGAGGGCAAGAACGGCAACAGCGGTGAATTGCGCAACATCCAGGAAGGATCGCAGCCGGCGAGCCTCTTCGAGATCCCTGCCGGTTACACCAAGTTTGACATGGGCAACATGATGCAACAGCGCCCCCAATAGCTGCAGTTCAATCACCCGGGCGCTCCGATGGACGCCCATTTGTTTGCGCCGGAAAACCGCCGCTTCTATACTCAGGGCAGGATTCCACCTCGGAGCGCCCGATGTCCTTATCTGCTGTCATCGTCGATGACGAGCAACTTGCCCGCGACGAACTCGCCTATCTATTAAAAAACGCTGAAGACGTCAACGTCGTCGCCCAGGGCAAGAACGGTCTGGAAGCGGTCAACCTCATCAAGGAGCACAATCCCGACCTCGTTTTCCTCGACGTACAGATGCCCGGCCTCGACGGTTTCGGCGTCATCAAGAAGCTGCTCGACAAAAAAGTTCCGCTTCCCAAGATCGTCTTTGCCACCGCCTTCGACCAATACGCTGTGAAGGCCTTTGAAGTGAACGCGGTGGACTATCTACTCAAGCCATTCGACAAAAAGCGTGTGGCGCAGGCGATTCAGAAGGCGCGCGCCAAGCAGGGTGCCGACGCCGTGCCCGCCGAGAAATTCGAGACGCTCGTTCGCATGCTCGAGTCGCAGAAGCAACCCGCCTCAAAGATTCTCTTGAAGGCTCTCGGGAGAATGTTTCTGGTGGACCAGAAAGATATTTGTTATGCGTGGATCGAAGACGGCGTGATCACAGTCGTGACTGCGGGCGCAGCAGGAATGGAAGGGCAATCCAACTGCCGGACGCTCGAGGAGTTGCTCGACAGCCTCGACACCAAGCTTTTTTGGCGGGCCCACCGGTCTTATCTCGTGAACATCAACCGCATTCGCGAGGTTGTGCCCTGGTTCAAGAGTTCGTACCAGCTGCGGATGGATGACAAGAAGCAAACCGAGATCCCCGTCAGCCGGGCTCAGACCAAGCGGTTGCGGGAACTCTTCGGGCTCTGACGAGCCATCCTGGCTGCCTTTCTCATCGCGATCTTTTACGCGTTGCGATTGGCCGGTCTCGGTTACCCGATCAACAGCAGCAAGCAAGTCACTAATCAGCGTTCCTGTGTACATCACAAATCCCCGCCTCAAAAAATGCCGCGGAGCAGTTTCTCCAAAAAGGGAGGGCAGCCGTGAGAGTAGTTGCTGCCCTCCGTTACATATGGGGGAAGGCTACACGGCCAAGGCCTCCAGTCCGCCGCGATCGCGGATAATAAGGGAAGGCCCGTCGAGCTTAATCAGCTGCTTTTTCCTTAAGACACTCAGCAGGCGGGTGACGGTTTCTCGCGACGCACCAATGCGCTGCGCCATCTCCTCGTGAGTCATGGGAGCCGTGACCCAGGCGCTGCTGCCTTCCAATCGGGGGCGCGGAGTTTGTGACAGCAACAGCCGCGCAAGCTTGCCTGCCGAAGAGCGGGTGAGAACAAGGTCGTGGATGTCGCGGTACGCCGTTTGATATTCCCGGCTCAAACACTGCGCGGCGTGGACTCCAGTCTCGGCATGAGCTTGCATCAGCTCCATGAAATGTTTCCGCTCGATGAAATTCAACTGGCACGGAGTCGCAGTTTCGGCAGTCGTTTCATAGGCCATCCCGGAAATGGCAGCGCTCAGTCCCAGCGCATCTCCGGCGAGCGCCGTCTTCAGAATCAGGATCTTGCCTTCGCGCGACGTCGTAGAGAGATTCACCTTGCCCGAGCAGATGATGAACATGCCCCGCGGAGCCTGCCCTTCGACGAACAGAATCGCGCCGGCCGGCAACGTGCTCCTGTGGCTGACGTCGTTCATCGCCCGCATCACCGATTGCGAGAATCCGCAGAAGAAACCCGCGTTCACACTCGCGCACTGAGTACAGTCCTCGACAATCTCAAGCCCATAGGGTGTCGTCATATCGTTCTCCGCAGCCAGTTGTCTCGCGTTGATCGGCGCATATGCTGACGTCCCGCTCAGGCCGATTCCGCCCAGATGGTGCGAGTTGGCCAGCAGCGTGCGGGCATGAGCACGGGTATCGCAATCCGAACTCTGCGCTGCCGAAATCATGTCCCACCCCGCGCCAGGATCCTCCTGTTGCTCCCATTCGATGAAGCGCGCAAACAGGTAGAGGGGATCCACCGCTGCCGAGTCGGTTGTGGGCGACTGGCCAGGAAGAGCATGAACACTTGTTGAGAGCGTACGATCCTCGCGTGCCGGTTCCCGCATTCTCCCGAATACGGAAGGATCGCCTAAAGTGCGGCAGCGCCTCACTCTAGAGACGGTTGACTCTAGACTTCGGCTAACACTGCGGATGAGCGTTTGACGTTTATGAACAGATAGCACTTCGATAACTCCACTTCGACCGCCAATGAGAGCGAAAAATTTCAATGGAACTGGGACTCTCTTCCCCAAGGCAGGAGAAACGCTTCGCCGGCCAGAGGCGGAAGAAAGCGAGCTATTATGCACGTCGCTTTCCGAAGATGGCACTACCGGTTGAGCGGACAACTTCCCTGTTTGGAACAAGTTCCGAATTAGACCCGGAGAGCCCGATTCCTCATCTTGCCGGAACTTCGGCATTCCGCCGATTAGGCGTCACCCGAGGACGTGCGGCCCGATTCATGTCTCATGTCTGTTGAGGAAACCACTACTCGGATGGAGGGAAATAGTCCGCGCGGGTGATCTTCAAGCGTTGCATTTTCGACTGCAGCGTAGTTCGTTTCAACCCCAGCCGCCGCGCTGCACCTTCCGCCCCAGAGATCACCCCTCCGGTCTCCCGCAGGACGCGGATAATGTGTGAGCGCTCGGCGTTGTCCAGAGTGTGATTCTGGCTAACTTCATCCTTCAGACGTCGCATCTCCGACAGCGGTACGCGCAACGTGGTGCGCTCGCTGAGAATGACCGAGCGCTCCATCAGATTTTCCAGTTCCCGAACATTTCCCGGCCAGTTCCACTCCATCAGGGACTGCATCGTTTCTTTCGGCACGGTTTCGATAAACCGATCCATTCGCTTGGCGAACTTTCGCACGAAGTGGCGAATGAGCAGAGGTATGTCTTCACGCCGTTCCCGCAGTGAAGGCAATCGGATGGGAAAGACATTGAGCCGGTAGAACAAATCGGTGCGAAACTGGTGTAGCTCAATACTCTCTTCCAGGTTGCGGTTGGTTGCAGCCAGCACTCGCAAGTTCACTTTCAGCGTTCGGGTGCTGCCTAATCTCTCGAATTCCTGGTCTTGCAGCACTCGCAGCAGCTTAGGCTGTAACTCGAGTGGGATCTCGCCGATTTCATCCAGGAATACCGTTCCCCCATCCGCCACTTCCAGACGCCCGATCTTTCGGTTAATGGCGCCGGTGAAGGCTCCCTTCTCGTGGCCGAACAACTCGCTCTCCAGCAGACCCGTGGGGATCGCCGCGCAGTTGACTTTGACAAAGGCGCTGTCTTTGCGCCGGCTCATACGGTGGATGGCACGAGCGATCAATTCCTTGCCGGTTCCGGTTTCACCGAGAATTAATACCGTCGCATCGCTGGGCGCTACCGTTGTTGCCTGGTCGAGGACCTGTCGGAGCGACAGACTGTCTCCAATGATTTCTGCGAACAAGCCTGTCGGCTTGGTTTCTCCCTCGAGGTACTTACGTTCTTCCCCCAATCTCTGTCTTAGTTGTTCGATTTCGGTGGCCGCGCGGTGATTTTCGATTGCGATCGCAAGTTGCGCTGCTACCTGGCTTACGACCCCAAGATCTTCGGACTGAAAGGCATCTTTTCGCGTGCTGCCTAAAACGAAAACCCCGAGCGGCCCTTTAGGACGCATAAGAGGCGCGCAGCAAAGCGATTGGAGTCCCTCGGCGACCAAACTCTTCGTGATTTCGGCGTCGAAGCTTTGCAGTTGCTCCTTCGAATAAATGATCGCGGCGCGCTCCTGCATGGAACGCCCGGCCGGAGTATTGCCTGACGTCACTTGGGAACCCGATACATACCCCTTGCCCAGTGGAAAGTCGATGGCCTGCTGCACCAACAGTCCGGTGCCTGTGTCGTGCAGGGCGAAACTGGCAAACTCCTGCCGCAGCACTCGCCGGATCCGCGCCGAAATCTGTGGGAAGACCTGGGGCACATCCCAATTCGAGGCGAGCAGGCTGCCAACCTCCGACAACATT
>Ga0335078_10008463_pt1 | contig 15302 bp, 11 predicted proteins | sample Lox_Sample_32_FD_206711 | JGI IMG/M metagenome (GOLD analysis project Ga0335078, IMG submission 206711) | Soil microbial communities from Loxahatchee National Wildlife Refuge, Florida, United States - Lox_Sample_3.2 | ecosystem: Environmental > Terrestrial > Soil > Wetlands | place: USA... | reverse complement strand
AGAAGGATTTTCAGATCGGCCGCGCGCACCACGTGGTCGAGCGCGTATTGCAGCGCCACCGCGCCAGTGGCAAGCCGGATGCGGTAGATGGGCGAGGGTTTGGGCTGCACTTCGGCGATCGCGCGCTTGGCCTGCGCCATCGCCTGGTCCACCGTGCTCGCGCGCAGGTCCTTGTACCACAGGATGACGTCGCCGTTGGTGCCGTTGGGCTCGATTATGTTGGCGAAGTTTTCCAGCGAGTGTCCGGTGCGGGTCCAGAACAGGTAGGCGCCCACGTCATGGCCGGTGAGATCGATCGGCAGCCACTTGGGATTGCCGCCGCGCAGGATGAGACCCGTATAAGGGATGTAGTCCGCGAGCGAGAGCGTTGCGATTGCGCCATGGTTGCGCTCGATCGCCTTCTGGAAACGAAGCATCGAGTCGTACACCTCGGGATAGTAGAGCGCGCGCGGAAGCTTGCCCTCCCATACCACATTGAGGGTCGCGGTGCCGGCCAGATTGGCGTTGATTTCGCGCTCGGCAACGTTGAATTCGTTGTCGGGCCACAGCAGCGGGCTCCCGATCGAGACGTTGCCGACCGGACGGCTGATCGCCACAAACGCGAGCAGCGCCGCCGCCGGGAGCGCGATCGCCGTCGCTACAATCCGCATCCGCGGCGTCAGCAATCCGGCCAGCACCCGCTGCACGGGCTCGATCAGCCGAGTGCTGAGCGAGGGGACTTCGTGGGTGATGAAGACGCTTACGTCCTTGGGCGGCGGTAGAAGGGCGAGCAGCACCGGCGTGAGCAGCACCGCCGAGGGAATGATCAGGAGCGACCAGGTGCCGCAGAGCACGCCGAGCTTCTGAATTATCGGAATCGGCGCGAGGCAAATCATGTAGAGCCCCGCGACGTCGCACATGATGCCGAGGAAAGCCGGCGCGAACATCGAGGCCAGCGCGCCCGCCGCGCCGGACACGCGCTCATGGGTCTCGTAAAGAATCTCGTAGTAGCGCCGCGTGATTTGCAGCGAGTGGCTGAGCGCCCGCGCCATCAGCAGCACCGGCACCACCACGGTCAGCGGTTCGAGGTTGAGCCCCATCCATCCGCCCGCGCCGAGCCCCCAGATGGTCGATACGGCGGCCGCGATAATCGGGGTCAGCGCGCCGGCGAGGCTGCGCATGTAGTCGATGTGGGCCAGAATGATCAGGGCGAGCGAAAGCAGGAAAATCCACAGCGCCTGATGGCCATAGCGGTAAACCCACGCGATCAGCATCACGCGCCCGGCCGTGTAGAACTCGACGTTCGGATCGCTCTCCGCCGCGAGCATCTTGTGCACGCGCTCGAAGACGCCGGCATAGTCGAGGCCTTGCTCGAAGAACGCGGCATCGATCAGGGTCGCCTTCTCGTCGGGCGAAACCAGGATTCCGGTGACGCCGGCGGCGTGCCGGGCGCGCCCTTGCACCGCCTCGGCCTCCGCCTGCGTGGTCGGGATTTTGTCCGTCATCACGGGCTCGGAACTGAGTCCGGGCGGCGTTGGCCGGATGACGCGGACTTTCTCGCTCGCGATCGAAGTCAGGGTGACGTGGTCGATGCCGGGCACCAGGTCAAGCTCGCGCGTGATGCGCCAGATGCGGGCGAGCGTCTGCGGCGTATAGATAGTCCCGTGCCTGACCTTGAGCAGGATCTCGACCGTCGCCGGCTTGCTGAAACTCTGGTAGCGCTTGAAGACGTCGGTGACCGGATTGTGCGCCGGGACGAGGTCGGCGACCGAAGTCTGGGCCTGGAAACTGTGCGCGATGCGCGCGACGCCGACGGCAAAAAAACCCGTCAGCGCCACGTATACGACGATCACCTGCCAGCGCCAGCGAATTAAAAAATTGGCGGTTCTCTGACCCATCGATAGCATTTTGATTTAGACCGATATCCTTGCGGCGAGCGTGTCATCCGACCAGACCGAAGGCGGTCGAGTCAAGCTGGACCTCAGCACGTCAGCAATGACCATGACTGCGCATGTGAACCGTAAAGTTATGCACAAGATTTGGATAATTGTTGATACTCGTGACCGGTGGAAATATTTACATTGGGTGACCGACGCATAGAATACCGCGCGTCAGCCTAAAGGCGGAGCGGCGGATTTGGGAGAGTAGAACTTTCTTTTCACGCGGACCTGCACCAGCCTGCGGACTCTCTTCATCCGAATCGCTGACTCAGGCGCCCGAAGTTCTGGCGAGGGGGTGGAGATGATGAACAATCGCGTATTCAATCGAACGACGATGCCGGATCTCGACACGGTAACGCAGCGCGTCATGACCGTGCAGGACGTTTCGGCCTACCTGCGCGTTCACCCGTCAACCGTTTACCGTCTGCTCAAGCGCAACGAATTGCCGGCGTTCCGCGTCGGCAGCGACTGGCGCTTTAACGTCGAGGCCATCGACCGCTGGCGATCGCAGATGGAAGCGGGCGCTCAAGTGCTCGACAAATAACGCCGGCCAGAGCGCCAGAGTTCCGGCTCGGAAATCCCGGTTCCGGCTTGAACGAATAGCCGCGGCCGCGTGGCGCCGAAGCTGCTCGCGCTCGCGCGCGAGACGGCTTGCTTCGCGCGAGCGCGCGTTACTTGGCGAAATAGCTGCGCGGATTCTCGACCATCAGCGTCTGGATTTTCTCCTCGCCGACGCCTGCCTTGCGCAACGCGGGCAGGATGTTCTTGAAGATGTGCGTCGGCTCCCAGTTGCGGATGCCCTGCTCGATCTCGGGCGTGAGATCGAGTCCGCGTCCGAGCCAGCACGCGACCGAGTCGTGCGAGAGCACGATCTGCTTCTCGAAGCCGATCCCCAGAAGCCCGATAAGCGCGGCCAGCCGCAGGCGGTCGGGATGGAGGAAGTCGAGTCCGAAGCGATCGAATCCCAGGTAACATCCGCGGTCGAGCATGTCGGTGTGATAGCGCAGGTCGGACGCGCCGCAGCTATGCCCGACGATCACGTGCTTGAGGTCGACGCCTTCGGCGGCAAAGATGTCGAGCTGCTCGCGTCCCATCGTGCCGTCGTCGGTATGGGTAGTGATCGGCGCACCGGTCTTGAGATGCGCGCGCGCCGCGGCACGCAGGCACTTTTCCTCGTAGTCGGTGATTTTGTCCTTGGAGGTCGCGCATTTGATCACCCCCGCCTTCACGCCCGTACGCGCGATTCCTTCGGTCAGTTCGGCCACGTAAACGTCGGCGATCTCGTTGACCGGACGCTGCTTGAAGTAAGCGGTGTTGCCGAGATCCTCCTTGTACAGGCCGGTCGCGCAGATGAGCTGGATACCGGCGGCGCCGGCGGCCTCGGCCATGAAGTTGACGTCGCGTCCGATGTCCATCGGGCACGGATCGAGGAAGGTACCGAGTCCGAGGTCGCGCAATTCCTTGAGCCGCTCGGTGGCGAACTTGAGCGCCTGCTTGCGCTCGAAGCGCGGAGCAGTGCAGTCCAGTTCCCATCCGCCCCATCCGACCATCAGATGCTCGTGCATCAGCGTGGTACCGAGCTTGTCCGGCGTAGTAGTTCCGGTAACGGTGTTGATCGTTTTCATGATCGCACCCTCCGCTCCATGCCGGCGCGCGGCGCCGGACGGATTATCGCAAACCTAGCGTCAGCGTCGCGTATTGGTCAAATGCGCGGGCAAAGCCGCGGCGCGGGCGCATTCGGCGGCGGCACTCAGGCGTCGGCGTCGTCCGCGAACATCGAGTGGAGCAGGACGATCGCGACCCCGATCGTGATGGCGCTGTCGGCGAGATTAAAGACCGGGTAGCTCCACGAGTAGTAATGAACGTAGATGAAATCGACGACGCGCCCGCGCACGACGCGATCGAGCAGATTGCCGGCCGCGCCGCCCAAGATCAGCGCAAAGGCCGCTGACACAATCGGGGGGCGCGCGCCGCGCGCGAGCAGCACACCGAGCACCACCACCGCCGCCGCGGCGAGCCCGTCGAGGATAATCCCGCGGACAGCCGGTCCCAGGGTCGCAAACAGGCTGAATGCGGCGCCCGAATTCAGAGTGTAAGTGATCGCAAGCCAGTGCGGCACGACGTCGATCTGCTCGAAAAGCTGCAGATGCCTGACGATGTAAACTTTGACCAACTGGTCGAGCAAGAAGACCGGCAGCGCGACAAGCCCGAGCATCGCAGCGAACCGGCGCCAATCCGTCGCCGCGCGGGCGCGCCGCGCGGTTTGCGCCGGCCCTTCGGGCAGCGCGGTCGTCACGCGCCGAGCGCCTGCACTACCGCGCGGCAGCGCGGGTCCAGGTCGGAGCCGGAATCGTCGTCAAAGTACATCCAGCAGCGCTGGCACTTGCGTCCCGGCGCGCGGCGCCCGACCAGCACCAGCGGAGGCTTATGGCGCACGAAGCGGTGATCGATATGAAAGTCTTCAAGTCCGTCTGCGTGTTCCAAATATTGCCGAGCTTCCTTCTCTTCGAGAAGATCGACCTTTGAGACAATAAAAAGCTCTTTCAACAGCTCCATGTCTTCGCGAGGAAACGAATGTATTAAAGGCATTTCCGTGGTGGCGTCTGCCTTTACTTGACTAAAGACCTGCAATGCCGCTTCCAGCGGTGCCCCTATTTCTTGGTTCTGGCGCATTGTCTCAAGGAGCTTCAGAGCCTGTTCTCGAGCTTCCAGCAGAAATTTCCATCGTTTCTCGAACGCTTCGTCGCGCCATTCGGGATTGGCCGGCGCAAGCGTCAGCAGATGGACGCTCGCCGCGCGCTCTCCTGGCATGTGCGAATAAATTTCGTCGGCGGTGAAAGGGACGAGCGTTGCGAGCATCCGCACCAGCGCGTCGAGCACATGATAGAGCGCGGTTTGCACCGAACGGCGCTCGGGCGAAGCTCCGGCGGCGCAATACAGCCGGTCGCGCGAGACGTCGATATAGAGCGAGCTCAGATCGACGACGACGAAATTGATTACTGCGTGGTAGGCGGCCTGGAAATCGTACTCCTCAAACGCGCTACGCACGTCTGCTTTGAGCCGCTCGGTGCGGGCCAGGATATAGCGGTCGAACCCGGTCATCCGATCGAGCGCCACCGCGTCGCGGGCCGGATCGAAGTCGGCAAGGTTGCCGAGGATATAGCGGCAGGTGTTGCGAATCTTGCGGTACGCTTCCGCGACCGCCGTGTAAACCGTGTCGCCAAGCGCGATTTCGGTGGTGTAGTCGAGCGAGGCGTACACCAGGCGCAGCACGTCGGCGCCAATCCGGTTCACCGCGTCGGCCGCGTCCTCGGAGTTGCCGAGCGACTTCGACATCTTGCGTCCCTGCTCGTCGACCGTGAGCCCATGGCTGATAACGGTGCGAAAGGGCGCATGGCCGCGCTCGGCGACCGCGCAGGCGAGTGACGATCCGAACCATCCGCGCGCCTGCTCGACCGCTTCGAGGTAGGCGTCGGCGGGCCAGGTCAGCTCGGGGCGCTTGCCCAGCACCGCGGCCTGCGAAGAGCCCGAATCGAACCATACGTCGAGCACGTCCTCCTCTTTCTCGAACGACGCGCCCTCGCATTTCTCGCACTTGAGTCCCGGCGGGAGAAAGTCACGCGCCGGGCGATTGAACCATGCGTCCGAACCCTCGCGTTCGAAGATTCGCTCGGCCGCGGCCATCACTTCGTCGTACAGGCCGACGTGGCCACACGCGGCGCATCGGAGCGCCGGAATGGGCACGCCCCACGCGCGCTGGCGCGAGAGGCACCAGTCGGGCCGGGTCTCGGTCATGTTGCGGATCCGGTCGCGCGACCACAGGGGGATCCATTGGACGGCGTCGATTTCCTCGATCACTCGCGTGCGCAGTCCGTCGTGATCGATCCGCATGAACCATTGCTCGGCGGCGAGGAAAATCAGCGGATTCTTGCAGCGCCAGCAATGCGGATAGCTATGCGAGAACTTGTGCGAATGGAGCAAGGCGCCGGCTGCGCCGAGTCTGGCGACAATCGAATCGTTGGCCTTGAAAACATTCTGACCCGCCCACTCGCCGGCCTCCGCGGTGAAGTTGCCGGCCGTATCGACGGGCGTAAACGGCTTGAGCCCGTACTGCGAGCCGACCACGAAGTCTTCGTAGCCGTGTCCGGGCGCGGTATGAACGAGGCCAGTGCCGGCATCGGCGGTGACATGGTCGCCGTACATCAGTTTTACGTCGCGGTCGATAAACGGATGGCGAAAAATATCCTGTCCGTCGAGCGCCTTGAGCGCCTCGCGATCGAGCGCGACCGTTCTTTCGATCGTTAGCGAACATTCTTTTGCGACCGCCTCGGCCAGCCGCGCCTCGACCACGTAGTAACGATCGCTGGTCTTGATCGCGACGTACTCGAACGTCGGATTGAGGCTGATTCCCAGGTTGGCAGGGAGCGTCCACGGCGTGGTGGTCCAGACCACCGCAAAGAGCTTCCCCGCCTTGTGCGCGGCGGCGAGCTCCGCCCGATCCGAGGCGCCGGCGGCGAGCGGCGCCGCGTCGGGCAGGTTCGCGTTAAAAGCGAACGCGACATAAATGGACGGCGACACGTGCTCGCGGTACTCGACCTCGGCCTCGGCCAGGGCCGTGCGGTCGTTAAAGCACCAGTGCACCGGGCGCAGTCCGCGATAGACGTAGCCGCGCTCGACCAGGTTGCGGAGCACGCCGATCTCGGCGGCGTCGTACGCAGGATCCATCGTTATGTACGGATGGAACCAGTCGCCGATGCATCCCAGGCGCATGAAGTCTTTGCGCTGGAGGTCGATCCACTTCTCGGCCTCGATCCGACAAAGCCTTCTCAGCTCGAGCTTGGGCAGCGCGCGCGCTCTCTCGCCGAGGTCGCGCGAGACCTTGAACTCGATCGGCATGCCGTGGCAGTCCCATCCGGGCACGAACGGCGTCCGGAACCCCATCATCGCGCGCGAGCGCACGACGAAGTCCTTCAGCACCTTGTTGAGCGCGGTGCCCATGTGCACGCGGCCATTGGCGTATGGCGGCCCGTCGTGCAGAACCCAGGCGGTCGCGTCCTTGCGCGCGGCGAGCAGGGTTTCGTAAAGCCGGATTTCCTCCCATCGCTTGAGCATCTCGGGCTCCCGTTTGGGCAGATTCGCCTTCATCGGGAAGTCCGTCCTGGGAAGCTTCAGAGTGTTCTTGTAGTCGGTTGTTTTGTGCTCGGTCTCGGCCACAGGCAAAACGGCCGGCGTCGAAAGTCAGGGCGCCGGCCCCTCCACGTATCAGCATATTCTATCAGGTCGTCGTCATCGGCCGCGCGCCGCGACGGGAGCCGCGCCAGAGATTAACGCAACCGATGGGCGCGTGCGAGTGCGCGTTGGCTGGGCCGAGCGGGTCCGTTGCGATGCCTCACGGCGGAATTATCTGAAAATTACCCGGAAGAAATCTTTCATCGCCTGCCATGAGCGATGGTCCGCTTCGGCCTTATAGGCGAGCGCGTTGGTGTCGTAATGGCCATGAAAGCTGACGACGCCGTTGACCTCGGCGCCGCTACGCGGTTTTGATCGCGGCCCGCGCGTTACCCGCGGCCGCGAGCAGAAGAGCCGCAGCTCAGGATCGCGCTGGCCAACCGCAAACGGCAGTGCGAGGCGAGCGGAGGAGAGGTCATCCCCAGGTCATCAGGCGACCACGAATGTAACGAACGCCACAAACGTAATCCCGCCAAGGATGACCGACGGCAGCACGGCCGCTCCCAGCGCGCGCCAGAGCGAGAAACGATGCACCTCGGCCACGCCGTTGAGCATCAGGATGAACGACCAGATCGAGATGATCGCTTCGATGCCGCGCGTCACCGTGAAAGGGTTCTTCGCGGCTGCAAGCGCCTCGGCGGCGGCATTGGGGTCGGGCATCGAGAGGCCTAGCGCATTCCAGGTGCCGGTGCCCAGCAGGAGCAGCAACGTCACGGCGGAAAGACAGATTATCGGGACCGAGGACCACGCCACCGCCGCCCGCACCGTAACCGCGTTACCGGCGCCGCCGAGCGTGCGCCCGCTCCAGTCCAGCAGGAATGCGTTTATATAGAGCGTTAACACTCCGATCGCTGCGCCGAGAAACGGGCTCGCCAGCGTCACGATCGGCAGGTACGCATTCAGCTGCGAATGTGCGGGAGCGACGGGGGAAAGTGCCATCGCGAGAAAGAAATTGGTCAGCGACAACCCACCGGCCAGCGCACCCAGCATGATCACCTGGCTGGTCGGATCGCGGCTGACGATCTTTTTGATCGTCTCGCGCGGGCTCATCCAGATAGCGATCCACGGGTAGTCGAGAATCGTGAAGATACGATCGACGCCCTTGTCGCCAAGCCGGGCGTCGACAGTACCGAGCCTGTCAACTCTGAAACCTGGATTGTCTGCCATGGGCCCCCGCTCTCCGTCATGACGACAGTGACTGTCTAGAACGAATCTTATAGCTGGCGCAGCGCGGGGTCGATAGAAACTTGTAGATATTTGCAACTTTTAGGCGTCTGTTGATTGCTGTCATATTCTTAGCCCGCTCTGGCAGTCTCTCGCTAATTATCGCGCATTCGGCAGGCATCAAGCTAAATCTACAGCACCGTTTGAAAACGAAATCCCGCTCCCCTATCATCGGTTTTCCCAAAGTCCCGGCTACTTTTTGGCCTCGCGCGGGTTACCATGGCACTTAGAAAAGTCACCTTTTTCGACCATACCGGTCAGACCCTAGAACCCGTGGAAGAGGACGGTCAGGCCAAGCCCTGCGTGTTCGGCGTGCGATGGGTCAACCCGGACACGTTCGAGACGATCCGCGCACGCGGCGGCCGGCGTACAGGTCCGAGCGGTGAGGTAGTCAAGGAAATCAGACCGACGCGCGACCTTGGTCCGTTCGAACTCGGCAAGGGTCCGATCGAAATCGAAGGACTCGCGCGAGCGCCAATCAAGGCGGACAAATGAACGAGAACGGCGCGCTGGCCGGCCTGCGCGTCCTCGACCTGACCGATCTCAAGGGCCATCTGTGCGCCCGCCTGCTGGCCGACATGGGCGCCGACGTCATCAAGGTCGAACCGCCCGGCGGCGACGCAGCGCGCCGAATCGGACCTTTCGTCGACGACCGGCCGCATCGCGACCGCAGCCTCTTCTTCTGGTTCTACAACCTCAACAAGCGCTCGCTTACGCTCGACCTTAACCATCCCGAGGGTGCAGCGCTGATGCGCCGTCTGGCCGAGGGCGCCGACGTCGTGATCGAAAGCTTCCGGCCGGGCGAGATGGCGCGGATGGGCCTTGGATGGGAGGTGCTTCACGCGCTCAACCCGGCGCTGGGGTTATGTTCGATTGCGCCTTTCGGTCAAGGCGGCCCGTACCGCTCTTACGAGGCCGACGACAGCGTGCTGACCGCGCTATCGGGGATGCTTTATGTCAACGGCTTTCCGGACGCCGCGCCGGTGCGCCCGTTCGGCCTGCAGGCGTATCACTCGGCGGCGTACTACGCTGCGATTGCCACGATGTGCGCGCTACTCGCGCGCGACTCTTCGGGCCAGGGCCAATGGATCGACCTCAGCATGCAGGAAGCGACGGCGGCGGCGGTCGAGCACGTCGCACCGAGTTTCTTCGGAACGGGCGAGATCGAACGGCGCCGCGGCACCCTGCACTGGAGCCGTTTCTTCCGGGTCGGGCGATGCCGCGACGGGTACGTGATGCATTGCACGCTCGGCGACTGGACCTCGCTGGTCGAGTGGGTCAACGGCGACGGCAAGGCGCGCAACTTCGGCGACGACCTCACCGCTCCCGAGTGGGAAGAGGTGGGCAAGCGGCGCCAGGACGCCGAGCGTCTGTTCGACGTTCTCGACGAATGGGTCAAGGACTACGCGCGCGATGAATTGCTGGAACGCGCGCAGCTGCTGCGCCTGCCGTACGCCTCGGTGCGCAACCCCGAGGATCTCTTCGGGGACGAGCAACTTCTCGCGCGCGGCTACTTCCACGAGGTCGAGCATCCCGAACTCGGCCGCACCTTCCGCTATCCCGGCGCGCCATACCTCTTCACCGGATCGCCGTGGCGTGTGACGCGCCGCCCGCCGCTCGCCGGCGAGCATACCGGCGAAATCCTGGGCGGTGAGCTTGGCCTTGGCGCCGACGAGCTCGCCGCGCTGGCCGCGGAGGGAGTGATCTGACGATGGCTCCGATGGCGCTTGCGGGCGTGCGCATCCTCGACTTCACCTGGGTCGTCGCGGGTCCGGTCGCCACGCGGATTCTCGCCGACCAGGGCGCCGAGGTGATCAAGGTCGAGCGCGGCGACGAAAATACGATGAGCGTGCTCGGCCCGCGGCGGATCGGACTGCAAGGCGACCTGCATCGCAACAAGCGCTCGGCGGCAATCAACATGACCAGGCCGCGCGGTATCGAACTCGCACGCCGGCTCGCAGCGATGAGCGATCTGGTGATGGACAATTTTTCGGCGCGCGTGATGCGGATGTGGGGGCTGGACTATGCGAGCCTCGCGAAGATCAAGCCCGACATCATAAGCATCAGCATGTCGGGGCTGGGACACACGGGGCCGCGAAGCAACTACGTAAGCTATGGGCCGACGCTGCAGGCCCTGGCCGGATTCACGCGGATGATGGCCGACGCGCGCGGCGATCCCGTCGGTTACGGCTACTCGTACGCCGACATGGCCGGCGGCTACAGCGGCGCGCTCGCGGCGCTGATCGCGCTATGGCATCGCAGACGCACCGGGCGCGGCCAGTTCGTCGATCTTTCGCAATTCGAGGCGCTGGCGAGCCTTGCCGGACCGGCGCTGCTCGATATCGCGGTCAACGGCCGCACCCAGGAGACGCCGGCGTGGCGTTCGCAGGAGGGGCCGGCCGCGCCGCACGGGGTCTATCGATGCCGTCCTCGCCGCAGCGACGACGATCGCTGGATCGCGATCTCAGTGCGCTCGCAAGGCGAGTGGGAGCGTTTCGCGCGCGCGCTCGGCAATCCGGCGTGGACCGCTGAGCCGAGGTTCCGCACGCTGTTCCTCCGGATGCGCAGTCACGCAGAACTCGACGCCGAGATCGCGCGATGGGCTGCGACGGTTGACGCCGAGGCCGCGATGGCCCTGCTGCAGGAGGCGGGCGTCGCCGCCGGCGTCGCGCTCAACGGCGCCGACCTCGCCGCCGATCCGCACCTCACCGAGCGCGGCTTCTATGCGCCGGTCAAACTTCCCGACGGCTCATCGACTCGCGTGACGGGCGTGCCGATGCGTCTTTCGGCGACGCCGGGATCGATCCGCAGCGTGGCGCCCGAGGTCGGCGAGGATAACGACTACATCCTGGGCGAGCTTTTGGGGCTAAGCCGCGCCGAGCGGGCGGAATTGATCGCAGAGGGCGTGGTCTGGGGTTGATCTCGGTGACATCCTCCTGCGGCCGCCCAGGCGGTTCGCAGCGGCGGACCTGTCGGCGTGAAACCCGTAAAAAAATAGCGCGCCGGTGCAAATGCACCAACTCGCTCGCGCAGTGGCCGAAAGCGCTATTGCACCCGCGTCGTCATCAGCATGTATTAGGTATCGCTGTTGCTCCGGCTGAAAAAAGCGATGAAACAGCGACGGAGCGTATAGCGGCCAGTGTCAGCCAGCGTTCTCTCAAGCGCGCTTGCCGGGGTGGACGCGTTCCCGGTCGAAGTCGAGGTCGACATCTCGGGCGGGATGCCGCAGCTCAAAACCGTCGGCCTCGCCGAGGGCGCGGTGCGCGAGTCGCAGGAACGGGTCAAGGCGGCGATCAGAAATTCCGGTTACGAGTTTCCCAACCGCAAGATGTCGATCAATCTCGCGCCCGCCGACACCCGCAAGGAAGGCTCGTGGTTCGATCTCCCGATCGCGCTCGCGATTCTGGCCGCCGCCGCGGCGCGCTCAACACCGAACGGATGCGCAGCCATCTGATCCAGGGCGAGCTTGCGCTCGACGGCCGGATCAAGGGAATCCGCGGCGCATTGCCGAGCGCGCTGCTGGCGCGCGCAAAACATTACGCCGGCATCATCCTGCCGCGCGAAAACGCCGCCGAGGCCTCGGTCGCCAGCAACGGCACGGCGGTGCTGGGAGTCGAAACGCTCCGCGAGGCGGTCGATTTCCTCGAGGGACTGCGCGAGCTCGAGCCCTACTCCTCCAACGTCGACGACCTGTTCGTCGCGGCAAGCTGCTACGACGTCGACTTCAGCGAGGTGCGCGGGCAGGAGCAGGCCAAGCGCGCCCTCGAGGTCGCCGCCGCCGGCGGCCATAACGTCCTGATGGTCGGGCCACCGGGGTCGGGCAAGACGATGCTGGCCAAGCGGCTGCCGACGATCCTGCCAGCCACGACCTTCGACGAGGCGATCGAAACCTCCAAGGTGCACAGCGTGGCGGGCCTGATGGACGGTCGGGCGCTAATCGCGACGCGGCCTTTCCGCGCCCCGCATCACACCATCTCCGACGCCGGTCTGATTGGCGGCGGCACGGTGCCGCGCCCGGGCGAAGTCAGCCTCGCGCACAACGGCGTGCTCTTCCTCGACGAACTGCCCGAGTTTCGCAAGAACGTGATCGAGGTCCTGCGCCAGCCGCTCGAGGACCATCGCATCACCATCGCGCGGGTCATGGGCACGATGACGTTTCCGGCGAGCGTGATGCTGGTCGCCGCGATGAATCCCTGCCCGTGCGGCTTTTTCACCGACAGCCAGCGCGAATGCACCTGCGCGCCGCTGATGATTCAGCGCTACCGATCGCGCATCTCGGGCCCGCTGCTCGACCGGATCGACATCCACGTCGAGGTTCCCGCGGTCAAGTATCGCGAGTTGACCGCGCGCACTCCGGGCGAGACCTCGGCGGCGATTCGCGAACGGGTCAACGCCGCCCGCGGGGTGCAGCTCGCGCGCTACGCGGGCACGCGGATCTTCTGCAATGCGCAGATGGGCGCGCGCGAGCTGCATCAGCATTGCCAGGTCGAGGCCGCGGGCGAGCGGTTGCTCGAGCTCGCGATCAACCGGCTGGGGCTGAGCGCGCGCGCCAACACGCGCATCCTGAAGGTCGCGCGGACCTGCGCCGACCTCGACGGCGGCAAACCGATCGAGGCGCGCCACGTAAGCGAGGCGATCCGGTACCGTTCGCTCGACCGTCCCGCCGCCTAGGCGAGCTTCTTTCTTCGCTTCTGCGCTCCGCCCTTCGTTACAGCTTCGGCATCCCGCCGCTTTTCGCTATACCTGCTTAAACCGCGTGCGGCGCCCCGAACACGCCGCGGCGGTCCATGATGCCGACTGATCCGCTAGCCGAATTCCTGATCTCGCACGCCCAGGCGATCCTGCGCCTGCATCGGCGCGGCAGCGCCGATGCCTTCGGGCTCAGCCCGGCCGACCTCGGCACGGCGCTCTACCGCAGCGTGCACTCCTGGAATGCCGACGCCCAGCCGGCCGCGATCGACGAATACCTCGATGCGCTGCGCGCCGACGACCTGGTGCTCGCGTGCGCCTGCGCCAATGGCGACGAGCGCGCGTGGGAGGGCTTCATCGAAAAGTACCGACCCGTGCTCTATGCCGCGGCGCATACGCTTACCCGCGACGAGGCCGCGGCGCGTGAGCTTGCTGATTCGCTGTGGGCGGACCTCTACGGCGCCAACCCGCGCTCAGAGGAGCGCCGCTCGCTGCTGGCTTACTATGGCGGGCGCAGCGCGCTCGCGACCTGGCTGCACGCGGTGCTGGCGCGCCGCTTCGTTGATTTGACGCGCCTGGCAGCCCGGACCAGGCCGCTGGAGAGCCGTCCGAACGAGCCTGCGACGGAGGGAGATCCGTCTGACCCCGATCGCGCCCGCTACGTGAGCGCGCTCAGCATGGCGCTCAGCGAGGCGCTCGCCGCGCTCGAGCCGCGCGACCGGCTGCGCCTAGGCTACTACTACCTGGAAAGCCTCACACTGAGAGAGATCGCCCGGGTCCTGAACGAGCATCCCTCCAGCGTGTCGCGCAGGCTGCAGCAGACCCGCAGCGAGCTCAAGCGGCGTGTGGAGAGATGGTTGCGCCGCGAGCAGCATTTGAGCGAAGAACAAATCCGCCTGTGTTATGATTACGCATCGGAACAGTGGCCGTTCGACCTGGGACGCGCGCTTTCGGAGTCAAAATGATGCGGCGCACGCTGCACGTTTTTGATGCCGGCCCGTTCCAATTATCGGGGTAGGTGCGATTCGCGGGATTTTCCGGCAAGAGGGAGTTGGGGCTTGGCTCTCGAAGATTTAGACGATCGGTTTGCGGCCGCGGTAAGGGTCGCCCTTGCCGCCTCGCGCGGCTCCGGCGACGAGGAGGACGGCGCCCCCTCAAGCGCCGAGTGCCCCTCCGCCGACGCGATCGCGTCGTACTACGAATACGCGCTCAGCCGGGTCGAACGCGCGCGCCTGGAGGACCACTTCTCCGGGTGCGCGAGATGCCAGGGCACGCTCGCCGCGCTGCTGCGCGCGGCGCCGACGCTCGATAGCACTTCCGAGGCGGGCGCCTTCGCTGCCGCCGCAGCACGCAGAGCGGCGGCCGAGTCGCCAGGCGACCGCCAGCGATGGTTCCAAATCAGCCTCGCATGGCGGATCGCCGGAGTCTCCGCGGCGGTCACCGCTATGCTCGCGGTTGGCGTGGTCGCCGGGATGCGCGTCTACCAGAAGACCTACGGGCGCAAGAGCGAGCAGGTAGCCGCCATGAGCCCGGCGCCCGCGCGGCCTCATCGTCACAAGGCGCATCCAGGGTCTTCACCGCCGAGCGACGCCGAGTTGGCGCTCAATGACAACACGCTGGATAAAAAATCGCTGACCCGCGCCCAGGCGGCCGCGCCAAAGACGGGGCACGCTCCCGCGGCGGCAGCACTAAGTCCCCCGCTCGCGGCAGATAAAACGAATGGGCGGATGGCCGGCAGCGTCGTCGGCGGCATCGCCGGAACAACACCGCAATCGACGGCGCAGCAGTCTTCCAACGCGTCCTCAGCCGGCGAAGCGCCGCAACAGGAAACTCTGTCGGCAGCGCCGCCGACGGACAATAACCGCAATGGAGTCGGCTCCGAAGCGGCCGCGCAAGCGGCCGCCGCGCTCGGCGCGCTCGCCGTAACGCCCCTGCCGCCCGCGGCAACGTCTGGGACCTCCGCGCCTGCGCCCGCTGCGGTCCCGCCTGCGACACCCCCGACATCGGCCGCGGTGCAACCATCGGCGGGCAAGGACGCCGCGGCCGTCGCCGCCAGCACAATCGCCGCGGCCGGAACGGCGGCAATAGTTGCGGACAAGGCATCGGCGACGCCTGCTTCCGAGTCTGCTGCAAAGGCCGCGGCTCAAAGCGCCGCGGCGGGACTCCCGGCCAGTGGCGCCAATGCCCCGGCGCTAAAGACAGGGCAGCAAGCGCCGAAACAGCTCACGCAGGATCAGCTGG
>Ga0335078_10008462_pt1 | contig 15303 bp, 13 predicted proteins | sample Lox_Sample_32_FD_206711 | JGI IMG/M metagenome (GOLD analysis project Ga0335078, IMG submission 206711) | Soil microbial communities from Loxahatchee National Wildlife Refuge, Florida, United States - Lox_Sample_3.2 | ecosystem: Environmental > Terrestrial > Soil > Wetlands | place: USA... | reverse complement strand
ACGGCCGGGTTCCCGGTTCCCGGCTGTTATTCCTGACCGGCCGGACCACTTCGATCCCGGCCGGAGGGCCGGCGCGACACCCGCGGAACCGGTCGCACCGAAAGCGCGCCCTACCGGCCCCGGGAACGACGACCCGGCCTGGCCCGCGCCCCCATCGTCGTGATCACCCAGCCAAGGCGGCAGAACCGGCATGCCGCCACGGAACAAGGCCCCGATCACCTTCGGCCTAGCGTGACTTTCCGACGATCTTGAGTTCTGGGGGCGTTCTTGCTGGTCAGGTAGGGCGTGGTGGGCTGCCTGAGCGTATGACCTAACTCCGGGGGGCCCGCCTGCCCGGTTCGAAGATTTCGTATAGCTTCTGCTGGTCGCCGGCGAGCTCGGTGGTCATGCGCCGGGCCTTGGGCCGTCCTCCGGTAGAGGGGTAGATCAGGACGGTTTCTTCGATGGCGGCCAGCTTGCTGAGCAGTTCGCGGACTGACAGGTGCAGGCCGGCGCGCTTGGTTTCGCGGCGCGTCAGTTGGGCGATCTTCAGGGCGAGCACGCAGGTGGACATGTGCACGCGGATGTTGTGCTCGGTCCAGTGGGACTCGGGGGAGAACGACACCACGCGCGGGTCCTTGAGCTGCCGGAAGCCGAATTCGGCTTCGGACTGGGACCGGTAGCCGGCGGCCACCTCGGCGACGGGCCAGCCGTCATGGCCGGTGACCAGTACGTGCTTGCCGGGCAGCTCATCTTCCAGGGCGGCGCGGGCGGCCTTGTCGATGCCCCAGGCAAGGCGAAGGCCGGGCGGCTGCTCGCCGGTGAGATGCCAGGTGACCACCAGCCGCACCCGGGGCTTCCTGGTGATCGCCTCGATCTGGGCCTCCACCTTGTCGCGGGGCCGCCGGGTGTTGCCGCGGGCCAGGACAGCGGCCAGCTCATCCAGCTTCTTGCCGGCCTCGGCGAGGGTCGTGCCGGTGAACCCGGCCGCCTGGCCGGCCTGCAGCTCGGGTGAGTGGGTCAGGATGGTGCGCCGCTCGGTCCCGTAGACCTCGCGGCGGGTGTCGAACGCGGTCAGCCCGCCGAACCGGCCCTCATCGACGACGCTGCGGGCGGTGGCGCGCAGGGCGGTCAGGTCCGGGCAGTGCGACGCTGGGACCGAGCCAGGCTTTAGCGCCGCGGGCTGCTGCCCGGCGGCGGCGCAGGCCGCGGCGTACTGGTCACGCAGCTGGCCGGTCATCGTGGCGAACTGGGTGACGTCGGGCTTGTCGCCGGGGCGGGCGTGCCAAGTCAGCGGGATCCCGCCGTCGCGGGTGACCACCAGGCCTGGGCCGAAAATCCGCGGGTCGGTACGTTTCTGCTTGGCCTTGCCCCGCTGCGCGATCGGCGCCTTGCCGTTACCGGTATCGATGAAGGTGGCGAAGTTGGTCATGTCCAGGGCCACCGGCGAGCAGTCCAGCCCGGACAGGTCCACCATCCGCGCCGCAATCCGCCGGGAGATCTCCTCCAGCTGCTCCACGGTGACGGCGTCCATCGCGTCCCAGAACCGGCGGTGATTCAGCGCCGATGCCGGGATCTTGGTGAACCGGTCCGCCGCGGTGGTCTTCCACCAGTCCGCGAAGGCCAGCTTCGAGCACGGCGCCACCACCCGGTTCAGCGCCGCCAGCACCAGGTAGGTGCCGGCGGACAGCGGGAGCCCGGCCGGCCGGGTCCCGGTCACCTCGTCGATGATGGCGTCCCACACCCGGAGGAGCCGGCGCACCAGCGGGCCCGTGACGCGCCGCGGGAGCCGTTAATGATCATTTATTCTGAACGGCTGCCGCGGATGCGCCGCCGTGGAGAGTGGCACGCGCGACGCGGTGAGGCGGCCGCTGCGTGATGTCGACCGGCGCGTAGTGGAGGTGGTGCGGCAGACCGTCATGACTGACCAGGCGGGGCCGGCCTGGTCAACCTCGTAGCCGCCCCGCGGGCCCGGACGATGCGTGCTCCTCAGGCGGCGGGACCGAGCGCCGCCGCGGCCTCCGAAAGCGCGGCGAGGTGCCCGTCAACGGAACCGAGGCCGGCGCCCATCGTGTTGATCGACACGTGCGTCGCCCCGGCGTCGCGCCACCTGCCGACGTGCTGCACCAGCTTCGCCGTGCCTTCCTCGCCCCAGCTCACCCGGCCCTCCATGCCGAGCGTGCTGGGATCACGGCCGGCCTTTGCCGCCGCCTCCGACACGAGTCCGCGGGCGTGGTCGAGCTTCGGTCCCGGCGGCACCTGGGGGAACCAGCCGTCGGCCAGCCGGCCGGCCCGCTCGTAGGCGCGCGGCGACTGCGCTCCGAACCACACCGGGATAGGGCGCTGGATGGGCATCGGCGCCAAGCCGGCCGCGGTCACCCGCTCGTGCTCACCGTCGAAGGTGACACTCTGCTCGGTCCAGAGCCGGCGCATCAGCGCGATCTGCTCCTCGACGCGCCTGCCACGGTTGGAGAAGTCCTTGCCAAGCGCCTCGTACTCGACCGCATTCCAGCCCAGCCCGACCCCGAGCCGGAAATGCCCGCCGGTAAGCAGATCGACCTCTGCGGCCTGTTTGGCGACGAGCGCGCTCTGGCGCTGGGGCAGGATGATGATCCCCGTGACCAGCTCAACCGAGGTGAGCGCGGCCAGGTAGCCGAACAGCACCATGGGCTCGTGGAACGTCGTGTGCACGTCATAGGGCCCTTGCCACGGCGCGTGCGCCACGGGGTCGGCGCCAAGGACATGATCGTAGGCGAGCACATGGGTGAACCCGAGTTCCTCGACGCCGCTGGCGTACGCCCGCACCGCGCCCGCATCTGCGCCGATCTCGGTCTGAGGAAACACCACGCCAATACGCATAGCCCCGTTATACCTGGCTCAGTGCTTGGCGGCTTTCACCAGCTCAGACACGCTGTCTTCGATGCCAGTGGCCAGCACGTCGAGGTCGGGATTCGTGCCGTAGTCGCCGGTGATCCCGAATGTGACGTCGTCACAATAAGTGAAGATCGAGATGCCGGTGCGGAGCGTCGTGGCGATCGGGACGTAGGGCAGGATCTCCGCGAGCTTGCGGCCCATCGCGTACAACGGCACGCGGGGACCAGGCACGTTGGTCGTGACCGTGACGAGTTCCCGTTGATGCAGCCGGTAGGCGAGCTGGACTGCCCGCGAGAACACCGGATACGGGGTGTAGCGGCCAATGGAGACAAGCTCCTCGCCGAGCACCGACTCCTTGCTCTCCTTCAAGGTCGACAGCTCGGCCCGGACTGCAGCAAGCCGCTGCGCCGGGTCTTCAACGTGGACCGGAAGATGTGCAAGCACCGCCGACACGCGGTTCTCGTAGATGCTCTCCTCGCCGGGGGCCCGGACGGAAACGGGAACCAGCGACGGAACCATGTGCGCTTCCGGCCGTTCGCCGCGGCTGAGCAGGAGTGCACGGAAGCCGCCGCTGATCGCGGCCAGGAAGACGTCGTTCACGGTGCCGCCAAGCTCTCGCTTGACCGTCTTGATGTCATTAAGGGATGCCCGCGCCCACGTGTAGCGGCGGTGCCCGCCGGTGGGCCCGCTCAGCGAGGATCCCGGGGCCGGCCATACCGCTGGGGCCAGCTTCGCGATCGCTCGCACGGTGTCCGCTGCCTGCTGGACGGCACGGACGGGATGCGTCACCGCGTCGCCCAGCACGGAGGCTTCCCGCACAGGGATCGCGACGATGTCCATTGCCGCCTGCGCGGCGAGCCACCACGAGGAGGGCTCACCGGCCACGCTTCTTTTGTCGTCGGGGACGAGGGGCGCGGGCTCTGGGGACATGTCGAAGATCACGCGGTACAGGTCGGTGCCGGAAACCCCGTCGACCATGCAGTGGTGGATCTTTGAGATCATCGCCCAGCGACCGCGGGCGAGCCCCTCGACAAGCCAGTACTCCCACAGCGGGTAATCGCGGTCGAGCCGCTGGCTCATCACCCGGGCCATCAGCTTGCTGAGCTGCTCGTCGCCGCCGGGTTTCGGCAATGCGGTCCGCCGTACGTGGTAGCGCAGGTCGAAGTTGGGGTCGTCCACCCACACCGGCCGCCCGAGGCGCAACGGCACCGTGCGCAGTTTCTGCCGGTAGCGCGGCACAAGCGGCAGCCGCCCGCGGAGCGAAGTCAGCAGCTCCTCGTAGGTGGGTGCGGGGCCCTCGAACACGGCAATCGACGCGATCGCCATCGACGTGTGCCTGTTCTCGTCCTCGGCATCGATGAACTGGGCGTCCAGCGGATTTAGCCGGTCCATGACCCCCCCTTCCCTGGCCGTGTCTATACGGCCAATCACAGCGCGGCGAAGCAACGAATCGAAGATCTCTTCCTAAACCGGATCGTAAGCCGGGCGGCTGCCGCGGCGCGCCTGCCGATGGTCCCGCGCGCGCCGACTTTTAGCTCGATCTGCGGGCGATGGCGGTCAATTGGGGTTGTAGGGCGCGTTCCTCAGATCCGGTGCCGGGGTCGAGCTGAGCGAGCGCAGCATCGTGGTCTCCCTGGACAACAGCGCGCGCTCGGTGCTGAGCCTGCGCACGGCGTCGGGCTCGGCGAGCAGGACCTGCCTGTCGATCAGCTCGACGATCATCGATGCGGCGACGACGTAGGAAAGCAGAACGGGCTCGTCAGGCAGGTCAGGAACGCTGATCTGGGCCCCGCCCCGCTCGCCGAGCGCGTCGAGATAGGTGCGGAAGGCGTGCTGCACGGTCCGGGCCGCGAGCCCGGCGGCCACCTGATCGCCGGTGTCCTCGGCGAGCACATCCATCTCGCCCTGCAGATACGGCCGCGAGCGGTCGAGAGCCGACAGCCGGAACCGTTGCGTGCCGACGGCGATCAGGTCGAACCGGCCGTCCTGATGCGCCTCGACCTCGCGAAGCGTCGCGGTGCAGCCGACCTCATAGAGCGCGCCGATGCCATCGATGCCGGTCTCGCGGCCCTTGCGGATCGCGATCACCCCGAAACGCCCCGGCTGCGGGCCATCGAGCAGATCCCTGACGAGCTGCCTGTACCGCTCTTCGAAGATGTGCAACGGCAGCAGCAGGCCCGGGTAGAGCACGGTGCCGAGAGGAAACAGCGGCAGCGTCTCGCTCATCCTCTGAGACTATGCCGGTCCGTGGAGCCCCTACGCCCTAACGCGCTCGCCGACGCAGGTGTTCGAGCACCGCCGATCCTTCGGGTCCCGCAAACCAGCGGGCGTGGTCCAACAGGTAGGTGCCGTAGGCGAGATCCGCGTTGCCGCGCGACCGCACCACATCGGCGAAGTACTCGATCTCGGAAAGCGCATATTCGAGATGCACGACGGGCAGCACCTCAGGGAGGACGGCGGCCTCGGCCGGTTGCAGCGGCCTGACCGTCTCGTAGCCGTCGAGCAGTGCGTCGATCGCGTCGTAGTCCGCGTCCGCACGTCCGGATCCGGGCAGATCGAGCCAGCCGACCGTGCTGCGTTCGAGCGCGGTGGCGAGGTCGTGCACCGCGAACGTGCGGTTCGCCAGCCCGAAGTCCAACACGGCGGCGACGGCAGCGTCCGCGGTGGTTGACGTCCAGGTGAGGTTGGAGGGGTGCCAGTCCCCGTGGCCCCACTGCCGCGGCAGTGCCTTGAGCAGCGGCGCGGCCCGCCCGATCGCGGGCAGGTGGTGCCGCGCGATGTCCTGCTGCCAGTGACGTTCGCTGAGGTAGCGCGCGAGTCCGGGCCGTTGCGCGAGGATTAGGCTCACCGCCGCGAGCGGGTCGGCCGCGGTGATTACGTCGCAACAGGTCGTCAGCACGCCAGGCGACTGCGCCGCAACCGGGAAGTCTGCTGCCGCCTGATGAAGCCGTGCGAGCGTTGCGCCCGCGGTCCTGGCGTGGCTGAGGCTGCTAAACGGTGACCACGACACGGCGTCCCGATACAGGTCGACGCCGCTCGCCGCGCCGTGCACCTCGTAGACGAAGCCGCCACGTTCCACCGTGGTAACGCCGCCCGGGCCGCGCAGCACCACCGGCACCGGCACCCCGCGCACCCGCAGGTGCCTGGCGAAGGCGTGCTCGACGACCAGTCGTTCGGTGGTGCGGACGCTCGTATGGTGACGCTTCACGAAGAGGACGGCGCCGCCCCTGCGCACGAGCGCGGCGGCCGACATCGGCCGGGGGCTGTGCCACGTTATGGCCGCTGCCGCGTTACCCGCCGCAGCGCCCGGTGGTCCGTAACGGGCAAGCACGGCGCTCACCTCTGCGGCTGTGAGCGGGCTCCAGTCCGGTTCGGCAAGGTCCTTGCCCATACCGTGCACGAGCCCGGCCGTCGCCGGGCGCTCACTCATGGGGCTCACTCATGGCGCAGGGGCTGCTGCGATTCGCGCTCGCCGAGGGTAGCGCGGCGGCCATCACGATGCAGCAGGGCGGTGAGGGAGCCGGCCAGCAGGGTCGTCACCGCTGCGACCAGGAACGAGAGGATCGACGCGGACATCCAGGTAGCCGGGGTGAAGTCGATCAGCCGGGCGACCCAGGTCCAGGCGGAGACCCACCAGGAGATGTAGCCCGGGTTGATGAGCTGGTAAGTGATGAAGCCTGCGGCCCACGGCACGAGCATCACCCAGCGCGAAGGCGCGTCGGCAGACAGGTTCCAGCGGCCCTTGGACAAGACGAAGTAATCGACGATGAGCACTGCGAACATCGGCACGAACACCGAGCCAAGCAGGACGAGGAAGTTCTCGTAGTCGGCGATGTTGAGCAGCAGCGCGAGTACCGTCGTCACCGCGGAGATGGTTACGGCGAGCACGCGACGGTCCCACAATGGGCGCAGGTTCTGGGTCGACACGGCCGTCGAGTAGACGTCGGCGAAGGACTGGTCTAGCTCGCGCGCCGCGAGGATCGCGAAGCCGAGCGTGCCGAGAGGCAGCGCGATGAACGCGCCATAGATGTCGTCCGGGTTTCGCGCGACCGTGACAAGCGCAAGCAAGCCGATGACGTAGCAGAGGATCTGGGAGAAGCTGTAGCCGATAAGAGGGCCGGCGAACGCCGCCCGCCCGGTTCGCGAGTGGCGTGTGTAGTCGGCCGCGAGCGGCGCGAACGAGATAGCCACCGCGACGACGGTGTCGGTGGCCGCCCAGTACCCGGACCAGGAGCCGTGTGTGAACGCGGGCAGCGGATGGCGGGCGAGCGCGACGAACAGATAGCCCAGGACGATGACGACCGCGGTCGCCGCGTAGCGGCGGAGGATGCGGATGGCGCCGAGCGGACGGACGGTCAGCAGCGCGGTCGCCGTCCCGGCGATGAGCACATAGCCCCACCTGGGCAGGGCCGGTGCCACCGTGTGCGCGGCGGTAGCAATGGTGACGAGCTCGAAGATGCCCCACCCCAGGCACTGCAGGATGTTGAGCACTGTCGGCAGGTAGGAGAGTTCGGCCCCGAACAAGCCGCGCAGCAGCACCATGGCCGGTGCGCCCGTGCGGGCACCAGGCAGGCCCGACAGCGCCACGGCAAGCGTGCCGAGTAGCGTGCCGACCACGATCGCGCACAGGCCTGCCGCGAGCGAAAGCTCCGGCGTTCCGGCGCCGCCTGGTTGCAGGACGAAGATGGCCCCGGTGAAGCCGAGCAGGCTCACCCCGAGATTGCCCCACAGGCCGAGCTGGTCGAGCAGGCTGAGCGCTTGCGGCACCGGCTCGGCGAGCGTGCGGGACACCTCGGAGTGGCGATCTCCTGGGACGGTGATGAATGCTTTGGGGGTCGTGGTCTGCGCCACGCTGCCTCCCTACGCCGGCATTACCCGGTCAGGTTCAAACGGTCGGTGGCGCAGGTCATGTGACCAGCCACCCTCTCAGCCCGGTCAGCCCGAGCTCCCGTGGGATTCAGCCCTGATGCTACCCGCCGGCGCTGGATTTTGCAGTGGACGGTACCGGCCTAACCAGACAGATATGCCGAATGGGGACGTTAATTGGGCATTAGCTCACCCTCGGCGGGTGATGACATCCGCGGAGCGGGTTTGCCAGGGTAAGCCGCGTGACGCAGGCTCGCGGCGGAGCAGGGGCGGGGTAAGGACGGAGGAGGGTCACCCGCTAGGCGAACGGCGTCTTTTTTCCCTGGTACTGGCTGCTGCCTGTGAAGGCTTTCCAGGGAGGGAAAACATGAGATTGCCAATCGCCCGCATCGCGGGCGCCACCCTCGCGCCGCTGGCAGTCGCCGGCCTCGTGATCGCGCAGGGGGGCATCGCGTCGGCAGGCACCAGCAGCCAGCACGGCGGCGCCCTGTACGTCTCGCAACACGCCAAGCCTTCTGCAGCCGACCGGTCCTGCGGCTCGGCCGGCTTCAAGACGATCCAGTCGGCGATCAACGCGGCGCCGGCCGGCGGCACGGTCGTCGTCTGCCCCGGCGTCTACCACGAGCAGGTCGTCGTAGCCAAGCCGCTGTCCCTGCAGGGCAGGGGCGCGACGATCGACGAGACGAATGTCAAGCCTGCCCTCAAGGTCAGCCCGCCTGGCGTCGGGACCGTGACGATCTTTGCCGGTGTGGTGATCGTCTCGTCCCACGTGGGGTTCAGCGGTTTCAAGGTCACCAACGCCCTGGGCGAGGGCATCCTCGCCGCGGGGGTGCCGAGAACCATCAGTGGCGTCTCGATCAGCCACAACGTCGTGGTGCACAACGACCTCGGTGGGGGCGTGCCACCCGTCTCGACCTACTTCGAATGCGCGGCGCAGGGATCCGAGCCCGGCGACTGCGGCGAGGGTATTCACCTGCTGAGCGTGGCCTACTCGCAGGTAACGGGGAACCGCAGCGCAAATAACTCCGGTGGCATCCTGCTGACCGACGAACTCGGGCCGACGGACCACAACCTGATCGCCGACAACACCGTGACAGGCAACGCCTCCGACTGCGGAATCACCGTCCCTGGGCACAACCCGGCCGCCCTCAATTCCGCCGGTAAGCGGCAGCCGTCGGTGGCAGGGGTGTACGACAACGTCATTTCGGGCAACTCGGTCACCGGCAACGGGCTCAAGGGCGAGGGCGCCGGCGTGCTGTTCGCCAACGCCTCAGCCGGCACGGCCTCATACAACAACCTGGTCACGCACAACTACATCGAAGGCAACGGGCTATCCGGCGTGACGATGCATGCCCACACGCTCGCCCCAGGCAAGTTCGAGGACCTGAGCGGCAACACGGTCATCGACAACGTCATCGGCAAGAACAACATCGATGGCGACCCGCTCGACGCGCCCAAGCCACCGCAGGACAAGCTGACCACCGGGGTGCTCGTGTTCTCCGGCGGCACGCACGTGACCGTGACGGTCGCGCACAACTCGATCTCCGATAACCACTTCGGCATCTGGCTGAGCAAGCCGGTAAAGGCGCAAGGCGTGGGCACCAACTCGTTCCACAACGTGACGGTTCCGGTCTCGGCGAACAACTGAACCGGTCCCGCGGTACCTGCCGGCCCCCAGCCGTCGCGGCTGGGGGCCGGTCCTTGCCCGGTGAGCCGCCGCAGGCTACAGATGCAACTGGGCCCGCTGGCTGGTGACAGCCTCAATCTCGGCGGCTGCGGTGCTGAAGTAGCTTGTGCGCGAGCCCGGACATGGCGCGTGCCACCGCGATCTCCTCGCCGATCTCCGTGACGTCGGGGTCGGCGGGATTGTGCCGCGCCTTTCCGTGCCCTGACAGATCGTCGCCGTCCGCCATGATCAGGCGCACTTCCGCGAGGGTCTGTCCATCGTCCTTGACGATGGACAATTCTACCGGCCAGCGATCAGCCACGTACATGACCCGAAGCACCCCCGGTTATGTGGCACTCGCCGCGCGGGCCGCCCAGGAAGCGGTGCGGCGGACCACCCGCGCCGCCGCTGTGACGGTAGATCCGCGGCGGAAGGGCCGCCGATCCATCACACCACCGCTGTGAGCCCGGGTGCCGGGCGGTTTTCTTTCCGTCCGGCTGGGTCCGCGCGACGGGTGCCGTCTTTCAGGTTGTCCGGAAGCGGCCAGGTATCCACAGAGTCGTTATGCCCCTGGGCCAGGGACCTTGGTCGTCGCGACGTGGTGCGAACGTCGTCGCCAAGCTTTCCGGCAAGCAGGCCGCCGCGCAGGAATGCCAGGGCGCCAGCGGTGTAAGCAGCGGTGTCAGGTGTGTCGGCGATGCCGCAAGCGGGAACTTCCGCGGCCTCGCTCGTCAGGTAAAGCTGATCCCGCGTCTCGGCAAGCTGGTCGAGCATGGCAACCACCAGGCCGCTGGCCCAGCCCAGGAGGCTGGCGTACTCGATCCGCAACTCGCCTGCGCCTGGCACGCCTTCCACCCGGCGGACGAGTTCGCGCAACTCGGCGCCCAGCGCCGGGGAGACCGACCGTTCCAGCTCTGAGCTGACCACCTCGAGCAGCTGATGAACGCGCGCCCGGCCCTCAGGCGGCACGGTGGTGAGGTCAAGTTCGTCCCGTGTCGCGCTGAGCATCCCGAACATCCGCAGGACGCGATCGGGCGCCTCAACGCGGTACGTCTGGCCTGCCCGGCCGGTGTCCGCCACCACAACGACCCAGGGCCTTTCACGGCGAGACTCGCTCGCCCGTTTCGGGGAATTGACCATCCCAATCGCTCCTCACCTTGAGGCTGCGCGCTTACCGGGCAGGCCGATAGGGTCGTTCGTCACCCCGCTCAAGCGGCCCGCCCGTCCCAGGGTGAACAGCGACGAGCAGGCCGAAGGGGCGCTGGAGATGCGGCCGAACGGCTGCCGCGAAGCTCCCCAGCGTGCAGTGACTTTCCGCGGCTGGTTTAGCGGATGGTTAGTCGTCTAGCCTGCGCGGCTGAGCACTACTTTGAGCGCCCCAGTCTCGGCGGCGCGGCCAAACACGTCGTATGCCTCGACGAAGTCGTCCAGGGCGAAATGGTGGGTGATGAACCGTGCCGCGTCGATCTGATGCGTGGTCAGCAGGCGCAGTAGCGTCGCCGTGGAGTAGGTGTCGACCAGCCCCATCGTGATTGTGAGGTCTCTGATCCAGTGCGCCTCGAGGTGGAGCGTCGCGGGCTCACCGTGCACGCCGATGTTCGCGACCCGCCCGCCGGGCCGAGCAAGCTCGACGGCGAGCTCAAAGCTGGCAGGAACACCGACCGCCTCGATCGCCACGTCGGCCCCAAGCCCGTCGGTCAGCGAACGGACCACGTCAAGCGGGTCCTGACGGCTGTTGTTCACCGTTACGTCCGCGCCGAACCGCTTGGCGGCTTCGAGTCGGCTGTCGGCCAGGTCGATCGCGACGACGTGGCTCGGGCTGAACATGCGGGCGCCCATGATCGCTGCCAGCCCGATTGGGCCGGACCCGACGACGGCGACCACATCGCCGGGCCGTACCTCGCCGTTCAGGACGCCGACCTCGTAGCCCGTGGGCAGGATGTCAGCCAGCATGAGGATGTCCTCGTCGCTCACACTGACCGGCACCTGATACGTGGAGGTGTCCGCGAACGGTACGCGCACATACTCAGCCTGGGTCCCGTCGATCTTGTGGCCCAGGATCCACCCACCCCCGCCGAGGCACTGCCCGTAACGGCCGTCACGGCAGAACCTGCAGGTGCCGCAGGAGGTGATGCACGAGACCAGCACGCGGTCGCCGACCTTGGCGGTTCTCACACCGCTGCCGACCGCCTCGACCGTCCCGACCGCCTCGTGCCCGAGGATCCGCCCGTCGGTGACGGCCGGTACGTCTCCCTTCAGAATGTGCAGGTCCGTGCCGCAGATGGTCACGGAATCGACGCGGACGACCGCGTCGGTGTCGTCGACGATCCCCGGCTTGGGCATGTCCTGCCACGCCTTCTGGCCCGGTCCGTGATACACGAGTGCTCTCATGACTCATCTCCCACATAGTTACAGTCCGAGGATGAGCGTGCGCATGATCTGACGCCTGGCGGCAGAGCCGAAGGTCCCTGCCGTCAGGGTTAGTGTAAGTGACGATGATCGTCCGTCGGCTGCGGCCACCGACCGCAGGGAAATGACCGGTCCCACCACGGTCTCGCCGCGGCGATTCGACGAGATCTACGAACAGGCTCTGGCCGCCGGCATCCTGGTCGCGTAGCCCTCATCTCCTGGCTTTCGCACACAGTGTCTCCCGGCCCGAGGTGCAGAACTCGCAGTGCCCGCATGCCCATCCGAGCCACGGAATGGCCACTCGCTCCCCGACCCGGCCGTTTTGGCCGTGCGGCTACCGTCTTAGCTCCCGTGCGGGGCCGCCGCTTGCACGGCGCGGCGGCCGCCTGAGCCGAGCCAGTCGGTGATGACCCCGGCAGTATCGCGAGCCGCCTCCAACTGAGGTACGTGGCCCACGCCGGGCATGATGACCAACGTCCACGCCGGGTTGGCGCGCGCCGCCGCCACGGCGGCGCCGACGGGCACCAAGCGGTCGCGCGCGCCCTGAATCAGCAATACAGGGCAGGTGATCATACGGATACGGCGCACATACGCCGCCCGGCCGGGCGGGTAGCCGGAGGTGGCGATGATGGAACGCGCGGCATCGGCGAACTCCCGCTCGACATCGGCGAACCGCAGGCGGCGGCGGGCCACTTCGACATGCTGCGCGAGAACGTCCGTGGGCACGCGCGCGGGGTCGACGCAGCACAGCGACAGCACGCGGGCTACGAGTTCCTCAGGGGTCAGCCGACGGCGGCGGCCCATCAATATCTGGCGGATGCCAGGGGTTGTGTACGCGGCGAACAGCGCTGCGACGAATGGATCAGGGCGGGCAGCCACAAATGGCAGGGCCGGATCGACAAGCACCAGGCCGACGACCGTGTTTGGCGCGGCGCTCGCCTCGAGCAGCGAGATCATCCCGCCCATGGAATTGCCTATCAGGATCACCGGGCGCCCAGGTACCGCCTGGATGAAACGGTGCAGCAGACGCCGATTCGCTGCCACCGCGGTGCCGCGTCCATGGGATTCGGTGAGGCCGTGCCCGGCCAGATCTGGGGCGAGCACGCGGTAGCGGTCAGTCAGCAGCGGAGCGATCGCCGACCAGTTCACCGCCGACCCGCTCAGCCCGTGCACGCAAACGATCGTGGGCCCGTCGGCCGGGCCCCCGAAATCGAGGTAGTGCACGGGGCCGTCGAGGTCGATCCAGCGTGAGCGCGGGTCGAGGCTCCGCGGTGGTCCGTCGGAGCGTGCGCTCTGATCCGTGGTCATCGCCGTTTCAGACTATCTGCTCAGCGCGAACCCCTGGCATCGCCGTGCCCGCCTGGGCGGCTCGGGACGTGACGGTCCGGTCGGCTGCGATATCAATTATCGGCTGCGGTATCAATGATCCAGGCCGTGATGAAGGCCTCTTTCCGCCATGCGCAATAGCGCCCGCTCGGACCGCCGTGACCGGCGGCCATCTCCGTTTTCAGCAGGAATGGCCCGCCACGTGCCTCGGCTCGTAGCCGGGCGATCCATTTGGCCGGCTCGTGGTAGAGCACGCGGGTGTCGTTCAGGCCGACGGTGGCGAGGATCGGCGGGTAGCACTCGGTTGTGATGTTCTCATAGGGCGTGTAGCCCTTCATGTACGCGTACACCGCGGGGTCGTGCAGCGGGTCGCCCCATTCCTCCCATTCAGTGACGGTCAGCGGCAGCTCGGGATCGAGGATGGTCGTCAGCGCGTCGACGAAGGGGACCTGGGCGGCGATTCCGCCGAAGGCCGACGGCGCGAGGTTGACGGCGGCACCAACAAGCAGCCCGCCCGCGGACTCGCCTGCCGCTATGAGCCGGCCGGGCGAGGTCCAGCCGGTCGCGGCGAGGTGCTGCGCGCATGCGATGAAGTCGGTGAAACTGTTGCGCTTCGACGGCAGCTTGCCGTCTTCGTACCAGCGGCGTCCCATCTCGCCGCCGCCGCGCACGTCGGCAATGGCGACGACGAATCCGCGTTCGAGCAAAGACAGCGCGGGGATGGAGAACACCGGGTCGCTGCACGCCTCGTAGCTGCCGTAGCCGCGCAGCACGCAGGCGCGCTGCCGTCCCGCGGGGTGCTGTGGTCGCAGACGATCGAGATCGGCCCGGGCGCAACCTCCCCGCGGTCGTCCAGGTCGCGGGGCAGGCATCTTCGATTCAATGGGCGTGGCGCACCTGCTCGACGGGGGAGCGCAGGAGCTGGCCGGATTCGCTGGTCCGCCGCCCCTGCTTGAGGCGTCACGGCTGGCGCTTGTGGGCTGCGATCCGCGTGAGACCGCGGCTGCGGCAGAATGTCGGCTGTGACGGTCATCGACGTATGGATGCAGCACCCTACCGTCCGCTTCCTCCAGCACGAGATGTTCTCGCCGCTGCGGCGTTGGATGGGGCAGCAATGGCCGACTGCGCTGACGGCGCTGGACGCCACGGTCGCAGCTATGGACGAGGCGCGGGTGGGCCGGGGCCTGATCTGCGCCTGGTACGACGCCACGGGACCGCTGATCGGCAACGACGAAGTTGCGTCGTGCGTCGCCAGCTACCCTGACCGGTTCGTCGGCGTTGCCTCCGTCGACCTGCGCGAGCCGGTGAAGGCGATCGGCGAGCTGCGCAGGGCGGTCAACGACCTCGGGTTGCGCGCGCTGCGGATCGTGCCTTGGCTCTGGGGACTGCCGCCAAACCACCGCCTCTACTACCCTCTGCTTGCCGAGTGCGTGCAACTCGGCATCCCCTTCATGACCCAGGTTGGCCATACCGGTCCGTTGCGGACCTCAGAGACGGGACGGCCGATTCCTTACCTCGACGACGTCGCGCTCGAGTTCCCCGACCTAGTGATTATCGGTGGGCACATCGGCTACCCGTGGACCGCTGAGATGATTGCCTTGGCCACGAAGTACCCGAACGTGTACATCGACACCTCCGCCTACGCCGCCCACCGTTACCCGGCCGAATTGGTGCAGTATCTGCGCGGCCACGGCCGCAGGAAGGTGATGTTCGGCACGAACTATCCCATGATGACGGCCACCGCCGCGCTCGCACGGCTCGGTGAGCTTGACCTCGACGACGAGACCAGGGACCTGTTCCTGCACGAAACTGCCGAACGGTTGTTCCGCCTGTAGGCCACCCCGTATTCGGGGGTTCATCGTCCAGAATTTTTCGCGCGGCGGCCCGGACGAGGACCACGGCCCACGTCCTGAAGGGCCTCCAGGCGTCGGCGATTTGACAGAACCCAGCCTCGGATGCGACTCCGGACCGGGTGGTCGGGGCGAGTCGTCAGGACAAGGGCCCGGGCTCGCTGACGGCAAGACCGTCGGCGAAGCCGGTGCCGCGGATCACGATGAGTGCGCTGTAGAACGGGCCGATGCCTTGATCGACTGCAACTCGGCCATGGCGCGTTCTGGGCCCTGACGCCGTAACGCTCTTGGCAGCCGTCGAGGCAGAACGCCAAGACGGCACCGAGGGCACCG
>Ga0335078_10008461_pt1 | contig 15304 bp, 13 predicted proteins | sample Lox_Sample_32_FD_206711 | JGI IMG/M metagenome (GOLD analysis project Ga0335078, IMG submission 206711) | Soil microbial communities from Loxahatchee National Wildlife Refuge, Florida, United States - Lox_Sample_3.2 | ecosystem: Environmental > Terrestrial > Soil > Wetlands | place: USA... | reverse complement strand
GATTCTGCTGGCGCTCTTTATTCTTCTTACCGCGGTGGCTTACGTGGTTCTGCTGGAGCGCAAAGTTGTGGCGCACATGCAGAACCGGTGGGGGCCGACGCGCGTAGGGCCGTTCGGCATCTGGCAGCCGCTGGCCGACGGCTTGAAGTTCATCTTCAAAGAAGATTTGACGCCGCCGTACGTCAACAAGCCGCTGTACATGCTGGCGCCGATCATAGCGGTGACCACAGCGCTGACGTCGATTGCGGTGATTCCGGTTGGGCCGTGGATCAAGCTGGGCGGCATCTCGACGCCGATCCAGATCACGGACGTGAACATCGGACTGCTGGTAATCCTGGGCGTGACCTCGATTGGCGTTTACGGCGTGGCGCTGGCAGGGTGGTCGTCGAACAGCAAGTATTCGATGCTGGGCGGGCTGCGCGCTTCGGCGCAGATGATCAGCTATGAAGTGGCGCTGGGGCTGTCGCTGATTGGCGTGCTGATTTATGCCGGCAGCTTCAGCCTCGCCGATATCGTCGCCGCGCAATCGGGCACATGGTTCGGCTTCATTCCCAAGTGGAATCTCTTCCAAGGCCAGTTTGTCGCGTTCTTCATTTACATCATGGCGGCGTATGCGGAGACGAACCGCATTCCGTTCGATCTGCCTGAGGCTGAGACCGAGCTGGTGGCCGGCTATCACACCGAGTACAGTTCGATGAAGTTTGCCATGTTCTTCATGGCCGAGTACGCCAACATGGTGACGGTGGCGTGCCTGGCGTCGGTGTTGTTTCTGGGCGGATGGACTGGGCCGACTTTCGGCCCGCCGATCGTGCAATCGCTGCTGCCGGTGTTCTGGTTTGCGTTGCGCGTTTTTGTCTTCATGTTCATTTACATTTGGGTTCGCGGTACTTTGCCACGTTTCCGCTACGACCAGCTGATGGCTTTCGGGTGGAAGTTTCTGCTGCCGCTGGCGATTGCGAATATCGTGGTGACCGCGTTGGTTGTTGCTTTGAAGTGAAGCGATTAGCTAGCAATTAGTATGAGCGACGCGGAAGCAGAGTTTCGAAGAGCCGGACGTTGGGTTCTGGTTTTATTGGCTCTCTTTTTCCCGGTGCTCCTCGGCGGTTTCGGGCTGAATGATGTCCTCCACTCCGAGGTTCCACTTACGCTTTGCGTTGCCGTATTTTTCGTGGTGTTGATTTACGTGTCTGTCCGAAGGTTCACGTCATATTACAGGTGGACGGGAAAGTATCCGTTCCACTGGCTGCGAAAGTAGGCCTCTTAACATATCGTCATGCTTGGTCTGATTCTATTCTTCATCTTCGCGGCGCTGTGCGTGGGAGGGGCGATCAACCTCCTGGTGCAGAAGCACCCGATTAACAGCGCGCTCTCGCTGATCGTGGTGATGGGCTCGCTGGCGCTCATTTATCTGTTGCTGGGCGCAGAGTTCGTCGCCGCAGTGCAGGTCATCGTGTACGCCGGCGCGGTGATGGTGCTGTTCGTGTTCGTGATCATGCTGCTGAATGCCGGGGTGGAAGAGCGTGTCTCGCAAGGCAGCCGAGTGGCGATGATGCTCGGTGTTCCGGCAATGATTATCGGACTGGCCATCGGAGCTGCCTTCGCATTCCACCTTTACGGTTTTGATCGCATTCCCATTGGCGGTCCGGAAATCATGAACGGCGCCGACGTTTTCGGCAATCCCCAGGCGGTCGGACATCTGCTGTTCCGCGATTATCTGCTGCCCTTCGAGGTCACGTCGATTCTGATTCTGGTGGCCATCATGGGCGCCGTGGTGCTGGCGCGGAGGGAGGAATAGATGGTTCCTCTTTCTTATTACCTGGTGCTGAGCGCGATCCTGTTCGCCTGCGGGGTGGCGGGATTCCTGATCAAGCGCAACATCATCACCATTTTTCTTTCGATTGAGCTGATGCTGAATGGGGTGAACCTGACGTTCGTTGCGTTTGCGGCGCAACTGAAGTCGCTGGACGGACATATCTTCGTCTTCTTTGTGATGGTGGTGGCGGCGGCAGAAGCCGCGGTTGGGCTGGCGATCATCATTGCCGTCTTCCGCACGCGCGAAACGTTAAATGTGGACCGGGTGAATTTGCTGAAGTTGTAGAAGGACGCTTTTCGCTATTCGCCCTTCGCTTTTCGCCAGAGAGATGGGCGAGCGTTCCGCTACCGCCAGACGTGGCGACAGCGATGTTTTCCTCGTGTGGCCGTCGTGAGTAGGGGAGGGTGTACAGCTGTGACCGAATCTGCCGCAGAAACCAAGAATATGAAGCACGTTGTCATCGTGGGCGGCGGCTTCGCGGGACTCCACTGTGCCCGCAAGGTCGCGGCGGATCCCAATATTCGAGTAACGCTGCTCGATAGGCACAACTATCAGCAGTTCCAGCCGCTGTTCTACCAGGTGGCTACGTCTCTGCTTTCCGCCAGTAACATCGCGTTCAATTTGCGCAGCACGCTGATCCGGTATCCCAACGTGGACGTGAAATTGGTTGAGGTAGTGTCGGTCGATCTCAACTCGCGCACGGTACACACTGCGCAGGGGACGCAATATCAGGGCGACTATCTGGTGCTGGCCGCGGGTTCGGAGGCGAACTTCTTTAATACGCCGGGAGCGGTGGAGCACACCTATCCGCTTTACTCGCTGCATAATGCGGAGTCGCTGCGCTCGCGCATCCTGGCCATGCTGGAATCGGCCGACGCCGACCCCTCGCTGATCGACAAGGGAGCTTTGAATTTTGTGATTGTAGGGGCCGGCCCGACGGGGACGGAGATGGCCGGTGCGTTCGCTGACGTGTTGCTGTCGTGGAAGGAAAGAAAGGCAGTGCACAAAGTATTTTGGGACCTTCCCCTGGACCGCGCGCAGGTCTTTCTGGTGGACGCTGGCCACGCTGTGCTGGGCGCTTTTTCCCCCAAGGCGCAGGAGTACGCGACGCACACGCTGACGCAACGCGGCGTGCAGATCCGACTGCGCACCAAAGTAGACGAAGTGGGCGATGGGCACGTCACGCTATCCGATGGCAGCAGGATTCTGACGCGGACGGTGATTTGGGCGGGCGGGCTGAAGGCATCATCCATATCCGAGAAGCTGGGGCTCAAGACTGGGCGTGGCGGCCGCCTTGATGTGGAGGCCGACCTTACCGTTCCCGGAGTGCCAGGCGTTTACGCGCTGGGAGATTTCGCCAACATCGCCGGCCCGGATGGGAAGCCGTTACCCCAGCTTGGCTCGGTGGCGGAACAGTCCGGCAAGTGGTGCGCCAAGAATATTCTGCGGGACGTCGCGGGTAAGCCAAGAGAAGCGTTTCGCTACCTGGATAAAGGCATCATGGCGATGATCGGGCGGGACGCAGCGGTGGCCGAAGTGGGTGAGCATCGCCACGAAGTGGAAGGCGGCGTCGCATTTGCAGCGTGGCTGGGAGTGCACGCCGCGCTGTTGACGTCGACGATCGCGAAAATCGAGGCCTTCATGGAATGGGCGTGGTGGTATTTCGGCGGCGCCCGCGACGATGTCGTGCTCGACCGCAGCGAGGAATTGCAGATCAACTGGAATGACGAAACGGAAGAAATGGCTGATGCAAGTAAACAGCCGCAGGATCCCGGGCAACGCCGCTCGGCCTAACTGCACGTAAGGACAAAATGCACCTTTGGATCATTCCGCTGCTTCCCCTGGCAGGCGCCGCGATCAACGGGCTGCTGGGCAAGCGCTTTCCCAAAGCCCTGGTGAACACCGTTGCGCTGGGCTCGACGGCGCTAGCCTTCGCCTATGCGCTGTGGGTGGCAGTGCAATTCGCAGGGTTGCCGGCGGACCAGATCCCGCACATCGAGCAGTACGCCACCTGGCTGAGCGTGGGATCGTTTTCCATTCCCTACGGCATCTACCTGGATGAACTTTCGCTGGTGATGCTGCTGGTGGTGACCGGTGTCGGCTTCCTCATCCACGTTTACTCCGTCGGCTACATGGGGCATGAAGGCGGCTACTACCGCTATTTTGCTTATCTCAACATCTTCATGTTCTTCATGCTGACGCTGGTGCTGTCGAACAGCTATCTGCTGATGTTCGTTGGCTGGGAGGGCGTGGGCCTGGCGTCGTACCTGCTGATCGGATTCTGGTTCCTGAAGAAGAGTGCGGCTGACGCCGGCAAGAAGGCCTTCATCGCTAACCGCGTGGGCGACTTCGGATTCTTGATTGCGCTGTTTCTGCTGATCAAGCACTTCGGCACGCTGCAGTTTGAAGGCCTGTGGGCGCTGGTTGCGCAGTATCCGGTGGAAAGCGCGGGTGCGGGATTGCTGACCGCGATTGCCTTGCTGCTTCTAATGGGCGCGACCGGTAAGTCGGCGCAGATTCCCCTATACGTTTGGCTGCCCGATGCGATGGAAGGCCCGACGCCGGTGTCAGCGCTGATTCACGCCGCGACGATGGTGACGGCCGGCGTCTACATGGTGGCGCGGTCGAGCCCGATCTTCAATCGCGCGCCGGACGCGCGCATGGCGGTGGCCATCATCGGGACATTAACGGCGATCTTCGCGGCGTCGATTGGTATTACGCAGACCGACATCAAGAAGGTGCTGGCGTACTCGACGATCTCGCAGCTGGGCTACATGTTCATGGCCTGCGGCGTGGCCGATTACATTGGCGGCATCTTCCACCTGATGACGCACGCGTTCTTCAAGGCGCTGCTGTTCCTGGGCGCGGGGTCGGTGATTCACGGCCTGGGCGGCGAGCAGGACATGCGGCACATGGGCGGGCTGCGAAAGTATCTGCCCTATACGTTCGGATGCATGACGGTGGCGACCTTCGCTATCGCCGGGCTGCCGCCGTTCGCCGGATTCTTCTCGAAGGACCGGATCCTGTGGTCGACGTGGAGCAGCGGTGAGCATGTGCTGTGGCTGATCGGCGTGATCACCGCCGGCATGACGTCGTTCTACATGTTCCGGCTGTGGTTCCTCACGTTCTTTGGCAAGTATCGCGGGCCAAATCCTGAAACGGCGAGTCATGGCCACGATGCGGACGCGCAGCACGCTGGGCATGCCGGCGCGATGCACGATGCGCAGGACGCGCATGCCACGGGTGGCAGCCATGGCCACGGCGCTCCGCATGAGAGTCCGTGGGTGATGGTGGTGCCGCTGATCATTCTCGCGCTGCTGTCGCTGGTGGGCGGATGGGTCGGCGTCCCGCATTCGCTGCACGGCTCGGATCACTTCGATAGCTTCCTGTCGCCGGTGTTCCACACGGGCGCCGCTGTACCCGCTGCCGCTGAGGGCGCGGCGGCTCCGGCAAAGGAAGAAGAAGGTTCTTCGAACACCGAGCTGATGTTCACTGGTATCTCGGTGACGATCGCGGCAATCGGCTTCCTGCTCGCGCTGTGGTTCTACTTCATTAATCCCGAGCTGCCGGATCGCATGGCGAAAGCCTTTGGCGGGCTGTATACGCTGGTGCTCAACAAGTACAAGATCGACGAGCTGTACGGAGCGGTCATCATTCAACCGATCATCGCGCTTTCGACGAACGTCTTCTGGAAGGGAATTGATCGCGGGCTGATCGATGGCGCGGTTGACGGCAGTGCTGCCGGCGCGCAGGAGACTTCGGACGCGCTGCGGCACATGCAGTCGGGCAATATTCGATCGTATGCGGGATGGGTTGCGGTGGGGGCGTGCGTGGTGATCGCGTTCATGGTGTGGAGGGGGTTGCGATGACATTCATCAACGACAACATCCTCAGCATCGTGGTCTTCCTGCCGCTGGCCGGCGCGATTCTGCTGGGCTTCTTCCCGCGCCGCGATCGCGATGTGCGCTGGTTTGCGCTGGCGGTTTCGCTGATCACGCTTTTGGCGTCGCTGCATCTGCCGTGGTACTTCGTGCGCGGGCAGAGCGGTTTCCAATTTGAAGCCAACTCGGCGTGGATTGCTCATCCCAACATTCATTACCACCTCGGCGTTGACGGCATCTCGCTGTGGCTGGTGATTCTGACCACCTTCCTGATGCCGCTGTGCGTGCTGATCTCGTGGAAATCGATCAATCATCAGGTGAAGGAATTTTTCGTACTGATGCTGATCCTGGAGACGGCGATGATCGGCGTGTTTGTCGCGCTCGATCTCTTCCTCTTCTACTTCTTCTGGGAAGCCACGCTGATTCCGATGGCGCTGCTGATCGGCATGTACGGCCACGGGCGCAAGATTTATGCGGCGGTGAAGTTTTTCCTGTACACCATGATCGCCTCGATGTTCATGCTGGCTTCGATCATCTGGCTGTACGTGCGGACCGGCAGCTTCGACTTCGCCACGATTCAGAGCGCGATACAGAGCGGGCAGGTCGGCGGATTGTCTACCGCGGCGTTGTGGCTGTTCCTGGGATTCTTCGTCGCGTTTGCGGTGAAGGTTCCGCTCTTCCCGGTGCATACGTGGTTGCCGGACGCGCACGTGGAAGCGCCGACTGCGGGCTCGGTGCTGCTGGCCGGCGTGCTGCTGAAGATGGGCACCTATGGCCTGTTGCGCTTTAATGTCGGATTGTTTCCCGATGAAGCGCGCCGCAATGCGCCGTGGATCGTCGCGCTGGCGATTATCGGAATCATCTATGGCGCGCTGGTGGCGATGATTCAGCCGAACGTCAAACGGCTAGTCGCGTACACCTCGGTCAGCCACCTGGGATTCGTGGTGCTGGGGATTTTCAGCTTCACGCAGATGGGCGTTGACGGCGCGGTTTATCAGATGTTGAGTCACGGCGTCTCGACCGGCGCGCTCTTTATGTTGCTGGGCATGATGTACGATCGCCGCCACACTTACGACCTCAAGGAATATGGCGGGCTGGCGACGCCGATGCCGGTGTTCGCGACCTTCTTCGCGTTCATCATGCTCTCGTCGGTGGGACTGCCGCTGTTGAACGGATTCATCGGCGAGTTTTTGGTGCTGAGCGGTGCCTTCCAGGCGAAGCAGTTGTACGGGATTCTGGCGGCGACGGGCGTGATCTGGAGCGCCTGTTACCTGCTGTGGATGTATCAGAGGGTGTTCTATGGCGAGGTGACGGTGCCCGCGAACAAGACGCTGCGCGACATCGATGCGCGCGAGCGTGTGTCGCTGTGGCCGCTGGCGATTGCCGCGTTCGTGATGGGCATTGCCCCAATGCTGTGGTTGCACTCGATTGATCCGTCGGTCAGCGCGGCTTTGCGGCAGTTCTCCGGCGCCAACGAGTCGCCGACGCCAGTAGTGATCCATACCACGCAAGTTCCGCGATTGCCGATAACCACTACTGTGGCGAGCCGTGCGAAGGAGGCGATCGGACGATGATTCCCTCCTCCTACGATTACATCCGGATCCTGCCGGAGATTGTGCTGAGCATCTTCGGCATCATCGTCATGATGGCCGATCCGCTCCTGCCGGAGCAGAGCCCGAAGAAGCCGCTGGGAATTATTGCGATCATCGGAACGCTGGCCGGGCTCGTCGCGACCATTTATCAGACGGGCTTCTACGGCAGCGCATTCTATAACACGATCAGCGTCGATACCTTCAGCGTCTTCTTTCATATTGTGGTGCTGCTGATTGCGCTGGTGGTGATTCTGACCTCGTTCGAGTATCTCGAAGTGCAGCGCATTCGCTCGGGCGAATATTACGGGCTGATTCTCTTCGGCAGCGTCGGCATGATGCTGATGTCGTCGGCAGTGGAACTGGTGCTGATTTTCATCGCGCTGGAGATCTCGTCGATCTCGACCTACATTCTTGCCGGAATGCGGCGGCGGGCGGCGGAGAGCGCCGAGTCATCGCTGAAATATTTTCTGCTGGGCTCGTTTGCTACGGCATTCTTCCTGTACGGCGTGGCGCTGGTCTTCGGCGCGACGCACACGACCAACGTCTACGGCATCGCGAAGTATCTCCAGGGACAGCCTTCGACCCTGGCTTACCTCGCCGTCGGCTTGATGTTTGTGGGGCTGGGCTTCAAAGTGGCGTCAGCGCCGTTCCATGTGTGGACGCCCGATGTCTATGAAGGCTCGCCGGCGCCGGTGGTGGCGCTGATGTCGACAGGACCGAAGGCCGCGGCATTTGCCGTATTGCTGCGCGTGCTTTTTGCAACCGGAGCGCCGGGCTGGTTCTGGATGGTATGGGTCTCGGCCGTGCTCTCGATGACGCTGGGCAACATCGGCGCGCTGGTGCAGCAGAACGTGAAGCGGCTGCTGGCGTACTCGTCGATCGCGCACGCGGGATATACGCTGGTCGCTTTTGCGGCGGCGAAGCAAGTCGGGATCTCCGCTGCCATCTTCTACGCGGCTTCCTATGCGGCGATGAACGTGGGCGCGTTCGCGGTGGTCAGCCACTTCGCATCGACGGGAGAAAAGTATGTCACGCTCGACGATTACGCCGGACTGGGCCGCCGCTCGCCAATTCTGGCGGCCATCCTGACCATATTCCTACTATCGCTGATCGGTATTCCGGTCACGGGCGGATTCTTCGCCAAGTTTTACGTCTTCCAGGCTGCGCTGCAATCGAATCTGGTCGGGCTCACCATCATCGGTGTGATGAACAGCGCAATTGCCGCTTACTATTACCTGCGCATCATCGTCTATATGTATATGAAGGACGAGCGGACGGAAGCGCCGGTCGCTCGCATACCTGCCGGGCTGGGAATTGGCCTGGCCATCAGCCTGATTGCGACGATCTATCTCGGGGTGTGGCCAAGCCGGGTACTTGACTTCACCTTGCAAAGCGCGCACGATCTGATGAAGTAAGCGTCATCGCCACGAAGTATTTCCTGGAATACGATGATCTTCGGCCGTCACAGCTTCGTTGCTTTTATCGTCATTGCGGCGATCGTCTCGGTATTTTTCTCTCCTCTGATGCCGGCGACCGGCTTTGTCGGGCGCCATCATGCGCGTACGGATTTTGCCGCCGCCATTTCGCCGGCCACTGTTTCTTCTGCCTTGGCGTCACACTTCGTCACTTCCGTCACACCGCAGGCACGCGCGATTCATTCGGAGATGTTGATTGCCTTGAATTGCGCGCGTCTTTGCTAGCAGCTCTGTTTCCATCCCCCGATACATTGTGGAGTGAAGTGGCCGACGCGGGCAAGCAATCCGTGTGGTGGTCACGCAATTGCTCCGTCATCGCAGGTCAACGCGAGAGATTTGGTGTAACCCGAGCGACGAATCGGCATCTAGTTAATGTTCGCGCTTACTTCTCTCGTTTTCGGAACTGGAAGGCTTATTCAAGGGAAGGGAATGTGATGATGTATTTCAGTGAGAGAAGCGATTTGAAGCAGCCGCACTACCACGAGCCGGAAAATCCCAATCCAATCAGTTCCAATCCATCGCAAGCGATGGAATTCAGCGGACGCAGCATGACCAACCATTGCGTGCGGACGGACGGAGTTGCTGTGCGCTCTACGGCAGAGCTTGGAGCGAAAGATGTCCTGAACACAGCAAACAATCGATTGCAGGAGTTGATGCAGTTGCTGTATCTGCTGAGCCGCGATCCTGCCGTTCCTAACGATGCTCGCTATCATGTGACGCTGGCGCAATCGGAAATCGCGCTGCTGGTGCGGATCATGCGCAACGCGGAAGAAGCGCATGGCAACGCAACCAAGCTTCCGGCTGCGGGGTCGGCGACAATGCCTAACAATCTTTAACTGTGCCATCGGCTGCAAAGCCGACTCAGACAGGAAATAAACGGCGCGGACGCTGGCCTAAGGCCAGCTCGGCCCGAAAGCTGGCTAAGGCCCAAGTTCTAGGCGAAAGCCGGCTGAGGGCAGGTCTACCCGACGATATCGGCGGCGGCTATTCGACCGGCACAGCGATGTCTTTGCGGTTGAAGACGGCTGCCGCCAATCCCCAAAAGATGACCGCCTGCGCAATGGCGATCAGAATCGTTTTCCATGGGATGTTGGCGTCGGCCACCAACTTGAGATCAATCATCTTTACCAGAATCGAGAAGCCGGGCAGCCACGCGGACCAGGCGAAATGCTGCAGATGTAGCGATCCCGGCGCACTAAAGAGCAGGACGGTTGCGGCGATGGCGACGTAGGGATTCAGAAAAGTCGAGAAGAACAATGAGACTGCTGCTGCCAGGATGGAGCCGGCGATGACCAGCAGGACCAGCGGAAGGACGCCCGCGCTGGGCATACGCGCGCGATCGGTGAGCCACAGGCAGCAGACATCGAAAAGCAAAGCATAGGCGATCGCCGCGACGGAGGTTCCCACGATGGGGGCCAGCAGATATTCGGAGCGTGTGATTGCCTTGGAGAGAACCAGGAGAATGCGCTTGGATTTGCGGTCGTTGTGGATGGCGTCGGCGGCAAGGAAGGCGCTAAAGACACAGATGAAGATGGCCTGTTGCGCGATGTAGAACATGACGTCTTCGGGTACGGTGTAGCGGTGGCCTAGATTGGCCGCAGCCAGCGCCAGCAGAGCGATCCAGGCGAACAGCAGCAGCGCGGGCCAGCGATGCTCGCGCAGGAAGTTTGCCGCCATCAGCATAACCGGCTTCATGAGGCGTTGCCTTTGTTGGTCAGTTCGACAAACACTTCTTCCAAGGTACGACGCACGGGATTTACGCTGAGCACCTCGCCGCCCAGCGACCAGACTTTTTCCAACGCGTTGCGTTGCGCGGGGGCGGGTACGATGAATTGCACGCGGCCGTCTCCGTTCAAGTTAGCGTCGAGAGGAAGGCCGCGAACCTGGGGCACCACATGCTCGAAGCTGTTGGCGGGAAGGCCGCGGGCGACGACTTCGTAGCGATCACGCGAGACCAGCAACTCATCGGTCCGGCCAAGCTTGATGAGGCGGCCTTTGTCGAGGATGGCCACGCGATGGCAGATCATCTCGATTTCCGAGAGCTGATGCGAGCTGAGGAAGATGGTTTTGCCGGCGCGATTGGCTTCGAGCAGCAGCTCACGCATGGCGACGCGCGCCAGCGGATCGAGGGCGGAAGTGGGCTCGTCGAGGATCAGCAATTCGGGATCGTTGATCAACGCCTGCGCCAAGCCGATGCGCTGCTGCATGCCGCGTGAAAACTTGGCGACGTTGCGGTTGGCTTCCGTTTCCAGTTCGACCTGGCGCAGGACTGCGCCGGCTCGCAGCTGCAGGCGTTGTGGCCGCATGCGGTTGAGACCACCGTAATAGTGCAACAGCCTGGTAGCAGGACGATGATAGAGCGCGACGTTTTCGGCGAGGAAGCCGATACGTGCGCGGGTGGCGGCGTCGCCGAAGGGTTTGCCGAGCAAATGGCCGGCGCCGGAGGTGGGGCGCATGAATCCTAACGCGAGATGGATTGCGGTGGTCTTGCCCGCGCCGTTGCGTCCCAGGAAGCCGAAGATTTCGCCGCGCTCCAGCGACAGAGTGAAGTCATCGAGCGCGCGAATACGCCGCCGCGACCACGGGGAGCCGTAGTCTTTGGTGACGTTCTCATAATCGAGCACCGCTGCCATAGAAGTTCTTCTACACGATCATGCGACTGTGGCGTGGCACTGCACTTCCACCAATAATCCCGAAACATGAGCGCCGATATGCCGGTCACGGCGCCGGCGTAGATACTCACCTATTCGCCCTGGCGAATGGGAAGGTTCCTATCCTACATCACCGAACCACTACAACTATCCTTCTACCGGTAGTCTTGCGTCGCGGATTAAGATATTGGTATCCGCGCAACTCAGGATATTTGTATGAGCGACTTCTACAGCCCGTTTGTGCAAGACCTGATCAAACAGATCGGCGTCGTTGTGGCCGCCGTGGTTGTGATTCTCTTCGTCTGGAAATTGGTGAAAAAGAACCCGAATTGATAGTCCCAAAGAGCTAATAGTCTTTCAGATCGAGCAGTAGTTGCGGCTCGATAAGCGCCTGGCGAACGATGGCTTTTACGGTCCGTTTCAGCAAGCCGAGGGCTTGCGCGTGACTGCCCAGGATGGCCAGATCCCCATCGAAGGTTGGCGTAATTCCTTGCGCTAAGGCGTTGCGATAGTTGCTCATTTTGGTCCAGATGGTTTCCGCTGGAGCCCCGGAGAACCTCGAGTAATCAATCTTGCGGTCAAAGCGATTGTTCAGCAGGGCGATCTTGGTTTTGAGCTGGCGGATTACCAGGTCGTAGGGGTCACTTGTCTTTGGAGGATGACTGAGAAGCGACTCCAGAATGGCGAAGTATCCGAGAAAGATCAGTGGCGAACGAGAAGGCAGCAGTTTCAAATCGCCAATGCGGGCGGCGAGAGCCTTCACGTCGATCAGGCGGCGATCCGCGCTGCGGAGGTTGGCGCACAGGGTTGCAATATTCCCGGCTACGCTTTCTGTAACATGGACGAGAGATTGGAGGTTAAGGCCGTAGGCGGCCTGGTTACAGTCTTCGAGTGCCTGAAAGAAGCGGCCCGGATGAAACACAAAACCGCCGGGAGAGCCGGGAAAAGTAAAGAGGACCACGAAACCGATTTCCAGCTCGACGGGCGCCAAATCGGAGGCGTGTTGAATGTCGGTCAGGGTTTCGTGGCTGCCTTCGATTGTGATTACGAAATATCGCCACTCGGATTCGTCCAAGGGCTCAACACGCTTGCCCGCCCGGAAGGGCAATTTTCCTTCCCATAACGTGTATCCGACAAACGAGTGCAAACCACCGTTAAAGCGGTCGATGGTGGACTTGATGACTTCGATCTCGTCGGGTTGTGCTCGTCGCAGCACCTGACCGGGCGCCAGGGTGAAACTCTCGACTTCAAGTGACGCGACATTTACGACGAAGGCGAAACTGTTCATTCCGGTTCCTTGGTACCTTCGTGACCAGTAATTGGTGCAATCCTATAGGAAAGTTGCTGAATTGATAAGCCCTTATCCTCCTGTCAGGTTGCGCCGCGCATTCCTGGGGGAGGCCCCCGGCGCCTCAAGGGGACGTTGGATGAGCTTGTGAAGCAGCTCGATTTCCCGCAACGTGACGCCGCCAACCTGTTAGATTGCTCTGACTTCTCCGATTGAGGGGTGTTTGGATTACTTCCTAAGCTAGATTTTGCGGGGGAATCGCTTTCTCACAACTAGTCTGGCTCCCATAAGGATTACTACTGCTAACGCTGTCATGGCCAAAAATCCTGTTCTACCCAACAGAGTTGCAGCGCTAGAATGTTGAAACCGAACCCATAGAGACGGAATTTCATCCGGCTCTAATTGCTCAGGAACGATGTTTCGAGAGAGGGAAGCGATCATGCGCCACAAATTCCTTGCCATGCGACCAAGAATGGTCTTGGCGATCTGCACCATCGCCTTGTTTGCCATGAACACCTTGGCAGCCAGCGAGAAGACAGTGCATATCTTGGGCAGGAGCTCGGATGGCGCGTACCCCTACTATTCCAACTTGATCTTTGACGCCGCCGGCAATCTCTACGGCATGACTTATCTATGGCGGCGCTCACTGCGGCAGCCTTGGATGCGGGACCGTATTCGAGATGACACCCGACGGGAGTGGCGGCTGGACGGAGAAAGTGCTGCATAACTTCGGCACTGCCAGCGACGGGAGGTATCCCGAAGCCGGCCTGATCTTCGACGGTAACGGCAATCTCTACGGCGCGACCGGCGGGGGCGGCACACACACTCGTGGCACGGTGTTCGAGTTGACACCCGACGGCAGCGGAGGCTGGACCGAGAAGGTGCTGCATAACTTTGGTAGTGGCGATGACGGTGCAGAACCCAATTCCAGCTTGATCTGGGATAACGCGGGCAATCTCTATGGCGCGACCGGCCAAGGCGGCACTCACGGCGTCTCTGGAGGGGCTGGGACGGTGTTCGAGATGACGCCCAACGGAGACGGAAGTTGGACAGAGAAAGTGCTGCACAATTTCGGCAGCGGCATGGACGGGCTGAACCCCAAGGCTGGCCTGATCTTCGATGCCGCCGGCAATCTATACGGCACAACCTACTATGGTGGCACTCACAGTAGTGGAACGGTGTTCGAGCTGACGCCCAACGGAGACGGAAGTTGGACAGAGAAAGTGTTGCACAACTTCGGCAGCGGCATGGACGGGCAGTACCCTTGGGCGGGCCTGATCTTTGATGCCGCCGGCAATCTCTACGGCACCACCGCCGATGGCGGATCCCACGGTCGTGGCGGCATAGTGTTCGAGATGTCACCCGACGGCAGCGGAGGCTGGACAGAGAAAATCCTGCACAACTTCAACAGCGGCAAGGATGGGGGTTTCCCCGAAGCCGGCCTGATCTTCGACGGTAACGGCAATCTTTACGGCACGACCGGTGCGGGCGGATCCCTCAACTGGGGTACGGCGTTCGAGATGACGCCCGACGGAAGCGGAGGCTGGACGGAGTTCCTCCTGCATAACTTTGGTATCGGCAACGATGGGCGTAGTCCCTACAGCGGTCTGGTGTTCGATAACGCTGGCCATCTCTACGGCACAACCAACGCCGGTAGTACGTACGGCGAAGGAATGGTGTTCGAGATCACACCTGATTAGGCGATGGGGATCCTCCATCCCCCATAGGCGCGTCAGCAGTGCGTCTCGAATCGGATTCCTTGTGAAGCGACAGCACCTCACTCGACTCCACTCGAAGTTCACTATTTACTGGAGGGCAGAGTTGGCTGCGTCCCGCCTTCTAACCACGATCGCGTTTGACCCGCATTTTTCGGGGTGGTAGCGTCGAAGTTGAACGCTCGATGCTGGACAAATTGCAATACTGGCCGGTTGCGGTGATGGTGCGCGTGATCGGGATTCTGCCGCGGCCGCTGGCGCATGGTGTTGGCATTCTGATTGGGCGGCTGGTTTATTCTCTGCATCCGCGATTGCGACGCGTGGGACATCGCAACCTTGCGATGGCGTTGCCGCAGAAGTCAGCCGCCGAGCGGCGTCAGATTCTTCGTGGAGTTTATGTTTCGCTGGGGCGGTTGCTGGGCGAAGCGTGTCTGTTTCCCAACTACACGCGCGCCAATGCGGCGGAGATCGCGGTCTATCAGGGCTTCGAAAACTTTGAGGCGGCGGAGAAGCGCGGCAAAGGGGTGCTACTGCTGACGGCGCATCTGGGCGGGTGGGAGGTGGGGTCGTTCTTTCATTCGCTGATGGGGCATCCGATGCAGATCGTGGTGCGGCCGCTCGACAACCCGGACGTCGACGGGCTGGTGACGCGCTATCGCGGGCTGCACGGCAATACCATGATCGGCAAGCAGGAGTTTGCGCGCGGGCTGATGGGTGCGATGAGGCGCAACGAAACCGTCGGCATTCTGATGGACACCAACATGACGCCGCCGCAGGGCGTCTTCGTCGACTTCTTCGGCATTCCCGCGTGTACGGCCAGCGGGCTGGCGCGCATCGCGCAGCATACGGATGCGACGGTCGTCCCGGCGTTCACCATTTGGGATGAAGT
>Ga0335078_10008460_pt1 | contig 15304 bp, 11 predicted proteins | sample Lox_Sample_32_FD_206711 | JGI IMG/M metagenome (GOLD analysis project Ga0335078, IMG submission 206711) | Soil microbial communities from Loxahatchee National Wildlife Refuge, Florida, United States - Lox_Sample_3.2 | ecosystem: Environmental > Terrestrial > Soil > Wetlands | place: USA... | reverse complement strand
GCACATGGGTTCGAGGTTGGTGTGATGGATGTTGGCTGGAATGATCATCCGGCCGCGGGCCACTTCCGAGCGTACGAGTTCGGACGGAATGTTTTCCCGGTGCGCGACGTAGTGCATCTCCTCCGTGACGATGCCCTGCCGGGCATAATGCATCTGCGTGCGAATCTTATCGTTTTGCCGTTTGGCTACCCACTCTGTGCGCATGATCGCTCCTGTGGCCGCGGGCGGGTGCGATTCCAGCCCGCCCGGCGCCGGACCCCGTACTGCCTACTTCTTCTTGTTCTTCTTGGGCTTCTTTACTTCTTTCTTTGGGCTTTTGTCCTTTGCCACGGAAATCCTCCCTTATGGAGTTGATTATAACCGCATGTCGAGAATGGAGCATCGCCCGGAGGAACACAATGTCACGAAAAGGCGCGGCGGTTTTCCTGGCGCCTTTGCGCCTTTGCGTGAGTCTAAATCGCCGGCAGCGGCACCCGCAGCGTTCCCCGGAATATGTCCCCGAACGCCGCCAGAATTTCCTTGTGCAACGTAGCGTTATCGGCCAGAAGGTGGTCCGATGCCGTCACGCTCAAAGGCGTGCCCTTCATGTCCGTCACGCGCCCGCCCGCTTCCGCCACCAGCAACACGCCCGCGGCCATATCCCACGGCTTGAGACCGAATTCCCAGAAGAAATCGAGCCGCCCCGCCGCCACGAACGCCAGGTCGAGCGCCGCCGAGCCGGTGCGGCGCACGCCGTGCGACGCCATGGCGAGCTGATAGTAGAAGTGAATATTGATATTGTGATGCCGCTTGCGGCTGGGAAAGCCGGTGGACGCGAGACTGTCGCTCACTCGCGGCGTTCCCGATACGTGGATGCGATGGTGATTCAGGAACGCGCCCGCGCCGCGCTCAGCGGTAAACAGCTCGCCGCGGATCGGGTCGTAGACCACGCCGGCGACGAGCTCGCCCGCGCGCTCCAGGCCCATGCTGATGCAAAACATCGGAAAGCTGTGCGCGAAATTCGTGGTGCCGTCGAGCGGGTCGATGAACCAGCGATATTCGGACGCGCTTTCGTGCCCGCCGCCTTCTTCCGCCACGATGGCATGCGCCGGAAAATGGGAGCGCAGCCGCTCCACGATCAGCCGTTCCGATGCCCGGTCGGCTTCCGTCACCAGGTCGAACTCGCCCTTGGTCTCGAAGGGAATATGCCGCTGGTGATAATTCGCCACCAGCGCGCCGGATTCTCTGGCGATCTCGACGGCTGTCTCCAGGAAATGCATCGGCCGCGCTTTTAGACCACTTCCTGGATGTACTTGATGTCCTGCTTGAAGATGAAGAGGTTCGGCGCCCCTTTGCGGGTCAGGCGGATGAACGACTGATCGTAGTACTCGATCGTTCCGGTCACCTCCTCGCCATCGGCCATGGTCACTTTCACTGTCGTGCTGTTCTCGATGAGCTGCTTGAGGTATCGGGCCTCCTCAAACGTATGTTCCGGCGCGCGCGCGGATTTCGAACCCTGCTGTTGATTGTTCACTTCTTTTTTCTTCCCGTGGGAGTCACCGCGACAGGGGCGCTGGACGAACCGTCCCCGTTCTCCGACTCTCCATAATAGCCGTTACGCGCGGAGACTCGCAAATCGGGCCGGTCCACCTTTACCTCCAGCTTGTGGAACGGGTTTTTGGTCAGCGGCACGCCCCGTGGGTAAAACGCCATGAAATACTGCGTGCGCAGCTCGGTGATGATGTCGGCGAAGGCCTGGTCGAGCTCGCCGGCGGCGCCGGGGAAAAACGTGCGCCCGCCGGTGCCTTCGGCCATGAAGATCAGCGCGTGCTCCCCGCCCGTGTTCCGGCCGGCCGCGTTGGTAATCGGCACTACCACCACCGGATAGATGACGGCATCGGCGAACTGGGCGGCCTTCAGGCACCTATCGATCGACACGGTGCTGGTGGTGTTTCCCCCGTCGCTGATCACCACCATCACCTTGCGTCCCGACCGGTCTTCCAGATCGTGCGCCGCGAAATAGATCGCGTCGTAAAGCGAAGTGCCGCCCGAACCATGAAGGTACTTGAGGGCGTTTTCCAGGGAGAAGAAATTGTGGGTGAAGTGCTTCAACTCGTTCACGTCCGAATCGAAGGTGAACAGCCCCGCCGCGTCCTCCGGATTCCCCTCCGAGAGCAACGCCTTCAGGAACTTGGTGGCGGAGTCGGTCTCGTACTTCAAATCCTTGGCGGTGGAGCCGCTGACGTCGATCAGCAAGGCGATGGATAACGGTGTGGCGCTCTTCCGTTCGAAAACCCGGATCTCCTGTTCCACCCCGTTATCGAAGATCTTGAAATCGGCTTTTTGCAGAGCGCCCACGAGTTCCCCCCTGGCGTCCTTCACCGAGGCGATCACGTGGACTTGGGTTACCGTGTCGTGGAAGACGGCGGGGGCTTGAGCGAGCAATACCGGGGCGCCCGCCGCCATCGCCAACGCCACAAACAGGAACCCGCGCGATTTATCCCACCACCGGAACATGACTGTCCCACTCTCCTTCCACCCACACTTCCCCATCGGCAAAATGCTCTTTTTTCCAGATGGGCACGCGCTTCTTGAGCCGGTCGATGGCGGCCCTTGCCGCTTCAAACGCCGGCCCGCGATGGGGTGCCGTGGCGATGACCGCCACGCTCGTTTCCCCGATCAGAAGACGGCCCAGGCGATGAACTACGCCAATGCGACTCACTTCATATTGAGCGGCTACTTCCACGGCAATCTGCAACATCGTCTTGAGGGCCATCGATTCATAACAGTGGTAATCCAGATAGCGGGTGGGCCGGCCCTTGGTGTGGTTGCGGACCGTCCCTTCGAAGGTGACGACCGCGCCTTCGGCGCCGCTGAGCAAACGGGCGACCACCGCGCGCGTGTCGATGGAGTGGCGGGTGAGCGCGGCCAAATGTCCGTCCTGATGGGCCTCGGCGTCCCCGGCGGCGCCGCCGCTGACGGGCGGCAAGAGGGCTACCTCGTCGCCTTCAGCGATACTTTCGGAAATATCTGCAAACTGCTGATTTCGAGCAAGTACAATGCTCTGAGAAAGTTCGTTGAGCTGCGGAAATCGGGCCGCGTAGCTGGCGAACAGGGCGCGCAGGTCGGTACCCGGCGGAAATTCGGCATCTTCGGCCGAATTGCCCACCACATCCTTCAGCATCCCGAAAAAGAGCACGCGTACGCGCATGTTGGAACTTGTAAGGTACCATCTAACAGACGGTTGCGGCCGGTGCCCGGTTGCGCCGGGTTACAATACCGGTTTCCCGGCATGCACCCCTACACCGAAACCAGACTGCGCGTGCGCTACGCCGAAACCGACCAGATGGGCGTGGTGTATTACGCCAATCACTACATCTGGATGGAAGTGGCGCGCGTGAATTTGTGCAAGGCTCGCGGATTCAATTACCGCGATATGGAGCGAGAGGACGGCGTGTTCATGGCGGTGGCGGAATCGGCCTGCCGCTATCGCGCCCCGGCGCATTTCGACGACGAAATCGTGATTAAGGCCTGGATCGCCGAGGCCAACCCGCGCATGGTCACCATCGAGTACGAGATGCGGCTGGCGGACGGCGATCGCCTGCTGGCCACCGGGCACACCCGCCACGTGTTCGTGAATCGTGAAATGCACAAAGCGCGGCTTCCGGAGAAATATTTCGCCATGTTCGCGATCGCCCCGCCGCGGCACGACGGCACGGAACACCCCGGCAGTCACGTTGCCGAAAGTTAACCCGGTACCTGACCGGTACCGGTACGCAACGTTTATTTCATCGAAAAAAATTTCCGCCAGCCGATATTTAGTTATGTATATTAGTACCCTCGGGGCCAATTCCAGGGTACTTGCGTGACACTGAGCCACGGAGAGAATCGATGGAACTCGCGGACCCACGAATGATCGAAGAATTGCTGGCGACGCACGCCCGGATCTCCAGCGCCCGCCATGCGCGCCGCAAGCGCGCCACCCCGCCGCCGGCCACCGGCATGGCGGCTTCTTCCCACTGTCCCAAGGTGAAACGCTGCCGTTGCGGCACCTGCGCGCGCTGCCTCGAGGAAGCCCGCTGGGAGCGCATTTTCAACGAGAGATTCGCCGATCCGGATTATTACAAATCCCGCCCGGCGCACTTCGGCTCGTCTCTCGGATGGCTGGGGCGCGCGGCCAGCTAAAGTTCACCTCGCCCAAGCTAGCCCGTCGGCGCCGGCGCCGGCATCGATGGTCCCCCTGATGGTCCAGTCCGGCACCTCAATCACCATTATTTTGTGGCTGGAATCGCAGGACACGTAGGCCTCCTTGCCGTCCGGGCGGACCACTACCGCCTGCGGTGCCCGGGCGACGAACAGGCTCTTCACCACTTTCATCGCCGCCAGATCCACAATCGCCACCTGATTTTTGCCGGGGATGTCGACCAGCAGGAACTTGCCATCCGGCGTCGCCGCCGTGCCGTAGCCCTCGCCCGGCAACGGCACCCACGTCTTCACCGCGTTGGTCGCCGTGTCGATGACCGCGAGGCGCGGCGCTTTCTGGTCGGAGGTGAAGACCCACTTGTCGTCGGGTGAGATGGAGATGCGCTGCGTTTCCCCGGAAATGGGAATCACGGCGAGAGTTTTTCGGGCCTCCATATCGAGCACCGACACGGTGCCGGGACCGACGTTGGCGGTATAGCCGCGCCGCCCGTCGTGCGAAATCGCGAGCATGTGCGATTCCGGCTGGCCGGTGGGAATGCGGCCGACGATCTTCAAACTCTTCGGGTCGATGACCGTGATCGCCTGGTCTAATTCGGTGGTGACGTAGAGCAAGCCGTCCTTGGGACCGAATACGGGAAGATGCGGCCGGACCCCGTGCCGGAAATCGACCGTGCCGGTGACTTGGCGCGACGCGATGTCGATGACCACCATGCGGTCGCCATCCGTGCCTGGCTTGCCGACGCCGGAATCGCCATAGATCGGCACGTACGCGGTCCGCCCGTCGGGTGAGGCGGTGACTTCGTGTCCGGTCTTGCCGCCCTCCGGCACTGTCGCCACCTGTTTGCCGGCATACACATCGATAATGCCGAGGCTTTGATCGCCCTTATTCGCCACCAGCAACAAACCGCGTCCTGGCGCGTCCGCCAATGCGGCCGCCAGCAGACAAAACAGCATCGCAACAAGAATTCGCAGCATTTTCCCCTCGGCATCACAGTATCACAAAAGCACCGCACTGCTGGAGTTGATGAAAGCCCGAAGCGTTTTGCGCCATACTGGTCCTATGTCCCCAGCCACGAAGGCTGCCCTTCGCGTGCGCCACCTTCGCAAGACTTACAAAGATGTGGTCGCGGTGAACGACCTCGACCTGGAAGTGCGCCCTGGAGAATGCTTCGGACTGCTCGGCCCCAACGGCGCCGGCAAAACCACGACCATCGAGATTTGCGAAGGGCTCACGGCAGCCGATGCGGGCGAAGTGGAGGTGCTCGGTCTCGCCTGGTCCGCCGATGCCAAGGCGTTGCGCCAGCGCCTCGGGATTCAATTACAGGAAACGCAGCTTTCCGACAAATTGACCGTCCTCGAGACCATCCAGTTGTTTCGCAGTTTCTTTCACCAGGGGCCGGAAGCCATGGAAGTGATCGCGCTGGTGCAACTCGAGGAGAAGGCCAACTCGCGCGTGGGCAACCTCTCCGGCGGACAGAAGCAGCGCCTGGCGCTGGCCTGCGCGCTGGTGGGCAATCCCGACTTTTTATTTCTCGACGAGCCCACCACCGGGCTCGATCCGCAGGCGCGCCGCCAGCTTTGGGAACTGATCGAAAAGTTCAAGCTCTCCGGGCGCACCATTCTGCTCACCACGCACTACATGGACGAAGCCGAGCGCCTCTGCGAACGCGTCGCCATCATGGATCACGGGAAAGTCATCGCTCTCGGCACGCCGCGCGAGCTGATCGCCTCCGTCTGCGCCGAGCACATGGTGGAATTCTCCGCCGGCGCGCACGGCCATGCGCTCGACCTCGCGGCTGTCTCGGCAATCGACGGGATCCGCGACGTGCAACGCGAAAACGGCAGCGTGCGCATGCAGGTGACCGCGCTGCACCGCGCCGTCCCGGCGCTGCTGGCCGAGCTCGGGCGCCAATCGGTGTCCCTTACGGAGTTGCGGACCCACTCCGCCACGCTCGAAGACGTGTTCGTCACGCTGACGGGGAGGCATCTGCGCGATGAATAGCAGCCACCCCCTGATGCAATTGACGCTGGTGCGATTTCGCGAGTTCGTGCGCGAGCCGGAAGCCCTTTTCTGGGTGTTCGGTTTCCCCATTATTCTTGCGGCCGGGCTGGGAATCGCCTTCCGCAACCGCCCGGCGGACGTGCTGCCGGTAGCCGCGGTGACGCCGCAACTGACCAGCGCGCTGCACAGCGAGAAGCTGCTCGATGTGCGCCCGCTTCCCCTACCCGACGCGGAGAGAGACCTGCGCAACGGAAAAGTGGCGCTGGTGGCCGAGCCGGGGGAGAACGGCGGGGTGACCTATCGATACGACGACACCAATCCCGACGGACGCTCCGCCCGCTTGCTGGCCGGCCGCGCCATCGAACGCGCCGCCGGGCGGCAGGATCCGATCGCCTCGCACGATTCTCTCATGCGCGAACCCGGCTCGCGCTACATCGACTTTCTGGTTCCCGGCCTGCTGGGCATGAACCTGATGGGCAGCGCCGTTTGGGGCATGGCTTTCGGCATCGTGGACGCGCGCCGCAAGAAGCTGATCAAGCGGCTGATGGCCACACCCATGCCGCGCGAATATTACCTGCTCTCGTTCGTCCTCTCGCGCCTGGTGCTGCTGGTGGTGGAGGTCGGCGCCGTATTGGGCTTCGCCATCCTCGTGTTTCAGGTGCCGGTGTACGGCTCGCTCGCCGTCCTGGCGTTCTTCAGCGTGCTCAGCTCGATGGCGTTCTGCGCCCTGGGCCTGCTGATCGCTTCGCGCGTGCAAACCATCGAAGCGGCGTCGGGCATGACCAACGCCGTGATGATGCCCATGTGGATTTGCTCCGGCGTCTTCTTTTCGGCGCAGCGGTTTCCCAACATCATGCAGCCGCTGATCAAAGCTCTGCCGCTGACCGCGGTCATCGACGCGCTTCGCGCGAACATGCTGCAAGGCGCCGGCATGGCCCAGCTCACGCCGGAAGCGGGAGTCCTGGCGGCATGGCTGGTGGTTTGTTTCTTCGTGGCCTTGCGACTCTTCCGCTGGCGATAAGTTCAGAACCTACGATTGGAACCATTCGAGCAGGTTCGTGATCCGCAGCATTTGCAGGATGCGCGGTCCGATGTTCACGAACTTCACGCTTACGCCCTCGTCTTTGAGGGCCGAGAATTTCACCCGCACCAGCATTCCCAGGCCGGCGCTGTCCATATAGCTCACATCGTTCAGATCGAAATAGATGTGGCCGTGAAAAGCGGTGCGCTGGAAGATGGCTTCGATTTGATCGCGGTGACGGGCCACCAGTCTGCCGTGGCACCGGATGGTGGTCACGCGGTCGCCGCGCGGACCGGGCGCTTCAGACCGCGGAATCTGCGAGTATTCGATCTCGTAGTGAAAGAAATCGTCGGCGGGCGTCATACTTCCCTCCCTTGGTCTTGAAGCGGCCGCTTCCTCAGGATAACGCGGGAGTCTCCGGAAGATGCCGCGGAGCGCGCGCTTGCGCGGCCGGCGGGACCCGGAAGCACCGCTCCCACATCGCGACGGATTCATCCGGTCAAAGACCCGGCTCGCGGGCGCCATCGCGCCCGTTCTCCGGCCCCGCCGGGCGCCCGCGATCCCGGCTCGGCACTTTCACGGCCCGCCTGCTGCTGAAGCCTGCGGCAACTACCGCGAGTTCACCGTCGATTCGCGAATTGTGAAGTAGGAAGGGGTAGGAAGGGGGCGCCGCTGGTTTCCCGATCTCGTTTCCTATATAATCGGCGAGCCCCTTCCCGAATTTCGGAAAACTCGCAGTCCCACTCAGGAGATGCTGTCATGACGCCCACCGCCACTCAAACCCGAACGTTGACCTTCGACTCGCAATTGATCGAAGATTTCTTACAAACCGAAGAGATTCTGGTGAACCCCGGCGTTACCACGCCGATGGCCGTCTTCAAGAACCCCCGCGGAGACAGCGAAGCCCTGGTGATTGCCAAGAACTACCGTGGCAACAACGAGCTCTACCACGTCTATCGCGAGCCCCTCAGCGACTCGGGGTGGAATGTGTACGGAGTTGGCGCTTACGCCGCCGGGCTTGCCGTGGAAGATTCCACCATCGCGTGGGTCCTCGGCACCGATGGTCAGTTCTGGAGAAACAAAGCGGGACGTTGGAAACAGGACGTCCCCACAGTACCTGGCGGAGCGCCCGCGCCCGTTACCTCTTTCCTTGGGGCTGCATTTGCGCCGATATCCGTAGGTCTCGACGGCACCGTTTGGGCGATCAACGGCGGCGGGACAGCTTACACCTTCGACAAAAAATCCTCCGCGTGGCAACAGGCTGCCGGGGTGCCTCCGTTGTCCCAAGCGCCGGTGGGGCGGCCCGGGAATCTGTGGGCCATTGAGGCCTTGTACAATTACTCTTACTTTCCCATCGGTTACAACAACGGCACCGGCTGGCAGACTGTCCCCTGGCCGGCGACGAACCCCATCCGGATTTCGGTGGGCGCCGACGACAGCGTGTGGGCGGTCGACCAAGGGGGCGGCCTGTATCGCTATTCGAATGGCCAGTTCAATCAGGTTTCGGGCGCGCCGCCTCTCACCTCCATCGCAGTTGCCAACGCCGAAAGTATTTGGGCAACGGCACCAGAAGGCGTTTCCTCCCAGTTAGTCCACTACGGCGGCAAATCATGGAGCCCGGTGGCGCAGGTTCCGCCAAGCAATCTTGAAACACCGGTCGATGGCACGCCCCAACTTTCCACCGCGCCCGATGGCGCCGCCTGGTTCGTCGATTTGCACGGCGTGGCCTGGAAGTATACTTCGGCCGCCTCCGGCTGGCAACGGCAGATGGCGCCCACAGGCATGAGCGGGCACACCGCCGGGGGCGACGTCACCGAGGTGGCTGCGGGCAACGACTCCAGCGGGCCCAAAATGTTGTTCCTGCAGAGCGGGTCGGCGGGCCTCGCGAGCCTCACCAGCGGTGGGACATGGCTTGTCAGTGGTCAACAGGGAAGCGGGTGCACCGCCGCCGGCGCGACTAACCAGGCGGATGCCCTGCTCCTCTATTGGGCAGACGGCGAAGGCACTCTACAAGTAGCTACTTACGAGTCCGGGAAATTGACACAAAACTCCTTCCCCACTTATAAGGAGTACAAGTCCACCAAAGGCGTTCTCGCGGGCGCGAAGCAAATCCAGATCAACGCGGCGAGTTCGGAACAGTGGCTTGTCCTCGCCGTCCTCGGCGACGGACTTTATGCGCAGATGGGTAGTTCGTCCGACCCTTTTCGATACAACAGTAGCAATACCCCCGGTCTGCTCTATCCGGTGGTCCCGGCAAGCGGGCCTGCCATTCCCATCAAGAGCCTGGTCGGGCTGCCTTGGGTAACGCAGCCCTGGAACGGTTTCTATTGCTGTGTGCTCGACGAGAACAGCAATATCCAGCTCGTCACCAGCATTGTCTCATCCACCTCTCCGACCGCTTTCGAATTCATCTCCTATTACAACCCCCTCACCGGCCCCAAATCGCTGATATCCTCGCCCGTCGCCGCCGTGAAGTCCACCGGAGGCGTGATCGATTTAGGCGGCAACGGCCGTATCTATGCCACCGACAGCAACGGTACGCTTTGGGTGATTCGCCAAAACCCTAATGGCGCAACCACGATCGGCTGTTGGAATTGGACCAACTGGCATCCGCTCGCCAACAACGTCTTACATCTCGCCAGCGGACCCGGCGCCCACAACACGCACGAGCTCTTCACTATCGGGTCCGACACCTTTTTGAATCGCCTGTCGCAGAATACCACCACTCTGAACTGGAACTCCGCTCAACTCCACAAACCTAAGGGCTCGGTCACCGACCCGGTCTATGTTTCTCTTTACGAGACCGACATCACCGTCTACAACCAGGATGCCGTGCCGGAACCGAACGTTAACGTCAAGGTGACGGTGACTGAGCCCGTTTCGGTGTGGGTAACCGGCAAACAATATAATCTCGAGCCCGGCCAGCCGACTGTGCTCGTCACCGACAGCTTCGGCAAAATCTCCTTCAGCACACCGGCCCTCAGCCTGCACACCGCGCAACTGACATTCGACGCCGACGGATTTGATCAGCCCTACGCCGCCTACCCGCCCCAGCACGCGCAGGACAAGCTCAAAAACGTGCAGGGGACTACGCTCGGCACCGCACAGGCGCGCAAGCAATCCATCCCCAAACCGGTGTACGCGCCGTTAGCTTCGTCATCCGGCCAGAAAAACACCGGCAACGCAGCCACAGCGATGCGCGATGCGTTTCAGATTCAGACCACCAACAAAATTCAACCCGGGCTCCCCACCGGCGCTTCGCCGGATGGCGTGCCGCTCACCTACGAACAGGTGCGGGCGCTCTGGGAGGCCAAGAGTAACGGCTTCGAAATCGTCTCCGTCACCACCGGCGCTCCCGGCAGTTGGGATAGCTTCTGGGACGACATTGCGCACTTCTTCGAGGATGTCTGGTACGGCATCGCGAGCGGCGTCCTCGCCGTGGAAAGCGTGGTCGTGACGGATATTGAGAAAGGCGCCATCGAAGTGGGCGTGACCCTGGCCTCCGTAGGCAGCGCCATTTTGAAGTTTATCGTCAAAACCATCGACGATGTGGCGCATTTTATCGTCGCCGCCTTCAAATGGATCGGCGCCGCCATCGTGGACGCCATCGACTGGCTCAAAGAGTTCTTCGATTGGAACGACATCATCAACACCAAGGACGTAAGCCGGCACTTTATCAACGGACTGCTCAAAAACCTGCAAAACAACCTCGATCCGAATTCTCCCGCCAGCGCCCAGGTGCTGGTGCGCGCCCAGTTTCAGAAACTCGTGGACCTGTTCTCCGGCTCCTCCGCCACTCAGTCGGATATCTTTACCATGGCGCAGACGGCGTTCGGCAACCAATCGTTCAATGACGTAGTGAGTAAGATACCGGTCAACCCCAAAGTCGGCCCCAGCGTCCTTCACCCCGATGGCGTAAAGAAGACGAATGCCGCTAACCAGGTGAAAGGCGATTATGGGCGCCGCAAGACCGACACTTATTCTAAGCAGGGCGGGAAATTGACTCCTTCCCTAGGTTCCGGAGCGCCGGCCGGAAGCAGCCCCTACGACGCCTTGGTCAATGCCCTCACCAAGGCAGGGGAGAACAAGAACGTTCAAAACGGCATGGAAAACCTGAAGAACAATGTGGGCTCTCTGCGCCAACATAAGGATTTCTTCAATACCGCGCTGAACGATTTCCTGGCTCTGGTCAAGGACATCGTGACCGCGCTCCTCGATCTGGCGGAAGATCTGATCGTCGCCTTACTCGACGCCGCCGGCGCCGCGGTAGCCACGTTCCTCGATATTTTCGATTATCAACTGGACATTCCCATCCTTTCCTGGATCTACTCCGAGCTGACTGGCTCTCCGCTCACGCTGTTGGATCTGATGTGTCTGATCCTGGCGATTCCGTCAACCTTGATCTATAAGCTGATTTGGGGCGGCAAGAACTTGACTCCGCCGTTTAACGACCAACAGACTCAGCAGCTCACGACCGGTGTATTTCTCTGGCCGCAAGTTCACAACGGTCAGGTGGGTACGTTGCCGCTACCCGCGGCGCCGGGCGACCTGCCGGGCAATGGTATCGCGTGCAGCTTTTTGGCATTTCTTTATAGCTTCGGTGTTGCCGGCCTCGATGTTGGCACGGATATCGGCGCGGTGGCCGGCAGCGGAGAGCCCGGTGACGCCACTTTTGCAAGCGTCTTTGCCATCGTTGTCTCGGTGCTGGTGATGGCGTTCACCATACCCTTCTCGGTGCTGCTGAAGAGCCGGGATCAATGGACTACCAGCGATATTCTTTATCTCTCGACATGGGCGGCCGGCCTTGCCGGCATCCTGTTGAATGTGATCACCGTCATCCTCAGCCAGGTTCATGCGCTCGCCAAATACATCCCAAGGAGGGGCCCCATCGCAGTGACTATTGTCGGTGCGTTGCAGCTCATATTTGGAATTGGCGCAGGCGTGTGCTTCATCCTTCTGAATCAGGGTTATAACGCCGCGTACACCGTCGGGTCGATCATTACGCCCATTCCTTCAACTTTCAAGTCTCTCATCCTGATCGAAAATCCAGTTCCGATCGGCATCGAAATCTTCTTGGATCTCGTTTGCGATATCGGCAGCGGGTCCTGCACCCTCGCCGAAGCGATCACCGATCCGGGGGCGGCGACGGCAACCGCGTAGCTGCCATTGGCGGCGCCGGCGCCGCTATGCAACGCGGCTAAAGCCGTCCGTCAAGCACCACAATCAACTAAGGAGATGGAGTCATGACCACCGCCGCCACTCAAAGCCGCACGTTAACCTTCGACTCGCAGTTGATCGAAGATTTCTTACAAACTGTCCAGATTTCGGTGAACCCCACCGTTTCCCAGCCAATGGCCGTTTTCGAGAATCTTAACGGCCAAAGCGAGGCCCTCGTCATTGGCAGGAACTTCCACGGCAACAACGAGCTCTACCACGTCTATCGCGAGCCCCTCAGCGACTCGGGGTGGAACGTGTACGGAATTGGCGCGTGCGCCGCCGCGCTCGCCGTGGAAAATTCCACCACCGCGTGGGTGCTTGGCACCGATGGCCAGTGCTGGAGAAACCAGGCCGGGCGCTGGCGGCAGAACGTCCCCACAGTGCCTGGGGGAACGCCTGCGTCGGATCCGGATCGCGGATATACCTTTACACCATTGTCCGTAGGTCTCGATGGGACCGTCTGGGCCATCGATGGCGGCGGGATAGCTTACCGTTTTGACGGGAAATCCTGGCAACCGGCGGCCGGCGTGCCTCGGCTGTCGCAAGCGCCCGTGGGGAGGCCGGGGAATCTGTGGGCTCTCGGGGCGAGGAACAGCGATTTCGCTTACCCGATCTGCTACGACAATGGCAGCGGGTGGCAATCCGTCTCCTGGCCGGGAGCGACCGCGGTTCAGGTTGCGGTGGGCACCGATGACAGCGTGTGGGCCATCGGTCTCAATGGCGGCCTCTATCGCTACGCGCATGGCACATGGAACCAGGTTTCGGGCGCGCCGTCCCTCAAGACTATCGCGGTCGGCAGCGCCGAGAACATCTGGGCGACGATGACCGATGGCCCGCTTTACCAGTTGATCCACTACGACGGCAAGTCCTGGACGTCGGTGTCGCAGGTGCCGGCGTCCAGCAGTTCTGTAAGAGCGGATGTTACTCCCCAACTTTCCATCGCGGCGGATGGCAGCGCCTGGTTTGTCGATTTCAACGGCGTGGCATGGAGGTATGTTTCCGCCGCGTCCGGTTGGCAGCGCCAGATGGCGCCCACAGGCATGAGCGGGCGCACCGCCGGAGGCGGCGTAACCGAGGTGGCCGCGGGCAGCGACTCCAGCGGGCCCAAAATGTTGTTCATCCAAAACGGATCTTACTGCGTCGGAATCCTCACCAAAGGAGGAACCTGGTACTTTGCGGTCCCCATGGGTAGCGGGTGCACTGCCGCCGGCGCGACTAACCAGGGAGATGCGCTGCTCCTTTATTGGGCGGGCGGCGAAGGCAGCCTGAACGTAGTTACTTATCAGGCCGGGAACTATGCCCATAAGTCTTACCCCACTTATCAGGAGTACCAGTCGCCCAAGGGCATCCTGGCGGGCGCGAAGCAGATCCAGATCAACGCGCAGAATTCGGAGAGTTGGTTCATCGCCGCCGTGCTCGGCGACGGGCTTTACGCGCAGATGGGTACTTCGTCCAACCCTTTTCAGTATGGCAGCAGCTTAACCCCCGGTATGCTCTATGCGGTTGCCCGGCACGACGGGACCAGCGTTCCCATCAAGGGCCTGGTCGGATTGCCTTGGGTGGTCAACCCCTGGTACGGTTTCTACTGCGCCGTCCTGGACGACAAGAGTAATATTCAGTTAGTCACCGGTATCGCCTTTTCCGTGAACGCTCCGGAGTTCAACGCGGATTACAGCCCTCTTACCGGCCCCAACTCGCGCATCTCCTCGCCGGTCGCCGCCGTGCAGTCCACCGGAGGCGTGATCGATTTGGGCGGCAACGGCCGCATCTACGCCACCGACAGCAACGGCACCCTTTGGGTGATCCGCCAAACTTCTAATCCTGGAACCAACATCGGCCCCTGGAACTGGACCAACTGGCATCCGCTCGCTAACGGCGTTCTTCAAATGGCGAACGGACCGGGCGCCCACAACACTCACGAGCTCTTCACCATCGATTCCCTCACTTTTCTGAGCCGGCTCTGGCAGGACACCACCACCTTGAACTGGAATTCGGCCGAACTGCATAAACCCCAGGGCGAAAAGTCGGACCCGGTCTATGTTTCTCTTTATGAAACGGAGATCACGGTCTTCAACCAGGATGGCGTGCCGGACCCCAACGTTAAGGTTACGGTGACCGTGAATGAGCCTGTCTCGGTATGGGTAACGGGCAAGCAATATGATCTCGAGCCCGGGCGGCCGGCCGTGCTCGTCACCGATGCCTTTGGTAAGATCTCCATCACCACTCCGGCCTTGAGCCTGCATACCGCGCAGTTGACATTTCAGGCGGACGGATTCGAGCAGCCGTATGCCGTCTACCCGCCCCGGCACGCGCAGGACAAGCTCAAGAACGTGGACGGCGCTGCTCTGCAACACGCGCAGGCGCGGAAAGCTTCCCTACCCACGCCTGTGTACACGGACTTGACGTCATCGTCCGACAAGACTTGCCACGACAGCGCCACCGCAATGCGCGACGCGCTTAAGATTCGGACCACCAATAAAATTCAACCCGGGCTGCCCACCGGCGCTTCGCCGGATGGCTCGCCCCTGACCTACGACCAGGTGCGGGCGCTGTGGGCGGCCAAAGGCAACGGCTTCGAAATTGTCTCCATCGCCACCGGCGCTCCGGGAAGTTGGGACAGTTTCTGGGCCGATCTCGAAAACTTTTTCGAGGACGTCTGGTACGGTATCCGCAGCGGCATCCTCACCGTGGAGAAGGTCGTTCTGGAGGATATCGCCACTGGCCTCATCGACGTCTGGGTAACGCTCAAATCGGCTGGCACTGCGGCCCTGAAGTTCTTCATCAAAACCATCGACGATGTAGCGCACTTTGTGGAGGCGGCGTTCCAATGGATTGGCGCCGCCATCGAGGACGCCATCGACTGGCTGAAAGAGTTCTTCGAC
>Ga0335078_10008459_pt1 | contig 15304 bp, 12 predicted proteins | sample Lox_Sample_32_FD_206711 | JGI IMG/M metagenome (GOLD analysis project Ga0335078, IMG submission 206711) | Soil microbial communities from Loxahatchee National Wildlife Refuge, Florida, United States - Lox_Sample_3.2 | ecosystem: Environmental > Terrestrial > Soil > Wetlands | place: USA... | reverse complement strand
CGACAAACCAGTGCAGCATTCCGGCGCCGAAGTTGCGCCCGTCCAAGGCGACATACACGATGAGCATGACACTAACGACGCCATACCAAGTCGCGATCATAAGAAGGCTCCTCTCAAACGCCGGCCACGACTTCCCGGCCCGGAACATGGCCGACCGCTGTCGTTTCCTCGTCTGGACCACGGCCGATTTCCCGACCGGTAAGATAGAGGAACAGCACACCGAGCACAAAATATAGGCCGATGAAGCCGATCAGAGTGAAAATGGTGTCGCCGCTACTCACCACTTTGCTGTAGCCGTCCCGCGTGTGAAAGAGGCCGTAGATCAACCATGGCTGGCGGCCGAGCTCGGCCGTCATCCAGCCCAGGGTATTGGCGATATAAGGAAAGGGGAATGCGAGCAGCAATACCCACAGCAGCCAGCTCTTGGATTCCAGCCGGCCGCGCCACCGCTGCAGGTTTGCGTAACCCATAACGATGATGAAGATCGTGCCCAAAGTAATCATCAGGTGGAAGGAGTAATACAAAAGCTCGATGTTGTCGGGCCAGTCCGACTGCTTGAATTCGTTCAGGCCGTGAACGTAGCTCTGGAACGTCCCATAGGCGAGAAAACTGAGCGCTCCGGGCACTTCAATCGGGTTCTCCAGGCGGTGGGTCGCAAGGTTCGGCTGGCCAATCAAGGCTACCCCTGCCATGGGACCGCCTTCGAACCGGCCTTCCATTGCCGCGAGCGTTACCGGCTGGTATTTGCCCACCATTTTGGCCTGACTGTCGCCGGTAGGAAAGGCGACTAAGACCGATACAACCAGGCCGGTTAGCGTCCCAGCGCGCAGGTAGAGCCGCGCCTGAGTGGCGTATTTCTGGCGGAGAACATAGAAGGCGCCGACGGCCGTGACTGCGAAAGAGCCGGTCACGAGAGCGGCCATCTGATTGTGGAGGTACTGCACCCAGGCCCATGGATTGAGCAGATAGGCGCTAAGACTGGCGATGCCGAGCAGACCGTTAGCCTCGATTCGTTGTCCAACCGGGTGCTGCATGAAGGCATTCGTGACGAGAATAAAATAGCCGGAGAGCCAACTCCCCAGCGCGACCGCTACCGCAGCCACGAAGTGGTAACGAGGACCGAGCCGCTTTTCGCCCCAGATCAGTGCGCCAATGAAAGCGCTTTCCAGGAAGAACGCGAACATTCCCTCCATCGCCAGCGTTTGTCCAATGATGCCGCCCGCGTAACGGGAAAAGCCCGCCCAATTGGTTCCAAACTGGAACTCCATCGGAATGCCGGTGACGACACCGAGCGCGAAGTTGAGTCCGAAAATCCTGGCCCAAAAGCGGGCTGCCCGATTGTACCTCTCGTCTCCGGTCCGCAGCGCCCGGAATTTGAAATAGACCAGGAAGCACGCCAGGCCCATGGTCAGCTGGGGAAAGAGGTAGTGGTAAACCAGCGTGAAGCCAAATTGCAGCCGGCTCCAGAACGAAGGATCGGAGAAGTTCATCGGCGCCCCTGTCCCTCGAACCCGCTTCCCGGGAACTGCGCCGCCCGGCTTTTACCGATGACTCCGGTGCTGGCGACGGCGAGTCGATGAATACGTCTGTTATAGAACACAGTGAAATCCTACTTACTCAAAGCTGTTGCCGCTTCCGAACTCTGTTCCACAGCCGGCTTCGGCGGCTCGACGCCGTGGTGGTTTACGATGAGGCGTGAGCCCCTCTGCCCGGTCAAATAGGTCAATACCCATTGAACGAAGACGCTTACGCGAAGGCTGGACTGCGCCAGGAACTCGAGATGCACTGCGGCCCATGCGAGCCACGCCGGGAAGCCGCTTAACTGCACCTTGCCGCTTTGCAGCACGGCGAAGCCTTTACCGACCACGGCCATGTTGCCTTTGTCGAAGTAGCGAAACGGTGCGGGAGCAGATTGGCCTCTGATGCGCCGGCCGATCAGTCTTCCGGCGTAGCGGCCCTGTTGCATCGCCACTTGCGCAACACCCGGCAACGGCTTGCCATTCTGATCGAGCGAGGCGGTATCGCCGACAACAAAGATTTCCGGATGCCCAAGGACCGACAGATCCGGCTGCACGCGCACCCGCCCCGCGCGATCGGTGGCGGCGTTTAGCCATTTGCCGGCCGGCGACGGAGCTACGCCGGCTGTCCAAATGACCGTTTTGCTGAAAATGCGCTCGCCCGCGACGACAACGCCATCCGCGTCAATCTGATCGACGCCGTGTCCTAACCGGACCTCGACACCCAGCTTTTCGAGCCGTTCTTTCGCCGCGCGGGAGAGATCCTCGGAGAAAGGTCCGAGAACCCGGGGCGCCATGTCTAGCAGGATAATTCGCGCCGACTCCGGATTGATGCGCCGGAATTGCGATTTCAGTGTGTTGCGGACCAGCACGGCGATTGCGCTGGCCATCTCCACACCGGTAGGCCCGGCTCCCACCAGAACAAACGTCAGGAGGTCGCGGTGCCGCGCGGGATTTTCCTCGGCCTCGGCTTGCTCAAATGCCTGCAATATCTTGTTCCGAATCGCGACAGCGTCGGCCAGGCTCTTCAGCCCCGGTGCGAATTTCTCGAATTCATTGTGGCCGAAGTAACTGTGGGTAACACCGGTGGCCAGGATCAGGAAATCGTATGGCACCGGCACGCATTGCCGGTCGATGCCGTTGACCCAAACGCATTTCTTGTCTTTATCCACGCCGTTCACTTCGCCCAGGATGACCGTGGTGTTCCGCTGTTTGCCTAAAATGCCTCGGATCGGCGAGCCGATCTGCCCTGGGGTCAACACCGAGGTTGCTACCTGGTAAAGTAGCGGCTGAAACAGATGATGATTCGTACGGTCAACCAAGACCACGTTGACCGGAGCGTTCTTGAGGGCCTTGGCGGCCCCTAAGCCGCCAAAACCCCCGCCAACAATGACGACCTGTGGAATACTCTCGGGCATACCGGCAACTCCTCATTTCGCCGGGGCTGACGCTGCCTCGGCATACTTCACGCGTAGCTGGCGAAGTCCCAGCAGGACGTCATCCCGCGTTTCTGCTAACTGATCTAGAGTGCGGCCGTCTGCTTCCTGGAGAACGCCGTCGATGACGGTTTGTTTGCTCCCTTCCGGCCATTCCGTGAAACTGCCGAGGTCTTTCCACCAGCTCGCCAGGGGCCCCGAGAGGTGATCCATAAAATGCTGAATGCCGCCGGCGCCGCCCCCCAAATGGAACAGCATGTTGGGACCCATCACGCCCCAACGCAGACCGGGTCCCCAGCAGACTGCCGTATCCGCATCGGCTACGTTCAGCACGCCCAGGTGGATCAGGTTCACTACTTCGCGATAAAGTGCTGCCTGCAGCCGGTTCGCTACGTGGCCGACCACTTCCTTGCGAAGATGGATGGGCTTTTTGCCGATCGACCCATAAAAGTCGATTGCACGCTGAACTATTTCCGGCGATGTTTTCTCGCCGCCCACCACCTCAACCAACGGAATCATGTGGGGAGGATTGAAAGGGTGTCCAATCACGCAGCGCTCGGGATGCTCGCAAGCCGACTGCATCACACTCATGGTGATCCCCGAAGAACTCGACGCGATGATTGAATCGACAGGCGTAGCCGAGTCGATGTCGGCGAACAATTTGATTTTGAAGTCCGGCCGCTCGGGTCCGTTTTCCTGGACGAGATCGGCGTCCGAAACGGCTGTTTTCATGTCCAGAGTGAAACTGAGCCGCTCTCGCGATGCTCTGGGCGAAAGACCCATTGCGGTCAGCGCCGGCCACGCTGCGTCGATGTACTTGCGGAGGTTCGCTCCCGCGTTCGGCGCCGGATCCGTTGCAACGACATCGAAGCCGTGCGCCAGAAACTCCGCGGCCCAGCTTGCGCCAATGACTCCGGTCCCGACGATGGCGATCCGGTGAATAGATTTGTTTGAGGCCATGTTTATTTCTCCTTTGGGAACAGTTCAACGTACTGAATGCCGGTGAGATTGCCCTGAGCGGCGGCCAGCATTTGCTTTCCCGATCCGTCCAGCTTGCACGTGTAAAGCGTGCCGGCAAGATCGGTCATGAACATCCGATTGTGCGGAACATCCAGGGAGATACCAATCCCCTCCATCAGATGGGTAAACACAATCTCCGGCGCGTCTGGCTTGGTATCCACGGATGCGCGATTCACGGTGTTGCCGCGCGGCGGATCTCCGCGATCGGTCCAGTACATGACGCGATTGGAAAGATCGAGTTCCAGATCGATCGGCTCCGGCAGATGGTCGAACCAGACTTCGATGTCGCTGCGGTTGGTCGCGGTCTCGCCTTTCGGAATTTCGATGTTCGCGCGGAAGATGCGGCCGAGCCCCGCGTCATCCGGACCCTTTTGCGTCCAGTAGATTTGCTTCCGCTTGGGATCAATCGTGATTCCTACACACCATTTCGTGGCGTCGAGCCGATCCGAGTCGCCGGCGCCTGTCTGGACGAGTGTCTCGATGTTCAAACCGTCGAGATTCGCCCGCATCACCCGCATGCCCTCGCGATCACACCAATAAAGCTTCCCGTTCTGCTTATCCAGATGAATCTGCTTGGGCGTGAACGTGGCGCCTTCGGGAACGATCGTGGTTCGATTCCTTCCCTCGAGGTCGGTGCGCTCGATCGAGCCGTCATTCACTTTGGGGCTGCTGCCCATGTTGGTCCAGTAAATATGACCCGCATCAACATCGACCGCGATGCCATCCGGCCACCGGCAGTCGCTGACGAGGATTTCCTTGCCGGAGCCATCGGGGTTCATAGAGAGCACGTGGCCGCCGCTGAGATCGAGAACAAATAATTGACCCACCGTTACGTTGCCGCGCGATGCGCGGCCCGATTCAACAGTCTGAATTAGACTCATACTATTCCTTTCGTATTTCAAACTCCTACGCACACAGAAGAGCGCCCATCAGCGCCAGCGATTCGTCTTCCCTTTCCAATCGATACCGCGCCAGATCCGCGACCGTGACCATGACCAAATTGTGTTTCCGGCAAAAACGGATCAGATCCGGAAGACGCGACATCGTGCCGTCGTTGTTGACAATCTCGCAGATCACACCCGCTGGGTGCAGGCCTGCGAGTCGAGCAAGATCGACCGCGGCCTCCGTTTGACCCCGCCGCTCCAACACGCCGCCATCGCGAGCACGGAGCGGGAACACATGTCCCGGCCTGCCGAAGTCCCCCGCGCAACTGTGTGGATCAACGGCGGCTCGAATCGTTTCCGCCCGATCATAAGCACAGATGCCGGTTGTGACGCCCCGCCCCTTCAAGTCAATTGACACAGTGAATGCTGTACCGCCTAATGCCGTGTTGTCCTGAGCCATCGGAGCAAGCCGCATTTCATCGCATCGCTCGCCCGTCATCGCCAGGCAGATAAGCCCCCTGCCGTGAGTTGCCATAAAATTGATGGCTTCCGGCGTGATCATTTCCGCCGCTATTGTCAGGTCACCTTCGTTCTCGCGATCCTCATCGTCCACTACGACGATCATGCGTCCGCCTTTGAGCTCGTCGATCGCGGTTTCGATGGTCGCAAACTGGAACTCGTCTTCAGCGCAATCGTGACTTACGAGATTGAGCCTATGGCCCATTCTTTCTTTCTTCGTCCGCAGGTATGCGAGCGAGTGCGGATTGGCAGCAGCTTCGCACGGGACCTGGGCAACAACCTCGATACCGGCATCCTGCAGGGCGCGGCACTTTTGAGGATTATTCGAAAGCAGCCGCACCCGCTGAATGCCGAGGTCATTCAGGATCGCGGCCGGTAAGCCGAAAGTCCTGTAGTCTGCAATAAGCCCAAGCGCCTCATTGGCTTCGACCGTATCCAGGCCGGCGTCCTGCAGCGAGTAAGCCTGCAGCTTCGCCATCAACCCGATGCCGCGCCCTTCCTGATGTTCATAGATCACAAGGCCGCATCCTTCGTCCGCGATCGCTCTCATGGCGATCTCTAACTGGTCGCTGCAGTCGCAGCGAAGCGACCCGAATACTTCGCTAGTAATGCACTGCGAATGAATGCGCGCCAACGGAACGCCGCGTGAAATATCGCCCATAACCATCGCAAGGGCGGTTTCGACCGGCCTGTCCCCGCTGGGCGTTTTACGCTCGAACGCCAGAGTCCGAAACATTCCCCATCGGGTCGGAATTCGCGTGGAGGCAATTCGTCGAATCGGTTGCGCGTGTGCGGCGCTTGTCATGATTGTTAGCTCGCCTTCCGAAGTTCGATTGACTTACCTAGAGTGCCGCTCGCGCTCAAGCCTTCGATCTCGTTCGCGCCGAAGCCCAGTTCTTTGAGAATCTCGTCGTTGTGTTCGCCGATTTCCGGCGCGCGCTTTGCAGGTACTTTGGCGACGCCGTGCACCTGCATCGGACTGCTGATCGTGAATTCCAGATTCCCCCCGACTCCTTCGATCGGAACGACGATGTCGTTCTCCCTGAGCTGCGGATCTTTCACTACTTCGCTGGGAGCCCGCACGACACCGAATGTGATGTGATCTTCTTCAAAAACCTCTACCCAGTGCGCCATAGGTTGCGAGGCGAACACTTCGTCCAGAATCGCCGTGAGATCCGCCGAGTTCGTCGCTTGTTTTGCCGGGTCGGCGAATCGCGGGTCCGTCAATAGATCCGCGCGTCCGATTCCTTTTGCTAGCGCCGGGAAGTGATCCGGCGTGAGGACAAGCACGAACCAAGTATCGTCCGCAGCCCGATACATATTGATGAGTGCGTTCGGTGGCTTCAACCGGTCATGCAAGGGAAAGAACGCCCCGTCGCAAAGCGCGGCCTGAACGAAGACGCCGCAGGACCAGACTCCCGCAGCCAGGAGCGACGTCGTAACGTACGAACCCTTGCCGGTGCGTTCGCGCCGGTAGAGGGCCGTAACAATCGCCGAAAACAAAGTAACCGCTGTCGCGTGGTCTCCGCTGCCCGATGGCGGCAGCGTGGGCGGAGCGCCGGCATCCCGGGTCAGAGACAGCAAGCCGGATCTCGCCCAGTATGCTGTGATATCGAATCCTGGAAGGCTGGCGTCGGGTCCTTTTTCGCCATAACCGGTCAGGTCGGCATACACCAGCCGGGGATTCCACTGCGCGACGTCCTCGTATTCCAGCTTCAGTTTCTTACGCGCCGGATGCGGCGTGTTGACGATGAGTACGTCCGCCCACTTCACCAGCCGCTCCAGAATGTCCGCCGACTTTGGAGATTTCAGATCGAGGGACAGCCCCCGCTTGTTGCGATTGTTGAGATGCCAGGGGTAGTTGTCGTGGGATCGCGGCTGGGGTGGAAGTTTGTAGCCGATTCGCCAGGTGTCACCGTTGGGAGGTTCAACCTTGATCACATCAGCACCGTAATCGGATAAGATCACGGCGGCGGACGGCCCCGCGATGAAACTCGACAGGTCCACGACCTTTAATCCCGAAAAGATGTTTTCATTTGTCATAATGTCTCCGCGAAACCCCCACTTCACCGCCCCTGGAATTGCGCCGCGCGCTTTTCCAGGAATGCGGCGGTCCCTTCTTTTTTGTCTTCTGTTGCGGCGCAGAGGCCAAAGAACGAAGCCTCGAGGGCGAAGCCCTCAGCCTGGCTCGTTTCCAGTCCCTTGTTCACCGCATCGAGCGAGTACTTCACGGCGATCGGAGCGTTGGCGAATATCTGCTTCAAGATCGCCTCGGCGCGAGGGATGAGATCCGGGGCCCCGACAACTTCGTTGACCAGGCCGATGCGATAAGCTTCGCTCGCGTTGATCGTCTCTCCGGAAAGAATGAGTTGAAGGGCTCGGCCCTTCCCCACCAGTCGGGGTAAACGCTGAGTGCCGCCTCCGCCGGGGAGAAGGCCCAATTTTACTTCGGGCTGCCCGAACTTGGCGTTCTCAGCGGCGATTCTGATAGTGCATGCCATCGCGGTTTCGCAGCCACCGCCGAGCGCGAAACCATTAATCGCCGCGATCACCGGCTTACCGAGATTGTCGACGAGCGTCAGGACCGCTTGCCCGAAGCTGCTGGACTGTTCCGCCTCGACCGCACTGACATGGGCGAGTTCGCTGATATCCGCGCCAGCGATGAAGGCCTTATCGCCCGCCCCGGTTAGAATGACGCCGCGTACCTCAGCGTCATCCCGCGCGTCTTCGAAAGCCGTTCGCAAGTCCTCCCACGTCCGGTGATTCAGGGCATTAAGAACCTTGGGACGATTCACCGTCACATAGGCGATGGCACCCTTCCTTTCGTACAAAACGTTTTCGAGTGTTTGCGCTGTTACCGAAATCATGAATATCTCCCGTATCGAAGCCTCACCTAGACGAAAGCGCTAAACCCCGTGATCGCCTTACCGATGATCAGGTTCTGCATCTGGAACGTGCCTTCATACGAGTACAGCGCCTCGGCATCGGCAAAGAAACGGGCGACGTTGTAGTCGGCCACGATTCCGTTGCCGCCAAACAGCTCGCGCGCCCACGCGACCGTCTCGCGGCTACGGGCGGTGCAGAACCCTTTCGAGAGCGCCGCGTGTTGATCCGTCAGCTTGCCTTCATCGTCCAGCTCCGCCAGGCGCAGCAGCATGCACTGGCAGGCAGTGATGTTGGCGAGCATTTTGGCAAGAAGGTCCTGCATTAATTGAAACGAGCCGATCGGCTTTCCGAATTGCTGCCGTTCCTGAGAATACTTCACCGCATTTTCGTAGGCGCCCATCTGGCATCCCGTCGCCATCCAGCCCACCATGAATCGCGTCTGGCGCAGCACCCGAGCGGTGTCGCGGAATGAGTTGCCGCCTTGCAGGCGATTGGCTTCCGGCACGCGGCAATCCTTTAAGGTGATGTGGCCGTTCTGCACCACCTTGAGAGCGATCTTGTGCTCGATCTTCTCGACGCTGAAGCCGGGCGTGGTCTTGTTCTCGACAATGAAGCCCTTCACCTGGGCGTCCGCCAGATCACGCGCCCAGATGATGGAAAGGTCACACCACGGAGCGTTGCCGATCCATCTCTTTTCGCCGTTGAGGACCCAGGTGTCGCCCTCCCGTTTGGCGGTCGTGGTCAGCCCGCCGGCCGCTCCCGAGCCGACCAGCGGCTCGGTCAGGCCGAAACACCCGATCTTTTCGAGGCGCGCCATCTGCGGCAGCCACTTCTGTTTCTGCTCTTCCGATCCGTCGAGATAGATGGAACCCATCGCAAGGCCGTCGTGCACGCCAAAGAACGTACTGAACGAAGGGTCAATCCGCGCCAGCTCCATCATGATGAAGCCAAACTGTTTCTGGCTTCCACCCTTGCACCCATAGCCCTCCAGGCCGAGCCCGCCGATGTTGAGCTCTTTGAACGCGGGAATCAATTCAAAGGGAAATGCGTCGTCAACCCAGTACTTGTTGATGATCGGCGCAACTTTGGACTCCATGAATGCGCGGACCTGTTTGACTAGCGCGAGCTCCTCCGCCTTCAGGGTCTCGGCTAGCTCGTAGAAGTCGCTGTTCGGCGCCGGCAGCGGTTTCGGTAGTTTAGTGTCTTTCGACTGATTAGTATCACTGATTGCTGTCGCCATTTAGTCCTCCTTGGGCGTTGTGTTTATCGATGATCTATGCATAAGGAGCCCGCCGGAACGAATCTTGTTTGTAGAATGCCAGAACTTGTCGGTCGGGCCTTTGAAGACCACCGATGACCTGCCAATTCGATACCCGCCGGTTCCACACCACCGAGCAAAGGCAACCACGGGTCCAAACGAATCGGCGCCTGAAATCACTGGAAACGAGCTAAAGATGTCCGTTACTCGCGCACGAACGAGGCGGCTGTAGCTGGCAGATGTCGCGTTTTTCAGTTTCGTGTCGGGGCTCCGACACCCACGAGGGTTGCCCCCGCAAGAGCAGGACTTCTAAGTAATTCAGCTTGCAGGAACGAAACTTCGGGGCCCGCCGAATTGAATGGAGGGACATTTGCATGTGTTCCGGTAGCCGACGGATCAAACAAGCAAAAGGAACCTCAATGGACCCATTAACCACGAGTGCGGGCGCATCGGTCGCCAACAACCAGAACAGCCTCACAGCGGGACCGCGTGGCCCCGTCTTACTCGAAGACTACCAACTACTCGAGAAGCTTGCGCATCAGAACCGCGAGCGAATTCCGGAGCGTATTGTCCATGCCAAGGGTTGGGGCGCATTTGGCGTTCTCACCATAACCAACGACATAACGAAATACACCCGCGCGAAGGTCTTTGCGGAAGTTGGGAAGAGCACCGATCTGTTGATCCGCTTCTCGACCGTCGCCGGCGAGCTGGGCGCGGCGGACGCGGAGCGGGACGTCCGTGGATTCGCGATCAAGTTCTATACCGAGGAAGGCAACTGGGACTTGGTCGGCAACAACACGCCGGTTTTTTTCGTTCGCGATCCGCTGAAGTTCCCGGATTTCATTCATACCCAGAAGCGACATCCCCAAACGAACCTCCGCAGTGCAACAGCGATGTGGGACTTTTGGTCCTTGAGTCCGGAAAGCCTGCACCAGGTCACGATCCTGATGTCCGACCGCGGGCTGCCGCTCAGTCCCCGGTTCATGAACGGCTACGGCAGTCACACATACAGCTTCTGGAACGAACGAGGCGAGCGCTACTGGGTGAAGTTCCACTTCAAGACGCAGCAAGGACATCGGTTTTTGACAAATGACGAAGCTGCCAAGGTTGTTGGAGCGAGCCGGGAAAGCTTCGGCGAAGACCTGTTCGGGTCGATTGCACGCGGCGAGTTCCCCCGCTGGACCATGCAGGTACAGATCATGCCGGAGGGCGACGCGGAAAAGACGCCGTACAATCCGTTCGACCTGACGAAGGTGTGGCCACACGCTGAATATCCGCCGATCGAGGTGGGTATGGTCGAACTCAATCGCAACCCTGAGAACTACTTCACCCAGATTGAGATGGCTGCGTTCAGTCCGTCCAACAAGGTCAGGGGAATTGGTTTCAGCCCGGACAAAATGCTCCAGGCGCGTGTTTTCTCCTATGCGGATGCGCATCGATACCGGCTCGGAACACACTACGAAGCGCTGCCGGTGAATGCGCCGCGATGCCCTGTACACAACTACAACAAGGATGGAGCGATGCGGTTTTTCTCTAATGACAGCGGGAATGCAAACGCCTATTACGAGCCCAACAGTTTCGCCGGGCCCCAGCAGGATCCGGCTTTCGCGGAGCCGCCGTTAAAACTTTCCGGCGATGCCGCACGGTATGACCATCGGCAAGGAAACGATGATTTTAGCCAGCCCCGCGCCCTGTTCCGCCTCTTGGATGCGGAGCAAAAAGAGCGCCTCTTTTCGAATATCGCCGGAGCCATGAGTGGCGTTCCCGAGAGCATCGTCGAACGGCAGCTTGCACTGTTTGAGCGAGTGGATCCGGCGTACGGCGAGGGCGTGCGGACGGCCCTGGCCGAGAATGGAAAGCCCGTTGGAGCAACCCGGTAAGTTCGAACCGAGGAAGGTAGCAGCCGTCCAGTGAGCCCAACTAACATATTTGCCCCGGCGTCCACTCCCGCGGATTCAATTTTCGGCCTGTCGATCTTCGTGGTCCTGACGGTCGCCGCGATCTTTATTGCGGTATTCGCTCTGCTCCTTTACGCCGTCGTGAAATTCAGGAACAAGCGCACTGACGACCGCAGCGAGCCGCCACAGGTCTACGGAAGTACTCAAGTGGAACTCGCCTGGACGGTCATCCCCGTGCTCATCGTAGTGGCCTTGTTCCTGGCATCCGCGCGCGTCATTGCGTCGATCCAGGACGCGCCGCGTCCGCCCAGCGCGTTGGAGGTGACTGTAATCGGCCATCAGTATTGGTGGGAATATCGCTATCCCAAGTTGAACATCGTCACGGCTAACGAGCTCCATGTGCCGGTAAGCAATCCCGCGCACCCCACTCCCACATTCATGACCCTGCTTTCCGCCGATACCGACCATAGCTTTTGGGTGCCTCGGCTGGCGGGCAAGACCGACCTGATTCCGAATCACCCCAACACTATGTGGATCGACCCTCACGAAGCCGGCCTATTTCTTGGGCAGTGCGCGCAATACTGCGGAGTACAGCACGCCAAGATGCTGATACGCGTTTATGTGCAGCCTCGTGCGGAGTTCGACCGCTGGGTGAAAGAGCAGCAAGAATTGCCGCACAGCGGCACGCCAGACGGGGCCGTGTCAGCGGGGCAGCGCGTCTTTGAATCCACGGCATGCGTCAATTGTCATGCGATATCTGGCACGCCTGCAAAGGGCCGCTTCGGCCCGGACCTGACGCACCTCATGAGCCGGGACACAATTGCGTCGGGCGCCGCCCCCAGCACCCACGACACGTTGCGGCGATGGATCCAGGATCCAGACGCCATCAAACCCGGGTCCAAGATGCCGGCCATGGGGTTGAGCGATCACGACCTCGATGCAGTAACTGCTTATCTGGAGACGCTTCGCTGATGTCTACAAATACCATCGCATTAACTGACTTTCCGGTGTCCCGGTCGTTCCCGCTCCGCCTCCACGAGTGGGTGACCACGGTGGATCATAAACGTCTGGGGCTGCTCTATATTGTGTTCGCCATGGTCTTCCTGATGGCCGGCGGCATCGAGGCGACCATCATGCGGCTGCAGCTTATTCGGCCGCACAACGATCTGGTCTCGCCTGAGGTCTTCAACCGCATGTTCACCATGCACGGCACTACCATGATCTTCTTCGTGGCCATGCCCCTGGTGTTCGGGTTTGCGAACTACCTCGTGCCGTTGATGATCGGCGCCCGAGACATGGCCTTCCCGCGCCTCAATGCCTTCAGTTTCTGGATGACTGCGTTGGGCGGACTGCTCCTCTACTTCAGCTTTGTGGGCGGCGACGGCCTGTACGGAGCGGGCAGCGCACCCGATGTCGGCTGGTTCGCCTATGCTCCGCTGACGTCGAGAACCTTCTCAGTAGGGCACAGCACCGATTTCTGGACGCTGGCCCTTCTGGTCTCCGGTATAGGCAGCGTTGGAACCGCCATCAATATCGTCACCACGGTCCTATGCATGCGCTGTCCGGGCATGGCCCTCAGGAAGATGCCGCTGCTCGCCTGGCTGAATCTTACAATGGGTGGACTAGTGATTCTGGCGGTAAGCCCACTTACCGCTGCGCAGCTCATGCTGTTAGTCGACCGGTATCTCGGTGGCCATTTCTTCGACGCGCAGGCCGGTGGCTCGGCTGTAATCTGGATGCACTTCTTCTGGGTCTTCGGCCACCCGGAGGTATATGTCCTGGCGATTCCCGCTTTCGCGATCGCCTCCGAGATTATCCCTGTGTTTTCACGCAAGGCGATTTTCGGCTACCCCGTGATGGTGCTGGCGACCATAGCCATCGGATTTATCAGTATGAGCGTCTGGGCCCACCACATGTTCACGGTAGGAATGACTTCGGGCGCAAACACGTTCTTCGTACTTTCCACCATGGCTATAGCGGTGCCCACCGGAATCAAAATTTTCAACTGGCTGGCCACGATGTGGGGCGGCAAAATCCGCTTTGCTGTGCCCATGATGTTTTGCGTCGCTTTTCTGTTCCAGTTTCTGGTCGCGGGATTGACAGGGGTCACGCTGGCCGTCGCGCCGTTCGATTGGCAGCTCGGAAACTCGTATTACCTGGTGGCTCATTTTCACTACGTAATTGTAGGCGCTATTCTATTCGCCATCTTCGGCGGCTTCTACTATTGGTTCCCGAAAGTGACCGGCAAGATGTACAACGAGCCGATAGCCAAGCTGCAATTCTGGCTTTTTTTTATTGGCTTCCATCTGACGTTCGACTTCATGCACATTCCTGGGCTTCTGGGCATGCCGCGCCGGATTTACACCTACGAGCCGGGCCGTGGCTGGGACATCTGGAACGTGATCGTTACCATCGGGGTGTTCTTCCAGGCCGCCGGTGTCCTGGCTTTGGCCGCCAACCTGCTTCTCTCCTACTTCCGCGGCAAGGCGGCGGGAAACGATCCCTGGGATGCGTGGACGCTGGAGTGGTCCACAAGCTCTCCACCGCCAGCGTACAACTTCGCCGTGATTCCAGTCGTTCGGAGCCGCCGTCCGCTCTGGGATCTCAAACATCCGGAAGATCCCGATTGGAGGTACGAGTAGCCGTGAGCACATTATATGTAGGCTTTCCCGAAAGCAATCTCGACTGGCGCCTGCCTTCGCGAGGTCGCGTGGGAATGTACTGCCTGATCTGCGCCGAGACCGCCATCTTCACCATCTTCGTGGTGGCTTATCTCTTCTACATCGGCAAGAGTGTCTCCGGTCCCAAGCCCCAAGACGTGCTGCATGCGCCAATCTTCTATAGCATCTGCCTGCTCTCCAGCAGCCTGACGATCCATGCAGCCGTGCGCAAGCTGGTTGCAGGAGACATGAAGGCCTTTGCGCGTTTCTGGCTGCTCACGATCGCTCTGGGAGCTACATTCCTTTACGGAACCGCGCGCGAGTGGATCCATCTGATCTTTCATGACGGCCTCACGGTAAGCACCAATCTGTTCGGCACCACTTATTACTCGCTGGTCGGTCTGCATGCGTTTCACGTGACGATGGGACTGCTGGCACTGACTCTGGTTGCACTGTTTTATTTCTCAGCCGGGCTGCGGCGCGAGCACGCCGAACGGCTCGAAGTCTTGTCCATGTACTGGCACTTCGTGGATGCCGTTTGGGTCGTGGTGTTCACCGTCGTGTATGTGATTGGAGTTTAGTGGAGGAGCGATGAATCAATCGGAGAAGATCGAAGTGCCCGCCGCCACTGCGTGGCCGATTGTCCTGGCGTTTGGATTGACGCTGGTGTCCGCGGGAATGGTCACGGCCGCCTCGGTGAGTATGCTGGGAGCAGTGTTAGCCATAACCGGCGCGGTGGGCTGGTTCCGGCAGGTTCTGCCCGAGGAGTCGGTCGAGTGGGCTCCCGTGGTTGAGGAAGAAATCGCCATTGAAACCTCCCGGGAAACGGTGGAGCGAATTGCGGCCATCCGTACAGTTCCGCGCGCCTGGCTGCCGCTAGAGATCTTTCCGATCTCCGCTGGAATCAAAGGCGGCCTCGCCGGCGCCGCCGCCATGGCCGCGCTTGCCGCGCTCTACGGGATCCTGAGCGGGAACGGGATCTGGTATCCGATGACTCTCCTGGTTGCCGGATCGTCTCCCGCAATCGCGACGGAAACGGCCACGCAGATGGGAACATTTCATTTCCACAATTTCCTGCTGGCTGTTCCTCTTCACCTGCTGATTTCGCTGATGGTTGGACTGCTCTACGGCGCCATGCTTCCCATGGCTCCGCGACGCCCCATTCTGTTGGGCGGTCTGGCAGCCCCGCTGCTGTGGTCCGGCATGATCTACGGCGTCCTCGCGTT
>Ga0335078_10008457_pt1 | contig 15306 bp, 17 predicted proteins | sample Lox_Sample_32_FD_206711 | JGI IMG/M metagenome (GOLD analysis project Ga0335078, IMG submission 206711) | Soil microbial communities from Loxahatchee National Wildlife Refuge, Florida, United States - Lox_Sample_3.2 | ecosystem: Environmental > Terrestrial > Soil > Wetlands | place: USA... | reverse complement strand
CCGCCCAGGCTGGGGGAGGAGGTCACCCCCCTCGAGGACTACCTCATCGACGTCAACACGGTCTCGGCCAACCTGGCGGGGCTGCCGTCGGTCAGCGTCCCCTGCGGCCACGTCGGGGGGCTCCCCGTCGGGATGCAGCTCATCGCCCCGCCGTTCCGGGAGGACGCCCTCCTCGGGGCCGCGAGGGCGTTCATGGAGGGGACTAGCCCCAGGGGCCCGCCCCTGGGGGAGGCGAGCTAGCATGCAGGCAGAGCCGAGCCTCAAGGTCAAGATAGGGCTGGAGGTGCACTGCCAGCTCACAGCCCTCAAGACGAAGCTCTTCTGCTCGTGCTCCTCCGACTACCGCTCGAGCGAGCCCAACGAGAAGGTCTGCCCCGTCTGCTTCGGCCTGCCGGGCACCCTCCCCGTGCTCAACGCCAAGGCGGTCGAGTACGCCGCGATGATAGCGCTGGCGCTCGACTGCAAGGTGGCGCCCAGGTCCCTCTTCTACAGGAAGAACTACTTCTACCCCGACCTCCCCAAGGGGTTCCAGATCAGCCAGTACGACAAGGCCGGCGGGGTCGCGATAGCCTCGGGAGGCGCGGTCGAAGTGGAGGGCAAGAGGGTCAGGATAACGAGGATACAGCTCGAGGAGGACCCCGGCAAGCTGACCTACGAGGGCACGATCGACAAGTCGAGCTACAGCCTGGTCGACTACAACAGGGCGGGGATAGCCCTCGTCGAGATAGTCACAGAGCCCGACATCGAGGACGCGAAGGAGGCCAAGGCCTTCCTCGAGAAGCTGAGGTCGACGATAGAGTCGCTCGGCGTCTCGAACGGCGAGCTGGACGGGGCGATGAGGTGCGACGCCAACATCTCGTTGGCCGGCGGGGCGCGTGTCGAGGTCAAGAACATCTCCTCGTTCAAGGAGGTCGAGAAGGCGCTCAACTACGAGATACTCCGCCAGAGGACGTTCTCCGGGAACGCCACCAGCGAGACCAGGCACTGGGACGAGAGGAGGAGCATCACCATAGCGCTCCGCTCCAAGGAGGAGGAGCAGGACTACCGCTACTTCCCGGAGCCTGACCTGAGGCCCATCGTCCTCGGCGCAGAGGCCGTGGCGAGGGTGAGGTCCCAGATGCCGGAGGTCGCGGACGCCAAGGCCTCCCGGTACGCCAAGGAGTTCGGCCTGTCCGCGCAGCTGGCGAAGGAGCTCGCGGCCAACAAGGCGCTCTCATCCTACTTCGAGGAGTGCGCCCGCCTGGGCAAGGGCTACCAGGAGATGGCGGGGCTGATAGTGGGCGAGATGTCAGGAGGAGGGTCGGTCCCGGCCCCTGAGTTCGTCGGCCTGGTGGACATGGTCGAGACGGGCTCGATAACGAGGGCGCAGGCGAAGGAGGCCCTCAGGGAGGCCCTGAGGGGCGGGAGGAGGGTCGGCGACGTGGTGAAGGCGAAGGGGTTCTCGGCGGTCGCCGACGAGAAGGCGATAGCATCCTTGGTCGAGAGGGTCGTAGCCTCGAGCCCGGAGGAGGCGCTCCGCGCCAGGGCGGACAAGAAGACGTTCAACTACCTCGTGGGGAAGGTCCTCCGCGAGGAGCCAAAAGCCCAGCCCTCGGTGGTGGCCAAGCTGCTGGCGCGGAGGATCGCAGAAAAGAAGACCTAAATCCAATGGCGCGGGAATCGGCCAGAGCCATGAGCGTGAGGCAGGCTGACATCTCGGGCAAGCCGGTGGTATTCAGGCGGGCCACCGCCACCGGCACGATAAGGCTCAGGCCGGGGACGCTGAGGCTAATCAAGCGGGGGAAGCTCGCGAAGGGAGACCCAATCTCGATCTCGAAGACCATGGCCGTGCTCGCCGTGAAGAAGACACCCGAGATGCTCGCCCTCTGCCACCCGCTGAGGATAGAGCACGTGGAGGTCGAGGAGGAGGCCGCCGCCGACTCGATAGAGGTGACGGTGACGGTGTCGGCCCACGAGAAGACCGGCGTGGAGATGGAGGCGCTGACGGCGGTCACCGTGGCCCTCCTGAACATCTGGGACGTGGTCAAGGGCTACGAGAAGGACGCGATGGGACAATACCCCGCGACCAGGATAGACGGGGTGCGGGTGGTCGAGAAGGTGAAGAGAAGCGGGAGCACCTGAGTCACACAGGCACGACGCCCCCAAGGGGACGGTCAGATACCTCGTCGTCACCGTGAGCACCAGCCGCGCGAGGCTCGCGGCCGAGGGGAAGGCCCACACGGACGAATCGGGCGACCTGGCCGCCCGCATGATAGGCGCCAGCAAGGGCAGGGTCGTCGCGAGGGAGCTGGTCCCAGACGACGCGGCCAAGATCAGGAGGACGGTCGGGAAGGCGCTCTCGAGCAAGGGCCTCGACGTGGTCGTCCTCACTGGAGGGACGGGCGTCTCGACCACCGATGTGACGATAGAGACGGTGAGGCCCCTCTTCGAGAAGGAGATAGAGGGGTTCGGCGAGGTCTTTCGGGCGGCCAGCTACGCCAAGATCGGGGCGGCGGCGGCCCTGTCGAGGGCGACCGCCGGGGTGGCGAAGGGGAAGCTGGTCATGTGCCTGCCGGGGTCGCCCGACGCCGTGGGCACGGCCTTGGGCACGTTCCTCGGCGAGGTGCCGCACGTGCTGCACCTCGCCCGTGGGCGCTAGGAAGGCTTCCGCGCGGGCGACCACGACTTGCGGTAGGGCGGGCGTCGCCGCTTCTTCGCCCTCTTCTTCCTCGCGTCGCGCTCGAGGAGTTGCTCGGCCAAGGCTAGGTCGAGTTCTCGTAGGCGACTATGCTGACCATCCCCGCGACCCGAAAGGCGATATCCTTGAAGGCGCGGCTCTCAGGAGAGTCAGGTGCGGCGGCCGAGACGGGCACGCCCACGTCCGACTGCTCCCTGATCAGCGGATAGATCGGTATCTCGCCAAGGAACTGGGCGTCGAGCGCCATGGCGGCCTTCTTGCCTCCGCCCTCGGAGAAGATGTAGGTCTTTTCACCGCAATGCGGGCAGACGAAGTAGCTCATGTTCTCGACGATCCCGAGGATGGGCACGTTCAGCTTCCTGAACATGGCGAGGGACTTGGTCGCTATGTTGAGGGACGCCTCCTGCGGCGTCGTGACTATCACGACCCCTCCAAGGGGGACGGTCTGGGCGAGGGTGAGAGAGGCGTCGCCCGTCCCCGGGGGGAGATCGATGATGAGGTAGTCGAGGTCGCCCCACTCGACCTGGGTGAGGAGCTGCTTGACCGCCCCGGCCACCATGGGCCCCCTCCATACCAGGGGCGTGTCGTCCTTGTAGAAGAAGCCGAGCGATATCACCTTCACCCCGTGGGCTGCCGGCGGGACCATCATGTTGCCGACCGCACCGGGCCTCTCTCTCACGCCCATCATCACAGGGACGGTGGGGCCGTAGATGTCCGCGTCGAGGAGCCCCACCCGCGCCCCCGCCGAAGCCAGTGTGACCGCAAGGTTGACTGCGACGGTGGTCTTCCCGACGCCCCCCTTCCCGCTGGCGACCGCTATCACGTTCTTGACCCCCTTCATCAGCTCTCCCTGGTCTGAGAGACGGGTCGCTGGGATGTGCGCGCTCGTCTTGATCTTGACATCGTTGACTCCTTCGATCGCCCTGACGGCCGCCTTCACGCTCGCTTCCATCTCGGCCCGGAGGGGACACGCGGGCGTGGTGAGGTTGAGGGTGAACGAGACGACACCTCCCTTCACGGAGAGGTCTTCGATCATGCCCAGGGACACGACGTCCTTGTGCAACTCAGGGTCCTTGACGGAACGAAGGGCGGCGAGGACCTGATCGTTGCTTACCAAGAAAACGACCTTCGCTAGACTGCGGGCTCTCGGCCCCTTATAACCCTAGGCACGGGCAAGGTCTCCCGGCCGGGCGACAAGGAGCGTGCGGCCCCTTCTAGACAACCTGGTAATCATAGACGGTCGCCGTGCTGACCCCGAAACCCGCGGTCGTGGTCGTGGGGTCACCTGGGTCTCCCGGGATGCCCGGGGGGATCCAGTTGACCGTCAGCTGAAGGGTCGCGGTCCCGCCATCCACCTTTTGGGCGGAGGCGAAGAGGGTGACCGCCCCCGTGTTGCTGAACCAAGGGACCGTGATGGTCGTGTTCCCGGTGCCGGTGAACGTCTGGTTGTAGGCGAACGGTGCCGATACTCCGGTCGCGTTGCCCGACCCGAGGATCCTCAACGACCATTGCCCCGGATAGGCAACGGTAACGTAGAGGGGCGGCATCACGGATCCCGCGTCCGGGTTGACTCCCCATGGGTCTGTGAGGCAGTGGCCGTCGGGATTGAAGCATTCCACGTCCACGTTGTTACCCACTTGGTAGTAGGCGACCGCGGCGGTGGCATTGTACACGTCGACGTCGACCGCACGACTCCCGTCCACCTGCTGGAACTGGACTTGATTCGTAGGGTTCTGCCGGAAGCTCCCGTGTGGGTAGACGACCTTGACATAGTAGGACGACCCCTCCATCAGGCCGGCCACTGTGTCGTTCTGCAACGCGGCAGCCACGACCTGTTGTTGCTGCGGCGTGTACGACTTCGAATAGTTCCTGTCGGGTATGTCGTACACGGAGACGTGTGTCACGACATAGTGCGATGGCTTGGCGTACTCGAAAGAGACGTTGAGCAGCTTGTTCCCGGTATACCGAATCGAATACCCGCCTCCCCAGCCCCCGGTCACCTGTTGGCTGCCCGTGATGTTCAGGACGAAGGATTGATGGGAGAGGTTGCTGTCGTTGATGCCATAGTACATGAGGTCATAGCGATATGCACCCTGAACGTAAGGCAGGACCTGATCGGAACCGACCGTAGAGTTCGCGTTCGCGAAGCTCGAAAAGCTATAGCTGGTGCACGTGTTTCTCGGTATTGTCATGTTCCCGACCATCAGTTTGGTCGACACGCAGTCGGGATTGTTGACGGCCACTGTGGTAACGGTCGTCGTATAGGTCGTCTCGCTTCGCGTTGAACTTGCGGTTACAGCGGTCGTCGAGGACGAGGACGACGAAGATGCGCTCGATGTGACGCTCGATGCATTGCTCCTCCCCACGACCGTCTGTGTGGAGGCCGTGGGCGGGATCGCGGCAATTCTCGTCGTGGTGGAGGACGTCGGAGGCGTCGAGGCAGAACTCGTCGAGGAAACACTCCTGGCAAGGGACGAGGTGGAGGTCGCGACCATTGACGACGTAGACGCCGCGGCCGCCTTGCTGGTCGTGACGCTGCGCATCCCGTCTTCGCTCGAAGCGATGACGACGATGGTGCCAGCTATGCCCAGCCACACGACGGCGATAAGGGCAACCGTAGCCTTCGTGACCACACTTGCCACCGTCGATGGACGAGGGCGTCTCTCGTACATAAACCCCGCAAGGGTCGCGGGACTCGGAGTCTAGCGAGCGTCGCCGGAGCGGCCACGCTGGCTCCGAAAGACGCCGTCTCACCTTCATGCGGGATGTTTCATAAGCCTCCCCATTTTTGCCATGGCCTCGTAGCGTTTTGCCCCCCCTCCCCGTGGTAGAGGTCATCCCTGTAGGCGGGATCAAGCGGATCCGAAAGGGTGACGACTTGGGAAAGGTCATCGCGGACGCAGTCCAGGCCCAGGGGACGCCTGTCCGAGATGGAGACATAGTGGTGGTCACCCAGAAGGTAGTCTCGAAGAGCGAGGGTCGGCTCGTCGAGCTGGCGGGAGTGAGGCCGGGGAAGCGAGCCGTCGCCCTGGCCTCGGAGCTTGGCAAGGACCCCAGGATGGTGGAGCTGGTGCTGAGGGAGTCGACGAGGGTCGTCAGAAAGGGCCACGGCGTCCTCATCACCCAGACCAAGCACGGCTTCGTGTGCGCGAACGCTGGGATAGACATGTCGAACGTGGAGGCGGGCTACGCCGCCCTGCTTCCCGTCGACTCGGACAAGAGCTCGAGGAAGATCCGGCGCAGGCTCGAAAGGGAGACAGGGAAGAGGCTCGCGGTCATAGTCAGCGACACGTTCGGGAGGCCGTGGCGCGAGGGGCAGACGGACGTCGCCGTGGGTTGCTCCGGGATATCTCCGCTAGACAGGCTCGTCGGGAAGACGGACCCCTACGGGTACGTGCTGAGGGTGACGCAGCCGGCGGTGGTGGACGAGGTTGCGGCCGCCGCCGAGCTCGTGATGACCAAGCTCTCCATGGTCCCGGTCGCGCTCGTCAGGGGCGTTTCCTACAAGAGGGGCGAGTCGGGCGTCAAGAGCATCGTCAGGAAGAGGAGCCTCGACCTCTTCAGGTGAGAGAGTGCGCACCGTCGTCCTCTCGGGCGGGACCGGCTCGGCGAAGTTCCTGATGGGCTTGCAGCCCCTCTGCCACTACACCGTGGTGGCCAACGTGGGTGACAATTCCTGGTTCCACGGCCTCTACGTCTGCCCGGACATCGACACGGTGACCTACGCGCTGGCCGGCGAGCTCGACACGGAGAGGGGCTGGGGGGTCAGGGGGGACACCTTCAACGCTCTCGAGAGGCTCCGCGAGCTCGGGAGCCGCGACACTTGGTTCAAGATCGGCGACGTGGACATGGCCACGCACGTCTACAGGACGGCACTCATCGAGGACGGCAAGACGCTCACGCAGGCGACGGAGGCGATAGCTCGAGCCTATGGCGTCAGGGACTGGAGGATCCTTCCGGCGACCGACTCCCACGTCGAGACCAGGATTCGGACGGCCGAGAAGGGCGAGATGCACCTCCAGGAGTTCTGGGTGAGGGAGGCGGGGAGGCTGACCCCCACCACGGTCCGATACGCCGGCGCCCGGGCCGCCAGGCCGACCCCGCAGGTCGAGCGGGCGGTCGCCTCCGCCGACAGGGTGATACTCTGCCCGGCGAACCCGATAACCAGCATCATGCCGACGCTCTCGATCCCTGGCGTGAGGGAGGCCATCCGTCGGAGCAAGGCCAGGAAGGTCGCGGTGTCTCCCATGGTCGGGCAGGGAGCCTATTCGGGCCCGGCTGCGAAGCTGATGGCGGCGAAGGGGATCCGTCCGACGTCCCTGGGGGTGGCGGAGCTCTACAGAGGGCTCGTCGACGCGCTGGTCATCGACGAGTCGGACCGCGAGATGGAGAGGTCGATCTCCAAGGCAGGGATGGAGTGCCTGGTCACCTCAACGTTAATGAGGAATCGTGACAGCCAGGTCCGGCTGGCGAGGGTGGCGCTGGAAGCATGACCCCTGCGAGGAGCCGGTCGACGGCGGTGGTGATCCCCGTCAAGGGCGAGAACCCAAAGTCGCGCCTCGCATCGATGCTCACACCGCCCCAGAGGAGGCAGCTCCAGATCGCGATGCTGGAGGACACCCTCCAGACGCTGATCAAGGCGAAGATGATCCGCCACACCTTCGTCGTCTCCTCCGACGCCAGGATACTCGAGTTCGTCAAGAGGTTCGGCGCCGTGGCGGTGCCCGAGCCGGGAGACGCGGGCGTGAACTCCGCCGTCGAGAGGGGCCTGTCGGCCACGCTGGAGCACGAGAGCCGGATGGTCTTGCCTGCCGACCTGCCCCTCCTGGCCGCGGAGGACCTGAGGGCGCCGCCGATGCTGAGGCGCGAGGGCGCCCAGGTCGTCATCTCTCCGTCGGAGGCGTTCGACGGGACCAACATGCTGCTCGTCTCGAGGGGCGTCGACCTCGCCCTCCACTACGACGACGACAGCTTCAGGAGGCACTTCGAAGAGGCCACATCGCGAGGCCTGAGGGCGGCGGTGTACTACTCGAGGGGGGTGGCCTTCGACATCGACAGTCCGGCCGACGTCCACAGGTTCTTCAGGCACGCGAAGCGGGGGAGCACGCTCACGCTGCTGGCGCGTACCCTGAGGCGCCCGCGAAGAGAGCCCGCCCGTCGGTAGGCCTCACATCTCTTCCATGTTGGAGGAGAGCATCGAGAGCAGCTGGTCGACGGTCTGGAAGAACAACGGGTCGCGCAGGTGCTCGAAGCGGGGCCTGGGGAGCGGGACCTTGACCTCGCCGACCACCCTCCCAGGCCGGGGTGCCAAGACGATGATCCGGTCGGCCATGGTGACGGCCTCCTCGACGTTGTGCGTCACCATGACGAAGTTGTTGGTGGGGATCGAGGGGTCGCCCCATATCTTGAGCAGGAGGACCCTGAGGGACTTGGCGGTCAGCTCGTCGAGGGCTGAGAAGGGCTCGTCGAGCAGGAGCACCTCTGGGCCGATGGCGAGGGCCCTGGCCACCCCCACGCGCTGCCTCATCCCGCCCGAAAGGTCGGAAGGGTAGGTGTTCTCGAAGCCGCCGAGGCCGACCAACCTGAGGTACCTGCTCGCCCTCTGGCGGGCCTCCTTCTTGTCGATCCCCGCGACCTCCATCGGGAGCTCCACGTTCTCCGCGGCGGTCTTCCACGGAAGGAGGCCGAAGGTCTGGAAGACCATCGTGATCTTCGGGGAGGGGCCGCTGGTCGGCTGGCCGTGGAACAGGACCTTGCCGGAGTCGGCGGTCTCGAGCCCGGCGATTATCCTGAGGAGCGTCGACTTGCCGCAGCCCGAAGGGCCGATTATGCAGATGAACTCGTCGAAGTTGACGTCGAAGCTGATGTCGTCGATGGCCTTGAACTTGGCGCCGTTGCTGAAGGTCTTGACGATGTGCTCGACGCTCAGTATGCCTGTCAATTGAACTCGACCCCGAACCTCTCCACGCGCCTCAGGAGGCGCCTCCAGACGACGCGCTCGAGCAGGATGACGATCCCGGACATTATGAAGAGGAAGAAGATGACCAGGGGGATGTCGCCCAGCACAGACGCGGCGTTGTCAAGGAGGTAGCCCAGGCCCGGCAGGACGTAGGGCGCGGCGTGCCCCTGGAGCTGGACGTACTCCGAGTAGATCACGACGTTCCAGCCGCCTCCCCAGGCCAGGAGCGACCCCGTTATGAAGGCAGGGAGGACTGCCGGGAGGATGATGTCCGTGACGCGCTTCCGACCCGTCACCCCGAAGATGGTCGAGACCTCGAGGAGCTCGTTGGGGAGGTTCCTCGCCGCGGTCACCACGTTGAAGAGGAGGTACCACACCATGGCGAGGAAGAGCAGGATTAACGAGGCCATCTCCTGGGCGATGGCGACCGGCATCAGCCCCTGGAAGGTGACGAACATGGGCAGGAAGACGGCCAGGTAGGGGACCGACCTGCCCAGGTCGTAGATCGGATAGAAGTACCTGTTGAAGTTCTTCTTCGTCACGGCCAGGACCGCGCAGACGAGGGAGATGGCCACGCAGGTCGAGTAGGCGATCAGCAGCCTTCCCACCGTGAAGAGGGAGTAGAGGGGGACGTTGTACACCTGCCCGCCCTTCGCCGTCAGCGCGGACGCGAGTCCCTTGGCCGCCCCGATCGGAAGGTTCGCGTAGATGACGACGCCTATGATGGCCAGGGTGACGACGAAGAACAGGGCCAGTGCCTTTGTGCTGATCTGCAGGCTGAGCCTCACGGACTGCTGGGCCTGCCTCAACCTGAAGCCGAAGAGGCGGCGGAACCTCCTCCGGAGACCGAGGGGCGACTGGAAGTCCTCCCTGATTACGTTGGCCAGGACGGGCTTGTGCTTGGCGACCCTTGTCTGGAGGGTGTGCCAGATCAGCTGGTTCGAGAAGAAGATCACCTCGCCCATCACCAGGACTCCGAACCAGGATGCGGCGAGGTTCCCGCTGTTGGCAGCGCTCGTGATGAAGTAGCCGAGGCCCGTGACCGTGTACTGGATCTGCTGCCCCGCGCTGTTGGCGAATGTCACGAACTCTGCGGCCGCGTCGAACGTCCAGCCGTCGTTCCATGCGAGGATCGAGGAGGAGAGGAGCGCCGGGAGGACGGCGGGGAGGACCACGTACCTGAGGTAGTTCGTCCCGCTGAACCCGTAGCCCTTCGCAGCCTCCTCGACCGAGGCGGGGATCGCCTTGACCGCTCCCACCACGCCGAAGAATATGTCCCATTCCATCGCAGTGAACAGGAGGAAGAGCGCCCCGACCTGGTTCCCGACCCCGCCGGGGAAGATCACGATGAGGAATGTCAGGACGACGGGAAAGTATCCCAGTATGGGGACGCTCTGCCCGATGTCGAAGAGGGGGACCAGGATGTGCTCGGCTGTTTCGCTCGTGGCGGCGAGGATCCCGAAGGCGAGCCCGACCGCGAGCGAGATGAAGTAGACGGCCGTCACCCTCCCTATCGAGATTATCGAGAAGAGGGGGACGCTGGCGATGGCGGACTGCCCGACGTAGTAGACCCCGACGACGTAGGTTGCTACGATGACAAGTAACAGCGTCGGTAGGACGAGCATGCCTCGCACGACGGCTTACCTCGGCGGGCCGCATTCGCTTTGGATATAGGGATTCCTGTGAGTCTCAGGCGATGTATGGGGTGCTCGACGAGTCGAACTTGCGTATCGTCTCGAAGCTTCCGTTGTCGCGGAACAACGCGTACTTCTCTATCTCGGGGAAGAACCTGTCCAGTGGGTTCACCGCCATCTCGCCGGCGATGTGCCCCTGGCCGATATAGGCGTCGATTATCTTCTTGGAGAGTTCTCTCACCTGGACGTCGTCCGCGAACCCCAGGGTGTGCAGGTACTCGTGGAGCAGTATCATGAAGGCGTAGGCGTTCCGGCGGGGCTTTGACTCGGTGGACTTCCAGACTATCTTGAGGAGGTTCCTGTTCATCACGATGGCGTTCGAGCCCATCTCGTGGTACGCGCCCACGCTGTTGGGTATGTCCCCAAGGACGAGGGTCAGCCCCGCCCTGTGGATCCCCATCACTTGGTCGACGGCCTTCTTGACCATCTCGAAGACCTCGCCGAAGCCCTCGGCGGCCTCGAGCTTCTCCCTGTTCTCCCCCGTCCAGGCGATATCGGACGACACTTCGCCTCTTTCTCGGCGCGGTGGCGTATAAGGGATTTCCTCAGGCGGACGACCTGCCGCAGTTGGGGCAGAACGTCGCCCCGCCCAGGCTCGCCCCGCAGAACCTGCACTTGTCCTTGGCCTGGGGCGCCTCCTGGCCCTTGAGCGACCTGGCGGCGAGGAAGACGGCGAGCTCCAGGAGGACGATTATCGGGATGAAGAGTATCAGGTCCAGTATCGGGCCGCCGTCGGGCGTGATGAGCGCGGTCACGATGTAGACTATCACCCAGATTATGACCCTGTTCTTCCTGAAGGTCTCCGGGCTGAGTATCCTGAACCTGACGAGCGTGTAGATGTAGACCGGGGTGGTGAAAGCGACCCCGCTCATGCCTATCGTGAGGAAGACGATGAAGTAGAAGTTCGCGACGTCGATGTATGGCTGCGCCTGGACTGTCAGGATGAACGGGGCGAGGGCGATGAACAGGAACTTTGCCAGGAAGAAGTAGCCGAAGAGGACCCCGACCGTGAAGAGGGCGGAAGAGGACATGACGAACGGGTAGAGGAGCCCCTTCTCCCTTTCGGTGAGCGCGGGCGCGACGAACCTCATCACCTCGTAGGCGAATATCGGGCTGTTGAACACCGCCGCCAGTATCACGGAGGCGATCAGGTAGACCTCGAGCGGCTCGGTCAGGTTGTTGGCGAGGAGGATCCACCCGGCCGGAAGGAGGTCGAGCTTGACCCTGGCGAGGAAGAAGGCGACGAAGGGGACGTAGGTCCCGGTCAGCGTGATGGCCTTGGACGGCTCCGCCGGGGCGAGCAGGAATATCGCGAGGAGCCCTGCGAAGCTCAGGAACGCTACCTTCATCCTGTGCCTGAGCTCCGAGAGGTGCTCCCGGATGCTCAGGCCGTCAAGGCTCGTGCGCGCCCACCCCTCCGGGCGAGACCCGGACCGAAACCCGCCCGGCGCTCATCGGGATGAGACCTGCTACCTTTCTCGATTTAAACGATTGAAGAGGATATGGAGACGCGCCCGTCGGCCCTAGGCCCCGGCCGTCTTCCGGACTATCTCGGCCGAGATCTGCTCCCTGGTCTTACCCTCGGTAGAGATGCCCAGCCTCTTCGCGGCGACCATGAGGTCGTCCTCCCCCATCTGGGCGGAGGTGGACGCCGCTGGACCCTGGGCGCCAGCGTTGTACTCCTTCTTGGCGGAGCCGAGCGCCCTCGCCAGCTCGGGTATCTTCTTGGGCCCCATCACGACGAACACCACTATGATGATGCCGATGATGGCGAGCTCTAGCACGTCCATACAGACGCCGTTTTCGGCCGGAACTATTTACGTCTTGCTAAGAAATCGTCTCGCCTGGCCCATCGGCGGGGCCCGGAGGCATTGTCGGCCAGAAGACTTATCACGCCGTCTCGAAGGCTGCGATTCATTGTCGTCGGTCGTCACGCTCGTGAAGACCTACTGGGAGCTCTCCAAGCCCAAGATAGTCCTGCTCCTGGTGTTCACGGGCATAGCTGGGATGCTCGTGGCGTACAAGGAGACCCCCCTGGCGACCTTCTCGCCCCTGGCGCTCACTGTAGCGCTCGTGGCCATACTCCTCGGCTCGTGCGGCGCTGAGGTGCTCACCAACTACCACGACCGCGACATCGACAGCATGCTCAAGCGGACCCGCAACCGTCCCATCCCGTCGGGGAGGGTGACGCCCCGCAACGCCCTCGTCTTCGGCCTGGTCGCCTCGTCCCTCTCCGTGGTGCTCTGTCTCTACTTCAACTGGCTCACGGCCGCGTGCATGCTCTTCGGCCTCGTCGACAACGTTGGGGTCTACTCTCTCTGGCTGAAGCGGAGGAGCTGGCTCAACATCATCCTGGGGGGCGTCTCCGGCGGGATGCCCGTCCTTGTGGGGTACGCCGCGGTGGCGGACGCGATCACGCCGATAGCGCTCTTCATGGCGGCCCTCGTGATAGTCTGGATCCCCACGCACATCTGGAGCCTCGCCATCAAGGAGAGGGAAGAGTACAGGGCGGCCAAGATACCGATGCTCCCGGTCATCGTGAACGAGAGGGTGGCCACCGTCTGCATCGCCATAACGAGCTCGCTCCTCGTCGTCTTCTCGCTCGCCATACTCCTCGTCCCCGAGGCGGCGAGCCCGTTCTACATAGTCTCCGCGGCGGCCCTCGGCGCCGTCATCCTGGGATACAGCGTCAAGCTGGCCATCGACAAGACCACCAAGACGGCGTGGACGCTCTTCAAGCTCTCGAGCCCGTACCTGACAGTCATCTTCATCGTCATCGTCATCAACATCTGGCTGTTCTGAGCCCGTTGCAAGAAGCGCAGCATTCCATCAACAATTGTTGAGCGCGCCGCTTCTAAGGCCCGCGGCCCGTCACGACCACAACGCGCGATGGAAAGCCTCGAGCACAGGCCGAGAGCACTTTCTAGCCTGCTATCCGCAGCGGACGCCATGGCCCTCCTCGCAGCGCTCCCCGAGAACACAGTCGAGTACGCCTCCGCCGCGACAGACGCGGGCGCCGACTCGATAACCATAGGGATCGACAAGACCGACACCACCCTCCCAGGCCTCTTCGGGAGCTTCGACCTGCTCGAGGACTCGATAGGCGCCATACTCAGCACTTCGACCGTCCCCGTGGGGATATCGATAGGCGACTCGAGGCCCCTGACCCCGGAGACCTGGGAGAGGGTGGTCTCGAAGCCCTTCAGCTTCGTCAACATGTTCGCCCACCACATGCCCCCCTTCGTCCTCGAGGACGACCGCGTCCAGAAGATGGTCTCGATCGGCCCGGGATACATGATGGAGCAGGTCAAGGGCATCTCCGAGATGGAGGGGGTGACCGCCGTCGAGGCAGCGATAGTCGCCCCGCAGGGGAGGAGCCACATATTCACCGCCCTCGACCTGGCGACGCTCACCGTGCTAGCCCGCCTCTCCGCCAAGCCGGTCGTCGTCCGCACCCAGAAGAGGATGTCCTCGTCTGACATCAAGAGCCTCAGGGGGTGTGGCCTGAGAGGGGTCTGCCTCGACGCCTCCGTTCTTGAGGCGGGCGTTGAAGCATATAGCCACGCCATTTCGACCTTCAGGTCTCAAGTGATACCGACTGTCAAGCCGCAAGAATAAGGCGCCGAAGGCGGTCGTCCTCGCGGGGGGGCTCGGGACCCGCCTCAGGCCGTTCACCCTCTTCGCGCCCAAGCCGATGCTCCCCGTCGGACCGAAGCCCATACTCGAGCACATCCTGGACTGGCTCAAGGCGAACGGGGTCGAGGAGGTGGTGATCGCCACCGGATACCTGGGGAGGATCATAGAGCAGTACTTCGAGGACGGGAGCTCGTTCGGGCTCAAGGTCGAGTACGCGCGGTCCGACAGCCCGCTGGGGCACGCCGGGCAGCTAAAGTCGGCGGAGAGCCTCCTGACTGACACCTTCATCTGCCTCTACGGGGACGCGATCCTGGACTTTGACCTCCGGAGGCTGGTCTCTTTCCACGCCGAGAAGCGGTCGTTCCTCACCATGGCCCTGATGGAGTACGAGACCAAGATGAAGTACGGCGTGATCGACACGGCGCCCGACGGCAAGATAACGAACTGGAGGGAGAAGCCGGTCGTCACGAGCACGATAAACGTAGGGTGCTACGTCGTCGACAAGAGGTTCCTCAGCTACATCCCGAAGGGGAAGATATACGGCTTCAAGGAGGCGTTCATGGACGCCTCCAAGGACGGCAGGGCGCTCTACGGCCTGAAGCTGAAGGGGACGTTCACGGACATCGGCGACCTGAGCTCCCACAAGGAGGCCGACAGGCTGTACATCGAGCGGTACGGGAAGATACCCTAGGGCGACCGCGCCCCCGCCAATGCGTTTAAAACCGGTCCCCCGTGAAAGAGCGCAACCTCGAAGGAGGTCACCGAGTGCCCACACCTTGCCACAGGACCCACTTTCACCGCAAGCGATAGCCCGCGAAGACCCCAAGAACATCTACCGGGTTTACGAAGCATGGCCGAGGTTCGCGGAGCAGGAGTCCTCCCTCTCCGTCGAGATCCCTTCCAGGAACTACGACAGGGTGATCTACGTCGCGAACGGCGGGTCGGCCTCGGCGGGCGACCTCATCGCCGACTGGTTCCTTGCGTCCGGCGGGGTGGAGGTGAACGTGTTCAAGGGCTACCTCCCCAAGGTGAACCTGTCCAGGGCCTTCGTCCTGGTCTGCAGCACGTCCGGGACGACGGAGGAGACCATCCTCCTGATGAGGAGGCTGGCCGGCAAGAAGGCGAACATGGTGGCCATATCGTCGGGGGCGAAGCTCCAGCACGACGCCATCGAGCTCAAGGTGCCACACATCACCATCCCGATAGAGATGGCCCCCAGGTACTCCCTCCCGCACGTCCTCTTCGCCGCGATCGCCGCGCTCAGGAGCGCCTCTCTGGTCGGCGAGAAGAAGTGGCGCGAGGTCAGGGAGGCGATAGACTGCATGAAGAAGGTCCAGACC
>Ga0335078_10008456_pt1 | contig 15306 bp, 11 predicted proteins | sample Lox_Sample_32_FD_206711 | JGI IMG/M metagenome (GOLD analysis project Ga0335078, IMG submission 206711) | Soil microbial communities from Loxahatchee National Wildlife Refuge, Florida, United States - Lox_Sample_3.2 | ecosystem: Environmental > Terrestrial > Soil > Wetlands | place: USA... | reverse complement strand
AGCACTACCGGTCGATCACCGCGCTGCTCGGGCCGCTGGCAAGCGCAGGCGAGCTGGCGGAAACGCAGCTCGGCGTCGGCGAGCAGGCGACCAGGGTGGCCCTGCTCACCGGCTCGACCGGCGTGCGGGCCCGGCGCAGCGCGCTGAGTGACGTGTTCACCGGCGACGCAGGCATCCTCATCGGCACGCACGCGCTGCTCGAGGAGCAGGTGCAGTTCGCCGACCTCGGCCTCGTGGTGATCGACGAGCAGCACCGGTTCGGCGTCGAGCAGCGCGACGCGCTCCGCGAGAAGGCAGCGGGATCCCGGCCGCACGTGCTGGTGATGACGGCGACGCCGATCCCGCGCACGGTGGCGATGACCGTGTTCGGCGACCTGGAGGTCTCCACGCTGTCCGAACTGCCGGCCGGGCGCTCGCCGATCGCCACGCACGTGGTGCCCGCCGTCGAGCGGCCGCACTACCTGGAGCGGGCGTGGCAGCGGGTCCGCGAGGAGGTCACCGCGGGCCGCCAGGCGTACGTGGTCTGCCCGCGCATCGGCGACGCGGACGACGACGGCGACGGAGCCGACATCCCCGAACCGGTGACCGAAGCCGCCGCGGAAGCGCCCGCGGGCGCCTCCGGTGCGGACGCCGACGCCCGCCGCCCGCCGCTCGCCGTACTCGACGTGGCGCCCGAGCTCGAGTCGGGCCCGCTGTCCGGGCTGCGCGTCGGCATCATGCACGGCCGCCTCACCCCGGACGAGAAGGACCGGGTGATGACGGCGTTCGCGGCCGGCCAGGTCGACGTGCTGGTGTCAACCACGGTGATCGAGGTTGGCGTCGACGTGCCCAACGCGACCGTCATGGTGATCATGGACGCCGAGCGGTTCGGCGTCTCACAGCTCCACCAGCTGCGCGGCCGGGTGGGCCGGGGCCGCAGCCCGGGCCTTTGCCTGCTGGTGACCGAGGCCCCGCCGGACAGCCCGGCGCGGGAACGGCTTGACGCCGTGGCGGAGACCGGCGACGGCTTCCAGCTCTCCCGGCTCGACCTGCAGCAGCGCCGCGAGGGCGACGTGCTCGGCTCGGCCCAGGCGGGCCGCCGCAGCAGCCTCAAGCTGCTGCGCCTGCTCGCCGACGAGGACCTGATCGCCGCGGCCCGCGAGGAGGCGTCCGCCCTGGTGTCCGCCGACCCGGCGCTGACCGCCCACCATCCGCTCAAGGAGGCGATCGACGACTTCCTCGGCGACCGCCGCGCCGAGTTCCTCGACAAGGCCTAGCTGGCAGACTGGACTCGTGACACGGGTCATCGCGGGGAAGGCGGGAGGGCGCAGGCTGCGCGTGCCGCCGGGGCAGGGCACCCGGCCGACGAGCGACCGGGCCAGGGAAGGGCTGTTCGCCTCGCTGACTTCCGAGTTCGGTGACCTAAAAAACCTGCGCGTGCTCGACCTGTACGCGGGGTCGGGCGCGGTGGGGCTCGAGGCGCTGTCGCGGGGCGCGGCGAGCGTGCTGCTCGTGGAGTCCGACGCGCGGGCGGCCGCGGTGATCAAGGCGAACATCGGCGCGGTGGACCTGCCCGGTGCCGCCGTGGTCACGGACCGGGTCGAGCGGCTGCTCGGCCGCCCGCCGGACGGCGACCGCTACGACCTCGCGTTCGCCGACCCGCCGTACGCGGTAACCGGCGAGGCGGTGGCACGGGTGCTCATCCAGCTCGGCAACGGCTGGCTGGCACCGGGCGCGCTCGTCGTGGTGGAGCGCGCCACCCGGTCGGGCGCACTTGACTGGCCCCCCGGATACGCTCCGGGAAAGTCGCGCAGGTACGGTGAGGCCACCTTCTGGTACGGCTGGTACGGCAGCGGCGCGAAAGTGGCTCCGGCGAAGCTACCGCGTAAGGCCGTGCCCGGGCCAAGGCTTGACGCGCCTCACGGGGCGCTTGAGGAGTGATGCCGCGTGGCGCGAGTGGTATGCCCTGGTTCGTTCGACCCGGTGACGAATGGCCACCTGGACGTGATCAGCAGGGCGGCGGGCCTGCATGACGAGGTGATCGTCGCCGTTCTCATCAACATCACGAAGAAGTCACTTTTCACCGTGGACGAGCGGGTCGAGATGCTCACCGAGGTGACCAAGGACTACGGCAACGTCCGGGTGGAGCGTTTTCACGGCCTGACCGTGGACTTCTGCGTGGCGAACGGCGTCAACATCATCGTGAAGGGCCTGCGGGCGGTCAGCGACTTCGAGTACGAGATGCAGATGGCGCAGATGAACTACCGGCTCGCCAAGATCGAGACGCTCTTCATGACCACCAACCCGCTGTACTCGTTCCTCAGTTCCAGCCTGGTGAAGGAGATCGCCAAGTACGGCGGCGACGTCAGCGGCCTCGTCCCCGAGCCGGTCCTCGGTCGCCTGCAGGCGCGCCTCGCGGAGGAGTAGCGCCGAGGAGTAGCAGAGCAGTAGCCGCCCTGCCGACGGCGGGGCGGGGCCGGCCGGCCCGCCACCTGGCGAAGCCGGTTAAGTTGGGGAATAGCCCGGTCACGGGTAGGCTAATCCGTCGGTCAGGCAATCACCTACACGATAAACTGTGATGTCCAAGGGAAACGGTAAATCAGTCGCGCGCGGGGTGCCCGGTGCACACGGCGGCGAAGCTGGTCAGGCGCCGCGAAGCGGCAAGCCGGCCGGCGCGCACGCCCGTGGCAGCGGTGACTTCGTGTTCGACATGCGCGCACTCGGCAAGCGGCCGGGCGAGTTCAGGGACGAGAAGCGGACGGCGGCCGCGCCGGACGGTCTCGGTTCTGGGCTAGTCTTGGTGCCTGCCGGTGCGGACGTCGCTCTCGACCTGCGGTTCGAGGCGGTCTCCGAGGGAGTGCTCGTCACCGGCTTGGCGGTCGCACCGCTCACGGGCGAGTGCGCGCGCTGCCTGGACCCGCTGACTTCCGAGATCGAGGTCAGCTTCCAGGAGCTTTACCGGTACCTGCCGGATCCAGGTGAGGATGGCGCCGATGGCGAGGAACGAAACCTCGACGGCGACCTTCTTGACCTGGAGCCGACGTTCCGGGACGCCGTGGTGCTCGCGCTGCCGCTGTCGCCGCTCTGCCGGGACGACTGCCCCGGGCTGTGCGTCGAGTGCGGCGCCCGGCTCGCGGATGCCGGGCCTGGCCACGGGCACGGCGACAAGGTGGACCCCCGGTGGGGTCTCCTCACAAAGCTAGAGATAAACGACATAACTGAGTAGCAGACTGACAGGAGAGCCGAAGTGGCTGTTCCCAAGCGACGGATGTCGCGCAGCAACACCCGCTCCCGCCGGGCGCAGTGGAAGGCTGCCCCGGTGACGCTGGTCGAGTGCCCGCAGTGCCACAGCCAGAAGCTGCCGCACGCCGCCTGCCCGACGTGCGGTACCTACCGCCGCCGGCAGGTACTGAACCCGGCCTGAGCTACATGTAACAGGGAGCGCAGGTGAGCGGACGACGTAATGACGGGGACGGAACCGAAGCGGCCGACCCTACCGTGCTGTCCTGCGCCCTTGGCGTGCCCATCAGCGCCGAGACGCTTGAGCGCGCGCTTACCCACAGGTCGTACGCCTACGAGAACGGCGGCCTGCCGACCAACGAGCGGCTCGAGTTCCTCGGCGACTCGGTGCTCAGCCTGGTGGTCACCGACACGCTGTTCAACGGCCACCCCGACATGCCCGAGGGCCAGCTGGCGAAGCTGCGCGCCGCGGTGGTGCAGATGAACGCGCTCGCCGAGGTCGCCCGCGACCTCCGCCTCGGCTCGTTCGTCCGGCTCGGCCGCGGCGAGGAGGGGACCGGCGGCAGGGACAAGCCGTCGATCCTCGCCGACACCCTCGAGGCCGTGATCGGCGCGACGTACATCGACTGCGGTCTCGGCGAGGCAAGCGGCCTGGTGCACCGGCTGTTCGACCCGGTCATCGAGCGGTCCTCGCTGCTCGGCGCGGGCCTCGACTGGAAGACGTCGCTGCAGGAGCTGACCGCTGACCTCGGCCTCGGCGTGCCCGAGTACCAGGTCAAGGACAGCGGCCCGGATCACCAGAAGCTGTTCCGCGCCGTGGTCAAGGTGGGCAGCAGGGAACTCGGCGCCGGCGAGGGCCGCTCGAAGAAGGCCGCGGAGCAACTGGCCGCCGAGGCCGCCTACCGGGCGATCACCGCGGAAAGAGACCAAGAGCACGAGGCCACGGAACGCGCCGCCGCCGCAGGCGGCCAGGCCCCGGCGCTCACCGTCCCTGAGACCGCACCAGGCTCGGCTGCCGACGCCTAGCCGGCTGGAGGTGCCGTGCCTGAGCTGCCCGAGGTGGAGACCGTCCGCGCCGGGATCGAACGCCACGTCGTGGGCCGCACGGTCGCGACCGCGCAGGTGCTCAACCAGCGCGCGGTGCGCCGTGACCTGGCAGGCCCCGAGGGCTTCGCCGCCGCGATGACGGGCCGCGCCTTCCTGCGCGCGGAACGCCGCGGTAAGTACCTCTGGTTCGCACTCGACGACAGCGAGGCGCTGCTCGCGCACCTGGGGATGAGCGGTCAGCTCCTGGTCGGCGACCAGGAACGCCCGCTGTCGCCCCACGTCCGGGCTCGCTTCACGTTCACCGACGGCGGCCCCGACCTGCGCTTCACCGACCAGCGCACCTTCGGCCACCTCATGCTGGTTCCCTTCGCCATCGCCGATTCCTCCCGGCTTGTGCCCCTGCCGATCGCGCACATCGCGCCGGATCCGCTTGAAGAGGCGTTCGATCCCAAGGATTGGGCGGCGCGGCTGACCCGCAAGAGAACGCAGGTCAAGCGGGCGCTGCTGGACCAGTCGCTGATCAGCGGGGTCGGCAACATCTACGCGGACGAGGCGCTGTGGCGGGCGCGGCTGCACTGGGCGCGGCCCACGGACACCCTGAAGAGGGCCGAGGTGTCGCGGCTACTCGAGGCGGTCCGCGAGGTGCTGACCGAGGCGCTCAAGGCCGGCGGCACGTCGTTCGACGCGCTGTACGTCAACGTGAACGGGGAGAGCGGCTACTTCGACCGGTCACTGAACGCCTACGGCAGGGAGGGCGAGCCGTGCGCGCGCTGCGGCACGGCGATCCGCCGTGACGCGTTCATGAACCGCTCCTCCTACAGCTGCCCGCGCTGCCAGAAGCCGTCAGCGCTGACCTCCAAGCGGTAGCATCACGCATGTCAAAGTTCCCTAGATATAGGGGTTTTCGCGCATGATCGTTTGTCTGAGGACCGGATCTTTGATAAGATAAACGGCATAACGGGTGACAGGATGCTCTCAACTTGACCGCGATAGATCATGGTGAGACCCTGTAACTGTTGCCCGCACGCGCATCGGCGTGCGGTTCACATTGTGCCCACTCTGGTCACTCAGTGTGGAGGACCTTTCACCATGTCGAAGGCTCTATACGGCCACGTCGGCGGTCCCGATCCGCGCATGGTCTCAGAAATGCGTCGCCTGCAGCAGCGCGTTCGCGACCTGGAAGCCGAGCTTGTCAGGCTACAGGAAGAGAACGACGCCCTCGCCGCAGGACTGCCGCATGACGAGGACGTGCTGGTTCTCGACCGTGAGCCCGCGCTTACCTGACAATCTGGGAAGCGCGGCTCAGCCCGCGACCAGCGGGTCCGCTCAAGGCCACCGCCAGAAACGAACAAGGGACGCCTCGGATGGCGTCCCTTATCGTTGTCCGGCCAGCCGCCTCCGCGGCGTCCCGCCTTCGCCACCGGCGGCACCCGTCGGCCTCGCCGCTGTCCGGTTTGACGCTTATGCACGTTCATCGGTTACGCTAGGTGCATTAGCGTAAGCGAAATCACATCAACCAATATCACCGGGGTCGATGTGACGCACATCTCAGCGGGTGATTACCCCAACGGCCATTGATTGGCCATCAGACGTTCAAGGGATTTCCTGTTCCGTGCCGTTTCCGGCGACTGTCCGCCCGGGGCGGTAATGTTCGGGGGGCGAGGCCGATGGCCGGCCGGCGCATCGCGGGGCAGTTCCGGGGGAGGAGAGGACGCGTGTACCTGAAGTCCCTCACGCTGCGCGGCTTCAAGTCCTTCGCCTCCGCGACCACGCTGCGCCTTGAGCCGGGCATCACCTGCGTCGTCGGCCCCAACGGCTCGGGTAAGTCCAACGTGGTCGACGCGCTGTCCTGGGTGATGGGCGAGCAGGGCGCCAAGAGCCTGCGCGGCGGCAAGATGGAAGACGTCATCTTCGCCGGCACCACGAGCAGGGCGCCGCTCGGCCGCGCCGAGGTCGCGCTCACCATCGACAACAGCGACGGCGCCCTGCCGATCGACTACGCCGAGGTGACGATCAGCCGCCTGATGTTCCGCTCCGGGCAGAGCGAGTACGCGATCAACGGCGACAGCTGCCGCCTGCTCGACGTCCAGGACCTGCTGTCAGACAGCGGGCTTGGCCGCGAGATGCACGTGATCGTCGGCCAGGGCCAGCTCGACCAGATCCTGCACGCGGGCCCCGAGGCGCGCCGGGCGATCATCGAGGAGGCGGCCGGCGTACTCAAGCACCGCAAGCGCAAGGAAAAGGCGCTGCGCAAGCTCGAGGCGATGCAGGTCAACCTGACCCGGCTCACCGACCTGACCGGCGAGCTCGGCAGGCGGCTCAAGCCGCTCGGCAGGCAGGCCGAGGTGGCGCGGAAGGCCGCCACCATCCAGGCGGAGCTGCGTGACGCCAAGCTCAGGCTGCTCGCCGACGACTACGTGCAGCTGCGCGGCAAGCTTGAGCGCGAGGAGGCCGACGAGGCCGCGATCCGCGCCCTCCGCGCCGAGCTCGAGGCGTCGCTGGCCGGCGCGCGCGCGCGCGAGGCCGCGTTCGACGTCGCGGTCCAGGCGCAGGCCGCCGAGCTTGCCCGCGCGCAGCAGACCTGGTTCGCGCTCTCGTCGCTGGCCGAGAAGCTCCGCGCGGTGCAGGGCCTGGCCGCCGAGCGGGTCAGGCTGCTCGCGGCCGACGCCGAGCCGGAACGGCCCGGACGTGACCCAGACGAGCTCGACAGGCAGGCCGCCGAGCTGCGCGCCGAGGAGGAAGGCCTGAACGAGCGGCTCGCCGCGGACCGCGAGGCCCTAACAACGTCCGTCACCATGCGCACCATGGCCGAGACCGCGCTCGCCGCCGCGGAGCGCAGGCTCGCGGACGCCGCGCGGGCCGCCGCGGGCCGCGCCGAGCGACTCGCCCGGCTGCGCGGCATGGTCGACGCCGCGGCCAGCCGGGCCACCGCGACCAGCGAGGAAATCGACCGCCTGACCACCGCCGCCGAGGCGGCCCGCGCCCGCGCCGAGCGCGCGCGGCAGGAGTACAGCCAGGTACAGGACGTCGCCGACGACGGCGACTCCGACCGCACCGGCCTCGCCGCCGAGCTGGAGCTGGCCCAGCAAAACCATCAGCAGCACACAGAACGAGTGGTGGCTGCGCGCAAATCCGAACGCGCCGCCAACAGCGAGGTGGCGGCACTGCAAGCCCGCACCGACACGCTCGGCGAGACCCTCCGCCAGGGCGTCGACGCGACGGCAGCGGTCCTCGCCGACCCAAAGCGCTTCCACGGCGTGCTCGGCACCTTCGCCGCCAGGATCACCGTCACCGACGGCTACCAGAAGGCGGTCGCCGCGGCCCTCGGCGCCGCCGCCGAGGCGCTCACGGTCGACGGCCTGGACGCGGCGGTCGAGGTACTTACCGGCCTGCGCGCCGCCAACGCCGGGACGGTCGGCCTGGTCATCGCAGGCTCGCCAGGTACGGGGCCAGGCACGTCCTGGCCTGGTGCCTCCGGCGAGTCCGCCGGCCGTGCCGCTAACCCCCGCCCCGCTAACCCCCTTTCCTCCCGCTCCCTTCCGGCCGAACCGCTACCCTCCTTGCCTGGCGGCGCCCGCTGGGCCACCGACCTGGTGACGGCGACCCCCGAGGTGGCTGGCGCGGTCGCCGAGCTGCTCGGCGACGTCGCGGTATTCGGCGAGCTTGCGGAGGCGGCCGCCTTCGTTGGGTATCATCCACACGCACGTGCGGTGACGCGGGACGGCGACCTGATCGGCGCGCACTGGGCGCGCGGCGGGTCCGCGGGCGGGCAGTCGCTGCTCGACGTGCGCGCCGCGGCGGACGACGCGGCATGCAGGCTTGCCGAGGCCGAGCTCGCCGCGGCGGCCGCGGCGGACGCCCTCGCCGCGGCAACCGAGGCGCAGGAGGCCGCCAGGCAGCAGCTCGAGGAGATCCGCGGCCGGATGCGGGCCGTGGACGCGGCGGCCGCGGAGATCTCCGGGCGGCTCGGCCGGCTGGCGGGCGCGGCGCGTGCCGCCGCCGACGAGGCGAAGCGGCTGGACGCCTCCGTGGGCGCGGCGCTGCGCAGCGCGGAGAAGGACCAGGCCAAGCACCAGCAGCTGAAGAACGAGCTCGGCGAGGCGGAGGCCGAGGAACTGTCGGCGGCCGACCCGGAGCTCGAGGGCCAAGCCCACGACGAGGAGCGCGAGGAGCTGACCCAGAAAACCGCGGCCGCGCGGAACGCCGAGATGGAGGCGCGCCTTGAGGTGCGCACCGTCGAGGAGCGGCTGCGCGCGATCACCGGGAGGGCCGACTCGCTCGCCGCCTCGGCGGCCGCCGAGCGGGCCGCGCGGGAGCGGGCGGCCGTCCGCCGCAGGCAGCGCGCCGCGCAGGCGTCGGTCGCCCGCGCGGTCGCCGCGGGCGCGGGACTCGCCGTGTCCGCCGCCGAGGCGTCCCTCGCCCAGGCGGCGGAGCAGCGCTCGGCGGCCGAGGCGGCAAGCGCGGGCGGCACCGAGGCGCTCAAGGCGGTGCGCGCCCAGGTGACCACGGTCTCCGGCGAGCTCGACAAGGTAGTGAACACCGCGCACGGCACGGAGATCTCCCGCAACGAGCACCGGCTGCGCCTTGAGCAGCTGGCCATGCACGCGGCGGACGAGTACGGCATCGAGCCGGACGCGCTGGTCACCGAGTACGGCCCGGACCAGCTGATCATCGGACCCGCCGACATGCCGTTCGCCGCCGCGGCGGTCAAGCGCGGCACCGCCGTGCCCGCGGAGACGGTGCCCGCGGAGAGTTCGCCCGCGGAGAGTTCGCCCGGGGAGACGGTGCCCGGGGAGACGGTGCCCGCGGAGAGTTCGCCCGGGGAGACGGTGCCCGGGGAGAGTTCGCCCGCGGAGGCTTCGCCCGCAGGCACGGTGCCCGCAGGCACGGTCCCCGCGGAGACGGCGCCCGTCGCGCCGGCGGCCGCCGGGTCCGACGGGCTCTCGCTCGCGGACGCGCTGCGCGCGGTGCGCGCCGGCGCGGAGCAGGCCGCGGACGACCACGCGGCGGAGGCGCAGCAGCGCAAGGACCGCAGGCAGGGGAAGGCGCCCGCCGGGCCGGAGACCGTCGCGGTGCCCTACGTGCGCGAGGACCAGGAGGCGCGCGCGGCCGAGGCCGAACGGCAGCTGGTGCGGCTCGGCAAGGTCAACCCGCTCGCGCTCGAGGAGTACGCGGCGCTGCAGGAGCGGCACAAGTTCCTCGCCACGCAGCTCGATGACCTGCGGAAGACCCGCCGTGACCTGCTCATGGTGGTCAAGGAGGTCGACGACCGGGTGCAGGAGGTGTTCGCCTCCGCCTACGCCGATACCGCGCGCGAGTTCGAGGGCCTGTTCGCCCGGCTGTTCCCCGGCGGCGCGGGGCGGCTGATCCTTACCGAGCCGGACGACATGCTGACCACCGGCATCGAGATCGAGGCCCGCCCGCCGGGCAAGAAGGTCAAGCGGCTGTCCCTGCTGTCGGGCGGCGAGCGGTCGCTGACCGCGATCGCCTACCTGTTCGCGATCTTCAAGGCCCGCCCGTCGCCGTTCTACGTGCTTGACGAGGTCGAGGCGGCGCTCGACGACACCAACCTGCAGCGGCTGCTGTGGATCTTCGCCGAGCTGCGGGAGAACTCGCAGCTCATCGTCATCACGCACCAGCGGCGCACCATGGAGGTGGCGGACGCGCTGTACGGCGTCTCGATGCGCGGCGACGGCGTGTCCCAGGTGATCAGCCAGCGGGTACGCGAGAACGAACTCGCCTGACCGCGAAAAGCGCGTGCACCAAGCATGCGGAGTGCAAGGCTGGGCATGTTGTAGCGTGCTCGAAGGGCGTTGAACGCGGCCGGAGGGTGCGCCGGCCGCGCCGGGGACATGCCGTTCTGGGAGACTGTGGGCTTATATGACTGCGTACATCATCCTCATCGTGGTCGTCGCCGTGCTGCTGCTCGGCATCGGCGGCACGATGCTGCTACGGCCGCGGGGCATGCACGGGGTCCGCCGCGGCCGGGCTCGCGAGCTCGACCTGACCGGCTCCATGCCCAAGATCGACGACACGTCCGCGGCGGGCGGCACGGCGACCGTCACCGCGCCCGCGCCGCCGGAACAGCGCCAGGCGCCGACGGAGCCTGCCGCGCCGCCCGGCCCCGCCCTGGAGAAGCCGCCGCCCTCGGCGGGCCGCATGGTCCGGCTCCGGGCGCGGCTCGCCCGGTCGCAGACCGGCTTCGGCAGCGCGCTGCTGTCCCTGCTGTCGCGCGACCGGCTCGACGACGACACCTGGGACGAGCTCGAAGAGGTGCTGATCACCGCCGACGTCGGGGTGACGCCGGCCCGGCAGATCGCCTACGACCTGCGCACCAAGGTCAAGATCGAGGGGACGCGGAGCGCCGACGAGGTCCGGGAAATGCTCAGGACCGAGCTGCTCGCCCAGATAAGTACCCCGGCGAGCCGTGCGCTGCGCACCCAGCGGCACGAGGGCCGCCCGGCGGTCGTGCTCGTCGTCGGCGTCAACGGCACCGGCAAGACGACCACCTGCGGCAAGCTCGCCAGGTCGCTGGTCGGCGACGGCGAGACGGTGGTGCTCGGCGCGGCCGACACCTTCCGCGCCGCGGCGGCCGACCAGCTCCAGACCTGGGGCGAGCGGGTCGGCGCGCAGGTCATCCGCTCGGACAAGGAGCAGGCCGACCCGGCGAGCGTCGCGTTCGACGCGGTGTCCGCGGGCATCGAGCAGGAGGCGGACGTGGTGCTCATCGACACCGCGGGGCGGCTGCACACCAAGAACGACCTGATGGACGAGCTCGGCAAGGTGAAGCGGGTCATCGAGAAGCGCACCGCGGTGGACGAGGTGCTGCTCGTGCTCGACGCCACCACCGGGCAGAACGGGCTGCGCCAGGCGCGGGTGTTCGCCGAGGTGGTGGACGTCACCGGCATCGTGCTCACCAAGCTCGACGGCACCGCCAAGGGCGGCATCGTGATCGCCGTGCAGCGCGAGCTGGGCGTCCCCGTGAAGCTGGTCGGCCTCGGCGAGGGCCCCGACGACCTGGCCCCGTTCGACCCCGCGACGTTCGTCGACGCGATCCTCGGCGGCTGACCGGCGCATCGCGAACGCCCGGGTAATCCTGTCGTAACAGTAGGGTCGTCAGCTTCACGGTTCTGACACATTCGGACTGGACGCTGGAAACGCGGCTACGGCATTCTCGGACGTGATTGAACGAAAGGGTGGTCTCATGAAGCTCATTACGGCTGTCATCAAGCCCTTCAAACTCGACGATGTCAAGGCGGCGTTGCAGGCTTTCGGCGTGCACGGCATGACAGTCAGTGAAGCGAGCGGATACGGCAGGCAGCGCGGTCATACCGAGGTGTACCGTGGCGCGGAGTACCAGGTTGACCTGGTGCCCAAGGTGCGGGTGGAGGTCATCTGCAACGACGAGGACGCGGACGATCTCGTCGGGGTCATCACCAAGGCGGCCCAGACCGGCCGGATCGGTGACGGCAAGGTGTGGGTGCTGCCGGTGGAGACCGTCGTCCGGGTGCGCACCGGGGAACGCGGGGCCGGCGCCCTCTGAGCTCGGTGCCGTGCAGGGGCCAGTACCGTGAGCGCTGTCGTGCCCTCGGCACGGCAGCGCACTGACCATCGGGGGCCTGGTGACTGTCATGACTTCTTTTGCGGCTGATCGTAGCCGGAGGACTACAGATACCGACCGCTGGCTGGCCGGGCTGCTTGGCGCGGAGCCTGGCGTAGCCCTTGTCGCGGTGGGCGGCTACGGCCGCAAGGAGCTGCTGCCAGGCAGCGACCTCGACGTGCTGCTGCTGCACGACGGCAGGGATGGCATCGCACGGATCGCCGACCGGATCTGGTACCCGGTCTGGGATTCCGGCGCGCACCTCGACCACGCCGTCAGGACCGTGCCGCAGGCGCGCCGGGTCGCGCGCGGCGACCTCAAGGTCGCGCTCGGGCTGCTGTATGCCAGGCACGTGGCCGGCGACCCCGACCTGACCACCCGGCTGCGCGAGGGCGCGCTCGAGGACTGGCGTGCCAACGCCCGCACCAGGCTCGCCGAGCTCAAGGCGCTGCACGAGGAGCGGACCAGGCTGTTCGGTGAGCTCGCCTTCCTACTTGAGCCCGACCTGAAGGAGTCGCGCGGCGGGCAGCGGGACGTGCACGCCATCCAGGCCATCGCGGCGGCCTGGGTCGCCCCCGCGCCCGGGCCGAAGGTGCGGGCCGCCTACGACCAGATCACCGACGCGCGGCACGTGCTGCACGACGTCACCGGGCGCAGCCTGGACCGGCTCGTGCTCGAGGAGCAGGACGAGGTCGCGCGCGCGCTCGGCCTGCTCGACGGCGACGCGCTGCTGCGCCAGCTGGCCGGCGCGGGCCGCACCGTCGCCTACGCGGTCGACCACGCCTTCCGCATGGCGGACCGGGCGGGCGGCCGCCGCGCCCTCGGCATGCGGATGCGCCGGGGCAGGCCAGAGCGCCGCCCGCTCGCCGACGGCGTGGTGGAGCAGGAGGGCGAGGTGGTACTCGCCCGCGCCGCGTCCCCGGCGGCCGACCCAACCCTCGTGCTGCGGGCCGCCGCGGCGGCCGCCCAGTCGGGCCTGCCGCTCGCGCCGCGTGCCCTGGCCCGGCTTGCCGAGTGCCCGCCGCTGCCGGTCCCCTGGCCGGACCAGGCGCGCAACGAGCTGCTCGCCCTGCTCGGCGCCGGGCAGAACGCGATCGCCGTCTGGGAGGCGCTCGACCAGGAGGGCCTGCTCACCGCGCTGATCCCGGACTGGGACCGGGTACGCAACCGCCCGCAGCGCAACCCGCTGCACCGTTTCACCGTGGACCGGCACCTCGTCGAGTGCGCGGCCAACGCCGCCGCACACGCCCGCGACGTGTCACGGCCCGACCTGCTGCTGCTCGCCGCGCTGCTGCACGACATCGGCAAGGGCTGGCCCGGTGACCACAGCGTCTCCGGCGAGGTGGTCGCGCGCGACGTGTGCAAGCGCGTCGGCCTCGGCGAGGCCGACACGCAGCTCGTCGCCGCCGCGGTCCGCCACCACCTGCTGCTTCCCGCGGTCGCGACGCGGCGCGACCTGGACGACCCGATGACCGTGCAGCAGGTCGCGGCGACGGTCGGCTCGCGGACGCTGCTCGAGCTGCTGCACGCGCTGTCCGCGGCCGACGGGCTGGCCACCGGCACGGCGGCGTGGAACGACTGGAAGGCGGGCCTGGTCGCGGACCTGGTACACCGGGTCAGCGCGGTGCTTGCCGGCGATCCCATGCCCGAGCCCACCCCGCTGCGAGAGGACCAGCTCGGCCTGGTCAACGGCGGCGGCCCCGCCGCGATCGTCAAGGGGAACGAGGTCACCGTGGTCGCGCTTGACCGGCCAGGCCTGCTCTGGCGGGCCGCCGGTGTGCTCGCGTCGCACCGGCTGGTGGTGCGCGGCGCGAACGCGTCGTCTGTCGGCGACACCGCGGTCACCGTGTTCAGCGTGATTCCCGAGTACGGCGACCCGCCGGACGCCGCGCTGGTCACCGCGGACCTGCGCCGGATGCTCGAGGGCAGGCTCGACGTGGAGGACCGGCTTGAGCGCCGGGCCCGCGCCGCCCGCCCGCGCGACAATAAGGTCCCGCCGCCCAAGGTCACCCTGGTCGACAACGCGTCGAGCAGCGCCACCGTGGTGGAGGTCCGCGCGCACGACGAGCCGGGTCTGCTGTGGCGCATCGGCCGGGCGCTCGGCGATTGCGGGCTGAACGTCCAGGCCGCGCGGGTGGAGACGCTCGGCGCTGAGGCGGTCGACGTCTTCTACGTGACCGACTCCTCCGGAGGCCTGCTCACCGACCCGGACCTGCGAAAGCGCACGGTGAACATGGTCCTGTCCGCGCTCATCCCGCCTGAGCGGTAAGCGCTCATCCCGCCTGAGCGGTAAAAACGGGCTTCCGGTGGAGGCCGCCCACGTTCTGGACAAACTCAACAACCGCGGCCGACGGTGACCGCGCAGCTTTGCCGGTAGCCTTGAGGTGTGTTTGAGACGCTCTCCGATCGGCTGACTCAGGTCTTCTCCTCGCTGCGCGGCAAGGGACGGCTGTCCCAGGCCGACATCGACGCGACCGCCCGCGAGATTCGCATCGCCCTGCTCGAGGCGGACGTCGCGCTGCCCGTGGTGCGGCAGTTCATCGCGCGGGTCAAGGAACGCGCCGCGGGCGCGGAGGTCTCGCAGGCGCTGAACCCGGCGCAGCAGGTCATCAAGATCGTGAACGAGGAACTCGTCCAGATCCTCGGCGGCGAGACCAGGCGGCTGCGGTTCGCCAAGAACCCGCCGACCGTGATCATGCTGGCCGGCCTCCAGGGCTCAGGAAAGACCACGCTCGCGGGCAAGCTGGCGCTGTGGCTCAAGGAGCAGGGCAACACGCCGCTGCTCGTCGCCGCCGACCTGCAGCGGCCGAACGCGGTGACCCAGCTGCAGGTGGTCGGGCAGCAGGCCGGCGTCCCGGTGTTCGCACCGGAACCAGGCAACGGCGTCGGCGATCCAATCGATGTCGCTAGAAGGTCGGTCGACGAGGCCAAGCGGTCGATGCACAACATCGTGATCATCGACACCGCCGGCCGCCTGGGCATCGACCAGGAGATGATGGCGCAGGCCGCCGCGATCCGCGACGCGACCGACCCGGACGAGGTGCTGTTCGTCGTCGACGCGATGATCGGCCAGGACGCGGTGGCGACCGCGCAGGCCTTCCTCGACGGCGTCGGCTACGACGGCGTGGTGCTCACCAAGCTCGACGGCGACGCGCGCGGCGGCGCCGCGCTGTCGATCGCGGCGCTGACAGGCAAGCCGGTGATGTTCGCGTCCACCGGCGAGAAGCTGGCCGACTTCGACGTCTTCCACCCGGACCGGATGGCCGACCGCATCCTGGACATGGGCGACGTGCTGACGCTCATCGAGCAGGCGGAGAAGGCGTTCGACGCCGACCAGGCCGCCTCGGTCGCGAACCGGCTGATGGGCGGCGAGGGGCTCACCCTCGAGGACTTCATCGAGCAGCTCGGGATGCTGCGCAAGCTTGGGCCGCTGAAGAACA